>SL_5KL_010_SEDDRAFT_10000266_pt1 | contig 33785 bp, 34 predicted proteins | sample SodLakKL_010_SED_FD_9118 | JGI IMG/M metagenome (IMG submission 9118) | reverse complement strand
GTCTGGAGGCGGCAACCGATCGCCTTTCCCAGACTGAACCAAAAGTACTCTTCACCGTGGACGGCTATTTCTATAAAGGTAAATCCTTTGATTCCCTTGCCAATGCTGCCGGCATTGCAAAACGAACACCTTCCATAGAAAAGGTAATCGTGGTCTCGTATACAGGGGAAAGTACTGATATCAGCCAAGTTCCCCATGCCGTACGCTATCAAGACTTTCTGGACTCAGAAGATGGGCTCGACATCCAGTTCGAGCAGCTGCCTTTTGACCATCCCCTCTATATCATGTTTTCTTCCGGAACCACCGGCAAGCCGAAATGCATGGTCCAGGGAGCCGGCGGCATACTGATTAACCATTTAAAGGAGCTTTCACTTCATACCGACCTTAAAAGAGAAGACGTGTTGTTCTATATTACAACCTGCAGCTGGATGATGTGGAACTGGATGGCAAGTTGCCTGGCTGTGGGAAATACCCTGGTCTTGTATGACGGTAATCCCAATTATCCCGGAAGTGGAGCGATGTGGGATATAATTCAAAATGAGCAGGTAACCGTGTTCGGCTGCAGTGCCACATACCTGAATTACTTGAAAAGCAGGGGAATAGAACCACAAAATGATTATGACCTGTCATCACTGCACGAGATATCGCAAACCGGTTCGGCTCTTTCAGCCGATGGCTTCGAATATGTTTACCAACATATTAAAAGCGATTTGTGGTTTAATTCCATTTCGGGAGGCACAGACATCAACGGCTGTTTCTGTGCAGGAAACCCGCTCAGCCCGGTCTATGCCGGCCAGCTCCAGGGCCCTGCTTTAGGCATGAAGGTGAACGTTTATGATGAAAGCGGTAACCCGGTTGTCGACCGTGAAGGAGAACTCGTTTGTGAAGCCGCAGCACCCTCGATGCCCCTTTATTTCTGGAATGACCCGGACAACGAAAAATACCTGGATGCTTACTTCAGGGTATTTCCAGGTATATGGCGGCATGGCGATTTTGTTATGCTCCACAGTGACACAGGCGGTTTTACTTTCTTTGGACGATCTGATTCGGTCTTGAAACCTTCCGGTGTTCGGATCGGAACCGCAGAGATTTACAACCAGGTCGAAAAACTGGAAGAAATCGCCGACAGCCTGGCCATCGGTCAAACCCTGCAGAACGACCAGCGAATTGTTTTATTCGTCAAGCTTGCCGAGGGGCAAACTCTGACCGACGAACTAAAAAATAAAATTAAAAAGGTACTGCGTGAGAATGCTTCGCCCAGGCATGTTCCGGCCGTAATCATGCAGGTACCCGATATCCCCTATACCTTGAACATGAAAAAGGTAGAAAGTGCTGTTACAAACATAATCCATGGCCGGCCGGTAATGAACAGGGACGCCCTGGGTAACCCGCAGTGCCTGGATCATTTTGAACGCCTATGTTCAGAACTTGAAGCATGATTGATTGAACTAATATATAAGGCCTGAAAAAAAGAATAATCATAGAAGTAGCAGAGAGGAAGGGTTTATGATTAAAAGTAAAAACCAAACAAGAAATGCGGGACCTGCCCTGTTTTACTTTAAGGCCGGCCGGAGGCCGGCCAACCTTAGAGGGCCGATAGCGCCGGCCCTTTTTGGCTTCACAATACTGGTTTTTTGTCATAAGGTCACGTTAATTCGTTCACTGTGACCAGTAAATATTCCAGGCGTTAAAAACCATATAAATACTTATTCCAATTATTAATACTCCCTTTATCCTCGCGGTTATAGCTTTCTCTCGCCAGAAGAAATTAGGGTTTACTATAGAGATACATCCTAATACAAACAGTATACAAAAATAAGCAGTAATTAAAGCAGCCCATTGAAAAGAGTAGATATCGAATTGAGAGCTGGCAATCAGTATTGCGATACCGATGATTATTGAAACATACAAAAAAATAAGTCTACCGGGTGGTTTTTTCACTTCAACACCAAAAATCTCAAATATTAATCTAGACAGTTTCACTTCAGCACCCCCTTACATCTAATCATTTAGATGCCCCTGTCTTGTTTCCCTCTTTTTTTTTAAGAAACTACAGGGCAACCCTCCTGAGCTTACCGGCCCGAGACCCGGATTCGCATTATTTATCTCTATGAAATTGCCTGGCACTGGGGGCATAGACCGTATGCTTCAAGGTTATGATATTCAATGCTATACCTGGTTACCGTTTCTATTTCACTGGAAATATGCTTAAAACTGCAGCTGCCGAATTCGAGAATCTGGCTGCATTCGGTACAAACCAGGTGGTGGTGATGATCACCGGGCTTTTTCAGTTCATAGCGCAGCTGGTTTTTTTTCACTGTAATCGCCCTTAATATATCTAACTCCAGCAGCAAACCAAGAGTCCGGTATAAAGTAGCCATACCTATTGAGGGATATTCCGCCCGGATACCGGCAAATATTTGCTGCATATCAGGATGTTCCTGGCTTTCAGCCAGGTAATTTATAATCGCTTTTCTCGGTCCGGTCAGTTTATAACCTTTCCGTTTTAATTCTTCCTGGGCTGCCCTGATCGTATTTTTTATCATCGATTATTCACTCCAGTTTGCTTCGCCTGGTATTTATCAATAAGAGGTCTTGCCACCATGGCTAAGGCAAATATTACTGCCAGAACCAGGACAATTGCTGCTCCCGGCGGAACGGGGTAGTAATAAGAAATCAAGAGTCCGCCAAAACTGCCGGCCAAGCCGAATACTATAGATAAAAAAAGCATCCCGCGAAAATTTTTACTTAACCGGTAAGCAATAGCCCCGGGAATAACAACCAGGGCTGCCACCAGAACCACACCAACCAGCTGGATAGAAACCATAACTGTCAAACCCATTGCCGCCAGCAGTCCCATGTAAATAACCACAACAGGCAGTCCACCGGCTTCAGCCATCTCTTCATCGAAGCAAATCATTAACAGCTCTTTAAAAAAAATGATCACAAAAACAGTAATAATAACCATGGCCAGTGCCATAAAGATCAGGTCATGGACTGTAACAGACAAAATGTTTCCAAAAAGCAGGGCAAACAGTTCAGGATAATAACCTTTAAAACTGCTGATTAAGGCAATCCCCAGGGCCATTCCTGACGCATAGTAGATACCGATAATAGTATCTTCACTAATTTTACCAATCCTGCTGATATAACCGGTACTCATGGCCGTTCCAACAGCAAAAACAGAGCCGGAAAAGATTGGATCAACCCCTGTGATTAAGCCCAGGGCAATCCCGCCCAGGGCAGTATGCGATATACCAGCTCCCAAAAAAGAGAGTCTTTTTAAAACAACAAAGAACGATATGGTAGAGCAAAGGGTTCCAACCAGCAGAGCTGCCAGCAGCGCACGCTGCATAAATCCGTATTCAAATATTTCGATCAAGAACGGCTGCCCCCTTTGTCAAAGGTGCTGATTAAATCAAACTGGCAGCGGTATGCTTCATCAAGACTCGGGCTCTGCAGGACATCAGCAGGATGACCGTGAATATGCATAGTCCGGTTGATACAAACCAGCTTGTCTGCGGCGGAGGCAATTGACATCAAATCGTGGGATACCAGTAAAACTGTTAAGTTCCTCTCTCTTTTCAAACTCTGTATTAGTTCAGTAAAGCTCTGCTGGGCTGGAAAATCCAGGCCGGCATTAGGTTCATCAAGCAGTAAAAGCTCCGGCTGCCGGACCAGGGACCTGGCCAGAAGAATTCTCTGCTGTTCTCCACCGGAAAGATCCTGGAAAGGCTGATTATGGTATCTTTCCATTGCTACAAACTGCAGAGCTTTTTTTATTTTTTCGTTCTTTGCAGAAACCGGGCGCAGCAGGGTCTCCGGTGTTAAAAGCCCACCGGCAACCACATCTGAAGCAGAGAGAGGAAAACGCCTTTCAAAGGATTTGCGCTGAGGCATATAACCAATCCTTGGACGCACTAATTTCAGCCTGCTTACAGGAACTCCGAAAACTTCCAGCTGTCCTTTACGGATCGGCACCAGACCGAGCATTGTCCTGAGCAGTGTTGTTTTGCCAGCCCCGTTCGGACCGATAATACCGGTTAATTCACCACTAGAAACAGAAAATGTTATATCCTCTAAGACCGCTTTACCACCCAGCACAACCTGCACTTGATCTACCTTGATTGTTTCTTTCATGTAAACCAGCCTTTCAATTGATTAACTGCCAGCCTGATTATTGCATAGCTTCTTCAAAGGCAGCCAGGTTAAAACGCATCATTTCAAGATAAGATTCACGTCCTGTTACCCCTTCTCCTCCCAGCGGGTCTATGATTTTCACATCAATCCCGCTTTCTTCGGCAATCCTTTCAGCCAGGGCCACCGGGAACTGGGGTTCGGCAAAAATAGCACTGATATTTTCCTCCCTGATTATTCCAATTAGCTCAGCCAGCCATCCGGCCGACGGTTCCTGGCCCGGGAATTGGGCAACAACTGCAACCTCCTTTAGGCCGTAGCGCTGGCCGAAATACTGCCAGGCAGAATGAAAAGAAATAAAGCCTTGATAAGAAAAACCGGAAACCGCCGCTTCGATGTCTTTATGCAGGTCTGTAAGTTCATCCTGGTAGTTGTTTAGTCGACCTTCATAATAACCTTTGCCTTCCCGGTCAATTGAGGCAAATTGTCCTGATATTGCCGGACAGATTTCGTCCCGGACCATGATCGGATCAAGCCAGTAATGGGGATCATCCGGACCATGATCGTGGTCACAGTCATGGTCGTGGTCTTGGTCACAGTCATGGTCATGGTTATGGTCACAATCCAGATGCTCTTCATGATCATCATGTTCAACAGTGCGATAACCGGCAGATTCAATTAAATCAACTACCTGTGATAAATCCAACAACTCCGGACCGGGCTCTGCTGCTTTAGCCAGATCCACAGCCCAGTTATCCAACCCGGCCCCAATATGAATAAACAAATGGGCCTGCGAGACTTCTCTGGCCTGCTCTACAGTCGGCTCGTAAGTATGTGGACTGGCACCGGCCGGCATAAGATAGCTGACATTTACCCGCTCGCCTCCCAGTTCAGAAACGATATCGGCCAGGGGATAGATTGTCGTTACAACATTTATCACCTGACCGTAAGCACCATTTTTTGTATCCCGATCAGTTTCAGTTTGCATATCAGCACAACCGGCAATCACAAGCAACCCTATTAACAGAATAACCGCAAAAAACCTCATTAAGCGCCAACCCCTTTATTGAAATTATTACTCATTTACGAAAACATACAACCCATGATAAAGCCATACCATACAATCTAATTGATAATTTATTTCATTAAGGTTGGATAATTATAACACATGATCATCTTTTTGTATAATAAAAAACTTCGACCTATACGCATAAGGACAAGTCTTAAATTGTAAGTAACGATTTGTGCACACTAACCGGTTTTCAAAAGCTTCGTCCCTCTTACACCCCTTAACACCAAGAAATATTTTCACTTCTGCAGGCAGGAAAATCTAATTTATGGAGAATATATAATAAGGTAAACTGTTAACTGGCCGGGATAGTTAGCAGGGCAGGAAATTTTGCCAGTTATTTAACTGTATTTTTCCTGGCTTGTTAATTGCTTCTGAGAAACAAATTTTTGATTTGACTTAAAATATATTAGAAACGGAGGTTTTACTAGTGCCAGCCAAGGTTATTTCAGGTAAGGAAGTTGCAGGAGAAATAAGGAATGAATTGAAAAAAAAGGTGGCAGAGTTAAGTGAAAAAGGGGTGTACCCCGGACTGGGTGTCATCCTGGTAGGTGAAGATCCAGCTTCGGTATCTTATGTTACAAGCAAAGCCAAGGGTTGTGAAGAAATCGGTATCCACGAGGAAACAATTCGTTTGCCTGCTGATACCCCGGAAGAAGAAGTGCTTCAATTAATCGATAAAATGAATAATGACAAGAAGTTCAGCGGAATTCTTGTTCAACTCCCCCTCCCCGATCACATCGATGAAGAAAAGGTTGTTAACCGTATATCCCCTGAAAAAGATGTGGATGGTTTTCATCCCGTTAACCAGGGCTTGCTGTTAAGAGGAGAAAAATGCCCACTGCCCTGCACCGCTCACGGTGCACAACAAATGTTAATGCGTTCGGGAAATAACCCTGCCGGTAAGCATGTGGTTATTTGCGGAAGGAGCAACATCGTTGGAAAGCCTTTAGCCGCAATGCTGATGCAAAAAGCTGAAGGAGCCAATGCAATAGTAACAGTGGTGCATACCGGAGCCAAGGATATATCTTATTTCACCAAGCAGGCCGATATTTTAGTCGCTGCCATGGGCAGACCGCAGACTATTACTGCTGACATGGTAAAAGAAGGTGCTGTTGTAATTGATGTTGGAGTAAACCGGATCGAGGACGCTTCCAAGAAGAAAGGCTTCCGCCTGGTTGGAGATGTAGATTATGACCCGATAGCGGAAAAAGCTTCTTATATAACCCCGGTACCCGGAGGGGTTGGTCCGATGACAGTAACCATGCTGCTTTATAATACCGTTGAAGCAGCTGAAATAATCAGCCAGTCCTAAAAATGCTACCAGGGACTGAATAAATATTAATTGATCTATCAATGCAATCTGTAAAAATAAAGGCGGAAAATTTTTTTCCGTCTTTATTTGTTTGCTTCTTCAATAATTCAAAACCTAGAAATTGGGGCCGTAAATATGGCGAAGAACAAGACCCTTTGAATAATGCAATACGACCTATGATCCTGTTAACAGCTAACTACACTATTTAATTCAACCCACTGAGTTTTTCTGAATAACCGTGTGCCTTTGCACGGTGGTATGCTGAAAACCCTGCCGGGCAGTTTTTGCGCTGCTCCACAGCAGGTAGCCGGCCAGGGCAATTGAACCGAGAAGATCGATATAAAGGGTTGCAGGGTGGGTGGGGTTGATGGCCACTGAAGCCAGGGCCGCTATTACACAGAGATCAACAAAGGCCTTGGCCCGGTAGAGCTGCCGCGAGGCATCAATGATTGAGCTGTATTGCTCACTATTCAGCCTGGCATAGCGTCTCCAGAACCAGCTGTTTGTGAAAAAGCCCAGTCCGGCAATAACCAGACCCGGATAAACATTGCCTCCGGGTTCGTAACTGCCAATCCTTGAAAAGGTCAGTCCCAGCATTACCACAGCAGAAACTCCCAGGGCAGCAGAAACACAAAGATAAGCTGTTTTTTCCATTTTTGCTTTCTGCTCATCGCCCAGCTCGCTGTTACGAGCCAGGTAACGGAAAACCCACCAGGACACAAACAGGGCGATTAGTTCTACCGAACGGCGGATAAAATCGGCCAGCTGGGTTGTCGAAGTACTCATAATTACTGCAATGCCTGTAGCTAAAGGACCCCACATACTCAAAAGCAGGGCAACCAGCAAAGTCTTTTCCCTGCTGGCAGATTGTTCTTTTGTAAAAGCACTCATATTACCCTACCATCCTAACCAGTAAAACAAATAGATGAGGGGCATTATTGAAAATGCGGCCAAAAGTGGTACAGTTAATGTATCAATACCCCGTCTCGAAAAAAGCTCAATAAACCCGCACAATGGAGCCACCAGCAGAGCTATAACCAGGCTTACATACCAGGATTGACCCCCGTAGCTGATCAGGGTGATAAATATCGCCAGGGCAGCAAAAGCAGCCATGGCCAGGGTGCCTTCCAACGTTTTACCCACATCAATAAGATAATGAAGAATCTTACGTTGTCCGAAAGCCTTGCCGATTAAAGCGGCAGCAGCATCCCCGAAACCCCAGGCCATAATGGAAACAGCGATAATATAGCGCCAGTCAAAACCAAAGATGCCCCAGAAGATGGCAATAAGCAGGGCGAAGGAAAGCTGCACATATATAAGCTGCTTTCTGAGCTCGCCTCCCTTTTTTGTCCTGTCCACAAAGGTCCTGCGGTACCAGGCTGTTTTTTCCAGGATCAGAAGAAAGGGATAAGCAATAATCACCAGGAGGAAGGCTGCAGCAATGGCAATATACCAGGCACTAAAAAATTCTAAGAGTAAAAATATAGACAAACTGTAGGTTACATGCTGTATTTTACGCACCAGCTCAGTCGACACACCCAGCCGGGTTTTTAACAGGGTTGGCAAAATAGCGGCAAATATCAGGTAGTAAGCCAGTAAAATACCTGCTCCGATCAGATCGTTAATCATTATTTAACCTCCCATGGTTTTTTCTTGCAGCTCGAACCCGGGAGATATTATCTGATACCCTTGCAAACAGGTTGACAAAATACACGATTTCTTCTTCAGATACCCCATGTGCTGCAATAGAATATACTTCATTGTAAACAAACTCAACTTCTGGTTTGATTTTCATAGCCCGTTCAGTCAACATAATCCGGCTGGCCCGCCGGTCATTGACATCTTTAATTCTCTGCACATAACCCTTTTTCTCCAAAGATTTAAGTGCTCTCGATACTGCGGGCTTGCTGAGATCTAAGAATTCGACAATATCTTCCTGCCTTACTTCATGCTTCTGGGTAAACAGATGTTGTAGAATATTGCCTTCCGAGCTGCTGAGGTGCAGAGAACTAAGCCCCTCATTGACCATCTGCCTTGAGGTACGGATAATGTTATGAGCATGATTCCAAATATCCTTGATATCAATTGAGCTGTTTTTTCCCTCATCATTAGTTAACATGTTAATTATTATAACAAAAAATTAGTTAACATGCAAACTAATTTCCGGGCCGGCAATTATTTCATCACTGTGTATTGCCATGGCCAGACTGACCATTATGCCCCATGAAGGATTAAAACCGTTTCTTCCCGGTGTGATGGGGTTGGCAGAGTTTTGGCAGTCCTAAATCTGGCAATCTTCTCATTCGGCGAACTGTAAAAGCTTGTGCAAAAAAAGTTCTTTAAGGATTTTTAAGTCAACTGTTCAGGGGAAATAGGCGGGAATGCTTGATGGTAGGTTTTGCTTACAGCGCAAATGGCATTGCAATTTCGGTGTATTGACTTTTAAGGTTTTATGCATTAATATTATTATAAATAAATGGTTATTATTCTATATTTTATCAATATAGATCAGGGGCATTAAAAAATTTAACGGCCCAAAATTAATAATGATATACCGGCATTGTCGATAGAGGTTGGGCGTTAATTGCTCAATCTTAATTATTTGAAGGGAGCTGTAAAAGATGAAAGTTTTACTTTGTACAGATGGTTCGGAGCAAAGCAAGGCAATTTTAGGAGAAGCTTCGAGAGTTGTTCAAGAACATAATCCTGATGAGGTAATCATTATACACGTCGATCAAAGTGTGCCTTCTCCTTATTATGGCGAAGATATATCTAAAACCAGACTTGAAAAACTAAAAAAGAATCATGATCAGAAAGATGCGGAAATAATGAATATCCTGAAGGAAGCCGCTGATTTGTTAGAAGCTAATGATATCAAAATCAAGACTGTAATTGAAAGAGGTATTCCTTCTGATATTATTACCAGAATTGCTTTAGAAGATAATATTGATATGATTGTTGTTTGCAGCAGGGGACGGGGCGGCCTGAAAAATATTGTCCGTAAAATCAGGAATGTCAGTTCAAAACAGAAAAAAACAGATGAGACACTGGTTCCAGCTTTATTCCTGCGCCGACCGCAGTGATCAAAGCAAACTAATTCAATACCAGAAAAGAAAAAATAGAGCCTATGGAATACCTTTGAAAAATGAAGGCCCGCCCATAGGCTCTAATCGTTCATGTACTTGCCTAAACTCATTTATCATCAAAGCACACTTTTAAAACCCGTGGGTATGAAATATTTCTCGGCCAATTCACCCGGATCTGCTGACCTCCTTACTGTTTGCTGACATGTTAATTATCAGTTGCCTTTAATAGATCTGTGTTTTAATTCCTGGAATATTCAACAGCTTAATTTAATTTTATCAACAATCCTGTCCCCCCGGCATAATATATCCCTTACATAAACGGTATCGGTTCCGGCAGGGGAAGCAATATAGCACCCAGTATATAAGGCAATAAAACCAGCAGGGCCAGTATGGGGTTCCGCCGAGCTGTGTTTTTGCTGTCCCAGCTGAACAGGTACAATGCCAGAGCAAAGGCCAGCAAGGCCGAAACCAGGAGGATAAGGACTCCCCAAAGTGGATCGTATCCTACGGGCATTCCCATGGCCAAACCTTTGAAGGCGTCCATGGCATAAGAAGCCGGTAACAATCGGGCCACTCGCATCAGGGCTTCAGGCAGCATCTGCAGGGGCACCATTAATCCACCCGCCATCATGGAGGGGAGGTAAATCAATTGAGACCAAAGGACAGTGACACGGGAACTCGCGGATATGACCCCGATAAGCACCCCCAACCCCGAACAAGTCAGGACTATAACTAAGTATACCAGGACAAAGGGCAGCCAGTTGACGGGCAGTGGTGCATTAAAAACCAGGGCGCCTGTAAGCACGATAACCAGGGAAGCTATGGTGGCATGAATGAAGGCCGAAAGAGCGGGTATGACCAGAATAGAGGCCGCAGGAACCTCATTTATCTTGTAGCTGCGAAAGATCCCTGTCTCCCGGGCTTCGACCAGGGGTTGGGGTAACCCCAAAATCATCCCTGACAATAGAGCAAAAATCACCATGGCCGGGATCATGGTCTCTAGAAAGAAGGGATTGATATCCACCATCATGAATCCCATCATAAAGTGAAAACCAAGCGGAAGCAGGTACATCATGAGAAGCAGGGTCTTGTTGCGCAGCCCTGTATGAAACTCAAAGGCAAAATGATAGGCAAAGGCTCTCATTATACAGCACCTTCCTTGGTCAGTTCAAGAAACCGTTCTTCCAGGGAAGGGCGCTCTACACGTAAATCGATCAGCGTATCATTATTCTTTACTATGTAGTAGATAATCGCCGTCACAGTAGGACCGATATCACGGCTGTAATAAATATTGTATTCTTCTCCAAATGTCTGCTTTTCCACTGCCGGGAATTCCACTCCCGTGGCAGTATTATCGCTGGTGCGTAAAGATATCTTGGTAAGACCGGATCCCGTTGCAGTCAGTTCGCGGGGAGTGCTAATAGTTACTATGCGTCCCTGCAGCAGTATCGCCACCCGGTCGGTCATCTCTTCGGCCTCGGCCATATCATGGGTGGATAGAATTATAGTGGTTCCCGCTTCTTTAAGTTCATTCATCAGGCAGTGCAGCTCGACCCGGCTGGCCACATCAAGACCGGCAGTGGGCTCATCAAGAAATAAGACGGCGGGACTATGGGAAATCGCCAGGGCCAGGGCCAGTCTCCGCTGCTGTCCTGTTGAAAGAGTCTGGTACTCTGACTCTGCCTTTTCTGAAAGGTTAAGCCGGGCCAGCAGCTCCATCCGGGGATTAACCCCGTGATAAGCACTGAAAAATTTCATGGCTTCTTTAACCTTGATAGTTTGGGGCAGGCCGGAACTTTGAAGCTGCACCCCGATAATGCTATGCAGTTTGCGTGGATCACGATTGGGGTCAACCCCCATTATGTCAATATTACCGCTATCAGGGATGCGCAGTCCCTCCATACATTCCAGGGTAGTTGTTTTACCGGCACCGTTGGGCCCCAGCAGGCCAAAAATCTCCCCTTCTCTTACAGTGAAACTGACATCATCCACGGCAACAAGCTCATCATAAACTTTGCACAGGCCGCTAACTACAATTACATCAGACAAATTCTCAGCTCTCCTTTATACATTATTTCAACTAATTATACGTTATTTCAACTATAAGTAAAAAGATTTTCTATGACTTTACAAATAAACTCTTTAAAATTCCGCTCTCTACGGCCTTCAGGGCAATAAAGTGCATACTGTGCCGGCTGAGCAAGTGCAACCTTAAAACTCTCAGCCCTTCAACCTTTCTGGCCATTACAGTATATCGACTATTTCAAAATATCTCCCTGAACCTGTTTAAATACATCGCCGATAATCTCAAGGGCTCTATCAAGATGCTTCCTGGTGATCACCAGAGGCGGCATTAACCGAAAAACGTTGTTATACCTTCCACAGGGAAGCATCAGCACGCCCTTGTCCCTTAAGCTCCACACGATTTGCATCATCTCACCCATATCTACAGGTTCTTTTGTGTCTCTATCTTTTACTGTCTCGATGGCGATCATAAACCCCTTGCCGCGGATATCGCCAATAATCTCGATTTCTTCCATCATGCCTTCAAGTACTTCCTTTGCATATTCTCCCAGCTTCTCGGCTCTTTCAACCAGGCCGTCCTGCAGCAGATCAATATTGGTGCAGGCTACTGCACAGGTAGTGGCATTGCCGGCAGCAGTAAGGATATGACTGATAGGGCTAAGTTTTTCAGCAATACTATTCTCTATAATTACGGCACTGAAGGGCAGGTCTCCACCCAGGGCTTTGCCAAGGGTAATAATATCAGGATCAACCCCGTAATGTTCAATGGCAAACATCTTTCCAGTCCGCCCCATGCCGGCCTGAACTTCATCATCAATATAGAGGATACCTGCTTTTTCACAGGTCTTCTTGATAGCACTCAAGAAACCATCCGGCGGCGTTACATACCCGCCTTCAGCCTGGACAGGTTCCACTATCATCGCTGCTACATTGTCAATATCAATACCGGTATATGGCCCCAATAACAGGTGTTCTACATACCTGGCACACTCCAGGCCGCACTGGGGATGCTCCAATTTCCAGGGGCAGCGATAACAATAAGCATATGGGCCCACATGATAAACATAAGGGTGAAATGGACCGTAATCTGATCGAAACTGTGGAGAGGTCGTAAGCGAAAGGGTGGCCCCCAGCGCACCGTGATAAGCACCTTCAAAGGCAATAATATGAGACTTGCCTGTAGCGCTTTTAGCAAACTTGGCAGCGATTTCGACGGCTGAACTGCCGCTTAACCCATAAGCCATTTTTACATTACCTTTTAGCTTACCCGGAGCAATTTGCTGGAGCTTCTGGCCCAGCTTAACCCGATGATAGTTTGTCGCATCAGGATTATGCATGAGCATTCCGGACTGTTTTTTTATAGTTTCCAAAACCCCGGGGTTACAATGGCCAACATTATTCACTGCAATTCCCGCAGTTAAATCAATAAAATAATTACCGTCCGGATCCTGCACTGTTGCACCTTTAGCCCTCTCCCAGACAACGGGCAGAACATTGGGAACCACCCTCGTAACCGTTTCATTTTCCAACTCGGTATCGATTAACTTCTGGCTTTTGGGCCCCGGAAGCACATCAGATACAATCTTCGGTGCTTCATCAAAAGACAGCTTGGCCAGTTCCTGCTCCCTGGTAATATCCAAACCGGGTTCACTTTTCATGATCACCTCTCCTTTCGCACATCTTATATACCCGATTATAACATGATCAACAGCGACAGTCATACCAATAAGAATAAAATTTAAAACTTTCTGTATATTGCTTGACGCGACCAGGTCAGCCGCAGCACTTGATCTACAGTAACTAACCATGTTATACTAACAAACACACAAAAAAAGCATAATTATCTCTTCTTATCTTTAGAATTTACCTCATGAGATGGTCACAGCAATGGAGTTATAGTAAATAATTCCAAGGTCAAGAAAGCAGCAAGCAAAATTAATCAAAATTAATCCATAGTTTCTTAGAAAATTTCTTTTGATGTGGGGGGGTGTAATATGGAAAAAAGTTATATAGTATATTCAAGAGGGTGTATTAAATTGTTAAATCTAAGGAGGAGTATTAGAAATGCGTAAGCTGAGTATTACGAGTTTAGCAATAGTGTTGATCCTGGCCCTGGGTGTATTGGCCATAGGATGTGAGCCTGATGTAGTGGATGAACCAATTGATGAACCGATTGATGAACCGGTGGACGAACCGGTGGATGAACCGGCGATAGACCAAATAACCGTAGGGAGCAAGGGTTTTACCGAGCAGCTTATCATCGGTGAAATGCTGGCCCAGCTGTTGGAGGACCGCGGTTATAATGTTAATCTTGTAGACGGCCTCTCCACCCCGGCCCTGAGAGAAGGTCAGGAAGCCGGAGATCTTGATGTTATTGCCGAGTATACCGGAACAGCCTGGATGGTCCATTTTGGCCGGGAGTATACACCAGGTGTTGATAACAATGAACTTTACCAGATGGTAAAAGATATTGATGAGGATGAAGGTATTATTTGGCTGGATCCGATCTGGAACGACAATGGCTATTATTTCGCCGCCTGGCCTGAATTCGTGGATGAGCACGGAGTGAGAACCCTTTCTGAGCTGGCAGAGCTTTACCGGGAAAAAGATGGGATGATCGATACATCTGTTACCATCGAGTTCGAAGGTCGGCCGGATGGGCTGGTAGCCTTAGAAGATCATTATGATTATGAGGTTGATCGGGATTACCTTCTTGCAGTGGAAGCAGGGTTAACCCTGGTAGCTTTAGATTCACGTGAAGTTGATGTAGGTATGGTCTTTGGTACCGATTCTAATATTGAGGTACATAACTGGCATGTATTCTCAGACGACCAGGCCTTCTTTCCACCTTATGATATGACTCCCTCCGTCAGGGCTGAAATACTGGAAGCAGATCCTAGAGTTGCCGATATCATTAATGAATTAATGGCAACGTTCCCCGGTGGAGGTCAACCAGCTACGATAGAAATAGTGGCAGAAAGCCAGAGATTATGGCAGATGCTCAATTACAAAGTGGACTTTGAAGGAATGATGCCCGATGAAGCTGCCAGGGAGTACTTGCTTGACCAAGGTTTGATAGAGCAATAAATAAAAGGACATAAGGTGAAGAAGCATGGATGCAATAACAGCAGCCTGGCAATTTCTCATACGTCGTCCGGAAACGTTAGTGGGATGGACCCTGGAACACCTGTGGATGGTCGGTATTGCCTGTTTGATAGCAATTATTCTCGGAGTACCTCTGGGAATATATATCTCCGGGAGAGGAAAAGAGAACCTGGCCGACAGTGTGCTCTACCTGGCAGAAATAGCTATGACCGTTCCCAGCCTGGCTCTTTTTGGGCTGGTAATGGCCCTACTTAGCCTTCTTAACCTGCCATCACTGGGGTTTCCTCCTGCTATCATTGCCTTAATTATTTATGCCCAGCTGCCGATACTGCGTAATACCTATACTGCTATTCGCGCAGTTGATCCACCGATAATCGAGGCGGGGAGAGGTATGGGGATGAGCGAAATGCAGCTTCTTTTAAAAATTAAGCTCCCCCTGGCCTTCCCGGTTATTATGGCCGGTTTAAGGACCGCCATTGTAGCTACTGTAGGCATAACAGCAATCGCTGCGATTATCGGTTCAGGCGGGCTGGGAGTACCCATACGCTGGGGATTAAGGAATGCAAGAATGGATTTAATTATCCTGGGAGGGGTCTCCGTGGCCATTCTGGGTATCCTAGTCGATGTCCTGATGTCCCGGGTGGAAAAATGGGTTACCCCCAAAGGGCTAAAGAAAGGGTGAGGGAATGATCAAGCTAAACCGGGTTAGCAAGGTCTATCCCGATGGGACCAAAGCGGTAGACGATGTAAGCTTCGAGGTGGAAGAGGGCGAACTATGTGTGTTTTTAGGTCCCTCCGGCTGTGGAAAAACCACTACCATGAAGATGATAAATCGCTTAATTCCCATTACAGAGGGAGAGATCTCTATTGATGGGAGAAAGAATACCGAATTAAATGAAGATGAACTACGAAGAAGTATTGGTTACGCCATCCAGGATATCGGTCTTTTCCCCCATATGACAGTGAAACAAAACATTGAAACGGTTCCCATATTAAAACACTGGTCCAAGTCGGATCGCGATAAAAGGGTGACGGAACTGCTTGATCTGATGGGGTTGGATCCAGGTGAGTTTTTGCATAAATACCCCAGTGAACTCTCCGGTGGTCAACGCCAGCGGGTAGGAGTAGCCCGCTCGCTGGGGGCCGACCCCGAAATATTGCTGATGGATGAGCCCTTCGGAGCCATTGACCCTATTAACAGGGTAAGACTTCAAGATGAGTTTTTGAGCATACAAAAGGTGTTAAAAAAGACGATCATTTTCGTAACTCATGACATCTATGAAGCAATTAAAATGGGAGACAAAATCGCTTTAATGGATCATGGACAGTTGGTGCAGTACAGCACTCCAGCTGATTTGCTCTACCAGCCCAAAAACGAGTTCGTAGAGAGTTTTGTCGGCTCTGATCGGGCCCTTAAAGGCTTACAGTTAATCAAGATAAAAGATGTTATGAGTGACTCACTGCCCTGTGTAAAACCGGAGCAGACGGCAGAAGCCGCTCAAACTGAAATGGAAAGTAAGGGCTTTGATTGGGTAGCAGTGGTTGATGATGATAACAAATGCCTGGGGCTGGTTAATCAGACAGACCTGGCAAGTAATAAAACTGTGAAAGAAGTTATGGGCCCCATTACAGCCACAGCAGCTGTAGGTGCTGTTCTTAATGACGCTGTTTCACTTATGCTAAGCAGCGGGGTGAATGATTTGCCCGTTGTGGACCTGGATAACCGACTGGTAGGGGTCCTGAGTTTCGGTACTGTACGCGAAGCATTGGCTAAAATTGCTGATCAAGGGAGAGAAAGCAAATGAGGCGTCAGATCATCTTTATTACACTCATGCTTATATGTGTTGGCATTACCGTTTGGGTCACCAACATGGATAGAGTAGGGATCATGGTCCCCTTTACCTACGAGGTAATCTGGATGCAAATCAGACGCCATCTCTTCAGCATGGTGTTTCCGGCAGTCCTGATAGCCATTGCCATTGCTGTACCAGTGGGGGTCCTGGTAACCCGTCCGGGACTTAAGCATCTTGCCCCTTCGGTAATGAGTATTGCCAGCGCCGGAATGGCTATCCCCAGCATGGCTGTAGTGGCTATTATGGTCCCAGTCTTTATAGCTATGGGGATGCGGGGCTTCGGTATTTCTCCAGCCCTGGTGGCCCTGGTTTTATGGGGTGTGCTTCCTATCCTGCGCAATACTTGTACCGCAATAAACAATATCAACCCCGGGGTCCTGGAAGCTGCCAGGGGAATGGGTATGACCCGAGTTCAAATCGCCAGGAAGATCGAACTGCCCTTGGCTTTGCCGGTAATTATGGCCGGGATTAGGGTGGCCACAGTTATACTTGTGGGGACAGCTACCCTGGCTGCCATCATCGGTGCCGGGGGGCTGGGCCATATCATTTTATCTGGTGTACTCAACCGGGCACCGTTAATTACCCTTCAGGGCGCTGCCCCGGTTGCAGCCATAGCTATAACCTTGAGTGCCCTCCTGGGATATATCGAGAAGAGATTGACCCCGCGCGGGATTAGTACTGATATTTAATCCTGACGCAAGTAAAACTGATAAATAAACCTGTTACAGCAGCCCTGCTTCTGGAAAAATCATTAAATATTCCTAGAAGCAGGGCTGACTTTTTTAGCAGGCTTCTATGATCAAGCCGGCAATTATTTCTTAAAGATAGAAAGCGTTACTTATTAACTGTATACAAACAAGCAAGCGTAAATGATGTTTTAAGCAAAAAACTCGCCATTTTAAGGTAGGAAAGATAAAGGCAAATGCTTTACCGGATTAGAGTTGATGAAAAACAGATAAACTTCTTTACCTGTAAAGGTAATCCCTGGTCAGGGGTATCTCGTTACACAGGTCGCGGCTGAAAAGCAGCTGATGGATGTCAAGCCCGCTGCTGCGAAAAGAGGCGCTGCAACCGGCCAGGTAGAGATGCCACATTCGATAAAACTTATTTCCGTATTTTTCTTTAATCTGATCGGATGCCGCTTCAAAGTTTTTAAGCCAGAGACCATGGGTTAAAACATAATGTATACGCAAACTTTCCACATCAATAAGGTGAAAAGAATGCTGTGGCAACCGCCAAACTATTTCCCGCAGGGATGGGATATAGCTCCAGGAGAATATGTATTTTTCCAACCAGGGGTTGTTGGGAGCTTCAAAGGGCCGGGTTATAGTATGTATAAGGGACAGGCCGCAGGGCTTTAACATTTTGTTCAGGCACGAGAAGTAGGTAGGAATATATTCTTTGCCTACATGCTTGAACATGCCCACGTTGACAATCTTATCAAAGGTATACCCCTCTACAGCCAGGTCGCGGTAATCAGCCTGGCGCACTTCCACCATATCACCCAGCCCTTCTGCTTTAATCCGGCGTTTTGTTTCCTCTTCCTGTTCTTTGCCCAGGGTTATGCCCAGGGCTTTTACACCATATTCCCGGGCAGCTTTAATAATCAGACAGCCCCAGCCGCAGCCTATATCAAGCAGGGTTTCTCCTTTTTTTAAATGCATCTTCCGCAGGATATGGTCAATTTTTTGCTGCTGGGCCTGTTCAAGAGAATCTTCCTGGGTCTTAAAATAACCGCAGGAATAGCTCATAGTTTTATCCAGCCACATACTGAAAAAATCATTACCCAGGTCATAATGGGCCTGCACATCTTCCCCCTGCTTTTGAGAAGATACTTCTTTGGGGCATCTCATGAAACGCTGCACGACACCTCTCTTAGCAGCATCCTTTCTGAACAGATCCCTATTTTGCCTGATGAGGCTGAAAAGCACGCTTAGATCACCTTCATAATCTATCTTTCCATCCATGTAAGCTTCGCCGAATTTCAGCTCCGGCTCCTGTAGAATCTCACGCAGATCAAACTTTTCATTAAAAATAACTTTAACAGAAGGTTCTTCACCCCCGGCAGCTCCATACACCTCGGTTTGACCATCCCAGTAAGTCACAGCAAACGGCCCGCCCTTTATACTGCGGCAAATGGCCTTGATAAGATTTTTTTGCATTTTCCTACCCCCTTTCCGTTTCTTAATCAGCCATCCTTCAGCTTGTTAAACCTGCGCTAAAACTGCTTTACTATAAAAGTTAATTTTTATGATGCCTGATCTCTGAAACTGATTTCGGGTATTTGACAGGTGTTGTGCTGGTCAAGTTTAACTCTATTATGCCGCAATTCTTTAAATATTGCAACTTCAATTCTGACAGAGGAACCGAGTATCTGATCATTAACATAGACCTTTATACCTCCACCAGGCTATCTACAGTTAAAAGATAGTTGATGGATTGGTTATATTACAGACAACAAATTATCTTGATTGCTGGATAATAGCTTGTTTCAGCAGGCTGAAGATTGGACACCAGGATAATGGAACCACTGTTTTGACCATTGAATTGACCGACCTCCCGGCAGTTTATGGCCTGGTCCTATAGCTTGGGGATAACGTGGTGGAGCTGCTGTCCCTGTGGGTGGAAAGACAGGAATTTAATCAACCGAGGGATATTAGGTAATATATAGTAAATATGAGGAATAAATAAAATAAACAGAGGGCAGCCTGACAAAGAGATAATACTTTGTGAAACCATGGAATGCTAGTGCAAACTCTGTTTCTCTCAAGAGCTTGCCTGATCAAGGCCCGGTGCGACTGCATTAGCCGGCTTTGCATGCAAGAATATCCCCTCATATCTTTTGATCAGCCACACAGCCACCAGGAAAGAGAGCAGGTCCGCCACTGGGAAGGCCATCCAAATACCCTGCAGCTGAAATAACAAGGGCAGCAGCAACACAAGTGGGATCAAGAAGAGCACCTGGCGGGAGAGCGCCAGCAAGAAGGCCGCTCTGGCATTGCCCAGCGCCTGGAATACACCGCTGGTAATAATCTGGATACCATTTACAAAGAAAAGAGCAAATACAATACGCAGGGCAACTTGGCCCATCTCCACAACCGCGGCATCGCTAGTGAAGATCATCATCAATTGCTTAGGTAAAGACATGGTCAGGATAAAAGCAATTACGGCGATGATTGTTGACACTTTCAGGCCTAGCATAATCGATTCACTGACCCGTCCAGCCTGCCTGGCTCCGTAATTAAACCCGACCAGCGGCAGCAGTCCCTGCATAATACCCAGTATAGGCATCACTGTAAACATGATCACCCGCACGACAATGCCCATTACCGCTACCGCCAGATCCCCGCCGTAGATAATTAGCAAATTGTTGACCACAATCAGCATAATACTACTCGCCGCCTGGCGCACAAAAGCCGATGCACCGATGGCCACAACCTGCCTGATTATTGTAACCTGCGGGATCAAAAAGGCGCTTATAAAAGTAAGACTGCTCCTGCCGGTCAAAAAATAGATTACCAGATAAACTACGGTAATTCCCTGGGCAACCACGGTGCCAAAAGCCGCCCCCCTGATACCCATCTCGAATCCGAAAATAAAGATCGGCGTAATGATGACATTCAAAACGGCCGAGATAATCATGGTGAGCATCGCCGTTTTGGCGTTCCCCTCGGCGCGGATAATATTGTTCGCCGTGAAAGCGAAAGCAAAAAATACGGTGCTGTAAAGTATAATGCCCAGGTAATCTCGGGCATAAGGGAGGATGGTTTCGCTTGAACCGAAAAGCAAAAGCATGGGCGTGAGGAGGGTCAGGCCAATCAGGGCAGCACAGGTGCTGAAAAAAATAACCAGGCCGATGACATTGCCAAATACCCGGTTGGCCCGCTCCAAATCTTCGGCACCCAGAGCAATGGAGATTAACGCCCCTCCCCCGATGCCAAAGATTGCGGCCACGGCCATCACCAGCATTTGTACCGGAAAAGCGATCGATACCGCCGCCACCCCGATCGTTCCTACTCCCCGGGCGACATAAATGGCGTCAACCACGTTATAAAGAGCCATCACAATCATCCCGACCATGGCCGGTAGGGCCAGTTTAACCAGGATCTTCGGGATTGGCTCCGTTCCCAATCGACTACTTTGCTCTTTCATCTAGCCGGCAACCTTCTTCATTTTAAAATAATCGCACTGACAAACCTCAACAATTATAACATAAGTTGCCTCTGCCTGGGTACCGTACCCAAAGTAAGAGCTTAATATGAGTTGACAGTGAGTTGACATACCAGGGGACAATTACACTAAATATCACCTTGAGAGCCAAATGTAAAATACTGGTTGTTGGTGGCAATAAGAGTGTTTTTTACAGGTGAAGCTTAATTTTTTACTTAGCGCTTAAGCTTAAAGTTAGATTATATGATTATTCCAGCTGACAGTTAAGCTTCCACCAATATGCTCCACACTTATTGACTGATCGCTATAACCTTCAATAATATGCGAGGCATGTGGGAATATAGCAAAGTACTGGAATGTTAAATCGACAGGAACCCAGCCCAGATCATCAACATAGAATTCGACCCAACTATGGCGGCAACCATGCAGGCAACCTTTAGTCATAGGCCCATGCCGGGGGCGCGCATAGCCGATTACTTCTCTTGCTATGATCCCAATATCCTGAGTCTTTTTAATAAATTCCCTGGCCAGGGTGCGGCAGTTACCGGTTTTAGCTGACTGGTCATAAATTTTGCGCACTTGATTAATAGTCTCGCATGTTGAATTAATAGAAACCGGGCGCACAATTATATCGAAATCAACAATAATTGTCTTAGTATCTCCGGGGGCTATATCGCCAAGACTAAAAGTTTTAACCCGGCCGGAAGAAGAAACTATACCATGATTAACAGATTTTAAGATTGTAGTCTGATAAGGGGAGCTGCTATCAAGCAGGGGTGCTGAGACATTAACATTACGAGAAATATCTGCACCATTGTTTGCAATCTTTATTTCAATCCTTAGGGTATAGCTAGCGGCAGAACCCCATGAATAGCTCACTGGAGGGCTGCTTTGTGGCTCTCTCGCAGGCTCAGCAGGCAATGCCATTGCATATTCTTTTTCTGCTTCCTCTTCTACCTTATCTACTTCAGCATTATTTCCTGCCTGCCTGGCCTGATCTTCTTCAATTTCTGTTATAAAGGGTTTTTCTTCAGTTTTTGTTTCTAAATTATTTTCTTTCTTATTATCGGCAATTAAGTTTGCCGGCACCTCTGCGCTTTCTTTCTCTGCAGGTTTCTCTCCAGCTGTTTGAATACCAGTTGCTGTTGTACTGTTGTAAGTAACTGGATTCTTATCTTTGTAATTAGAGTAATCAGCTTGCTCATTTTCTTTAACTTCAGCAGATTCTTTCACAGCTTCTTCTTGTTTTACTTCTAAATCTAAAACATCATCTTCCTGTGCAGAAAGCATTTCTTTCTGAGGCTTCTCACTATTATTTTCAGCAGAAAAAAGTTCATTTACAGTTACTGATTTAATTAATGCCAGTTCTTCAAGTAAATGAGTATCATAAGAAGCTCCAACTTCACTGCCAGCGCAAATGAACTGTACATTTTCTGACAGCTGATAAACAAGAGCACTAAGCATTATCAGGCTTACTGCCAAAAAGAGAGGTAAGCTTTTAATCGATCTTCCTTTCTTGTTAATAGAAAAGCCCCTCCTTTAAGAGGGACCGACAAGTTTGAAACTATTATCCTCGTTTCGGCAGCAAGACCATCATGGCTCTTTTTGAGCTTTAGACTCCTTTGCTTTGCGCCCCTTTCTTTCGAAAGGTTTGCCTTTGTCGGTCGAGTTATTATTTTAAAAACAACCTGCGGCTGGCATTGCAACAGTTTAGTCTTATTTAATACCTTAAAAATTAAACCTGTTTCGGCTGCCAGGCTATCATGGCTCTTAAAAGAGCTTTAGACCCTTTGGCTTTGCGCCCCTTCCTTTCGGAAGGTTTGCCGTTTCGATCAGGTTACTTTACGTACCTACCTAAGCCTATTTTAGCTTAGTAACTTTCTTTTGTCAAATATTTGTTTGAATATTGGCATTACATTCCCGTTACTTGTTATTTTTGGCTTTGATTTCCTGTTTTAGACTTATCCCGGCAATCATCAATAATAGTCCCGCTGCAAAAAGCCCGATTGATGCTCCATCAGTCCGGGGCAGTGGTGGATTAACCTTCGGCGGTTCGGGATCGATTATTATAATTCCGGGTTCTTCCGGATCTCCCTGCTCTGGCATTGGATCAGGTGAAACAGCCGGATCGTCCGGTTCTACAATTATCAAATCCGGATCGGGACCCGGGGCAGGATCTGAATCAGGGTCAGGATCCAGGTCCGGGTCTTCACCGGTACAGATAGTGAAGAAAACCATCCTCGTAATCAGTGTTGAACCCTGGAATTCGTTTCCGGTTTCCGGCCCTGGCAGATGGACCCTGATATCAAGTGTTATCTCTTCACCCTGGAGGATTGCTTCCATTTCCAGAGCATCTGTAAGGTTAATGGTATCATCAATGGAAGGGTTAGCGCTGTTATACTGCCAGTCATTCATATTACCGGAAAATAGTTCGATTCCCTCGCTTAATACAATCATCTTAAGCTGATCAAATAGACTGCCTTCATCACCTGGTTCCGGATCACCATCTACATATTCCCAGGCAAAGTACAGCTGAGCAGGCGATGAACCGGTCTTAATCACGGTAACACTTTCTTCATAAGTATCACCCGGATTAATATTGTCCAATTCAAATACAGGCTCTTCAGGCTGAAGAGCAATCCTGCAAGGATGACCGTTCTGCTCCTGGGCCCATGTATAGTATGGTTCCATCATCCAGAGCAAGCTGCTAAGGATCATTAAGGCTCCCATAAAAATTACAATTTTACTTTGTCTTTTCATCTTCATCAACACCACTTGTTTAAAGCCGTAGGGCGGTGTTTAAGCCCGCCCCTACTCCGCGCTTCTTACTTCTTAATAAGATAACTAACAGGCATTTTTTTTAGTCGTTATTAGGTCCGTCGAATAATTCGTCATCCCATTCATAGTACGGTGCATAATTGGTAGTCTGAATTGCTTCAAATATAAAGCCAATTCTGTACTGTTTCCCCTGGAATTCATTGTCAGCAGTCGGACCATCAAGGCAAACCTCGGTGATTACTGTAATCTCTGCTCCGGGTGCTAATAACCCATTATTACCACCTTGATAGTAATACCAGCCGTCTTTTTCCTCCCAATCAGTAGTCGGAAAATCATCGCTTCCGGACTTGATTTTTATAGGGTCAACATTTTGTGAATGGACCCAGGGAACCCAATCATCTGAACCCTCATCATACTCATACCATCCATCCTCAAATTGCATCCTGATGTAAGCGCTCTTAGAGCCTGTAACTTTTACTGTTACCACTTTGTCTTCGCAATCACCAGGGTTCCAGTTCTCGACTTCGTGACCATCAGCCCAGCTTTCACCGGCTTCAATCGTTAAAGTTCCTGCCGTAAATACGTTTGGTTCCAGGGAAGCTTCATCTGAAAACCAGGCGTATGTTGCCCCAATTAAGGCAGCCATCACAAATATAATTACCAGCATACTAAAAAAGATTTTTGTTTTCATTTAATTTCTCCTCCATATTGTTTTATACGACAGCCAGGCTGCCTTGAAATTAAGGTCCTTGGCTTTGGGTCCCCATCTCACGACAGTTTACCCTTATCGTTAATTCGTAATGCCTTTTCAACTGCTTACCAGGCTTCACTCCCTCTTAATACCTTTAAATATCTTCTACGAATGTAATCATCACTTCCTTTAAGCTGCTGCGGGCTTTAAGATATTCCCCCAACTAATCGTCTAGCCAATCCAGGTCTTCTTCGGGCCAATTTTCTCGAATCATATTGTTAGAAGCCTGGACTGCTTCAAAATAGGAGTAAAGTACGAATTCAGAACCATGCTGGTAATTTTCATCATCAGCAAAGTGCACAATCACGCAAAGAGTTACTTCATAATTACCTTTGTTTTCAGCTTTAAGCACTTCTGTATGGTAAAAGTAGGTGCCCAAATCTTGCAGCCCTTCCGGCACCCAGTTATCCATATCTTGACATAGCTCAATTTTTATATTTTCTGTGCTTAACTGATCCGTCCACTGATCGTATCCAATAATAAGCGTATCTGTCGCTCCGGGTTCCAGAGAAGAAATGAACCAGCTTTCTGTATTCGGATCGTTTGGGGATAAGTCAATTACATCATCTTCGACCACAATACCGGTAAGCGTTACATTGCCCGTATTTTCAACTATAAACCTGAACCTGGGTGTATGGGGAGGTTGCAGTTCCGGCCCGGGCGATTGATCAGCATCTTCCCAGCTTGAACCTCCGTCTACGGAGACTTGCTTTTTAATAGTAATGGAGGGATCATCAGGCACTTCACAGTAATAGAAGGTTATGTGGCTCCATTCTCCTCCCGGTTGTGATAAACCGCAGTCGCTGTAAACTCCCTCAGGGTATAAGGGCTCATTTTCCGGGAAATAATACCTGTATAAATTGCCTCCCTGGTTACCACCCTTGGCATAGACATGATACACCGGCCAATTTGACTCAAAAGCAAAGTAATATTTACCCTCAATTTGTTTCTTATAAATGGCCACTTTAAAGCCGTTATGGGTAAACACCTGGCCGTCTGCTATACCATTTTGATCTTCACTGATTTTGAATGCAATTAATGTACAGCCGTCGGGACGGGGTAAATTTGCAGGATTTGGATCAGGCGGATTTACGCCATCAAAATAATCCAACCCTTCTTCTTTAACTTTTTTCTCCGTAATAGGATCTACTTTTGGCCCTTCACAGGGATCGGGATACCCTGTTATCGCAGTTTCCGTAAACAGAGAATTATCCTGCGATGTTTTAACATAACTGCCTGAATTTTCACTGTTATTACTGGTGGTGCTGTTTGAACTGCTTTTATCAATGGTTAGCAAACTTGAAAGTGAGTCTTGATCTGTAAAACCGACGGATGTTTTTTCCTCAGTATTAAAATCCGGAGACTGGTTTATGAAATAGTAGTGGGCGGTATCGCTCTCTTCCAAATATGTGTCTCCAAACGAGGTTGTGACTGTGGCAGTATTGCGATGGTAAAGACGGGCCCAGTATCCTTCAAAGCGAACCCGCACATATATACTCTTGGATCCGAGATTGGTGATTTTATATTTTTTTTCCAGGGGCACTCCGGGAGTTACCAGAAGTGTTTCGCTGTCATTTTGACCATTTAAAATTTCGGTTTGGTCATCAGCCTCGATTATCACTGTGCCCGTGGTAAAAACATTCCTCAGCATCATGGTGCTATCTGTAAACCAGGCCTCTGTCAACCCGGTCATTGACATAATAACAAACAACAGCAATATTATTCCGGCCACCAGGCACCAAATAAAATTATTCTTAAACCTGGTTCTAGATACTTTGTCCATTTTGCCCATCTGGTTTCCTCGTTTCTGCTTTTAACTTAACCAGTTGTTACTTAATAAAGAACATCTAATAACCTGACATGATTTTTTTATCAACTTGTTCCAAAGCTTTATCACGCGCATCCTGAATTAAATTACCAAGCTCTAGAACACTGCGAAAAATGCTTTCACTTTTGCCATCTACCCATAGAATCCTACCCTGCCAGCTGGAATTACGTCTGTATTGAACCCTGATATAAAAGATCAGCTGTTTGTTATTTGTAATGTTGTTATCATCAAGCTGAATCATCTAATACCTCCATGCTTAATCCTTTTTATCAAATACCCGAAGTTCTGTTTCACTCTGAGGAAAATTTTGTTCATCCAACTGTTTTTGAATCAACATCATCATTTCAAAAAAATCGTTGAAACTATGAACCTGCCCGGTTTTAAAATGCTCTACTTTCCCTTTACATAATGAATCTTCACAATCAATAATTCTAACCAGAAAATCGTTTGCGGCCCCTTTGCTGGGGCCAGTTCTATTACCAGGTTTCATCTTATACGTACCTCTAAGCGTCAGATATTATTCCCAATCATCAAAACACATGAAACTTTTCTGGTTTCATTATTTATCTGTTTTCAATTATATCCAGATGCTGTTATTTTTCTGTTACAAAATATATTTTTACCTGATTTCATAAAAAAGACAGTAATGTACAGCAGTTATATTAAGTAAAGGGGTATTAATTGATTATAGATGGGACTTATTCGAATAGATTAACTTCATGTTCATCTGGGAGCAGCGATTCAATTTTTTTATGAAGAATTAGACCCTTGAGGGAATGTTTCTTGAGGAAATTTGTCTCTACCCGCGCAATAACCATTTCAGCCTGCTCTCTATTCAAGCCGGGCAGAAGTATAAGAAGTTGGGCGTTGTTCCAACGAGTCACAATATCAATCTTGCGAAGTGAATTTAAGGCAATGCCCTGCAGTTGTTGTATAACTTCATTTAAAATTTTATCGTCTGGCAGCCTGTAATTGGGAGTGGTAATCGTATAGAGACCCAACAATGACGTCTGACCACTTCTTTCTACTCTTGCCTTCTCCAGTTTGTAGAAATAGCGAAAGAGCTCAGAGTCGCAGAGATATGCTCCCTTTATGGATTCCGGGCCTTTTAAACCTTCTTGAATTGATAATAAATCAAGTTCAAATCTACCCGGCTCGGCAGTAACAAGGCGGTAGAGTCTTTTCATTTGCTCAGAAGGCTTGATCCCCAGTTCCCGATAAAATACAGAAGTAACTTCGTTATAATGTACACGGGCACGGAGAACCTCGCCTTCTGCAAGAAGAGCTTCTATTAACTGGATATGCAGCTTCTCTTCAAAATAGTCAATTGCATTGGCTTGTTCACATATTTTAATGATTTCTTTATAAGCTTTTCTATCCTTTAAAAGTTCTATAAGTTCGAAGACACAGTTCACGAAAATATCGTGATAGTAAGATCTTAACGGCTCCAGCCATTCACTGAATGACAGCTCGGATAAATATGGCCCCCTGTAAAGAGCAATTGCTTTACGATAAAGATTAATCGCCTGATCAGGATTGCTATCAAGCAGCAGCCCTGCATTAGCAGCCAGAGATTCAAGTTCGTCTGCATCCAACCAGTATTTTGTCCTATCCTCCCAGCTATAAGAGCCCTGCGACAAAACTAAATTATTAGCTAATGAATTATTAGTCTGACATTGATTTAGAATGCGTTTTAGCCTGAATACGTGAGCCCGCATTACCATGCTGGGATCGGGATACTCTTTTTCAGGCTGTATTTTTGCCAGGATTGTTTCAGGAAAGAAAGCTGTTTTATGGTGTGAAAGCAAAAACTTGAAAATTTCCCACATGCGCCTGGAGCGATTAGATTTTTCATTAAGAACTATCTTATTATGGTATATATAAAACTTGCCAAGAGTAAAAATGCAGATATCATTTTCAGAAATATGGGGGTCTTCTCTAACCATAACAAACCTTTCTTACAGTTAGTATGATCATTTTAATAATCTGCAGTTATTAAAATATTTCCAGTCAGCTGTAAAACAGAATTATTAACTCTATATTTCTTCTCTATATACTAAAAGCGAAAGGATTTAAATCTATTTATTTGCTATATATTATATCATAAGGCATGATTGTTCAGTTAAAATGAAGAACTAAAAGCATTTCAGCACCCGTAAGATTAAGGACCTTCGCCATAAATATCCATTCTTTCATTGAAGCTCTTTAATGCATTATAAGATAAATTTTAAAGTTCCATTAAAAAAAGGCACGTTGGTATGCATACAATCATGAACAAATCGGGGCAAATTTAAAAAACAGGGATAATCCTGAGCTGGCAAAAGTGTTACCATGAAGCTGTTTTTGTTCAGTGATATTGTCACCCTGAGACTGGTTATAGTAATATTTTCTATCGTACCGGTTATTCTTCTGCTTGCTTCAATTGCGGCTCTTTCTTTTGCAGACAAAAATCAGCTCTGGCCCTTCAATAATAGGGCGCCGGTCGTAATATCCCAGCTCTTCTACTATGTCAAACCCGTTGGCGAGGAGCAGCTCCCTGAGCTGAGCCTCATAATAGTATTTTAACTCCAGCGGCTCAACAATTTTCTCCTCGCTGCCATCAGGCTTATACAGGTAATAGATCAGTTCCGGGTAAATGATCTGTTTGCGCGGGTCGATCTTTTTACGGATGTGAGTCCGCCTGACCAGGATTCCGGTCTCCGGGTCTGTCACCTCCCAGTCAAGACTCTCTTCTTTAACCCAGGACTGGTCCAGCATGGCAAAAGGGCGAAATACATTGATAATGAAAATACCGTCATCAGCAAGGTGTTCGCGCACCCTGGCCAGGCATTGCTTCTGCTTTTCAGCCCCGGTGAGTGCCTGGAACGAGCGAAAAGCAATGATAATCAATGCAAATTTGCGTTCCAGGTTAAAATCGCTCATATCGGATTGCAGCAGGTGAACCCGTTCGCGTACCTCAGACGGCAGCACCGCCAGTTTGGACCGGAAACGGTCAAGCATAGGGTCGGATAAATCAACTCCCCATACTTCGTGCCCGGCTGCGGTAATCGGAATAGCCACTCTGCCGGTCCCGCAGGCCAGCTCGAGAACAGGCCCCTGCACCCTGGAGGCATATTCCAGGTAGAAAGGGATATCGTCAAGGGTTACATTACGCTCGTCCAGGTCATAAAGATTCGCGCTGACATTGAATATATTCTTTTTTCTTTTTGCAGGCAACGCGGCCCCTCCTCTATAGTAAATTTCCACCTGAGCTAACACCTGTAAAATTCATTAGAAAAAAATCCAGCCTGCTGGTTAATAAGATTATCATTCTTCGAAAATTTTACATATCCTGCCTTAAGGCTGCTTTTACGGGGCTGCCGGCATGTATTCCACCCGGTAGCGGCCCCAAAGGTCAGGTAAATGAGTAGGACCTCTTTTACAAAACTGTTGTCTCCGGTGCCACAGCCACATACCAATAGACCTGTTTTCATCACATATACCTGCAGACCAGGATCCCCAAATATCAGGATTGCCGCATAAAAAATGTATGAAAGCAACTTGTTTTTATACTGGGATTGTATTGCTAGACTATTCTGCTTGATTCTAAGCAAAATATCATGGTATTATTCAATAAACTGCAAGGCAAGATCTTTTTATGCAAATTGTTGATACAAAACCTGTTAATCTACGCCAGGCTGTTATTGAGCCATTTAAAATCTCGTTTTGGTTATTAGTTGACGAAGTTCATTCTACCAGATGGCAAGGAGAACTGGCTTCAAGGTTTTTCACAATTACAGAATCTGAACCGGGAGTTATATGCAATGGACATCAGTGATCTTACAGCTTTATCTCAAAAACCCAAATTATTTGAAAGAAGCAGTGCTAAATTATGGGATGATTTACATCTATCTAAAATGATGCTTGAGGCTCATCTCGATCCAGACTGGGACGCAGCCAGCAGAAAATTTTCAACTATTGATGCATCGGTGAAATGGCTTTCGGAAGATATATTTCCTCAAAAGAATATTAATATTCTTGATCTTGGTTGTGGTCCCGGATTATATGCTTCCCGCTTAGCAAAACTTGGTTATTCTGTTACTGGAATAGATTATTCTCAGCGTTCAATTAATTATGCCAGAGAGGTTGCAAGAGAAGAAAACCTAAAGATTAAATACATTTACCAGGATTATTTAACGATAGATTTTGAAGCCGAATTTGATGTGATCATGTTAATTTTTTGTGATTTTGGAGCCCTTACGAACGAAGAAAGAGATGTTTTACTAAAAAAAATCTATAACGCATTGAAACCAGGTGGGCTATTTATATTTGATGTATTTACTGACAGAAACAGAGATGAAAGTGATTTAGGAAGAAGATGGGAAGTTAGTAATAATGGATTTTGGAGTGCTGAACCATATTTGGCTTTGACTGAGACTTTTCTTTACCCGGAAGATGATACTTTTTTAGACCAGACGATAGTAATCACAAAAGCAGACACTAATATTTATAGAATTTACGATCATTTTTATACAAAAACAACTATAAGCAATGTCTTAAATAAATTTGGTTATAGTGAACACAAATACTATTCTGATGTGACAGGGGCAAAATATAGAGAAGAATCAAAAGAACTGGCAGTTATTACTAAAAAGTAATTTATGGGGCAACTATGAGCTCCAGCCATCCTGTTACAATGAGTTTACTGGTTTGCCATGCTTACTGTGTTCTTTCAAACTCTTTTGCCAGGAACCGGCAGGCAAAGAAAGGGTTGATCAGTTTTGATCAAGGTCAATCAGTTCCACCCTCCACTACTGCTTCCAGCTCTAAGATGTTCGACACCCTGGCTTCGGCAGGATCGTCTTCTTCCATCTGGTAACCAAAAATCTCGAACTTAAATTCACCTGTTACAGTGGGTGTTATTCTGAACCAGATAAACCGGTTCATTCCTTCATCAAAGTCGGCGCCTTCCGGGGGCCCGAAATCAACCAGCAGATAATTGTTGTCCTGTTCAATAACTGCCTTGACCCTGTCCAGCGGGATTTCTTCAATGGGATACCAATGTTCTTCGCGGGGTTCCAGCCATTCCAGTTCCAGGTGGTCAGGGATATTACTACCCCGGTAGCGCACCCCGGTCAGTGCTTCACCTGAAGTGGCGGTAATCGGTAAGATATAGCTTTCCCCGGCTTCCCAGACGACCTCCAGGATAGCATCATTCTTGTATTCCACCTCGACCCCCTGGGGTTCGCGCTGGAGACCTTCAAATGCGGTCACCTCTTCAGGGATTCCCCAGGACATTGTCACCGGCCCGGGCGCCACATCTTCTTCCAACTCGCAGGCTGAAAGCAATAACCACGGTATAGATGCAAACAGGATTACAAAAAAGGGAATTGATCTTTTTTTAAGCATTGTTTACCCCTCCCTTCGCACTTTTTACAGGGTTCTTCAATAATATATATGCCACACCTGCCAGGATTAACACCACCGACATTGCCTGGGCCTGGGTGAGCGGACCAAGGGCGGGTTCACTAACCCGGAAATATTCAACGATAAACCGGTAGAGCCCGTGCAGGACTAAAAACCAGGCGAAAACGTAGCCGCCAGGAATTATGCCGGCGGTAAACAGGCGCCTGCTCATATAAAGCAGCACCACAAAGATGAGCAGCGAAGAAAAGGTGGCATAAAGCTGGGTCGGGTGGCGGGCCAGTGAATCGATAGCCGGAAAAACCATAGCCCAGGGCACCTCGCTAACTTTACCGTAACAGCAGCCGTTTAAAAAGCAGCCAATCCGCCCGATCCCGTAAGCAAGGGTTATATAGGGAGCTGCTATATCCAACAACGTACCGAAAGGCATTCGCCTGAAATAAGCATGCAAGGCAGCGCCGGCAAAAGAGAGGATAAGCGCCCCGTGGTAGGCAAATCCGCCCCGCCAGACTTCCAGGATCCTTACCGGGTCGCCCAAATAAAGGTGCGGGTTGACGATCACGAAGGCCAAACGGGCCCCAATTACTGTGCACACCAACACGATAAAAAAAGTTTTACCGCTGTATTTCCGGATGCTTTCCGGAAACTTTCTCCCGGTTAAAACCTCGAGGGTGGGGATCTCATAATACCTGATCAAAAGAGCAGCAATGATCATCCCCAGGCCGATTATCACCGGGTAAACAGGCACCGCTATCTCACCAACAGTAAAAAAATCAGGTTGCATCGCCGTTTCCCCCCTATAATTATTTAGCGAAACAATGAAGATTATTGACCACACCAACAATTGTCAAATAAATGTCAGCGTGCAGTTATCTGATAATGAACATACCGCAGCTATTTAGTAGGTATTTGACTTTCTGCTAAGATTATAATACTACACCATTTTGCGGCAGGTCAAACCAACGGGTGACAATGGGGAGGGGGCAAAATTGTCACATCCCCTGAGCTTGCTCCAGAATTTATTCGATGGTCCGCATGTGCTTTTTGATATTACAGAGGTCTGTCGTAGATAAGGTCCAAAACTTCTTTTACCGGCAGGGCGGAGACGCTGTGGCAATACTGAGAATAAATTTTTGCTAAGTAAATTTTTTAAGTTCGAGGGGCATTTGAAAGGCGAGCCGGTTAATCTTCCGCTGTTCGCTACCTGCGTCCTGCAGAAATTCTTCCAGAGATTGGTCAAAGCAGCTGCGCTTTACAGGCTGGCCGGCATACAATGAAAGGGCGTTGATCATCACCATGTTCTGTGCCCGTGGATCTCCCGCCTCCCGGGCCAGGGTTGTCGCATCGAGGATGTATATCTCCCCAACCAGGCTTTTAAGGGCAGCAAGGATGTTTTCCGGCTCAGGATACCGGGCTTCTTTCAAGATCACTGCTACCGGATAGACAGGTGTGGTGTTAACCAGTACCGCTGTTTCCTTCCGGCCATATTTCGAGGCCACCCTTAGCGCTTCAAGCGGCTCGAAGGCAACGATTAAATCCGCCCTCCCGTACGGGACCAGTGGACCGTACTCTTTTTCCTGGAAGATTCGCACATGGCTCATCACGGAACCGCCCCGCTGAGAAGCGCCGTAAGTTTCACCGACCACCACCCGGTAACCGGCATTGGTTGCCGCCAGGCCCGTCAGGGCGGAGGCCAGGATATTGCCCTGCCCTCCCACTCCGGCGATGATCATGTTGTAGGGCCAATTCCATCGGGCCATCAGGATACCCCTTTCGTTTGGATTTCCTCGATTGCCTGGCGGGGGCAAAGCAGGGCACAGGCCCCGCACCCGGTACACAGCCCGTCGTTAATATATGCGCTGGAATCCTCGCTGATGCTGATAGCCGGGCAGCCAAAGGTATGCCCGCAAAAGTTGTTGCACCCGCAGGAATCACCGATACATTTATCGGTATTAACCTGGTAATAGCGGCGTTCTTTTTTGGCCGCAGCCAGGGCGCATTCTTTGCGCAATACCAGCACCCGGGTTCCTTCTTTCTGCAGCAGCCTGTAAAGAACAGAAATTGTCTGATCGAGCTGATGGGGGTCGGCGACTACCGTATCAAGGCCCATCGACATGGTAACCGCTTCGATCTTCACCGGCGCTGCCTCCTCACCGGTGGCAGTCCTGGCGGATCCGGGATGAGGCTGGAACCCGGTCATCGCCGTGGCATGGTTATCGAGGACGACAGCGATGAAATCGGACCGATTGTAGCGGCCGTTTATCA
>SL_5KL_010_SEDDRAFT_10000265_pt1 | contig 33795 bp, 20 predicted proteins | sample SodLakKL_010_SED_FD_9118 | JGI IMG/M metagenome (IMG submission 9118) | reverse complement strand
AAGACCCCTTCCTGGATGATGGGAAATCTCTGTGCCGGCACGCCTTCGTCGTCATAGCCGAAGGATCCGATCGACCCGGGAATCGTCGCGTCGCCGTAGATATTGACCGCCTTTGAGCCGTAGCGGAACTTCCCCAGCTTGTCCGGCGTCAGGAAACTCCCTCCGGCGTAGCTGATCTCTGTTCCCAGGGCCCGGTCAAGCTCGGTCGGATGACCGCACGACTCGTGAACCTGGAGCACCAGCTGCGAAGAGTCGATTATGAGATCTGTCTTCTCGGCCGGGCAGGCCTCTGCGGTGAGAAGCGCAAGTGCCTCCTCGCGCGTCCGCTCAGCGTTCTCCACCAGCTTGAGGGATTCGACGAACTCGTAGCCATAGGTGGCGACATCGCCGCCCATGCTGCTGGGGTATGACCTCCGCTGAACGTCGCCGTCGCCGATGGCCGTCGCCTCGATGCCGGCCCCGCTCTCCAGTATGTTTTGCGAAATCTCGGCACCCTCAGTGCTTAAGAAGAGCTTGTCCGTAAGGTAGAAGCTCATCTCCCCCTCTGCTACCGAGATCCGTTTATCCTGCCGCAGTATCTTTACAGCAGTGAACAGGAGTTCCAGCTTCCTGTCCAGAGGGACTTCGAGGGGATTCACCTCGAAGTGAGTCCTGTAAGATCCCTTTTGCGGCTCCGAGTCATCGAGCTTCACCGGCTCACGCTGAGTCAGCTGGCTCGCCCTGGCGACCTCCAGGGCCCGCCTGCCCGTCTCCATGACATCGGCCTCGGTCAGCCGCGCAGAGGCTGCGAAACCCCATGAGCCCTTGTACAGAACCCGGATGCCAAAACCGCAGTTGCTCTTACGGGAAAGCCCCGCCACCTGCTCGTTGCGCACGGTGATGCTCTCGCTCTCGCGGTCAAGGTAACGGGCGTCCGCGTAGTCGGCACCGGACCGGCTCAGGTCCTTCAGGGCCGCTCTAAGCCATTCCTTTGTCTCCATAAGGCCTCCTTTCGCCCTGAGTTTACCAGATAACCTCCACCCCAACCAACCGTGATCTGAAGGCCTCGTAGAGGATGCTGAGCCACCCGGATCACCGATCTCTCGGGCCGAGACTCGGATCTCGCTGTTTGGAGCATGAAACTCAGGACATAGCACGCTCATGTCTAGCACAGACATCGCCGCGACAGCGAAATCGAAAACGGCGATGTGTTAGAATCACCACCAAGCGTCCGTCAATCGCACAGGATAGGGATCACTGGCGGAGAGCAGCGGTGAGGTTCTTGACGTATGATAGTCTCCCGGTCGCTTGCTTCGGCCTGCGATTGAGGCCTAACGCTCGGGAAATCAGGGACAGCAGGTGAAAATCGTTGTTGGTCTGGGCAATCCCGGCACTGCCTATGCTCGCAACCGCCACAACGTGGGCTTTCGATGCGTTAATCACTTCGCCAGGCATCACTCCATTCGCTTCGACCGCAAACAGTGTCGGGCGCGGACAGGCACCGGCCTGGCAGGGAGCCAGGCGCTGCTCCTGGCCAAGCCCATGACTTTCATGAACCTCAGCGGTTCATCGGTAGCCTGTCTGGTTAGCAAGCATAGAGTGCCCATGGCTGATCTTCTGGTGATATACGACGACCTGGACCTGCCCCTGGGCACGATACGCATCAGGCAGAGCGGAGGCTCGGGAGGACACAGGGGGATGAACTCCATCATCTCCGCCCTGGGAAGCAACGAGTTTCCAAGGGTCAGGATCGGGATTGGACGTCCCCGCGTAGAAGACGAATGCCTCGACAGTGAAGCAGTGGTCAACCATGTCCTCAGCGGTTTCTCCGCTGAGGAAGAAAGGGCGATCAAACCGGTCATCGAAAGGGTGTCTCAGGCTATCGACTGCTGGCTCAGCGACGGAATCGAAGCAGCCATGAACAGGTTCAACTAGACTGAAAGTGTTCCATTTCGGACATCGGGCTGTTAGTATAGTATAATCTACCCGTGCAACGAATCATGAATGTGGCAGTGATTGGAGATTCGGACTGCTCGGAGCAGGAGGCCAGACTGGCAGAGACCGTGGGTGAGTTGCTGGCCCGCAGGGGTGCGGTCGTGGTCTGCGGGGGCCTGGGTGGAGTAATGGAGGCGGTCTGCCGGGGAGCCAGGTCGCATGGCGGACTGACCGTGGGCATCCTGCCCGGCGACAATCCGGAAGCAGCCAACCGCTGGGTGAATGTGCCCATAGTCACCGGCATGGGCGAGGCCAGAAACGCGCTGGTCGTGAAGTCGGCTCGTGCGGTGATCGCTATCGGCGGTGGCTATGGAACGCTCAGCGAGATCGCGCATGCGCTGAAGAATCGCATTCCCGTCATCGGTGTGAACACATGGTCCCTGTCACGCCACGGCGGCTCAGATGACTCTATCATACGGGTAGATAGCGCCGGTGAGGCAGTTGAGCAGGCCATGAATGGTGTCACCGGATGCCGGGATGGTGTGACAGACATATCGCTCTTGAAGTAGAAGTACCGGTGGATAATTCAGATGTGCCCGGCTTCGCTATTCAGGGACTGGTTCTAAAGGAGAGAACAGGCAGTGGCCACGATCAAGGCAGTTAAGGCAAGGGAGATCCTCGATTCGCGGGGCAACCCCACGGTAGAGGTAGAGGTGTCGTTGATCGACGGCACCGTGGGAATAGCGGCTGTTCCTTCAGGGGCCAGCACGGGAACACACGAGGCTCAGGAGCTTCGCGATGGCGACAGGGCCAGGTATCGTGGGCTTGGCGTCCTGAAGGCGGTAGAACACGTCAACTGTGAGATCGCCCCGGCAATAGCCGGCATGTCGGTATCTGAGCAGACGGAGATCGACCGGCTGCTGATCGAACTCGACGGTACGCCTACCAAGGGTAGACTCGGGGCTAACGCCATATTGGGGACATCCCTCGCCGTTGCCAGGGCAGCAGCCGTATTCTGGGAGGCTCCCCTCTATCGTCATCTGGGAGGCGAAGACGCCCACCTGCTGCCCATACCGATGCTGAACATCATCAACGGCGGGGAGCATGCACCCGGATCGACCGACTTCCAGGAGTTCATGATAATGCCTCTGGGCGCCGCCAGTTTCAGTGAAGCCATGCGAGTAAGCAGCGAGGTCTATCACTCTCTACGGCAACTGCTCAAGGACAGGGGCCTGAGCACAAACGTGGGCGATGAGGGCGGCTTCGCCCCTCAGCTTCCGACAAACGAGGCAGCAGTGGAGTTGATACTGGAGGCCATCGACATAGCCGGCTACAGTGCCGGCCATGACCTTTTCCTGGCCCTCGACCCGGCCGCCAGCGAGTTCTGCCACGATGGAGAGTACGTACTGGCTCGCGAAGGCGTTACACTCAGTTCTCCCAAAATGGTTGATTATTATGTTCGGTTGGCCTCCAACTACCCGATCATCAGCATTGAGGACGGCCTGGCCGAAGACGATTGGGAGGGGTGGGTGTCGCTAACCGCCCGCCTCGGGAAGAGTATCCGCATCGTGGGCGACGACCTGTATGCCACAAACATGGAGCGCCTGGAGGAGGGCATTGAGCGTAGGGCCTCCAACTCAATCCTCATCAAGCCCAATCAGATAGGCACCCTGACCGAAACCCTGGCAGTCATCAAGAGGGCACAGCAGCAAGGATGGACGGCGGTCATCAGCCATCGCTCCGGGGAAACGGAGGATACAACCATCGCCGATCTGGCAGTAGCGAGCAGTGCCGGGTTCATCAAGACCGGCGCCCCCTGTCGCAGTGAGCGAACGGCCAAGTACAACCGGCTCCTCAGGATCGAAGAGGAACTGCGGGTAGAGGCGCGGTATCCGGGGCGCAGTGTATTGTATAATCTGGACAGGACAGAATAGTGCGAGTAACGCGGGTATTAGACGGTGTTTACCAGATAAAGACTCCCTCTCCCGGAGACGTCTCGTGGCAGACGAATGCCTACATAGTCGAAGGCAGCGACGGGCACATGCTCGTCGATACGGGATGGGATAGCCAGGATGCCCTCTGGGCCCTCCAGGAAGGGTCGAAGGGCGCGGGCTTCAAGCTTCGCGACATCAACAAGGTCGTGATCACACACATACACCCCGACCATTACGGACTGGCCTCCAAAGTAAAGCAGATTTGCGGCGCCGAGGTTGCTATCCACAGGGTTGACGCCGATCTCATCTCCTCTCGGTACAGGGACTTCGACGACCTGCTGGACAGGATGGAGGTGCTCCTGCGGAACAACGGAGTCCCTGAGGAGGAGCTGCCTCAGTTGAAAGAGGCGTCACTCTGGATGCAGAAATACGTTACCACGGAGTCGGCGGACGTGAAACTGGAGGACGGCGATACGGTGTCGAACGACTCCTTCAAGTTCGAGGTGATATTCACGCCCGGGCACTCGCCCGGCCATGTCTGCCTTTTCGAACGAGACAGGAAGTTCATCCTCACCGGCGATCACGTTCTCTATGACACCTCTCCCCACGTAAGTGTCAATCCTCACTCTGGAGATAACCCCCTTAGCGACTATGTCTCCTCGCTGAACAAGCTGGCGCGCCTCAAGGTCCATTTCGTCCTTCCCGGCCACGGCCCTGTCTTCAACGCGCTGGGGTTGAGGATCGATGAGATACTGCAGCACCATGCGAGCCGGAAGAACGCGATAATGAACTCTCTGAGCAACGGGCTCAAAACGGCCTATGGCGTGGCTCAGGATATCCCGTGGACGGCGGGCGGGGGAAGCACCGCATTTCGCGACCTCGGAGTATGGGACAGACGGCTGGCCGTTACGGAGACGCTCGCCCATCTCAGGCTCCTGGTAGAGGAGGACAGGGTGGCCAACGTCGACATGGATGGCAATTCTTTATACGTCGCTAAGGACTAACGGAGGACATCAGAATCGGTCTCGTTGCCGGTTGTCCCGGGCAATCGGGCTCTGATAACGCTGGCGCATCTACGGGATACACAGAACCGAGAGAAGAAGGAGGCAAGAAATGACAGCTAGAATAGGAATCAACGGCTTCGGGCGTATAGGCAGGTTGGCCCTCAAGGCAGCGATCCAGCGAGGAGGAGGAAAGCTGGAGGTGACCGCACTGAACGACCTTACCGACGCCAGGACCAACGCCCACCTCTTCAAGTATGACACCAACTATGGAATATATCCCGGTAACGTGGAAGCAAAGGACGGCCTTATAGTGGTGGATGGAAACAAGATAGCGGTGCTGGCCGAGCGAGACCCGGCGAAGATCCCCTGGCGAGATCACGGCGTGGACATCGTCATCGAGTCGACAGGGCTCTTCACCAAGGGGAGCAAGGCCGCCGCGCACCTGGAGGGCGGCGCAAAAAAGGTGATCATCTCGGCACCGGCACAGGAAGAGGACATATCCATCGTTCTCGGCATCAATGAAGATAAGTACGAGCCGACGAAGCATCGCATCATCTCCAACGGCTCATGCACGACGAACTGCGTTGCCCCGGTAGCCAAGGTCCTTCACCAGCACTTCGGCATAGTTCACGGCCTCATGACCACCGTACATGCTTACACCAATGACCAGAAAATACTGGATGTTTTCCACAAAGACCTGAGGAGGGCCCGGGCTGCCGCCATGAACATCATCCCCACCACCACCGGTGCCGCGCGTGTGGTTGGAGTGGTTATCCCCGAACTGCAGGGCAAGCTGCACGGCATCGCCCTCAGGGTACCGACCTCAGCCGTCTCCGTGGTCGACCTCGTCGCCGACCTGGGCAGAAAGGCCAGCGCGGAGGAGATCAACGATGCTTTTCGCAAGGCTGCCGCTGGAGAGCTAAAGGGTATCCTGGAATACTGCGATGAACCGCTGGTCAGCTCGGACTTCAAGGGCAATCCGGCCAGTGCCATCTTTGACGCTCCGAGCACGATGGTCATCGACGACAGCTTCATAAAGGTGCTGGCCTGGTATGATAACGAGTGGGGATATGCCTGTCGTCTCGCCGATCTGTCCATGTACATCCTCGACAAGGGACTCTGACCATTCGTTCGTCTCGCTCAGGAGGAGCGGAGGACTGATGAGGCACAGTGGTGCGAAACCCGACTCCATCGAGGATGCTCGATGGATAAGCACCTCGGCTTTGTGCGGCTCGACCACAGAAGACCGCTCTACAAGAGTCCAAGGCTAAGGTTTTCTGAAATGCCAGGCCTGAACGAAATGCGAGTCCGATCAACCCCGGGAAGCGAATGCCGACCTCGGCGGGGGCAGACCGACCGATGAACGTTAGCGTCTGCCGGATCCAGCTTCGCCTGCCGGAAAACCACTCGCTGAAAGGCAAGAGACAGGTGACGAAGTCCATCATCGCCCGCCTGCAGAACCGATACAAGGTGGCGGTAGCCGAAGTGGATGATCAGGAACTGTGGCAACTGACCACGCTGGGCGTCGCCTGCGTCAGCAATCACAGGAGACACTCCGAAGAGACGCTAGCCAACGTCGTGAAGTTCATAATCCAGAGCTACCCTGACGTGGAACTGCTGAGTTCGGAGATAGAGACCCTTCCGTGATGAACGCCTCGGCCTTTCTCAGCTATCTTCTCACCCAGCCCGATTACCGACAGCAGATAGTCCACGTCGAACGTATTCCCCAACGGGATGCCACACCCGGCAGGCTGGACGAGCCCATCGATCCCCGTCTTGAGCGATGCCTGGACGCCCAGGGCATCTCAGGTCTGTACAGCCACCAGGCACAGGCTTTGAACGCCTTGTTCAGCGGGAAGAACGTGATAGTCGCCACTCCCAGCGCCAGCGGCAAGACGCTCGTCTACCACCTCGCTACCCTCCGTTCAGTACTCGAAGACAGGAACAGCCGGGCTCTCTACCTGTTCCCCACAAAAGCACTGGCCCAGGATCAACTGCGCAGCCTCAGGCATCTGGTCAGCCATCTCACACCGCCAGACCCGCAAGATGCTGCCACGTCACCACCCGATTTCACCCCTTCCTCTTCTGCATCACCGGATCCGACAGAGTCCCCGTTGTCACCGCAGGACCCGACGGAACCCCCGTTTTCATCGCGAGCCCCGACTCGTCGGGGCGTGGCGATCCCCACCGAGGCTATAGTCACCTTCGACGGCGATACACCACAGCACGAAAGAGCAGGCATAAGAACGCGGGCAAGAATAGTGCTCACCAATCCCGATATGCTTCATCTCGGCATTCTTCCCAATCATCAATCGTGGTCGGCTCTGTTTCGCAACCTCAAGTACGTCGTGATAGACGAAACCCATGTCTACCGCGGAGTCTTCGGTTCACACGTGGCCAATGTCATGCGCAGGTTGCGACGGCTTTGCGCGTTCTATGGCTCGAATCCTCAGTTCATCTGTAGTTCGGCTACCATCGCCAACCCTGAGGAGCATGCCGCCAATATCGTAGGCCTGCCCTTCCAAGCGGTTGCCGAGGACGGCTCACCGCACGGCGAGAAGCACTTCGCATTCTGGAACCCGCCCTTCCTGGACGAGGCCAGGACCAGCCGGCGCAGTCCCAATAGCGAGGCGGCAGCCCTTCTTGCCGGCCTGGTGCAGAGAGGCATACGCAGCCTCGTGTTCTCACGCACGCGCAAGCTGACGGAGCTTATCTACATCTATACACAGGGACAGCTACCGCCGGCGCTGGCGGACAGGATCAGTCCCTACAGGGCAGGATACCTCCCCGAGGACAGGCGCCGGATCGAGCGCGAGTTCTTCGAAGGAGACCTCCTGGGCATGGTCGCCACCACAGCCATGGAACTGGGCATCAACATCGGCGACCTGGACGCAACCGTGCTCACCGGTTACCCGGGAAGCATCGCCAGCGCCTGGCAGCAGGCAGGACGCAGCGGACGGAGCGCGCACAGCTCCCTGAGTTTTCTCATAGCCCAGGAGGACCCCCTGGACCAGTACCTGATGGCTAATCCCGATTTCTTCTTCAGCAGGAACTTCGACAACGCCATAATCAACCAGGCCAACCCGCATGTACTGAAGCCTCATCTGCTCTGCGCCGCGTGGGAGAGGCCTCTGCGCGGCAGCGACGAGCGATTCTTCGGGCCCGACACGGGCGTGATGGCAACTGAACTGGAGAGAGCGGGCACACTGAGAAAGAGCGGAACCGCGTGGTATCCGGTAGCATCCATCACATATCCCGCACAGGACATAAACATACGGGCAGCTTCGACCCGGCACTACACCGTCATCGACGGTGAGAGCGGCCGCCTCCTGGAGACGGTCGAGGCCAGCGTCGCCTTCTTCCAGATACACCCGGGCGCTATCTACCTCCATCAGGGAGAGGCCTACCTGGTGAAGGACCTCGACCTGATCCGCCGCATCGCCTGGGTGCAATCGAGCGATGCGGATTACTACACCCAGTCGATGGACATAACCGACCTCAGGATCACAAGGCTGATCAGGGAAAGCGATTGCCATGGCGTCGGAGTTCACTTCGGAGAGGTTGATGTTACCACCGCGGTGCTCGGCTTCAAACGCAAGAGGCAGATCACAGAAGAGGTCATCGGACAGGAGTCCCTGGATCTGCCACCGCAGAGCTTCCCGACCAGGGCCCTATGGTTCGACCTTCCCCGCAGGGGTGTCCACCGAATAGCTCAGCAGGGACTGGATTTGCAGGGCGGCCTGCACGCCTGCGAACACGCGGCCATTGCGATCCTTCCGCTATTCGCCCTCTGCGACCGCAACGACATCGGGGGCGTTTCGACTGTACTTCATCAGGACACCGGCCGGGCACAGATCTTCATCTACGATGCCTATCCAGGCGGCATAGGCATCGCCGAGAAAGGATTCGAGATGATCGCACAGTTGTGGGAAGCAACACTGAGGGTCATTGAGGCCTGTCCCTGCACCGACGGCTGCCCCTCCTGCGTGCAGTCTCCCAAGTGCGGCAACAACAACGAGCCGCTCGATAAGGGGGCGGCAATACTGCTGCTGCAGGAACTTGTGGCCTCTGACGCTGGGCCCAGACAGGATCGCCCGCTTTGTTAGGCAGCCGCCTGGCACCACGTGAACACGTAGCGAGCCATGCCCACCTTCGGGTCACGCTTTGCTGAGACACGAGGAATAGCCGGATGGTCTTCCTCTTGGGGAGGCTCCCGTAGCACTCGACCCGGCAGGCCCGCCCCTGGATGAGGCCCACCACAACGGGCAAGGACCATCTCCCGCGCTTGTGCTATCATATACGGACGAATTTGACTGCGGAGTTGACTTGCTCGATCTGAGACGGAAGACGGAACAGGGAACCCGGAAGAGCAGGGAGACCTGGTTCTCCAGGATAGCCGGCATCTTCAGCCGGAGCGCCTTCAGCGACGAGGTGTGGGACGAGCTTGAGGAGTTGCTGGTATCAGCCGATGTAGGAGTCGAGACTGCAGCCACTCTTCTACAAAGGGTCAGAGGGAGGGTAAAGGCCGAGAAGCTGTCGGAGACCTCCCAGATAAAGGAAGTCCTCAAGCAGGAGATGGTAGCCTTGCTGACAGTAAGGTCTCCTGACCTGGTGGCTCCGCCCAAAAGCACACCCGGCAGCACAACACCCATGTCCGGGAATCAGCCCCGAACCATCGAAGCATCGGGAGTCGCCCGCACCGGCCTTCCGGAAGACAGCAGCCAGTATGACTCTGTCCCGGAAAAGGAATCGCCGCAGGTCGTCCTTGTGGTCGGCGTGAACGGATCCGGCAAGACCACCAGCATTGCCAAGCTGGCTTACAACCTCGCCTCGCAGCAGAGGCGGGTAGTCCTGGCGGCAGCAGACACATTTAGAGCGGCGGCCATCGAGCAACTGAAGCACTGGGGTGAGAAGGCCGGCGCCGAGGTCATCGCCCACAGGCCTGGTGGTGACCCCGGAGCGGTGGCCTACGATGCGATTCAGGCAGGCTACAACCGTCAGGCAGATGTGATAATCATAGACACAGCGGGGCGCCTGCACACGCGGTTCAACCTCATGGAAGAACTCAAGAAGATCAAGAGGGTTATAGCCAAGCAAGACGCCTCGGCTCCTCACCAGGTTCTACTGGTGATGGACGCAACGACAGGACAGAACGGACTGGCACAGGCCCGACACTTCACCGAGGCGGTGAATGTTACGGGCATCATCCTGGCCAAGCTGGATGGGACCGCCAGGGGCGGAGCGGTCTTCGCCATCTGCAGTGATCTGGGCATCCCCATTGCCTATATCGGCACCGGCGAAGGACTGACGGACATGGCACCCTTCGATGCCGAGGTGTTTGTCAACGCCATTTTCGCTTAGGGCACAGGAGAAGACAAATGCTGACGATCAGTGCAGACCCCATCGCCTTCACAATAGGATCACTCACAGTTACGTGGTACGGGATACTGCTGGCTGCCGCGGTCATATCCATGATAATCATCATCCCGAGAGATGCCAGAAGACTGGGCATCAACAGGGATCTCTATGGCTTCTTCCTGTGGTGCATTCTGGGTGGCCTCGTGGGTAGCCGGCTCACTTACGTGATCGGCCATTGGGAGCGCTTCATCGGAGACCCGAGAACCATCTTCGGCTTTGACGGGCAGGCTCAGAACGGGATGATCATCGGAGTCTTTGCCGCAGCTCTAATCTACATGGCAGTCACGAAGATGCGCTTCTCCATGCTGCTCCGCATCGGTGACTCCATCACGCGGGCAACGCCCCTGGCCCTGGCCATCGGCAGGCTGGGCTGCACGATCAACGGCTGCTGTCACGGCAAGCCCAGCCCGTTTGAGTACTTCCCGGGAGCCATCACATATTCACCCACATCTCCCGCTATCAGCCTGCCTGTGGAGTACTGGGGGGTGCCCATATACCCTACGCAGATCTACCACATAGCATGGAACCTGATAACGCTCGCCATTGTGTGGCGCTTTCGTGACAGATTCAAGGCCCCCGGCTCGCTTTTGTTCTTCTACTTCTGCCTCTACGCAGCGGGCGATTTCGGCATAAGGTTCTTGCGTGTCGACCCGGCCGTGGTCGCGGGACTTCAGCAGGCACAGGTCCTGAACCTGGCCGTACTCGCGGTCTTCCTGCCCTGGCTGATCATCAAGATGCGAAGGTATCAAGCCACCTCTGAATCCGGAACGGAAGCAGAGACCGCCTGACACAGAGCGTTGGTCTCAATTGGTCTGCTACGCCGCACTGCTCGGCCACCAGTGACGATATGATTAGGCCTCATTCGCGGGAGCGTAGAAAGGGGCCGCGGACTTGATCCGCGGCCCCTTCTTGAATCCACACCCGGTTAGGCCAGCTACGGGCTACCGGAGCCTACAGATCCTCCAACAGGAACACCCACCTGTCTATCGGGTCAGGGTGATCCTCGAACCTCCTCAAGTCGATAGTTCGCAAGGTCGGACTAACGTTGGCCAGGTAGAAGGGAGCGGTGGTTGTCCAGAAGTGCCCCTTCTCCTGGTCCCACTCCCTCAGATTGGCGTACCGCGCTGCTGCCTCGGCAGCCGTGAGGTACTGCCCCATCGTCGGCTCGTACGGTATGTAGCTGGCACCAATCGCAGCATGAAGGTGGGTCCTGAGGATGGGAAGGCTGGGCCCCATCGTGTAGTCCATCCAGTCCACATTGAGTTTAGTGGACTTGTCCCTGCCCCAGGCCAACGCTCCCACAGTCTCGGCCTTCTTGCCAATCGTAATCACATGCCACGGAGCAAACTGATTGTATCCTCCGTAAGCAGGAAACCAAGTGCTTACGTTCATCTCCGCATCGAGATCCCAGGCCTTTGAGTAGCTCTCGATCACCAGCGGATCCTCAGACAGGATCCTAACTCCCCTGAAGGTGCCCATAAAGGTCTCAAGTCGCGATACCTCTCCCTCATCGTAGATAACGCTGTCAGGCTTTGCGCGGTCGAATCTCACAATCATGGCCATGATGAAGTCCGCCAACGAAAGCGTGCTGCCATCGTGCATCGGAACCTGGTACAGGTCATCCGGATAGTAGGCCACCGACCTCACATTGGCATCCGGGTCGAAATCCTCATCATAATACGGAGATCCCGGGTCCATCCTCTCACCTACCGTGATGAACCTCTGCTCAACTGCATCCCAGTCCACCCAGGCATCTGGATGAGCCTGGATATCGGCTGCGAAGTCCAGGGAGACCCAGTCATGGGTCTTCACTACCGGCAGCCCTTCCCTGACGGTCACCTCAGCCCTCTCAATACGCCATGGATGAACAAGCCCGTCGCGTCCATCAGGCATCAACCCTCTTTCCTGCAGCATCTCCCGGAATACGAGTAGATCAGCGGCTGCTGCCGTCCCATCAACCGGATTCCACGGTTCGGCAAGGACCACATACTGAGCTCCTTCGACCGTCCCGCCGATCCGGGCATCGCCATCTTCATCGACGAAGTGTAGCGTCTGCGGAACGCCCCAGCCGAAACCGGCAGAGAGGTCGGTTCGCACATCCAGGTTGGCCCTCCATGGATTGACACCGGCGATATCAGCGATCACGATCTGCGGGGAGAACTCCATCCGCATCCACAGGGCCTCCTCAAACAACTGCTCCCTCTCCTCCATGGAGTCGTAGTCCCGATCGTACAACCTCCTGGCAATCTCCACGTATTCCTCAGGCGGTTCAAGGGTTAGCCAGCGCGGCCACGTCGACCTGACAAACCTCGTGTCGCTGGTGTAAAAGCGATACCCCTTGTCACGATGTATCATCTCCATGCGCCATCCGCCAGTGACGGCATGGTACGTGCCAAGAAAGGGATCATCTCTTCGCCAGATATCCACAGCAGGTTCGAAGGGAAGGAGCATTCGCTCAACGTTGAGGCCAACCCATTCCATTAGGCCGGCAATGTAGTCGCCTCCCTCGGGATACAACGGCGGGTAGAGATCCGTTCGAATGATGAACCTGATCTTGATCTCATCGCCGTCGTAATGCCAAGTGCCATCGACCAGTTCGGCGCCCAGGGCCTCCATCCTATTGTGGATGATTTCCCTCGCTCTATCCGGGTCATGTTCATAGTAGTCCTCGATAGCCTCAAAAACGTCGGGATAGCGGGCGTACTCGGGGAACTCTCTGCCGTCCAGAGCGTAGATCGGCCTGCCCATGCCGCCGAGAAAATCCCCTATGAAGTAATCCCTGTCGATCAGCCAGTTGAACGCCTCACGGATCTCAGCGTCGTGGAACGGATTGAGACTCCCGTCGTAAAAGTACGGCCCGGCGACGTTGAACATAAGCTCAGTGAAGTGACCATAGCTGAACTCATGTCTCAGATCCTCGTAATCCATGATCCTGTCGTAGAGCTGGGGATCAGTGACCGACAGCATCCACCAGATATCTATGTCGGCGGCCTCAAGCCTGGCCACACCCGCTGCCTCACTTAGTTCCTGGCTGATCAAAATCCTGTCCACCCAGGGCCCTGTTGTGCGCACATCTGGAGGCGGCGGAGGATCTTCGACGTCGCCCCTGACAAGCACGACCACAACGACTATGGCTACTACTGCCACGATAGTCAGTATCGCTTTCTTTAGCATCTGTTAACCTCCTACGACTAGAAGTATGTGCGCCAAACCGCTACGCACTACGTGAAGCGTCCAGAGACCAGAACCCGCACACAGGGCCACACCCGCCATACGGACCTCACGCGTGCATTATACAACACCGGAACACGGGCTTTCAAAAACCTGTCGAGTGCAGAAGCGTAGGCCTGGACGAAAATCAGGATACCGTTCATCAACTCCTTTGAACGAGGCAGCAGCGGTTCGGGTCTCGAGCACCACCACGCTACCCCGTGCTTGCAGAGAAATCACGCAGATTGAGTCCCAATACCTCTTCCCCGTTCCAATGACTTCTCTCCAGGTTGAACGCAATATCCACAAGGCGCGGCACTTCCTTCGCCTTTCTCTGAGACGCGAAATCCACGGCACGCCACGTCACATTCCCTTGCCTGAGTTTGAGCCTCAACCACTCACTATGGCTGCCGAAGTTGCGGCACTCGATCACCTCTACCTTGCGGGTGACGAAAGTCGGTTTCGGGTTGCCCCGTCCAAACGGACTCAATCTCTCGATTAGACCGAAAGCTTCTCCAGTAAAGGTAGATAGCGGAACCTCAGCATCGACTGTGATCTCAGGCCGAAGATCCAGATGACCCAGTCGATCCCTCGCCAGACCCATGAGGCTGTCTTCGAGGCGGGTCAGATTCTCGAGACGCACGGTGAAACCTGCGGCCAGGGCATGACCACCAAAGGCAGTGAGCAGGTCGCGGCACTTCTCCAGCGCAGACACCATGTCGAACTCGACGATGCTGCGGCAGCTACCTTTGCACAACTCAGGTCCCACACTGACCATAACAACGGGCTTGTAGAACTCATCCAGAAGCCGGCCGGCCACCGGGCCTATGACGCCCACTGAGCAGCTCTCATCACACTCCATTAGGAGCGGCAGATGCGCTTTCGCAGCCAGCCTCTGCCGGGCCCGTTCCAGCACCTCGCTGCTCAGTCTCTGCCGTTCTGCGTTTCGCCCTTCGAGTTCCTCAGCCAGTTGCCGGGCCTCCTCAGATGATCCCGTGGTCAGCAGCCGGTAGCTGGTGGAGGCGCTGTCCAGTCTGCCTGCCGAATTGAGACGCGGCCCAAGCACCCAGGAGATATCGTCACTATCCAGTTCGCCAGACCTGAGCCCCGCTACGCTTACCATCTGCTGAATTCCCGGACGCGCCGTGCTGTTCAGTTCCTTCAGCCCTTCTCTGACCAGATACCGGTTTTCACCGACCATCGGAGACATATCGGTAATAGTTGCCAGGGCCACCAGGTCCATCAGTCCACTCAGCCATCTCTCCCTTCTATCCTTGTGGAAGAGTGCCTGCACCAGTTTGAACGCGACACCGGCCCCCGAAAGATCAGGATGGGGATAGCGGGAGTCACTTCGCTTGGGGTCAACAACAGCCACCGCCCGCGGCAGGCTCTGAGACGGAACGTGATGGTCGGTGATGATCACATCCATGCCCAGTTCGCTGGCCCGGCGCACCTCTGCCACATCTGTTACTCCACAGTCCACGGTAACTACCAGCTCTGCTCCAGAGGCATGGAGCTTCTCTATCGCCCCGGCGTTCAGACCGTGTCCTTCGTCAAAGCGATCGGGAATGTATATGATGGGCTCAGCACCGAGTCGAGACAAGCCCTCGGCAACTGTAGCTGCCGCTGTGACGCCATCAACATCGAAGTCACCGTAGACAGCGACCTTTTCCCGTCCCAGCACCGCCTTGTATATCCTTCCTACAGCCTGTGACACGTCGGGGAGCAGGAAAGGGTTCCCCTCCAATCTATCGTCGGCAGCCAGGAATGGCTCCACCTGCTCCAGGTCGACCCCGCGATTGTACAGTAGCTGGGCAACCAGGTCGGGCACGCCGGACGCCTCTACATATTGCCCGGGAACGGGGGACAGGATCTTCCACCGGGTTCTCTGATTCAGTGTCATTGGTTCGGAGCAGCGCTGTGATCGAATCGTTAACTATATCACAGAAACACGTTGCACGGAACGCCGTTCGGGAGTAACAGATCGCTCCCACGTTAACAGGATCTTAACATTCGCGTGATACCATTAACAGATAGCACATGAAGACGAACACCAGTTCGCGGACCAGACAAAGCCTGGCAAGAGTCGGCATCTCTCTCATTGTGGCAGCGGTGATCGCCGGTACGGCAGGTTGCCTCCACTTCGTGCCCTCCCGTAACCTGGAGATAAGGACCTGGTACGATCTGGACCAGGTAAGACGCAACCTCTCCGGCCACCATCGCCTTATGAATGACCTGGATGCCAGCACACCGGGTTACGATGAACTGGCCGGGCCCGAGGCGAACGGAGGTAAAGGCTGGAAGCCGATCGGAGAGCTACACCCCGCGGGTCCCTACTCTCCGTTTCGCGGGAGATTCGACGGTCAGGGTTATGAGATCAGTGACCTGTTCATCCGGCGATGGAACGAAATCTATGTAGGGCTTTTCGCAGGCATTGATTCGCAGGAGGCGATCATCGAGAATCTCGGGGTGGTGAACGCCAGAGTAGTGGGCAATTACGATGTCGGTGGTCTGGTGGGACAGAACATGCGAGGAACTGTGCGAGACTGCTATGTCACCGGCACCGTCTTCGGTGAGAGGGGAGGCATGGTCATCGGCTTGACCGGCGGCGTGCGCGTCGGTGGTCTGGTAGGGGGGAATTACGGCATTGTGATCAGCTCTCACTTCAGTGGCGACGTCATCGGCGGCTCCTACGTTGGCGGTCTGGTCGGACTGAACACTTACGGTGGTACCATACTCGATTGCTACTCAACCGGCACCATTGAAGCCATTTCGCTGGTTGGTGGTCTGGTTGGAGAGATCAGGTCTGGAAGCATAGAGAATTCTCATTATAGCCTGGATGATGTCCTGATCAACGGACACAGAGTGATAACCATCGGAGCTTTGTCCGGGGAAGACTTTGAGGACTGGTTGAACAACGGAAGGTTTCTGAATGTGAATGAGAAGCTGTCTGAGGAAGACGGCTATTACGTGTTAAACAACATCACTGACTTCAAGCAGCTACTCGCCTTTAGTCAGGACGGCTCGCTGAGATTCAGTTTGAAAGCAGACCTGGATATGCGCGATTATCCCGGCTTCTTCATCCCGTATCTTGCCGGGAGGTTCCATGGCAACGAACACTCGATCTCGAACCTGACCATCGACCTTCCCCTCGTATCGCAGGTCGGATTGTTCGGACACCTGGCTCCCGGCGGAGAAGTCAGCCATACTCATGTCGAAAACGCGGACATAACCGGCCACTCACGTATTGGAGGAATCGTAGGGCACAATCTGGGCACTGTAAGCCACTGCTGCAGCGACGGTACCGTGACCGGCGGTGATCGTGTCGGTGGGCTCGTGGGGTGGAGCGAAGGCACGGTGGGCTATTCCTGTTCATCTGTGACGGTGATAGGACACAGGTCAGTTGGCGGTCTGGTGGGGGCGAACCGGGGCGGCGCTGTTAGTGCCTCATACGCCAACGGTAACGTAACATGCCACAGCAGGGAGGCCGGAGGCCTGGTGGGACACAGCACTGGAACAATCCGCGACTGTTACGCCACAGGTAGCGTTGTCGGCGACGAGTACGTTGGCGGTCTGGTGGGATTCAATACCCGCGCCATCTATGCCTCCTGTTCCACAGGTAGAGTACGGGGCAAATCGCCGAGTGGCGGCCTGGTGGGATACAACTCATCTGGCGGCACCGTGCACAACTCCTTCTGGGATGCGGAGACCAGCATGCGATCCTACTCGGATGGAGGGACGGCCAGGACCACACTGGAGATGCGGAACCTCGCCACCTACGCGGACACGGCGACAGAGGGCCTCCAGGAGCCGTGGAGAATCTCCGCCGTGGCTCACGGCCAGACCGATGAGACTCATATCTGGAACATCGTAGACGGCATCAGCTACCCATTCCTGAGCTGGCAGGCCTCGAGCTAGACCGAGAGAGTCCGCACCGGTAATCACCGACTCGGGAATGCCTTACCGAGGGGATTACGGTCAGGGTGGGGAGCAGCCTACCACAATGGGGAACGAATGCATGATACCGCTTCTGCTCCGCTCTGACGGTCGCACAGGTCAGCACACCGGCAGGCCGATAGTTGCGGCGTGACCGGTTCTATCCCCGGCAGAAGAGCACCCCCACAAAGCGGGCTCGTCTTCTGCCTGACATACCTCCCACATTAACAGGATCTTAACATTTGCGTGTTACCATAAAGAGGTAGCGCATGAAGACGAGTACCAGTTCGCGGGCCAGACAATACATGGCAAGGGCCGGTACAATCCTGATCGTGGCAGCGATGATCCCCGGTATGCCAGATTGCTATCATTTCACGCCTTCCCGCAACCTGGACATAAGGACCTGGTACGACCTGGACCAGGTAAGACGCAACCTCTCCGGCCACCATCGCCTGATGAATGACCTGGATGCCAGCACCCCCGGTTACGATGAGCTTGCCGGGCCTACGGCGAACGAAGGAAGAGGCTGGAACCCGATCGGAGAGCCTTTCCCCCCGGGCCCCTACTTTCCGTTTCGCGGGACATTCGACGGTCAGGGGTATGAGATCAGTGACCTGTTCATCAATCGAAGCAGTCAGGTAGGGCTTTTCACAGCCCTTGCTTCGCCTACAGCCGTCATCGAGAATCTCGGGGTGGTAAACGCCAGAGTGAGCGGCTATCAACATGTCGGTGGTCTGGTGGGAGAACTCGAGGGCACTGTCAGGAACTCCTATTTCGTCGGTAACGTGAATGGCAATGGGCACGTTGGTGGTCTGGTGGGATTCCTGCGGCCCGGGAGCAAGGTGAGCAACTCATACTATAACTACGACCGGGTCCTCATCAGGGGGCAGAACGTGGTCACCATCGGAGCTCTGCGCCAGGACGAGTTCGAGGAGTGGCTGAACAATGGGAAGTATCTGGATGTCAATGACAAGCTGACTCAGGAGGACGGCTACTACCTGTTGCATAATGTCACCGATTTCACGCAACTGCTCGCGTTTGGTCAGGATGGTTCACTGGCATTCAGATTGGAGAACGACCTGGATCTGACCACTCAGCCCAACCTCTACATACCTTATCTGGCTGGAGAATTCCATGGAGATGGGCACAGAATCTCTAACCTGAGCTTCAACTTCGACTTCGTTTCTCAAGTTGGGCTGTTCGGATATCTCACTCCTGGAGCCAAGGTCAGTGACCTGGGTGTAGAGCACGTGACCATAACCGGGGATGAGAACGTCGGCGGGCTTGTGGGACTCAGTAAGCTAGGCACCGTGAGCAATTCATATTCTACTGGCAGTGTGACCGGCAATCGGTTTGTTGGTGGCCTGGTGGGGTCCAGTGAAGAGGGCACTGTGAGCAACTCCTATTCGACGGCCACCGTGACCGGCTTCGGGTCTGTTACGGGCGGCCTGGTGGGAGGTACCGACTATCTGGCAGGACGCAGCGGCGATCCGAGCACTATCAGCAACTGCCATTTCAACGGCAGCGTGAGTGGCAACCAGATTGTAGGCGGTCTCCTGGGATTCAACTGCAATGACGGTGTCGTAACGAAGTCGTACTCCACCGGAACTGTAATCGGCACGAGGAGTGTTGGAGGTCTGGTGGGACGCAATGGCGGCTATTGCGCCATTAGTGACTCCTATTCGAGCTGCAACGTAACCGGCAAGCTGTCTGTCGGCGGCCTGGTGGGAATTAACTCGTGGCAAGCCACGGTGAGCAATTCCTATTCCACAGGCAGTGTGACCGGTGATGAGGACGCAGGCGGACTCGTAGGGCGGAATAGTGCCACCGTGGACAGCGGGTTCTGGGACACACAAACTAGTGGACATCATACCTCCGGTGGGGGGACGGGTAAGACCACCACTGAAATGAAGAACATCGCCACCTTCACGAACATGGAGACCGAGGGACTGGACGGGCCGTGGAACATAGTTACGGTCGGCCAGGGCGAGGTAGACGACGGCTACACGTGGAACATCTTAGACGGCATCAGCTACCCATTCCTGAGCTGGCAGGTCTCGAGTTAGACCGGAAGAGCCCGCGCCGGTAATCACCGACGCGGGAATGCCTCACCGAGGGGATTACGGTCAGGTGGAGAAGTCCCTTATCTACCGTAAGAACCGAACGCATGATACCGCTTCTGCTCCGCTCCGACGGTTACACGGGTCAGCACACCGGCAGGTCGATTGTTGCGGCGAGAACGGACTTGTGTGAGACCATGCTAAGGACAGCAAGTTGACCCTTCATCCTGGCAGCACATATAATCCACGACAGTGAAGGTAGCTCTATATACCTTGGGCTGTAAGCTAAACCAGGCCGAGACGGAGTCGCTGGTCAACCACTTCCGCATGGCTGGCTTCCACACTGTCTCACCTGATGCCGTGGCCGACATCTACATTGCGAACACCTGCACCGTAACCCACATAGCGGACCGCAAGTCCCGTCACTGGCTGAGGGTTGTCCGGCGGAGGAACCCCCGGGCACTGGTGATAGCGACCGGCTGCTATGCCCAGAGAAGTCGCCTGGACCTCGCCCCACTTGCCGATCTTGTAGTCGGCAACGATGACAAAGATAAGCTGGTCACCCTTACCCGACCCCTCTGGCCTGATGCGCGATCGCTGCCTCAGGTTGAACCACGGCACCCTCAGTCACCCACGGCCGACACCAGGGTCCGCAGCCTGATCAAGATTCAGGATGGCTGCCATCGTTCATGCACGTATTGCATCGTGCCACACGTGAGGCCCCACGAATACTCGTTGACTGCTGACCGTATCGTGGAGGATATCCAGGACCGAGTGGCCAGCGGCTACAGAGAGGTCGTGCTCACCGGAACACGGGTCGGCAGCTACCGGAGCAACGGCGCCGACCTCAAAGGCCTGGTAGAGCACATACTGGGCAGCACTTACGTCGAGAGGCTGCGTATATCATCGCTGCAGCCATCGGAAGTATCCTCTAGTCTGCTCGCGCTCTGGGAAGATGAAAGGCTCTGCCGGCATTTCCACCTGGCCCTGCAGAGCGGGAGCGTTGCCGTTCTGGAAAGGATGGGCAGGGGCTACTCACCGGACGACTATCGCCGGGCTCTTGACTTCATAAGGGACAGAATGCCCGACGCATCGATAACCACAGATATCATCGTCGGCTTCCCGGGTGAAAGCGACGAGGAGTTCGAAGAGAGCTATTCGTTCTGCCGGCAATCGGGTTTCGCCAACATCCACGTCTTTCCCTTTTCAGCACGCCCGGGTACTGCAGCAGCCATCATGGCCGGTCAGATCGACGCTAAGGTCAGACAAGAGCGGAACCGACAGATGCTGGAGATGTCTGTGGAAGCCCAACGTCTCCATTGTGAACGCTTCCTGGGCTGGACCATGAAGGTGCTCTGGGAGAGAGAGACGGAACCGGGCAGTCACATATACTCAGGGCTGACCGGGAACTACCTCCGGGTTCTTGCCCGTAGTGAGAGACCGCTGAGCAACGAGATAACCCCGGCAACGCTCACAGAGACCTGTGCTGAGGGAATGCGGGCAGAGGTCATGCCGGTGACAGCACTACGATAGGCTCAGAACCTGGCCCGCGCACCCTCTGGCAGCCGAACACCATCAAACCCTACCCTCGAAGGGCCTTCTTGCCCACGACCGCATTCTCAAGATGCCACTTCTGTATGGCCACCACGACCTCCTCAGGCACATCGCATACCCTCACCAGATCGAAATCGGTCTCGGAGATGAAACCTTTAGCCAGGACAGGACTCCGCAGCCAGTCAAGAAAGCCCTTCCAGAACTCGCTGCCGAACAGTATAACGGGGAACGGCTTGATCTTGAAGGTCTGCATCAGTGTCAGCACCTCCGTCAGTTCGTCAAGAGTGCCCAGGCCACCGGGCATGATCACGAAGGCGGTAGCATATTTCACGAGCATGACCTTGCGCGTGAAGAAGTGGTCGAAGGTTATCGATTTACTAGCATAGATGTTGGCCGCCTGCTCCTCAGGCAGGAATATGTTGAGCCCAACCGACTCCACTCCCGCCCGTTGTGCCCCTTTGTTGGCAGCCTCCATGACCCCGGGACCGCCGCCGGTTACGATTGAGAACCCGGCCTGCCCGAGCAGATATGCCGTCTCCTCAGTCAGGGCGTACAACTCCCTATCCGTCTTCAGCCTGGCCGAACCGTATATGGTCACAGCCGGCTCGATCCCCGACAGCTTATCGAACCCCTTTACGAACTCCCCGATTATGCGAAACATCCGCCAGGATTCTTCCTTTGCCAGTTCATTGATCTCGTATTCGTATGCCATGTATCCTCCCTTCAGAGTCTGCTCCCGGACTAACTGCACCCGGACAACTCCATGCGGCAGAATAGTATACTCTGCACACCAACTACGCAAGCACCGGTTGATTGTCTGCGCTTCTCAGGCCGCTGCCGACTATCACGACTCGGATCACCTGATCGGACAGGTCTTCGATCTTCCAGTATGCTAACAGAACCCAACAGCGGTTGACTTCACCTGATCACTGCAATAGAATGGTAGCTGAGAACCAACTCGCCGCAGGCCTGCCATGCAGGTCGAGGGAGTGAAGAATCGTGACGCTGTTGACGGGGAGTTGTCCGGCATGGGTGTGATCGTGTTGTCGAGCCGGGTGAGGTACGCGGTTCTACTCTCCTGCGAACTCGTCGGCAGAGACCCCATGCTCCGACGGTATAGCATTTCTGGGCCGGGCGACCGGGTTGGGACATCGGCGACAGAAGAACAGGATACCGGGGAGACATGCAGCCGCAGGTCTCCCTTTTTGCGTTTGCACGCGCTGTGACGGAAGACTGAACGAGTAACGGCAATAAGATGCCAGGAGGTGAAACGTGAGTACGGTGATATGCAAGGGACTGTTGACATCGCTGCTGGTCGTGAGCCTGTTGCTGTCCGGCTGCGCGCTAATGCCTGAGGAGTCACCGCGCACGCCCAGCTCAGAGAAAATGTCTCAACAACTGGCCACCGACATCCAGAATCTGAAGCAGATGTCCGATGAACAAGGAATGGTCACGGCGGTCATCAAGCTAGAGGGCGCATCGCTGTATGATGTTCGCCAGGAGAGTATGGTTGAGGAACTCAAGAGGCATTCGAGCGATAGCCAGAAGGAAGTGCTGCAGTTTCTGGAGAGGAATGGCGCGACCGTTCTGAACACCTTCTGGCTCACAAACGCCATTCTCGCCGAACTGCCGGTGAGCATTCTGGACGAGCTTCCTTCCCATGCCAACGTGGAAAGGGTTTTCCAGAACTTCAGTATAGAGCTGCCTGAGCCCTTGAAGGATGAGGCTAGTACCGAGGCGTTCTCGGCAGATCACACCTGGGGACTGGAGAGGCTAGGTGCGCCTGATGTGTGGAACACACTCAATGTGACCGGATCCGGCATACGAGTCGCCGTGCTCGACACAGGAGTTGACATCAGCCACCCCGACCTTATAGGCAAGATGTGGACCGACGACCCCGACGACCCCACTTATCCCGGAGGTTGGATTGAGTTCGACCTGGCCGGCAACATAGTTGCAGGATCGGTCCCTCACGATACAGTTGGCCACGGAACCCACTGCTCGGGAACAGTCCTCGGAGCAGACGCCAGCGGGGTAGCGATAGGGGTTGCGCCAGACGCCACGCTTATGCATGCGCTAACGATGCCCTATGGAGGCGGGTCATTCGCCATAGTCATAGCAGCCCTCCAGTGGGCGATGAAGCCGGTCGACCAGTATGGTGAGCCAGCCGGTACCGCAGCACATGTTGTCAGCCTATCCGGGGGACACTATGCGTTCGTCAATGAGTTCTTAGAGCCGATTCAGAACATGAGGGCCGCAGGCGTTGTGCCTATCTTCTCGATAGGCAATGAGGGAGTCAACACTTCAGGTAGCCCAGGCAACGTTTACGATGCCTTCGGCATCGGGGCCACGGACATCGATGATGAGATCGCATGGTGGAGCAGCGGCGAGGAGATCTACTGGCCTGCATCACATCCGGACCCATACATCAAGCCGGACTTCGGCGCCCCGGGTGTGTCGGTCTACTCATCGGTCCCCTGGGGATATACCTACTTCTCCGGCACTTCAATGGCCAGTCCACACGTTGCAGGAACGGTTGCCCTCATGCTCAACGCAAACCCGGGGCTGACGGTGGACGAGATCCACGAAATCCTTAAGGACACCGCCGTATGGTACGACTACTACCAGACCGAGCAACCCTGCACCCGCTACGGATGGGGAAGGATCGATGCATCTAACGCGGTGTCATTGGCCATGCTTGAGTCCGGCATCGAAGGATACGTGACCGACGCCGACACCGGCGACCCACTCAAGGGCGCCAGGGTGTCAGTCTCGGGAACCGGACAAGTACGGTCCACAGATGAATCGGGCTACTACCGCTTCTTTCTGCCAGCAGGCAGCTACAACCTGACCTCGAGCATGTTTGGTTATTACGAGAGATCGATCGAAATCGAGGTTGTGGATGATCTCTTCACCTCGCAGAGCTTCCCGATGGAACTCTTACCGACCGGCTTCATAGCCGGTGACGTAACCGACAGCGAGACCACCCTGCCGATAGAGGGGGCTGTCATCACCATTCTCGGCACTACGCTCAGAACCGAAACCTCTGCAGAAGGCCAGTATTCTATAGAGGCGCCGATCGGCACATACGATGTCAGGGCCCGGGCCCGGGGTTACCGGCCAGATATTGTGAGCGATGTGAACGTGCAAGCAGATGATACTGTCCTTGTCGATTTCGCCCTCGACACTGTGCTGGCTACGATTGCAGTGCTGGGCGACTACCAGGCCCAGTTGACCTACTTGCTGATGGCTAACGGCTTCTGGGCAGAGGAAAGAGGCTGGGATGCGCTGGATGATCTGGGAAACTATGATGTGGTTGTTGTGAACCATCCTCCCGATCCCGGAGAGTCTGCCTTCCTTAGCTTTCTTGACGCGGCAAGCAACAACAAGGTGGGAATCGTGTTCACCAGTTCGTTTCCTGGCTCATTGGAGTCATACGGGATATCCCTACTGGAGCGACACCTGGGTGACCCGGCCGGGCAGTGGTTCGACGTTTTCGCCGGCGATGTGTACTACAAGTTAGGCGAACCGCATCCCCTGTTCGATGGCTGGGATCAAGGGGACGAAATCACTATCATCACAGGTGGTGCCCGTGACCATGCCTGGTTCTTCGGTTACTCAGGCTACACCGTAGCCGACATCGGCTCCCAGCAGGGAGGAGTAAGGGGCAACGCTGTATCCCTGAACGCCTACGGAGACAGCCTGCACGTGCTGCTGGCCGGCCTCGCACCGCATCCCGATACAAACGTGCCCCACTGGACCAGTGATGCCACGGAGATTCTCTTCAGGGGAATACTGGCCGCCGCCGGGCTCATCGAACTCGATCTTGTGGTCGCGACCGCGAAACTGCCTGCTGGTGTCCTCGCTCATGAGTACACGGCAACCCTGAACGCAATCGGTGGCACCAAGCCCTATGCCTGGAACATAACAGACGGCGACCTGCCACCGGGTCTGGACCTTTGCAGCGAGACCGGCGGGATCTGGGGGACGCCGACCGAAGCTGGCACGTTCCACTTCAACGTGCAGGTCACGGATGCCACCGAAGCCACCGCGACCAGAGATCTGTCCCTGTCGATAATCAGCTTCACCGAGTTCATCACCGATCCTGAGGGCGACCAGTTCCACGGCTACGGCCCCGACATCGTCGGCATCGATTATGATCGCGACGAGAACGCCATCTACTTCCGCATCAGAACCGCTGAGCCGATCGACCCCTACGATACCGTAAACTACATGTGGCTTGACCTGGATCTGGATCCATCAACTGGTTTTGTGTCGCCCGATCCTGATATGCCCACCAATGACATCGGAGCTGACGCCGCCGCCCTGATCATCCCCGGCTACCTCTATGGCGCGGTAGCGGAGGAACTGCCGCTACCGCTCAGGAGTGCCAGCACCAAGCCTCCGACAGCCAATACGATGACATCTGCATCCTCACCGCTGCAGGGATTGCTGCTGCGGTGGGACCATCACTACGGTTGGTTTGACCTGGCAGGTATGTTTCACGTGTTTCTGGACACCGATGAAATGTGGTTCGCCATCGACCTGGACATGCTCGACGATGACGGTATCATGTCAGTCGTCAACGTCATCGGCAACTCCTGGGAGTCCACCGACGTGGCTCCCAATGAGGGCCACGGGATAACCGGAGAAGGACCGGACCTCGTCATCTCCGCCAAGTGGGAGGAGTGGACAGATGAACATGAAGAGACATACATCGTTCACTATGTGGTCAAGAACAGGGGCAATGCGGTGGCTCCCGCCGATCATGAGACGGCCCTCAGAGTAGATGGGCAACTGCTCGAGACCAACCCTGTACCGGTCGCGCTCGCTCCTGGAGAGGAGTACCAGGGATCTTTCGACACCATCGTGACCATCTCGCCCGCTACTGACACGATAACTGTGTGCGCAGACCTCTACAACATCGTCGACGAACTCAGCGAAGCGAACAACTGCCACACCAACGTCCTGATTCCTGAGACTGCATGGCACCAGTTAATCGGAGACCCGGTTGGCGACCAGTTCCACGGCTACGGGCCCGACATCGTAGGCGTGGATTTTCACGTCGATGATGACATCATCCGCTTCCGTGTCAGGACCGCTCAGCCGATCGACCCAACTAGCATCGCGAGCTTGATGTGGCTCGACCTGGACATGAATCCCTTCACCGGCTATAGATCGACGCACCCAGACATGCCAACCAACGACATGGGAGCAGATGCCGCTGCTCTTATTGGCACGACTTATCTCCCGTTGCCGCTGAACCAGATCGCAAAGGAACGGCAACCCGAAGCGCAGCAAGCTCCAGGCTCATCCGGAACCACACAGGGAACGCTGCTGCTGTGGGATCCCTACTTCCGATGGTTTGATAGTGCCGGTAGCTTCGACGTGTTCCTGGACACTGACTGCTTCTGGTTCGCCATTCCTCTGGACCTGCTGGACGACGACGGCATCATGGGCGTGGTCAACATAATAGGACTCGTTGATTTCCCCTTTCCGGAGTTCACAGATGTGGCACCCAATCAGGGTCACGGTGTTACTGTACCCCTCGAAATACTCATAAGCGAGTTGCTCGACGGGCGATACGGGGTAGCCTACGGGGCGTACCCCGACGTCGAAGGTGGCGCCCCACCCTACACCTGGGACATAGTTGACGGCGCTCTGCCCGGAGGGCTAGAACTGGACGATGCGCACGGCGTCATCCGGGGCTTCCCGAGCGAGGCCGGCACCTTCGATTTCACCTTACGAGTCATGGACGCAGTCGGTGCTGCTGCTAGCGCGCGTCTGTCGATCACCATCGCCCCGATGGAGAGGGATGGTTGCCTTATTGCCACTGCGACCTATGGAACCGATTCCGCGATCGAGATCGACATCCTCAGGGAGTTCAGGGACACAGTCCTCCTTCCCGATCCTGTTGGCGCAGGGTTGGTCTCCCTCTACTACAGAACCAGCCCTCCCCTAGCCGCCCTCATCTCGGAACACGAGTTTCTGAGGACCCTGGCCAGAGTAGGCTTCGTCGACCGGATCGTCAGCATCGTCAACCGGACCCACAATCTGTGGTCATATACCGGCTGACGAAACAGACGCCAGTGTCGCTCCTAAGGTGACAGGAAAGGGGGTGGATCGCGCAGTCCTGTCCTGTTTATCAGGATCGGTATGTCGTCCAGCACTTCTCAGGCCACTGCGAACGAACCTGAGTCAAATCCCCCCAAAGGATAGGTCTTCGATCTTTCAGTCTGCTAGCAGAACCCAACAGCGGTTGACTCTGCCTGAAAACTGAAGTAGAATACTGTTCAAGAACCAACTCACCGCAAACCTGCCACGCAGTTTGAGGGGCTGGAGAAGCGATATGCTGCTGACGGGGAGTTGTCCTGCATGAGTGTGGTTGTGTCGCCAACCCTAGTGAGGCACACGGCTCTACCTTCCTGCGCCTTCATCGCCAGAGACCACCGGCCGCGCCAATCGAGAACACCCGGGCTAACACCGTGCAGGCTGATGTCCGTGCATCCCCCCGAACGCCCCATGGCTGTCCGCTCGCGAGCCCTGGTTCAGGCTGCATTGAGTACATGTAAGCCGGGACATGCCGTGATCCCTCGCTATGTGAAGAGCTAAGTGCAAGACCGGATTACGTCGGGGAGGTGTTCTATGTAGTATGAACGCGCCGGAAGGCGGTCGGACCGGTGGATACTAGTAACAAGGAGGTAGTTAGATGATAAGCAGACTAGGAAAGGTGATGCTGGCCGTGCTACTGGTACTCGGCTTGTCGCTCTCGGCATGCTCGGTGCCTCCCAATAGCTGGACGGGAACCCAATCCTTCGCGCATACGTCGGAGTTGCTGTCCCGCGACATAGAGAGCCTGAGCCAGACGGCATATGAGAGCGGAGAAGTCACGGCAGTCATCAAGCTCGAGGGCGCATCACTTTCGGGTGTGGCAAAGGAGCATGTGGTGGCTGAACTGAAGCAGCATGCAGCCCTAACTCAGAAGGATGCCCTCCAGTCGCTGACCGCAATGGGCGCAACTGTTCTGAACACCTTCTGGCTAACCAACGCCATACTGGTTGACCTGCCCGTAGCAGAACTCAGTGGCCTGGCATCTATGCCGCGAGTTGAGAGGGTATTCGAGAACTTCACCGTAACCCTCCCCCGAGCCGTTGGAGGAAGAGAACAGCGCCGAGCCCCACACGGTGGGCGACGTAACCTATGGACTGGATCAGATAAGTGCCCCGCAGGTATGGGACATGGGAATCACCGGCTCAGGGGTGCGGGTGGCTGTTCTGGATACGGGAGTAGACAGGCATCACCCTGCCCTTGCAGGGAAGATGTGGACCGACGACCCCGACGACCTCACGTATCCCGGCGGATGGGCCGAGTTCGATGAGGACGGCAACATCGTAGAGGGATCACGTCCCCATGACAGCGGAGAACACGGTACGCATGTCTCGGGTACAGCCGTTGGCGGCAGAGCCAGAGGCTACTCCATCGGTGTGGCTCCGGGAGCCTGGCTGATGCATGCGATGGTATTGGAGGCTGGCGAAGGGGGGACATTCGCCCAGGTTGTCGCCGGCCTGCAGTGGGCTGTGGATCCCTTTGACCAGTACGGCAACCCGGCGGGAGAGCCGGCAGACGTGATCAACATGTCGCTCGGCGCCGAAGGCTTCTCATATGCCTGGATTGAACCGATCGTTAACGTGAGGGCAGCCGGGGTGGTGCCTATAGCCTCGATAGGAAACGACGGAGTCAACACGTCGGGAAGCCCGGCCAATGTCTATCAGTCATTCGGGATCGGCTCCACTCAGTCCGATGGCTACGTTGCCTCTTCCAGCGGGGGAGAGGTGATAGACTGGCCGCCTTCTCACTCAATGCCATACACAAAGCCCGACTTCACCGCCCCGGGAGCACGTGTCCTCTCGTCGATTCCCGGAGGAGAACTCGATGAAAAGAGTGGAACATCCATGGCATCTCCGCATGTCTCCGGAGCTGTGGCATTGATGCTTGCGACGAATCCCGAACTCACGGTTGACGAAATCTACGAAGTCCTCAAGGAGACCGCGTTCTGGCGGGATGTCTACTCTAGGGAACGGCCGTGCACCCGCTACGGCTGGGGCAGGATCGACGCTTACGAGGCAGTAGTTCTGGCAACACTTCCCTCCGGCATCGAGGGGTACGTGACAGATGCCGACACCGGCGACCCCATTGAAGGAGCGAAGCTATACTACGAAGAGATCGGCACCTCAAGATACACTGATGAAAACGGTTTCTACCGGTTCATCATCCCGCCGGACACCTACACACTGACCGCAGACCCCTTCCGCTATGCTGACGTCACCGTCGAGGACATCGAGGTCGTGGAAGGGGAGTTCATGGTAGTCAGCTTCTCTTCAGAGATCCTGCCTACCGGGTTCATCGAGGGCGATGTCATCGGTATCGATACAGGCAGCGGGATTCGGGAAGCGACCATCACCCTGTTGGACACCCCGGTCAGGATCACGACATCGGCGCTCGGCGAGTATTCGGTTGAGGTGCCGATAGGAACCTACAGTGTCAGGGCTGAGTCACCGGACTACAAGCCGGCTACAGTGCTCGATGTCGAGGTCGCTGAAGGCGAGACGGTCACCGTGGATTTCGTCCTTGATATTCCGCCGTGGAGGGACTGGCGCTGGCTCTATCCTGCCGGTTGGCGACCTTCGGACGATAGTGCTATCGGCCTGGGAGATCCAGGAGTCTGGTACGGGGCCACCAGGATCGACCTTTCCGAGGATATCGGGGACCGCATTTCATGGGTAGCGTACCACGACTCCGCCCGCATGAGGGACAACTACGCACAGATTCATGTAGCCAAGCACGTGGGCGACATTCACTCGGGAGCACCGGGACCGTGGTTGGCATCCACCGATCTGTACTATCCGAACTCGAGAGGCTGGGTCGAGCTGGCGCTAAGCGAACCGGTGACCATAGAGACACCCGGAATCTACTGGATAGTCGTGGAACTCGAAGACCCCGGCGCCGGCGTCTTCCCGTTTGGAGTGATAGCGCCGGCTGTCGAATTCGCCGACCTTGTCACCACGGGAGACCCCCAGAATCCAGAAGACTGGGATAGCCTGGCGGATCTGGGCTTAGACTACAGCTGGCTGGCAGAAGTCTACTTAGGGGACACGTATGAACTGACCGTCGACAGCACTGAGGGTGGTAACGTAGATGCACCAGGCGAGGGCAGGTTCTACTACCGGTTAGGCACAGAGGTTGACCTCGTCGCCGTCGCCGACGAACACTATCGGTTTGTGGAATGGACAGGCGATATCGACGAGATCGACGACGTCACATCTGGCGAGACGACCATCACCATGTGGGACGACTACTCCTTCACCGCCGTATTCGAGTTGGTGGACTACACGCTGGATATCAGCAGCTCCGAGGGTGGCTCGGTAACGGTGCCCGACGAGGACGAGTTCACCTATACAGCAGGGACGGTAGTTGAGCTTGTCGCCGAGGCTGACGATGACTACGAGTTCTTGACGTGGGTTGGCGACGTAGACGAGATCGACGATGTCACATCTCCCGAGACAACGATCACTATGTGGGGCGATTACTCGATTACCGCCGCCTTCGTGGAGTACACTCTGACGATAGGCAGCACCGAGGGTGGTTCGGTAACAGTACCCGACGAGGGTGAGTTCACCTATCCGGGAGGGACGGTAGTTCCCCTGGAAGCTGTTGTCGAGGAACACTACAGGTTTGTGGGATGGACGGGTGATGTCGACGAGATCGACGACCCCGGAGCCCTGGAGACCAAAATCACAATGTGGGACGACTACTCGATCACCGCCGTCTTCGAGCTGGTGGACTACTCTCTCACAATATCCAGCACAGAGGCCGGTGAGGTGACGGTGCCCGGCGAGGGCCAGTTTTCCTATCCGGCAGGAACGGTGGTTGCCCTCGAAGCCGTTGTCGACGAACACTGCCGATTCGTGCAGTGGACCGGCGACGTCGGCGAGGCTGACGACACAGAAGCCGCCGAGACGACTATCACCATGTGGGCCGACTACTCCGTCACCGCCGAGTTCGAGCGGCTCCCCACGATTACCACCGGTGACGCCACCGAAGTCACGACAAACTCAGCCATCCTGAGCATGGAGTTCACCCTGGGAGACTACAGCCCGATCGAAGTTCGCTTCTCCTACAAGAGGTCGGCGGATGCGGATTGGTCGCATACTGAATGGATCGACAAGACGGAAGAAGGCTCACATGACGAGTCGATTACCGAACTCTCCTCCGGCACCCTCTATGATTTCAAAGCCACGGTTAGTTTCAACGGCGAGGAGATCACAGGCGATACCCTTGAGTTCACCACAGAAGCGACCGGCTGCTTCATAGCCACCGCAGCCTACGGAACCGATTCCGCGATCGAGATCAACATCCTCAGGGAGTTCAGGGACATCGTTCTCCTGCCTAACGCTCTGGGCGCGGAGTTCGTTTCCTTCTACTACACCAGCAGTCCTCCCATAGCCGAATTCATCTCTCAGAACGAGTTCATCAGGACTGTGGTAAGGGTTGGCTTCGTCGACCGGATCGTAAACATCGTCAGTTGGACCCACAGTTTGTGGTCGTAGCGAGGCTGATGCAGCCGGCACCAGCGTCGCTCGCTAGCTGAAACGATCGGAGGGGGTGGGGAGAAATCCCCACCCCCTCCAACACCTGTGTCTGAGATCGGCCTCCTTCGTCTGCGCGACCGACAAGTTGACAGACGGGGGCTTCCACTGCTATATTGCGGTGGTTTTTGCGAGCTTTGAACCAACATATCGGAGGTACCCCACATGGTCATCATAGGTGAAAACATTCACGTCATCGCCAACGCAGTATCCACGGCAATAAGCCAGCGCGATCCCAAGGTGATCCAGGACCTGGCCAGGGCCCAGACCGAGGCCGGAGCCCACTACCTGGACCTGAACGTCGGCCCCATGAAGAAGGACACGGAAGAAACCATGGAGTGGCTGGTGAACGCGGCCCAGGAGGTTACGGAACTACCGCTGTCGATAGACACTCTAAATCCCGTAGCTATGGAGGCAGGGCTCAAGGCCTGTAAGAACAGGCCGCTGCTGAACTCCGCTTCAGGAAGGACCAACTCCAAAGAGCAGATGCTGCCCCTGGCCCAGAAGTACAACTGTGATGTCGTGATCTCGGTCATGACCGATAAGGGGATGCCACCCGATGTTGAGTCCAAGATCGAAAGCATCATGGATACCGTCGCCCACGCCAACGACCTGGGGATAGCCACCGAGGACATCTGGGTTGACCCCATACTCCTGCCCATCAGCACCGCCGGAGAGGGGCAGCGGTTCACCGTGCTTAACCTGGAGTTCATCGAGATACTGGAGGATGTCCTGCCGGGGATCAAGTCCACCGTGGGACTGTCCAACACATCCAACGGCGTGCCGGAAGACCTCAGACCACATCTGAACCGCACCTACCTGGTCATGCTGGACAGGAACGGCCTCTATTCGGCGATCGCCGATCCGCTGGACAAGGAACTGATGGGCCTGATCAAGGGGGAGATGCCGGAGGTCGTCGAACTCATCTACAAGACGATGGATGGTGAAGAGTTAGACCTGTCCGGCCTGCCTGAAAAGCAGGTCGAGTACGTCAAGACGGCCAGGGTTCTCATGGGGCAGACCCTGTACTCCGATGCCTGGCTTGATAGTTAAGGAGGCTTGAGAATGGAATACAAAGCACCTGTCGAAGCGTATGCCGGGGTGGTCAGGGAGGTCACCGTCGGAAAAGCGAAGAAGAGCATGAAGATCGGGGGGGAGAATATTCTTCCCCTTCACTCTTTTGATGAGGGCTCGAACCCCAATCCGGCCAGGTTTGCCCTCGAAGTGCTGGACATGACCCCCCAGGACTGGCCCGACCACCTGGTTGAGCCGTTCAGGGACGCGGTTTCCGACCCCGTCACCTGGGCCAAGAAATGCCAGGGTTTCGGCGTGGACGCCGTCTCGCTGTACCTGATGAGCACGGACCCTGCGGTCAAGGATACTCCCGCAGACGAGTCCGCAGCACTGGCAAGGGAAGTCGCCGAGTCGATCGACGTGCCCCTGATCTTATACGGTTCGGGAGACGAGACGAAGGACGCCGAGGTTCTCCCCAGGGTTGCAGAGGTGTGCGACGGGCTGAACCTGCTGATCGGCCCGGTGCTCAAGGAGAACTACGAGGTGGTGGGCCGCGCCATCCTGGATCACGGGCACACCGCCATCGCCCAGAGCCCCCTGGACATCAACCTGCTGAAAGAGATGAACGTCAAACTCGGAAAGTTCTTCCCCCCTGAGAGAATAGTCATCGATCCCCTGTCCTCGGCACTGGGCTACGGCATGGAGTACAGCTTCTCGCTGATCGAGAGGGTGAAACAGATAGGCATCATGACCAAGGACAGCATGACCATGATGCCGATCATCGCCAATCTGGGTTTTGAGTGCTGGAAGACAAAACAGGCGAAAGAGAACAGGGAGCAGGGCTTGCTCTGGGAGGGGATAACGGCGCTGTCGCTTCTCATGGCCGGCGCCAACGTCCTTGTCCTGAGGCACCCCGAGTCCTTGAGACTGCTGAAAGAAACGATGGAGGTAAGATAGATATGGTTGTAGCCGAAAAGAAGCTTTCAAGAAAGCTGGAAGAGCTGCACGAGCGGATCAGGGCTGAGATACCCTGGGAGCCGGTAGGTCCCACTCCAATGCCCGATATACCGGACCTCAGAGGCTGGGACATGCGGCTGATGAAGAC
>SL_5KL_010_SEDDRAFT_10000264_pt1 | contig 33807 bp, 20 predicted proteins | sample SodLakKL_010_SED_FD_9118 | JGI IMG/M metagenome (IMG submission 9118) | reverse complement strand
GGATCCAACTCCAGAACCCGGAGAAGTCCCTCCCGGGCCTCCATGACACGTCCCTGTTCGAGCCGGAGGAGAGCCAGACTCCCATGGGCCGCCGGATTCTCCGGATCCCCGGTGACGCCCCGCAGGAAGGCCTGCTCTGCCGCCGCCATCTCCCCGGCCGCCAGGAGGAGTGAACCTTCCTGCACCGCTGCCTCGCCCATGAGCGGGTCCCCGCGACCGGCATTTCGAAACGCCTCCAGGGCGCCGGCAGCGTCCCCGGCCTCAAGCCTCAGCACCCCCAGGTTGAACCAACTCCGGGGGCGATGGAGAGGGTCGTCCCGGAGGAGGGTCTCGAGCTCCCGGATGGCGTCACCCCGACGCCCCAGGGTGTAGAGCACCTCGGCGCGCTTGGTGCGGGCCTCGCCGAGGCGCGGCTGAAGACGGAGCGCCTCATCCAGAAGGGGGAGCGCTGCCGCCGGGTCACCGAGCCGTTCATCCAGGAGTGCACCCAACAGCAGATACCCCCAGGGGTCGTCTGGCCGACGCTCCACCGCCTCCTCCAGGAGAGCCCGGGCCCGCTCCACCTCTCCCGTCTCAAGGTGGGCCCGGGCAAGGGCCAGTCGCCCTCCCCGGGTGAGGGCGTCGTCCTGCCCGGCGGCCCGCTCCCCGGCGGCGATGACCTCCGGGAGGTATCCCGGGTGCCGGTGCATGGTCTCGTAGAAATGGAAGAGAGCATCAGCCCGGAGGGCATCGGTCCGGGCCACCGACCGGTGCATATGGAGTTCGGGGTCCACCCGTAGGCCCAGCGCCCCCACCTCCACGATCCGGAGCGGTACGTCGGACTCGATGACCGGGCGACCGGCGTCGGGATCCAGAGGTGGGCCGGGCTGTCGCTGAATCCAGTGGTCGGTGAAGCGGACGTGGGGGACATCGCTGGTCCCCCCGATGCTCATGTGGCACGAGACGCAGTCGCCGCTCCTGGCCTGGGCGGCGGTGACGGCGTCCGGTCGGGAGCAGAGAGGATTCGGGCCGGGGGTGCCGGCGTGGTCCTCTCCGGTGTGGCAGGTGAGGCACTGCTGGACGTAGTGATCCGGCGGAAGCTCACTTCCAGGCGTATGGGAGACATGACAGGTGAGACAGGTCATCTCGGTGGCCTGGAAGCAGGCGCTCCGGGCCAGGCGAATGGGGTGAGAGTCGATCCCCACCCAGTTCGGATCCTCAAGCTGGAGCTCGGGCACGAAGACGGCCCGGTTGTCCGTGAGTGCCATCCCCGGGCGGAAGGTCATGGGATCCTCCCCGTCGGGATAGGCCGTCACCCCCGCCAGGTGGCACTGAAGGCAGCTGGCCATCTCCCGGGAACGGTCCAGATTCACCGGGTTCACGATCCAGGGGTCCGGCTCTCCGGCTGCCGGAGCCCTGGCCCGCCGCCGGGCGTTGGCGTGCTCGGCCCCGGGGCCGTGGCACCGCTCGCAGGAGATGGAGCCGGGGAGGTCCTGGTAGATGTTCTGGGTGTGGGGCTCAAGGACCGGGAGGTCGCTATGGCAGGCCAGGCACTGGAGGATGATGGGCCGGCTGAACCGGTCGTTGGCCTCCCCGTACCCCGGGCTCATGTCCCACACCTCCCGGCTGCTGTACCAGGTGAGGGGGTGCTGCGTCACGATCCCATCCTGTACCGCCAGGAAGGACCGGGTCTGATTCCCCGAACCGATGACCAGATCGATGGGGATCCGAAGGTCATGTAGCAGGGTCCCGTCGGCGCCCACGAGGCGCTCCCGCTGCACGGGCGTGCCGTCGGCGGCCGTCTCCACCCGGTACTCCAGGCCGTCATAGGGGGAAGGGATCCACTCCGACTCGCCTCCGCCGAGCGCTCCGCTACCGAAAGCGGAAGGGGCCCGACCGGTGGCGACGGCCAGGGTCAGGGACTGCCCATGGTTCGTCCGGCCGTGACGCTCCACCAGATCGGCGTGGCAGGGGAGGCACCCCTGGTCTCCCACATATCCAGGATCCAGAGACCCCAGGAGACGGTCCAGGTGGGCTTCGCCGTGAGGCTCGCCGGGAGTCTCCCCGCAAGCCGGCAGCAGGGCCATAGTGGCCGCCACCGCCAGAGCCGGGAGAATGAGCAGAGCCCTCTGCAGTCGCCCCATGATCAGAGGGGATCGCCGGGCCCGGGGCCCGTTCCTCCCTGATCCCCGCCACCCCCGGTGAAGGAGCGGAGGATCAGGAGAGCTGCGGCCGCCAGTCCCCCGGCCACAATCCCCGTCCGGACCCGGGAGAACTCCCGGCGGTCGATCTCCACCACCTCCGATCGGTGGAAGGCCAGAACATCCCTTCGCCCCTCAAAAGGCGTTCCGGCATAGATGGCGCCCCACCGTACGTCAACGGTGAGAGAGTCGCTGGTAGCCTCCAGGAGCACTCCCTCCACGCTCCGGATGGTCCGGCCGGTGCGCTCCGAGAGTGCCACCGCCGCCGGCGCCGAGAGCCGAAGCCGCACTTCGGCGTCCGGCTCCGGGCTACCGTCCAGGACCGGCTGGTAGGAGAAGCACCCGGTCAGGCCCAGGGTCAGGATCAATACGACCAACGCCGGCCCGAGCCCCCGAGGGCTCGGACCGGCGTTGCGAGAGGGTGTTGAATGAGAGGTCAGCACGTTCCCAGGATGTGGCAGTTGGCGGTTCGCTCGATCTGCGCAATGGGCAGGAGCGTACCGGGCCGGGCGGCCGCACCGACCCCGGCTGCCCAGAGGAAGGACTGGGTCCCGAATCGGTAGTGGTCGTTCAGCCGGCGACCGGTTTTGTACAGATTGGCCATGCGGGTATGCTGCAGCAACTCCAGCGCATCCACCTGTCCATCCCAAGGGGTAAGTCCGTCCTGCCCCCGAATGGCATTGATATGGGTGGCGAAGCCCTCCGTATCGTCGGTGGCCAGCGCCGCCTCCGCCAGGATGAGTCGGAGCTCTCGGGCGGACACCACCGTCACCGGATCGAAGTTCCTGGCCCCGGCCGCCTCGAGGATGGTCTCTTCCAGGAAGGGATCCACCACGCCGTCGATGGGATCCTGAAGTGTGACCGCCGCCACCCGCTTGTCATCGTCCGTGGGACTGACGTACGCATCGGATGGCCGCAGCTCCAGGCGCTCATTCACCCAGCCACCCCACTGGTTGGTGACGGTGGCGGAACTGAACTCGAGCCGGAATCGCCAGCCCGGCTCCACCTGGGCCAGGACGGCCTGGGCATCGGCCACAGCCTGGGCATCGTTTACCAGGGGGTTGGACGGGGTGGTCCCCGCCGGGGTGATGAGCTGCCGCACGGCCCGGGCATGATAGCTCCGCGCCCGCTGGGCCCGGATCTGCTGGGCCAGGGCGGCATTCCCCTCGGAGGCAGCGATCTCCAGCCCACGGGTGAGGCTCTGGATCGCCGTGTCGTACATCTGGGTCATGTTGTTCGGGCCCACCGGCGGAGCCTCCTGCCGACGGTCGGAGATGACCCAGTCTTCCCAGAGGTCTGCGATCTGGGTGTAGATCATCCCCGAGTACAGGTGGGACCGGGCGAGAAGCGAGCGGTTCCCGAGCTGGCCCGCCTCATCGAAGGCGCTGAGCTGCCGCACCGCTTCGTCTGCCATCCACCTCCCCTCATTGATGAATGGGAAGGCCTCCACGGTGAACTCATTGGCGGCATCCCGGAGATCGCCCTCCTGGAGCTGGATCCAGGCATTCCGGGAACCGGTGAACTGGAGTTCATCGGAGGCGGCCCCGTGGAGGAGCATCATGTAGCCCCATCCCCGGGTCATGGTGGCCAGCGCTCCGTTGGCCAGTGCCCCTGCCGCGGCAGGGGACTCCAGGTCTTCCTGTACCAGGCTGTTGGGGTTGTCCACATCCAGCAGGCCGTCGCAGCCGGCCATTCCCATGGCCAGTACGAGCCCCAGGAGCGGTGTGGCCCTTCGTCGAATGGACATGTCGATTCCTTCGTGTGTGGGTTCCCGTCTCACGAACCGTCCGAACCACCTCCTGTGCCCGGGCATCAGAAGCCTGCCCGGACCGAGAAGGAGATCCGGCGGGGGAGGGGAACACCCCACGCCACGGTTCCTTCGCCGAAGTTGTTTCCGAGTCCGCCGCCGTCACCGCGGGAGGCGTAGTTCAACTCGGGGTCGGAGCCGGGGAACTTGGTCCAGAGGGCCAGGTTTCGCCCGGCCATGGTGACGGAGAGGTTCGACGCCCCCACCCGCTCCGCCCACTCCGTGGGCACACGGTAGGTGAGGCTGATCTCCCGAAGCCGGAGCCAGTCGGCCTCGTGGATCTCATTCAGACCATCGTAGGGAGCCAGCGCCTGGAGCTCACGGATCCAGCGCTCGGCGGCGGCGACCCGCTCATCCACGGTGGAGGCTGGGTTCAGCATAGTGGCCTCCACCTCGGCAGCGGCGCGGATGTTCCGGCCGATGAGGGGATGCTGACGCCGGAAGGCCCCGTCCAGCTCGTGGATGTGGAAGTTCCCCGCCCGGTACTCGAAGAGAGTGTTGAGGGTGAAGTTCCCGTAGAAGGTCATGTTGGTGCCAAACGAGCCCTGCCAGTCCGGTACCGGCTTGCCCAGGTAATTCAGGAGCATCTCCGGCGTACCGCAGTCCAGCACGAAGGGCTGGAGCGCGCCGGGATCCCGAGGCACAGAGGCCCACTCCCGCAGATCGGCCCGGGAGAGGGGCTCACAGTTCCCCAAGTGCCCGGGGAACTCCACGCTCTCATCCAGGATGGGGCCAAAGAAGGATCCGGGGTGGAAGCCCTCCTTGGTGAACTGCCGGTAGCGGCTGTATGAGCCTCCAACCTTCAGCGCCGGGGCACCGCCCAGGTCGGTGATCTCCTCTCGGAGGAAGGAGCCGTTGGCGAAGACGTTGGCCGAGAAGTTGGGGGTGGAAACGGCCCTGACGTCAGCTCCAATTTCCAGACCCCAGGCCTTCAACTCCCCGATATTGTCCAGCTGGGGGAAACGGAAGCCGCCGGAGGTGGCGAACTGCCGGTCCACCAGCACGTCGGTGACGGTCCGGTTCCAGTAGGTGAAGTCAATGGACGCACGGTCTTCGAAGACGCCGATCTCGGTGCCAAGCTCCCACTCGGTTGCCACCTCGGGGCGAAGATCTTCGTTCCCCAGGTTCTGGGGGGCGACGCCGGACCCGAGAGCCGAGGCCAGCGGCGAGAAGGTGGTGAACTGATCAAAGGCGCCGGGCTGGAGCCCAGACCGCCCCAGCGCAGCGCGGAGGCGGAAGGTCGAGACCAGGTCCCCGCTCCACCCGTCGAGCTGACTGGGGATGATGGAGGTGCTCACCTTGGGGTAGAAGGCACCACCGGCCGTCTCACCGAAGGCCGAGTTCTCATCGTAGCGTCCGCCCACGGTGAAGAAGGCGAAGTCGCGGAAGCCGAACTGGGCTTCACCCAGCAGACCCACGTTGGCCTCCTCGAAGAAGGTCTCGGTCACCGACTGGAGGCGACCGGCACCCGCCACCTCGAGCCCGGGCCCGGGGAACTCGTTCCCGCTTCCCACCTGAGCCTTGGTCTGGGTCAGGAAGCCCTGAGCGCCAGCCACCACATCCAGGGTCCACTGGTCACTGAGGCTCCCGTTCCAGCGGCCCTTCAGGTCCAGGGTGACCTCCCGGTGGTTCCGGTCACTCACGGTCCTGGCCCCCAGGACGTTGGAGCCGGAGAAGCTGTCCACATTCCAGCCGAAGGGGAAGAAGCGGGTGGCGCGCTGATTCACGAAGTCCACCCCCACCGTGGCGTCCAGGGCGATGGTGGGCGTCACCTGGTATGCTGCGGTGATGGCGCCACCGAACCGCTGCAGGTCCTGGTCGGTGAGACGGTGGAAGTTCTCACGTGTGGTGGCAAAGGCCGGCGACCCGAAGAGATTCGTCTGGGTCGCACGCTCCGGGCGGCTGTTCAGGATGCTGGAGAGCACCCCGAAGATGTTGTTGTTGTTGTCGACGGTGGAGTGATACCCCTCGGTGTAGCTGGACGAGATCCGTACCCGGAGGTCGTCCATGGGGAAGAGCTCCACATTGGCGTTGAACTGGGCCCGCCAGTTCTCATCGTTGGCGGCCCGGAAGCCCGGTGCCTGGAAAGCACTGGCGTCGTAGGGTCCGTCCTCGGTGTGGTACCGACCGGAGACGAAGTAGGTGAGCGCCTGGGTGCCCCCGGTCACCGAGCCTGAGTAGGTCTGTCCGTGCCCGGTACCGAAGAGAGGAGAGATCATATCGACCTCGAACACCTCGTACGGCTGGACATCGATCCCCCACCGGTCCCGGACCCCTACCACGCCCCGATCGCGGGCGTTGTTTTCCATGGAGGTGACGAAGCCGGCATGATTGTCCATCCGCCCCAACGGATAGCGGGAGAAGGCCTGATCCATACTCACGGAGTAACGGGCCGCGCCGCTCTGGCCCCGCTTGGTGAAGATCTGGATGACCCCGTTCGAAGCCTGGGTCCCGTAGAGGGTGGCCGCCGCCGCACCCTTCAGGATCTCGATGCGCTCGATGGACTCGGGGTTGATGTCGTCCAGACGGGACGGTGCACCGCCGCCGCCGGCCCCGATCCCCGGCCCGAAGCCCCCGGCGTTGTCCACGCGAACCCCGTCCACGTAGATCACCGGCTCGTTGGACTGGGAGAGGGAGGCCGAGCCCCGGATCCGGATCCGGGAGCCCTCCCCGGCCATCCCGCCGGAGGTGAGCCCCACCACGCCGGGCTCACGCCCGCCCAGGATCTCGGACATGCTCTGCACCGGAGCAGTCTCGAGCTCCGCCAGATCGATGGTGCCCACCGTATTGCCGAGGCGTCGCCGCTCGGTGGCCGCGCCTGCACCGGTCACCACGATCTGGTCGAGGGCCAGGGCCGTCTGAGCCAGGCGGAAATCCAGGGTAACGGTCCCGCCTTCGGTGATGGTGGCAGTGAGCTCCTGGGCCCGGAAGCCGATGAGTTCGGCCCGGATCGTCACCTCCCCGGTGGGGATGGCGCCGGTGATGGTGAACTCACCGCGGGTGTTGGTGAGGGTCCCCAGCGTCGTTCCGGGGATCGAGACCTGCGCGTTGACCAGGGGCCTCTGGGTTCCGCTTTCGGTGACAGTCCCGGTGACCGTGGACTGGGCCGCCACCTGGGCCGGAAGGAAAGCCGGGAGCACCAGGAGTGCCAGCGCCGCCAGGAGCGAGCGGGGCGGCCTGAGGCGCCATTGGGTTCGGACGTCGTTCATCATGCCTGGGTCCTCCTGAACCAAGGGTGAACAGAACCACCGCCCCCGGGACGGGCCCCGGAGCCAAGGATTGGCAGTGATTCTAACAGGTAGCTTTCATGTATCGGTTGGGTGTGCGCATGTCAAGCAGTCGTCAGGGATTCTGAATCGTGTTTAAGTGTGACTCCAGACAGTCCGAGCGGGTGTGAACCAGTGGCGGATGGAGTTGCACCCGGTCCAGGGAGGGAGGGGAGAGGCTTCAGACCAGGGAGCAGAAAAGAACCCGGAAGGGCCCGGAAGGATTTCCCGAAGGAAGGGGCTCGCCTCAGCGGGAGGCAGGCAGGTGCTGTCAGCGGGAGGCCAGGAGATCCTGGATGGCCGAGTCCAGTTGGGCGGCTTCGAAGGGCTTTGGGAGGAAGAGGATTTCCTTCCGGTCCAACTTGAGGTCCGGCAACTCCCTGGGGTCATGGCCGGAGATGAAGAGGCCCCGGATGCCCATGAGTTGGTGGTTGATCCGCTGCCAAACCTCGGTCCCGTCCATGTCGGGAAGGCGGACGTCAATGAGCGCCAGGGTGAGATCCGGGCCGCACCGATGCGCTTCTCTGAGGGCGTCAGTCCCGTTGGCGGCAGTATGCACCCGATGCCCCATTCGCTCCAGATGTCGAGCGACTATTCGGAGGGTACGTGGGTCGTCTTCCACTAGAAGCACCGTAGTGGTTTCCCGTACAGGTGCAGTTCCCACGCTACAGTCTTCCGGTACCGTGGACCGGGATCCCGGAGACAGCCGGTCGGCCCGGACAGCGGGGCGGACTGGCTCTGAATCCAAAGATGGGGGGAGCATCAAGATCATTCTTCCCATGAGTCGGCAGAAATTTCCCGGTCCTGCCGTTGCCCGGTCCGGTGATGGTGCTCTGAGTAGGTTGGGGCACCCGAGGCGAGCCGGCTTCTCCATCGGATGGAGATCACATTCCATGCCAACGGTAAGCGAACCGTCCTGTGGCCCCTCCTCCCTGGCAGGATTCCCCGGTCCGTCCCACATTGGCCAGACCGGTTTGCTCGAATATCCCCACCAACCAGGCCCTATCCCTAGGGTGGGAGTGAAGCATACCTATCCTCTTCAATCTTCAAGGGGGTTCCATGACACCCAAGGTGCGTACGCAGGGTTGGACCGGACACATGCGGTGGCCAGCACACGCTCCGCGCAGGGTCCGTTACTCACTTCTTTCCCTCTTCCTGATCCTTCCTCTGGCGCTGCCCGTAGCGCCGGTTCAGGCCCAGGAGGCGGGCACGCGGGTCCTGGATCTGGAGATGTTCTGGGATCTGCAGTCCGTCTCCAACCCACAGATCTCACCGGATGGCCGACAGGTGGTCTACACCCGGGGATGGATCGATCGACGCAATGACCGCCGTCCCTCCGAGATCTGGATCATGGACGCCAGCGGCGAGCGCAAGCGCTTCCTGGCGGAGGGTTCTTCACCGGTCTGGTCTCCCGACGGGACCCGCATCGCTTATCTCGCTTCCGGGGATCCAGGAGGGAGTCAGATCCACATCCGCTGGATGGACGATGAGGGCGCCGTGAGCCAGATCACCCGGCTTGAACGGTCACCCTCGAACCTCCGGTGGTCGCCTGACGGACGGCACATCGCCTACACCAGCCAGGTCCCTGCTCCCACCACCTGGCGGATCAACATGCCGTCCCCACCGTCCGGTGCCAACTGGACGCCAGGGCCCAAGATCGTGGAGCGAGGCGTGTACCGCCGGGACCGGGTGGGATATGTGGACGACCACTACACCCACCTCTTCGTCGTATCAGCCGAGGGGGGCGCGGTCCGGCAGCTCACGGACGGAGACTGGAACCACTCGGCGGGCGAGTGGACGGCCGATGGCGAAGAGCTGGTCTTCAGCTCCCTCCGGGTCGAGGACGCGGAGCGCCAGTGGCGGCACTCGGAGATTTACTCGGTCTCCGTGGGCACGGGGGAGATCCGGCAGCTCACCGATCGTCACGGACCCGATTCGGGGCCGGTACCGTCACCGGACGGCCGAACCATTGCCTACCTGGGTGACGACTGGCACCGGGACACCTACCGGAACCGGAAGATCTACCTGATGGACCGGGATGGCTCGAACCCCCGGGTCATCTCCGGTGATTTCGACCGGAGTGTGAGTTCCATGATGTGGGCGCCGGACGGGAGCGGGCTGTACTTCGTCGCCAACTCGGAAGGAAACCGAAACCTCCACTTCGTCTCGGCGGCAGGCGGGGTGCGCGACATCACCGAGGGCGTCCACCAGATCTCCCCCGGTTCCATGAGCGATGCGGGGCGCATCGCCGCCACCATCAGCTCCTTCCACGAGCCTGGCGACATCTACGTCATCGATCCCAACCGTCCGGCCCAGATGGCTCGTCTCACCGAGATCAACGGAGATCTCCTCCACGGGGTGACGCTGGGAGAAGTGGAAGAGCTCTGGTACCAGGCGCCGGACGGCCTGGACATCCACGGATGGGTGGTGAAGCCGCCCAACTTCGACCCGAACCAGAGCTACCCCATGATGCTCGTCATCCATGGAGGGCCCCACGCCATGTACGGGGTCGGCTTCAACTATGGGTGGCAGGAGCATGCGGCCAACGGGTATCTGGTGCTTTACACCAATCCCCGGGGAAGCACCGGATATGGGAGCGCATTCGCCAACGAGATCAACAACGCCTACCCCGGCAACGACTACTACGACCTCATCGCCGGGGTGGACTACCTCATTGATCGGGGCTGGGTCGACGAGGACCGGATGTACGTGTATGGCTGCTCCGGTGGCGGGGTCCTCACCGCCTGGGTGGTGGGACACACGGACCGGTTCGCGGCGGCGTCGTCCAACTGTCCGGTGGTGAACTGGCTCTCCTTCGTGGGCACGACGGACGGGCTGAGCTGGTACTACAACTTCGAGAACTATCCCTGGGAAGATCCCTCGGAGCACCTGCGGCGGTCCCCCCTCATGTACGTGGGGAACGTGACCACGCCCACCATGCTCATGACCGGCGAGTATGACCTTCGGACACCCATGGCCCAGACCGAGGAGTACTACCAGGCTCTGAAGGTGCTGGGAGTCCCCACAGCCATGCTCCGCTTCCAGGATGAGTGGCACGGGACCAGTTCCCGCCCCACCAACTTCATCCGGACCCAGCTCTATCTGAGGAGTTGGTTCGAGCGCTGGGGCGAGGGAGCGCCCCGGGCGGCAGAGGATCAGGACGGGAGCTGAAAAAACTCGGGCCCGGTGGGGGATGACCCTGCCGGGCCCGATGGCTTTCTTCTCCGCGGCCCGTATATGCGAACACCCCTATTCCGAGCCCCCAGCCAATTGTCGGCCCCCAGCCCATGACCGAGCCCCTGCGTACCTATCCGCCCGAGGTGGCGGAGGGGCACCGGCGCTACGGAGCCTTCGCCGGCGTCTTCACCCCCACCCTGCTCACCATTCTCGGGGTCATCATGTACCTGAGGCAGGGGTGGGTGGTGGGGAACGCCGGGGTGATCGGGGGCCTGCTCATCATCCTCCTGGCCTTCGGGATCACCGCTAGCACGGGGCTGGCCCTATCGTCCATCACCACGAACATCCGCATCGGCGCCGGTGGGGCCTACTCCATCATCTCCCAGTCCCTGGGCCTGGAGGTGGGAGGAAGTGTGGGGATCCCCCTCTACCTCTCCCAGGCGCTGGTCATCGCCTTGTACATCTTCGGGTTCCGGGAAGGGTGGCTCTGGATCTTCCCGGATCACTCGGCGCTCTTGGTGGACCTCGCCGTTTTCGCCGTTCTTTTCGGGATCGCCCTGGTGAGCGCCGGCCTCGCCTTCCGGATCCAGTATGTGATCCTGGCGGTGATCGCCGCGTCGCTCATCTCCGTGGGCGTGGCGGCGGTCCAGGGGTCCATGGTCTTCGACCTGACCAATGTGGGGCTCTGGGGGGATTTCCCTGGTGCGCCCGAAGACGAGTTCCCCGGCACCAGCTTCTGGGTGGTCTTCGCCGTCTTCTTCCCGGCGGCCACGGGGATCATGGCCGGGGCCAATATGTCCGGGGAGCTGAAGAATCCGCGGCGGGCCATCCCCCTGGGAACCATGGCGGCCATCGGGGTGAGTCTGGTGATCTACCTGCTCCTGGCCTACTGGCTCGCCCGATCCGCCTCGCCGGAGGAGCTTCAGGGGAACTATACGATCATGGTGGAGAGAGCCGCCTGGGGTCCGGCGGTGGTGGCAGGCCTTCTCGGCGCCACCTTCTCGTCGGGCCTGGCGTCGTTCGTGGGGGCGCCGCGGATCCTGCAGGCGCTGGCGGCCCACGGGATCCTGCCGAGGGGGGGGTGGATGAAGCGGCGATCGGCGCGGGGTGAGCCACGGAACGCCATCCTGGTCACCGGGGGGATCGTACTGGCGGCGCTCATGCTCCGAGACCTGAACGTCATCGCCCCCCTCATCACCCTCTTCTTCCTGATCACCTACGCCATGATCAATGTGGTGATCTTCGTGGAGCAGAGCCTCGGTCTCATCAGCTTCCGCCCGTCGCTGCGGATCCCCCGGATCGTCCCGTTCCTCGGGGGGCTGGGGTGCATCTTCGCCATGTTCATCATGAACCCGGGCTTCAGCCTGGTGGCGGTGGGGGTTGTTCTGGGGGCCTACTTCTACCTGGCCGGGCGCCATCTGGAGGCCCCTTTCAAGGATGTTCGGAGCGGTCTCTTCTTCTCTTTGGCCGAATGGGCGGCTAAGAAGGTGGCTACCTTTCCTCCCGGGAATCAGCGGGCCTGGAAGCCCAATCTTCTGGTCCCGGTGGAAGACCCCGTGGCTCTGAGGGGCTCCTTCGAGATCCTGGAGAGCGTGGCGTATCCCAAGGGATCCCTGGTCCTGGTGGGGCTGAACGAGAGCGGCACCTCCGATGAGTTGTCCCGGGAAATCCTTCCCCTCCGAGATGCGCTGCAGGGCCGAGGTCTTTTCGCCTCGGCCACCGTCATCGACTACCACGGTCTGGCCGACGGCCTCACCGTGGCCATGCAGTCCCTTCAGAGCGCGTTTTTCCGTCCGAACATTGTCTTCCTTACCCTCCCCCGGAATGCGGAGCAGGAGAAGGCCTATCCGGAGTTGATCCGGGAGGCGGAACGGAGGGGGCTCGGAGTCCTTCTTTACGCGCCTCACCCCAGGGCGGGGCTTGGTCGGCGGGAGACGGTGAACGTCTGGACCCGGGATCGGAGTCCGGATTGGCCCTTGGAGACCGATCTGGGGAACCTGGATCTCGCCATCCTCACCGCCTACCTCCTGCGCCGGAACTGGGGAGCCGACCTTCGGGTCATCACAGTGGTATCGGATCCCAATGAGGAAGACGCCGCGCGGGAATACATGACTCGGCTCATGGATCAGGCGCGGCTCGGAGACTGCCGAACCGTTGTGGGCACCCGGTCGTTCCGGGAGTTCCTGACGGAGGCCCCCCCGGCGGATGTGAACATCTTCGGACTCTCGCCGGAGCTGAGCTTCGAGTTCGCCGAGGAGATGGTCGAGCGGACCCAGTCCACCTGCCTCTTCGTGAGGGATTCAGGTCAGGAGAGCGCGCTGGCCTGAGCTGAATCCCTCAGCGGGTCACTACCAGGATGGCTCCACCGGCGTGACCGGTGCCGTAGCGGGTGGTGGCCGCGGCCGCACTGATGAACTGGAGGCTGCCGAGCGACTGGACCCCCAGGGTCCGGAGGGAATCCAGGTCGCCGTAGCGCTGACCATCCACGTAGACCACGGGGTAGACGGGCTGGGGGTTGCGGATGGACATGGAGCCGCGGGAGCGAAGCCACTGGGGCCGGAGCCGGTCCACCACGGCGTACGCATCCTGAACCGAGGCGGCAATCTCCTCAATCATTTCGAGGGATATGGCATCCCGACCGGCGGTGGCCCGGGTCCGATCGCCATCTCCCGATGAGGCGCAGCCCACCGAGGAGATTAGAAGAAGGGTGACGAGGGAGAGGATGGGGAGGAGTCTCATGGTACGCTCCGGCAAGGGGGATCCTGTATCAAGTCTACCGGTCCGGCGTCGTAAGCTCAAACCCGGTTGGCTAGGGACGGGACTGCCCACCGGTGCTATACCGGCGCTTCTGGTGCTTGTCTGGGTGGTGGGCGCGGGGTCCGGTCCCGCCCAGGCGAGCCCGGCGAGCCACCTCCACCAGATGCCGGGCGATCTCCCAGGCGATACGGTCCTGCAGGAATGGGAAGACTCCACATGCCGGACGGCGCCCGGCCCCTGCCTGGAAGCCGTCCTGGCCGAGGTGGCCGCCACCCATGAGCCTGGTGCGGTGATCCTGGTGACCACGGATGAGGGTTCCTGGACCCGAGCCCGTGGACTGGCCTCCCTGGAGCACGGACTCCCCCTGGGCCCTGAGACGGCCTTTGACGCGGCCTCCATGGCCAAGCAGTTCACGGCTCTGGCAGTGGCCCTCCTGGAAGAACGGGGCCTGCTGGATCTGGACGACGAGGTGCGCGCCCACCTCCCGGAGTTCCCCCACCACGATCCGCCGGTTCGGATCGGCCATCTCCTCAACCATACCTCCGGGGTCCGGGACTGGCCGGGGCTCCTCCTCCTGGCCGGCTGGCGATTCGAAGATCTGATCAGCCACCAACTGATCCTGCGGGTCACCTTCGGCCAATCGGATCTCAACTTCCCTGCGGGAACCCGCACCACCTACTCCAATACGGGCTACGTCCTTCTGGCCGAGATCGTGACGCGTCGAACTGGCGTGTCCTTCCCCGAATTCATGCGTCGTGAGATCTTCGAGCCTCTGGGAATGTATGGGTCGTGGGTGCCCTCGGATCCAGGTGATGTGATCCCGGGTCGTGCGGGATCCTATCGGCCCACTCCCGACGGAATCAGAAGGGTCCCGTCAAACCTTTCGGCGTGGGGATCCAGTTCGCTCTTCACCACGGCGGAGGATCTCCAGCGATGGGTGGCATTTCTCCAGGGAGTTGCCGGGGAGGAGGAGCTTCACCGGGCAGCCCGGCGTCTCGCCGAGGAGCGGGTTGGAAGGGGAGGGGCTCCCCGCTACGGATGGGGTCAGATCGTGGACGAGTTGCGTGGGCATAGGGTGCTCAGGCACGGCGGGGCCTGGGCCGGGTACCGGAGTGCCCTGGTCCGTATGCCGGATGAGGGGATCGCTGTGGCGGTCCTGGCGAATCGGAGCGACGTGGACGCCGATGCGGTGGCCGAGCGGGTCCTGGCGGCGCTCCTGGCGCCGGACCCGGATACTCCACTGGATCTGCTCCGGGACGCGCCTCCTGCGGCTGCCGCGGACGGCGCGGAGGAAGGGACTGAAGGAACGGAGGCAACTGGGCCGGATCCCCACCCGGGCATGGCGGTCCAGGTGGACGGCAGCGATGAGGCGCCGTCAGTCATCGAACTGAACGAGTACCAGGGAGAGTACAGAAACGTGGAACTGGAGAGCACCTTCACCCTGACCGCCGTTGGAGAGGCCCTTCTGGCGACCCATCTGCGTCTGGGACACCACTGGGTTGAGCCCCTGGCCCCGGATCATTTTCGGAGCGTCGTCTTCGGTAAGGTTCGATTCGAGCGGGATTCGGAGGGGAGGGTGACGGGGTTCGAGGTCCATCAGCCCCGAAACCGCCATATACGCTTCCGGCGGATCGCTCCGTGACGGGAGAGGGTCGGAGTCTCGGGGCGCGCGTGCTGGTGGTGGGATCCGGCATCGCCGGCCTCACCTACGCTCTGAAGGTGGCTGAGTCCACCGATGTCCTGGTGGTCACCAAGAAATCCCGGGCCGACTCCAACACGAACTGGGCAAGAGGGGGTATCGCGGCGGGGATCGGAGGCGACGACAGCCCCGACCTGCATCTTGAAGACACGCTGAAGGCCGGAGACGGACTGTGCCACCGGGACCGGGTGGATCTCCTGGTGAGGGAAGGTCCGGCCAGGGTGGCNGAGCTGGTGGAGTGGGGGGCCCGCTTCCACCGGGAGGACGGTCAACTCTCCCTGGGCAGGGAGGGGGGGCACTCCCGGCGGCGGATCGTCCGTGCTGGAGATCGGACCGGGCGGGAGATCGAGCGTGCTCTCCTGGATGCGGTGGGCCGGCACCCCCGGATCCAGGTGGTTCAGCACCTCTTCGTGGCCGATCTGGTGGTGGACCGGAGCGGTCGCTGCCGGGGGGTGCTGGCGGTGGATCCCCGTGGGAATCGGGTGACGCTGGAGGGAGCCGTCACCCTCCTGGCCAGCGGAGGAGCCGGACAGGTCTATCAGCACACCACCAACCCCCTGATCGCCACGGGAGACGGGGTGGCCATGGCGTACCGGGCCGGGGCGGCCGTGGCCAACATGGAGTTCGTGCAGTTTCACCCCACCGCCCTCTACCCCACTGAAGATCCGGCCTTCCTCATCACCGAGGCGATCCGGGGGGAAGGGGCCGTGCTTCGCCGCCGGGACGGCTCCCTCCTCCTGGCCGGCGGAGAGGGGTCCCTTGCTCCCCGGGATGTGGTGGCCCGCGCCATCCACCGGGATCTTCTGGAGAGCGGGGAATCCCACGTGATCCTGGATATCTCCCGGATCCCGAAGGAGACCATGGAGGTGCGCTTCCCGGGAGCGGTGGAGGGGTGCCTGGCCAGGGGGGTGGATCTATTCCGGACTGGGATCCCGGTGGTTCCCGCCGCTCACTATTTCTGCGGAGGGGTGGTGACGGACGCCCAGGGCAGAACAACCGTGCCGGGCCTCTATGCCTCGGGGGAGGTGGCCTTCACCGGAGTGCACGGAGCGAACCGGCTGGCCTCCAACTCTCTCCTTGAAGCGGTGGTCTTCAGCCATCGTGCCGCGGGAGCTACCGTGACCGAGGTGGCGGCTCCAGGCTTGGACACCTCCCCGGACCCCGACACCCTCGCCGATTCCGACACCTCCGCCGATCCTATCCCATTCCCACCTGACCACCGCTCCGCTCCGGGATTCGAAGCAGGGAACTTCCCACCCAGGGCCACCGAAACCCAGGAGATGGACCGGATCCCCGAACTCCGCCGCCGACTTCGGCACCTCATGTGGACCGATGTAGGCATCGTGCGGAGCGATGCCGGGCTCCGGAGGGCCGAGGGTGAGATCTCGGCCCTCCGGGATCGGGTGCAGAGGGAGGCGGGACACTCGGTGGCAGCGCTGGAGCTTCAGAACCTCCTTCAGGTGGCCGCCCTCATCGTCCGCTCCGCTCGGATGCGTAGGGAGAGTCGGGGCCTCCACTTCAACGTGGACCATCCGGAGCGGGATGACCGCCGCTTTTCCGGAGACACCATTCTCCGAAAGGGGGGAGGTGCCCCCGGGTGACGGCCGCTGGGGCCATGGGCCCGGCCGCCTCCCGGGGGAAGCCCTCTAACGGTCGTCGGCCACCCCTCCGTCGGCGCCCTTCACATAGTGGTCGAACCACTCGATCCATCTGGCCCACATGTCCAGGTTGTTCTCCACGGCTCGGGGGGTGTGGGACTCGAAGGGGTAGGTGTAGAGGACGGCGTCCTTTCCCAGGTTCGTGAGGGCGTGGATCAGCCGATCCGACTGCATGGGCCACGTTCCGGTATTGTTGTCATCGCCGCCGTGGTAGAGGAGGAGGGGCGTCTCGATCTGGTGGGCGAAGAAGAAGGGGGACATGGCCACATAGGTATGGGGCGCCTCCCAGAGGGTTCGACGCTCAGCCTGGAATCCCGCCGGGGTGAGGCTCCGATTGTAGGCCCCGTGCCCGGCGATCCCGGCCCTGAAGTAGGGGGTGTGGGCCAGGATGTTCACGGTGGCGAAGGCGCCGTAGGAGTGGCCACCGTGACCAATCCGGTCGATGTCCACCACCCCCAACTCGTCGGTAGCCCGGATGGCGGCGTACATGGCATCGCTCAGGTTGGCGATGTAGGTGTCGTTGTAGTTCTCACCCACAATGGGGATGTCCGGGTGGACCACGGCATACCCCTGACTGAGCCAGATATCGGACCACCGGAGCCAGGTGACCTGGTGGAAGGCGTTGTGGTTCCGGGCCCGGATGGCGGCCCGTTCGTAGCCGCCCGCCGTGGTGTACTCCCGAGGGTAGGTCCAGAAGATGGCCGGGACCCGCTCACCTTCCTGGTAGTTGGTCGGTAGCGACACCCGCGCCTGCACCTCAAGGCCGTCGCGCCGTGTGAATGAGAAGTCGATCCTCTGGGCTGCGGTGAGCTCCGGGAAGGGATCCTGGTTCCGGGTGAGGTTCTCCACCCAGCGCCCTTCCTCCCAGAGCCAGCTATCGGGGAAGAGGGTGGAGGACTCACGGCTCGCCGTCATGCGTCGGAGGTCCGGATCCAAGGGGACCAGCGGCTGATCGAAGGTATCCCTGCCACCCTCGAATACCCGCTCCGTGGATCCATCCGCCAGGGAGAGGGCGTCGATGAAGGGGGTGGGTCGGAAGTCTTCCCGGTACCCGGGACCCTGCAGGTAGACCCGGGACCCGTCGGTGGATACCAGGGCGTAGGGCAGGCCGTTGGCCGTACGCCCCGTGAGAAGTTCGCCCCGGAGTTCCAGGGGGTCGTCCTGGGGGATCGTCTCCAGGAGGGTGACCGGTTCCGGCTCTGCTACCGTCAGGTCCAGGTGGACGAGTCCCCGTTCACTCCCCCGACCCACCTCCACCAGGAGATGGGCGCCGGTGAGATCGTAGTGGGCTCCGCGGATGGGAGAATCCAGGGTGGCCACCAGTCGGGCCCTGTCCAGGTCGAAGGGTGGTTCGGCCACCATGATCCGCTCGCCGTCGGATCGATCCACGAAGTGGAGCCCATCGCCGTCGGGGCGCCACCGGAAGTCACTCCGGTCATCGCCCTCTCCGGACGGAGCGCCTTCCTGCAGGGGACGCTCCGCCAGCGTCACCACCTCGTCCCCGGTGACCCGGTCCAGGATGAGGGTCCGACGGGGAAACCCGCGCCAACTCACCAGGAAAGAGAAGGGGCGCTCCACCACGGTGGCCAGGATGTAGCGGCCGTCCGGACTCAGGGAGATGCTCTCGAACATGGCGGGAGCGCCGATGGGGCGCACGCCGTCCGGGCCGAACTCGGCCAGTTGAGCCGTGGTGAAGTGCTCGAAGAGGACCTCGTCGTGGGTGTCCTGGAGGAGGTAGGGGAAGGTCCGGGTCTGGACAGGTTCATCCTGGGTCCGCCGGATGATGGGGGCGTCCGGCACCTGGGGGCGTTCCGGTTCTGCACCTCTCTCCGCCGGGACCAGCAGGGTCAGGATGGCTCCGTCCGGGGTCCACTGAACCATGCGCGAGGGGGCTCGACCCTGCCCCGCCGAACTCGTCGCCAGCGTCGCGAGCACCCGACCGGGACCGGCCGGCCCCACCTCCTCACCGTCGGCGGTGGCGGTCCAGAGCTCCGTTCCGTTCCTCAAGTGGGCCAGGAAGGCGAGTCGGTCACCTGCCGGGGACCACATGAAGTCGCTGGCGAAGGCTTCGTCCGGAAGATCGACCTCACGGGTTTCCCCTTCCTCCAGGGAGAAGACCTGGAATCCATGGATTCCCCAGGTGTCCAGGTGCCAGAGTCTGTCCGTACCGGGCCGGAGCTCGAGCTCGGCCAGGCGGAGGGTGCGCTCACCCATCCGCTCCAGGGTGGAGAGTTCGGTCCGGAGGGGGATGAGGAAGTGGGTGCCGTCGGGGGACGGGTGGTCCAGGGTGGCGAAGTTGGTGTCCCGCTGGAGGAAGTCCTGAACTGCCGGTGGTGGGAGCGTATACCCGTCGGCGGGCTGAAACCGCTCAGGCGTCTGGATGCCGGCGGCAGTACCCGGCAGCAGGAGCAGGAGTGTCAGCGCCACGGGTAGCCCCGGGGATCGACGACGGTGGATGGATGGATCGGGGGCGGTTCGGGTTGCCATGGACTCCCTCGGCGCCGAAGCGGCGCAGCCGTGGGGCCTGGATTGCCGGGCCCCGGTATCGTGAAAGGCGGTACCGGCAGCTTGGCCCGGATCGGTGCAAAGGGCAAGACGGCAGCGGGAGGGTGCGCAGATGCCCGCGGTCATGTACCTTCCCCCCGCTCTTGGCCCCACAACCCTGAACGGCGCCCCCACTCACGGGGTGCCCAACACCCCAGAGAGGCAACAGGAGATTCCATGCGAAAGGCCAGTGTGACCGCCGCTCTCCTGGCGGTTCTCCTCATCCCCGCAGCGTGTGCGTCGGGGGGAGGACCCCAGAAGGAAGTCATCAATCCCGCAGGTGGTGAGGTGACCACCCCATTCGCCCCCATCGTGCGGACCGGAAACCTGTACTTCCTCTCCGGCGTCATCGGCCGGAGCGCCACCGGCGACATTGGCGAGGCCACCCGGCAGGCCATCGAAAGCATCCAGGGGCGACTTCAGGCGGTGGATCTGACTCTGGACGATCTGGTGAAGTGCACGGTCTTCCTGGTGGACATGGATGATTACCAGGAGATGAACCGCGTCTATTCCGAGTACTTCCCCTCCAATCCCCCGGCCCGCTCCGCCGTGGCGGTGAGGGCGCTCCCTGCGGCAGCGCAGGTGGAGATCGAATGCATTGGGGCAGGTCGTTGATCCGGAACGTGATGAGGTGACGCCGTGAGCCATGTCCGTGGGAGTGATTTCAGTGGGAAGGGTGTCGATGGAAGGGATCTTGACGGGAAGGGAGGAGAGCCGGCGCGGGGGATGAACCGGAGGCAGTTCCTCCGAACCTCCGGTGCAGGTGCAGGAGCCCTGGCGCTGGTGGGTAGCGGTGCACTCTCCGGATGCCGAGCAGTGGCGGGCCCGGCCTTGGCCACTGCACCCTCGGTGCTGGCCGGAGGGGCAGATGTGGTGGTGGTTGGGGCCGGAGCTTTCGGCGTCTGGACTGCCCTCTACCTGCAGCGGATGGGAGCCCGGGTCACCCTGGTAGACATGTGGGGGCCGGGGAATTCCCGCTCCACCTCCGGCGATGAGACCCGGGGGGTCCGGAGTTCATACGGGGGCCGCGAGCTCTGGACCGAGTGGGCCCACCGGTCCATGGACGCCTGGCGGGAGTTCGACCGGGAGTGGTCGCCCCGGATGGGTGACCCGCTCTATTACACCACGGGCGATCTGATCCTCAGGGATACGGAGGAGGGGATGATCACCGAGGTCCGGGAGACCTGGGACCAGGTGGGTGTGCCCTATGAGGTGCTCACACCGGACGAGGTTCGGACCCGCTGGCCCCAGATCCGCATCGATGGGATGGAGGTTGCCCTGTACGAGCCCGGGGCCGGGGTGGTCCGGTCCAGGGAGGCGTGCCGAAGGGTGGCCAGCATCTTCCGGCAGGAGGGAGGGGTCGTTCGCATGGCCCGGGCCGAGCCGGGAAGCAGCTCAGGCGGACGCCTGAACGCCCTGAACCTGAACGGGGAGGTCGATGCCCTGCCGGCGGACCGGTTCGTCTTCGCCCTGGGCCCCTGGTTCCCCAAGGCCTTCCCGGAGATCATGGCGGACCGCATGCGGATCACCACCATGGGCCACGTCTTCTATATGGGGACGCCGCCGGGGGACTACCGGTTCGATTACCCCAATCTCCCGTCATGGAACTTCCCCGGTGTCACCGGCTGGCCCAGCCTCCCTCCGGATCATCGGGGCTTCCGGATCCGGGCCGGGGCCAGCGCCCATCCGGATCCCGATACCTCCGTCCGGTGGATCCCGGAGGAGTTTCATGACCGCCCCTTCGATGTGCTCAGGGAGCGATTCCCGGTCATCGCCGAGCAGCCCATCGTGGAGACCCGGGCCTGCCACTATGAATCCAGCGTCAGCCGCGACTGGATCATCGACCGCCACCCGGAGCTGGACAATGTCTGGTTTGCCGGCGGCGGAAGCGCCGAGGGGTTCAAATTCGGGCCCCTCATCGGTGACCTCATCGCCTCCCGGGCGCTGGAAGACGGTCGGTTCTCGGAGTTGGACGACGAATTCCGCCTCATCGGACTGGAACCGGAGCAGGAGTAGACCCGAATGAATGCCATCCTTCTCATGGCCGTGGGGCTCGGGGCTTTCGCCCTGGGTTACGTCTTCTACTCGCGATTCATCGCGACCCGGATCTTCCGCTTGGATCCGGCCTTCGAGACACCGGCCCACGCCATGGAGGACGGCATCGATTACGTCCCCACGAACCGGTGGGTCCTGTGGGGCCATCACTTCACCTCGGTGGCGGGGGCCGCCCCCATCGTGGGGCCCGCAATCGCAGTGATCTGGGGGTGGCTGCCGGCCTTCCTCTGGGTGGTCTTCGGGACGGTATTCTTCGCCGGGGTCCACGATGCCGGGGCACTCTGGGCCTCGGTGAGGAACCGGGGGAAGTCCATCGGAGCCCTCACCGAGTCGGTGGTGGGGGCGCGGGCGCGCTCCCTCTTCATGATCGTGATCTTCCTGCTCCTCCTCATGGTGAACGCGGTGTTCGCCATCGTCATCGCAGGGCTGTTCGTGGACTTCCCCGCCAGCGTCATTCCGGCCTGGTTCGTCATCGCCGTGGCCCTTGGGATCGGCTGGCTCCTGTACCGACGGGGGGTAGGGCTTCTCTGGCCCTCCCTGGTGGCGCTGGCGCTCCTCTACGGCTCCATGTTCGTGGGCGATGCGGTGCCCCTCTCCCTCCCCGGTGAGGTGGCCGGGCTGGGGCCGGCGGGGCAGTGGGTGATCCTGCTATTCGTCTACGCCGCCATCGCCTCCCTCCTCCCGGTTTGGGTCCTCCTGCAGCCCCGGGACTACATCAACGGACTCCAACTCTTCATCGGACTCCTCATCTTCTTCGCCGCTGTGGTCCTCTTCAACCCCACGGTGGTGGCGCCGGCGGTGAACACGGGTCTCCCTGGTGATGTGCCTCCCCTCCTCCCCCTCCTCTTCGTGACCATCGCCTGCGGGGCCATCTCCGGCTTCCACGGACTCGTGGCCTCGGGGACCACCTCCAAGCAGCTGGACAAGGAGACGGACGTGCGGTTCGTGGGGTACCTGGGGGCGGTGGGGGAGGGAGCCCTGGCGCTTGCGGCCATCCTGGCATGCACCGCCGGGTTCGCGACCCTGGTGGAGTGGGAGGCCTTCTACACCTCCTTCGCCTCAGGCGGGCTTCCCGCCTTCGTCCAGGGTGGGGGCGCCATCATCGCCGGTGGGCTCGGGCTCCCGGAGCACTTCGGGCAGACCCTCCTGGCGGTCATGGCCGTCCTCTTCGCCGCCACCACCATGGACACGGGGGTCCGGCTGCAGCGTTACATCATCCAGGAGTGGGGCGTCATCTACGACATCCGGGCGCTCAGGGACCGCTTCCTGGCCACCTTCATCGCCGTGGCGGCGTGCGTGGCCCTGGCCTTCGGCGCAGGGGGCGGAGCCGGGACCGGTGGACTCATCATCTGGCCCCTCTTCGGCACCACCAATCAGCTTCTGGCCGCCGTCACCCTTCTGGTGCTCAGTGTGATCCTCATGAAGAAGGGGCGCCGGACCATCTTCACCCTGGCGCCCTTCGCCTTCCTCATCACCATGACCATCCTGGCGCTGCTCTACCAGGCCGCCCAGTTCTGGCGGAATGAGCAGTACTTCCTCTTCTTCATGGACATCCTGATCCTGGTGGCCACCATCTGGGTGGCACTGGAGTCCCTGGGGACCCTCTTCCGCTCACGTCGGGAGGGGCCGGATGAGGAGGAAGAAAGACCGGTAGGGGCATCAGTGGGAGGCGAAAGGGCGTAGGGGCGTGGGCCGGTCCCGGGACCCTCAACCCTTGAGGACACCCAGGGGCCGGAGTCGTGCCACCGACCGGCCGATGCCGGCCCCGTCCACCACCCGGACCACATCGGCCACGTCCTTGTAGGCTTCCGGCACCTCCTCGGCGATGGTGGCGCCCGAGGTGGCCCGCACCTCGATCCCCTCCCGTGCAAACTCCTCACGGAGATTGCGGCCCCGGGTGTCGCGCTTGGATTGGCGNCGNCTCTTCCGGCGGCCGGCACCGTGGCAGGTGGAGCCGAAGGTCTCCGCGTACCCGCCCTCGGTCCCCACCAGAACGTAGGAGTAGCGCCCCATCAGAACGTAGGAGTAGCGCCCCATGTCGCCGGGGATGAAGACCGGTTGTCCCAACTCACGGTACGCCGCCGGAAGGTCGGGGTGGCCCGGGGGGAAGGCGCGGGTGGCGCCCTTCCGGTGCACCCATAGATCCCGCTCCCGTCCGTCCACCCGGTGGCGCTCCAGTTTGGCGTTGTTGTGGGCCACGTCGTAGACCAGATCCATTGCCAGCTCGTCCAGAGACCGCTGGAAGACGGCCTGGAAGCTCTCCCTGACCCGGTGCCCCATCATCTGCCGGTTGGCGAAGGCATAGTTCGCCGCCGCCCGCATGGCGCCGATGTAGCGACCGCCCTCCTCCGATCGGACCGGTGCGCAGGCCAGTTGGCGGTCCGGGAGATGGATGTCGTAGCGTTTCACCGCCCGCATCATCACGTCCAGGTAGTCGTCGCAGACCTGGTAGCCGAGCCCCCTGGAGCCTGAGTGGATGAAGACGGTGACGGTGCCCTCTCCGAGTCCCAGCAGGCTGGCTGCCTCGGGATCCAGGACCCGGTCCACAAAGCCCACCTCGATGAAGTGGTTTCCACTCCCGACGGTGCCCACCTGGTCCCGGCCCCGCTTGACGGCGCGCTCACTCACCTGGTCCGGGTCGGCCCCTTCCAGGGTCCCGCCGTCCTCAATCCGGTCCAGGTCCCCGGCGGTTCCGTACCCCTCCTCCACCACCCACCGGGCGCCCTTCTCCAGAATCCCGCGGACATCCCCGTCCGAGAGGACGAAGCGCTTGTATCCCCGGCCGACCCCCGAGGGGATTCGCCGGAAGAGATCGTCCATGAGGGCGGCGAGGTGCGGGCGGAGCTGATCCACCGTGAGCCCCGAGCGGTGGAGGCGCACGCCGCAGTTGATGTCGTAGCCCACACCGCCCGGCGAGATCACCCCCCCTTCGTCAGGATCGAAGGCGGCCACGCCGCCAATGGGGAACCCGTACCCCCAGTGGATGTCGGGCATCCCGATGGAGTGACCAACGATCCCCGGGAGGGTAGCCACATTGGCCACCTGGGTGACGGATTCGTCTCCCCGGATGTCCCGGATCAGGACGTCATCGGCGAAGATGAGGCCGTCGACCCGCATCCGGCCTTCCCGGGGGACGCGCCAGCGATACTCATCGATCTTCTGGAGTTTCAGGCTCATGGATTCGGCAGGTTGGGGAAAGATCAGGGGTGGTCTCGCCGGTCCACATGTTTCAAGCTAACCAATGTGACCCTGATCACGACCCGGTAACCACACAGACCCATGACCCTCCCCTCCGGTACGCCGAGTCTCCCCATCGACCCCCTCCTCCCCCGCTTGGTGGAGACGCTGGGGGCGGAGGGTGCAGCCGTGCTGGTGGCGCCTCCAGGGGCGGGGAAGACCACCCGGGTACCTCTCGCACTTCTGGGGGCTTCCTGGTTGGGCGGGCAACGGATCCTGGTACTGGAGCCCCGGCGTCTCGCGGCCCGGGCCGCTGCCCGACGCATGGCGGGGCTCCTGGATGGGGAGCGGGTGGGTGGGGTGGTGGGGTACCGGGTGCGCCTGGACTCCCAGGTGAGTCCGCGCACCCGTGTTGAGGTGGTGACGGAGGGGATCCTCACCCGTATGCTCCAGTCCGACCCGGCTCTGGACGGGGTGGGGGCGGTGGTATTCGATGAGTTCCACGAGCGATCCCTCCACGCCGATGTGGGCCTGGCGCTGACGCTGCAGGCCCGAAGCCTCTTCCGACCGGACCTAAGGGTCCTGGTCATGTCCGCCACCCTGGATCCCGGCCCGGTAGCCGAGCTCCTGGGAGCCTCGGTTCTGGAGAGTGAGGGTCGGCAGTTCCCCGTGGAGACCCGGTGGCGGGACCGGCCGGTGACGGGCCGGATCGAAGGGGCGGCGGCCCGTGCTGTTCAAGGGGCGCTGGATGACCAGGAGGGGGACGTTCTGGTCTTCCTTCCGGGGGTGGGAGAGATCCGCCGTACCAGGGAGCACCTCCGGGAGCGTGGGCTGCCGCCGGGGGTGGAGGTCCTGGAGCTCCACGGAAGCCTGCCGGCGGCGGAGCAGGATCGGGCGGTAACCCCGAGCCCTAGTCGAAGGAAGGTGGTCCTGGCCACCTCCATCGCCGAGACGTCCCTGACCATGGAAGGTGTGCGGGTCGTGGTGGACGCCGGGCTCATGCGGGTTCCCCGATTCGACCCCGGGACCGGAATGAGCCGCCTGGAGACCATACGGGTCACCCGGGACAGCGCCGATCAGCGGAGGGGTCGGGCCGGCCGCACCGCACCCGGCGTCTGCTACCGGCTCTGGACCCGTGGAGAGGATCGGGGGCTGGTCCCCCGTAGAAGCCCGGAGATCGTGGACGCGGATCTGGCGCCCCTGGCGCTGGACCTGGCCCTGTGGGGTGCGACCCCTGAGGAACTCATCTGGCTCGATCCCCCTCCGGAGGCGGCGTACCGCCGGGCCTTGGAGCTTCTGGAAGATCTGGGACTGGTGGATGGGGATGGGGGCGTAACCGCCATGGGTCGGGAGGTTGCCCGGCTGGGCGTCCACCCTCGCCTGGGGCGGATGCTCACGGCCCGGTGGGTGGACGAGGTGGGCGGGGAGGTTGGTGAGGTGGGAGAGGGGATTGTCCAGGAGCTGGACCCCAGTGGGGCGAGATTGGCCTCGGAGCTGGCGGCTCTTCTCTCGGATCGGGATCTGCTCATGGGGCCGGATCGAGCCCCCGATGTGGACGTGCGGCTCCGCCTCGAGGCGCTCCGGAGCGGGCGGAGCCCCATCCCCGGCCACCGGGTGCATCGCGGCGGATTGGCCCGGGCACGGAAGGAGGCCCGGCATCACCTGCGCCGAGTGGCCGGCCGGGACGTCGGGAATCGGGGTGGCGGAGGCCGGGATGTCCAGTGGCAGGACGCATCACGGGGTCAGGACCGGCGGTCCGTCCCCGGCACCGCTGGGGCCATCGATCTGGATGAGGTCGGGCGCCTCCTGGCTCTGGCCTATCCGGACCGGATCGCCCGGCGCAGGGAAGATGGCCAGGCCCGCTTCCTTCTCCGGTCGGGGACCGGCATCTGGATCCCTCCCGAGGACCCCCTCGGGTCGGCGCAGTGGATCGTGGCGCCCGGGCTCGACGGCCGGGGAAGGGAGGCACGGGTCACGCTGGCGGCCCCTCTCGAGGAGGATGACGTTCGGACGCTCTTCTCCGGTCGGATCCGCAGAACCGAAGAGATCGCCTGGGACGAGCGGGAGGGACGGGTTGTGGCCCGTTGGGTCAACCGACTGGGTGCCATCGAGTTGGCCACCGGGCGGATGGGCGACCCCGATCCGGAGGCGGTGGGTCAGGCTCTGGTGGAGGGGATCCGGTCAGGTGGTCCGCACCGTATCCCCTGGGACCGGGAGGGGGCGGAGCTTCGGGCCCGTCTTGAGTTCCTCCACAGACTTGATCCGGAAACCTGGCCAGTGGCGTCGGAGTCGGCGCTCCTGGAGACGCTGGAGGCGTGGCTGCTCCCCTTCGTGTCCGGGGTGACGGCGCCGGAGCGCATTTCCCCAGGCACTCTCCGGGAAGGGCTCCTGTCCAGGGTGGCATGGGACCGGCGCGCCCAGGTCGAGACCCTGGCTCCCTCACATCTGGAGGTGCCCAGCGGCTCCCGGATCCGGCTGGACTACTCGGATCCGGAAGCGCCGGCGCTGGCCGTCCGTCTCCAAGAGGTCTTCGGCCTGGAGGCCACGCCCCGGATCGGAGGAGGTCGGGTGCCGGTGACCTTCCACCTGCTCTCGCCCGCCATGCGACCGGTGCAGGTCACCAGGGACCTGGCCAGCTTCTGGGATCGGGGCTATTTCGAAGTTCGGAAGGACCTGCGGGGACGCTACCCGAAACACTACTGGCCGGAGGATCCCCGGACGGCCACCCCCACCCGGCGCACCCGCCCTCGTTGAGAGCGCGCAGGCTCAGTTGGAGAGAGGCTCGAGACGCATGTGGAGCCGGCGACCCTCGATCTTCCTGGAGCGCTGTTCCACCGAGGCCAGGTCTTCCGTGGCCTCCTGCACCCGATCCAGCATGGCCTCACCCACCTCGGGCCGGCGGAGTTCCCGACCCCGGTACCGGAGCACGACCCGGACGATGTTGCCGTCCTCCAGGAAGCGGCGAGCCCGCTTGATCTTGGTCTCGAAGTCGTGGTCTTCCGTCACAGGGCGGAGCTGAACCTCTTTGATCTCCACCGTATTCTGGTTGCGGCGGGCCTCCTGGGCCTGCTTCTGCTGTTCATACTGGTATTTTCCCCAATCCATCACCTTCACCACCGGGGGACGGGCCTGGGGAGCTACCTCCACCAGGTCCAGTTCCAACTCCTTGGCCCGGTCCTGAGCGGTCTGGAGGGAGACGACACCCACCTGTTCTCCATCGGCGTCGATGAGACGTACGGGGCTGATGCGAATCTGATCGTTGACTCGGTTCGTTCTGGAAATCTCAGATACCTCCTCGAAAGGATTGAAATGACGACGGGAGCGTGGCCGCCGAAGCTACCGACCCTCGTGCTCCGCACACCGGAGAGGCTTGGGATCGCGCAACGTCCGGGGGACGTACTTCGGGAGACACTACTCCATTTGGAAGGGAACACCAGGATCCCATGAGGTCAAATGGCCGGGGGAGCCGCCAGGACGTCCAGGAAGTGTTCCCCGTAGCGCTGGAGCTTCGCCGGTCCCACCCCTGGTACCTCCAGCAGCTGGGAGGGTGTGGCCGGGCGGCGGCGAGCCATCTCCCTCAGGACCGCGTCGTTGAAGACGATGTAGGCGGGCACCCCCTGCTCCCTGGCCAACTCCATACGGAGGGCACGAAGGCGCTGGAAGAGCGCCTCGTCAGCGGGATCGAGCTCATCGGTCGGCCCCTCCGCTCCACCCCCTCCGGCACCGGCCAAACGCCCGCCCCGCACTCCCCTCTCTCCCCGGGACGTTCCCTTGCCCGCTCGGGTCCGCCCCCGGGAAGACGCCACCCGCTCCTCCACCGACTGGCCAAGACAGAGATCGCACGATTCGCCGCAGTCGTCCATCTCCTCATCGAAGTGGGCCAGAATGGCCCGATGTCGGCACATCCCTCCCTCTACCAAGCGGAAGAGCTTCACCGTGGCCTCGGCCTTCTCCCGACGGAGTTCCGGGTCCTCGATCTCGTCCAGGAACCGCTCGTGCATCTTCACATCGGCCCAGGAGTGGAAGAGTACGCAGTCGCTTGGCAGGCCGTCGCGACCGGCCCGGCCCATCTCCTGGTACCAGGACTCCACATCCTTGGGCATGTCCCGGTGGATGACGAAGCGCACGTCCGGCTTATCGATTCCCATCCCGAAGGCGATGGTGGCCACCACCACATCCACCTCGTCGTGCTGGAAGGCCTCCTGTGCTCGGCTCCTATCCTCTGCCGGAAGACCGGCGTGGTAGGGCAGAGCCCGGATTCCCCGCTCTTGGAGGAAGCGGGCTGTGCTTTCCACCCCCCGCCGGGAGAGGCAGTAGACAATCCCACTCTCCCCCTCCCATTCCCGGATCAGGGAGAGGATCTCCCTGCGGGTGTTCCCCGAGCCCTTCTTCCGGCATCCGATGCGGAGGTTCGGACGAAAGAACGACCCTTTGTAGCCGGCGGGTTTGCGCATACCCAGTTGGCGCAGAATGTCCCGGGCTACCGGGCGGGTAGCTGTGGCGGTCAGAGCCAGGACCGGGACGCCCAGGTCGTCCCGGAGTGCCCGAAGTTGCCGGTAGGAGGGACGGAAATCGTGTCCCCACTGACTGATGCAGTGGGCCTCATCCACCACGAGCAGTGAGATGGGACACCCCACAATGAACTCGCGCAGCCCGCCATCCAGCGCCTCCGGAGCCAGGAAGGCGATCTCCAACTCTCCCCGGCGGAGGCGGGTGAGGCGGTCCCGACGCTCCTCGAAGTCCAGGGTGCTGTTGATCTCAGCCGCCTGGAACCCATGGGCCAGGAGACTGTCCACCTGATCCTTCATGAGGCTGATGAGGGGTGAGACCACCAGGACCGATCCAGATAGGATCCGGGCCGGGATCTGATAGGTCAGCGACTTCCCGGCCCCGGTGGGCATGAGGGCGATGCAGTCCCGACCCTCCAGGACCGCGTCGATGACCTCTCGCTGCCCGGCCCGGAATGCCGGGTATCCAAAGACGTCCTGAAGGACGACCAGGGGATCCGACGCCGGGGAGGGATGGGGGACCGTCAGGGCTCAACCCGNTGGAAGCGGAGATCNTGGACCCGGGCCTGTCGGAGGCTGATCTCACGGACGGCTCCGGCCTCGTCACGGAGGAAGACGATGGTGCCCAGGGGACCGTTGAACGAATCGACCTCGCCGGAGGGGCGAAGGTTCATCCGGGAGGCCGGTCGCCGGAGGATCACCACCTCCCCTTCCTCCACCACCACGTGGAGGGTGGTCTCAGCGTCGTCGCTGTGGAAGGTTCCCACATACGCCTCCAGATCCTGGAGAGAGGGCTGGAAGGCTGCCTCAGTGGATTCGTCCCGCTCCTCGTCGGAGGCAGCTTCGTCCTCGGTGGGTTCGGGAGAGGGCGTCGGGGGCGGGAGGAAGACCTCCGCCACCTGTCCGCCGAGGCCGCCCGGGTTGGCGCTGGTCACGTTGCAGAGGAGCGCCACCGAGAGACCTTCATCGGGGAAGAGCCCCAGATAGGCTCGGTAGCCTGAGGTGGCACCGGTGTGGCTGATCCGGCGGGTGCCGTTCTGCTCACCGAACTGGAGCCCTCCGGCGTAATGGATCTCGGTTCCATCGTTCAGGATCGCGCGCCGGTGCATGAGGGCCATGAAGTCCTCACCGAGAGTCCCGTTCCGCAGGTGCTCGTTCCAGGTCAGTAGATCCGTGACCGTCGTGAGGAGGCCCCCATTTCCGTGAACGAACTCAATGGGGCGGTCGATGAGGAAGCCGTTCTCCGAGGGGGCATAGGCTGCGGCCCGCCCCGGGACGAGTCGACGGTAGTCGTCCCGCCACTGGGTGTCTTCCAGACCCAGGGGTTCGAAGAGGCGCTCCCGGGAGAAGTCCGCGAAGCTCATCCCCGAGATCCTCTCCACCAGAATCGCCGCCAGGTTGTACCCGCTGTTGGAGTACGAATAGCTCTCTCCCGGCGGATAGTTGAGGGCGCTCTGACGGCTCACGATGTCCAGGACGTGGTCGTGGGTGTGACTCCGTTGGGAGCGCCCCCACCCGGAGATGGCCGCTACCGACCCCCAGTCCCGGAGCCCGGCGGTGTGGGTGAGCATCTGGTGGACTGTGATGGTCGCGCCATAATCCGGAAGCTCCGGGATCCAGAGACGCACATCGTCATCCAGAGAGAGCTCACCGTCCACGGCCAGTAGCACAACCGCTGCCGCCGCGAACTGCTTCGCCACCGACCCGGCTTCGAAGATGGTCCCAGGTTCGTTGGCGATACCGTGCTCCAGATCTGCCATCCCGAAGGCTCGCCGCACGATCACTTCACCATCCCGGGAGACGCCCACGGCGCACCCCGGTGTGTGAGCCGAGTCGAAGGCCGCGAAGATCTCCGCCACCCGGGCAACCGAGTCCGCCGGCAGCGGGGCTGCGTGGACCGAGGCGGCCGGTACTGGCGAGGACTTGGAAGAGACCAAGGCGGAGGCCGGGATCGCCGTGCCCGCAAGGACGACGACCGAGGCGGCCAGGAAGGCGGGGGCGGGGTGCCAGGAACGCATGTGGATTCGGAAGCTATGGGGTGCGGGACGAGTCGACCTTCACAATATGGAATCCCGGCCGGGTCCGGGACAGGTCTCGATGGGACTACCCTGCCCCGTGTCCCGCAGCCAGGCTTTGTGTATTCTTCATCAGAAAGGGATTCAATGACACCGGGGCCTGGGAGGTCCGTGGATGCCGGCAAAGAAGGCCAGCGACAAGGAACGAATCGGTGAAGGGAAGAGAGACGCCTCCGGCGGAGACGCAGGGCGGCGCGGACCGTCCCCGGCTGTCCTGGGGCGGAACCGGGCGTTCCTGTGGATCCTTCTGCTCACCCTGGCCGCCATCTGGATCTGGCGCCCCTTCGCCCCGGACGCCGAGTGGCGTTCCATTCCGTACAGCGAGTTCAGGGCCCTGGTGGACGAGGGGGAGGTGGAGCGCGTCCGGGTGAAGGGTTCTGAGATCCGGGGGGAACTCCGCCAGGAGGTGGAGCGATCCTTCCCGGAATTCGACGAGCCCGTGACCTTCGACAGGCTCGTCACCCACGTCCCCTCCTTCGGTGACGACCAGCTCCTATCCCGTCTCGAGGCCCAGGGGGTGGAGGTCCGTACCGAGCCCGAGTCGGACTTCGCCTGGTGGCTCATCCTGGTCTACCTGCTTCCGGTGGTGCTCATCATCTTCCTCTTCCTCTTCCTGTACCGGGGAATGCAGTCCCAGGGGCAGAAGATGATGTCCATCGGGAAGAGTCGGGCCCGAGCCTACGAGCGTACCGAAGAGGCCACCACCTTCGACGATGTGGCCGGGCAGGAGGGGGCGAAGCAGGAGTTGGAGGAGCTGGTGGCCTTCCTCAAGGACCCCACCCGCTTCGAAAAGCTCGGGGGGGAGGTTCCTCGCGGCTTCCTCCTGGTGGGTCCCCCGGGGACCGGGAAGACTCTGATGGCGCGGGCGGTGGCGGGGGAGGCCGGTGTGCCCTTCTTCCACATGTCGGGCTCAGATTTCATGGAGATGCTGGTGGGTGTGGGGGCCTCCCGGGTGCGTCATCTCTTCGAGGAAGCCAAGGCCGCGGCGCCCGCCATCATCTTCATCGATGAGCTGGACTCGGTGGGACGGAAGCGGGGAGCGGGGCTGGGAGGCGGTCACGACGAGCGGGAGCAGACCCTGAATCAGCTCCTTTCGGAGATGGACGGCTTCGAGGCCAACCAGGGTGTGGTTGTGCTGGCCGCCACCAATCGCCCGGATATCCTGGATCCCGCTCTTCTGCGGCCCGGCCGGTTTGATCGCAGGGTCACCATGGATCTTCCCACCCGTGATGATCGGGAGGCCATCCTCCGTATCCACGCCCGCCACAAGCCGCTGACACCGGAGGTGGATCTGGCCCAGATCGCCCGGGGAACCCCGGGATTCAGNGGTGCCGACCTCCGGAACCTTCTCAATGAAGCGGCCCTCCTGGCTGCGCGCCGGGANCAGGACCGGATCACCCCCAGGGAGGTGGATGACGCCCGCGACAAGATCATGATGGGGCTNGAGCGGAAGGGCGTCCTNCTCACGGAGACCGAGCGGCGCCTCCTGGCCTACCATGAGGCNGGGCACGCCGTCACAGCNGCCCTCCTTCCGGATGCGGATCCGGTCCACAAGGTGTCCATCGTCCCNAGGGGACGGGCCATGGGGGTGACCCAGCAGCTTCCCCTCCGGGACCGGTATCTGTACTCCCGCGACTTCCTCCGGAACCAACTCGTCATTCTCCTGGGCGGACGTGCGGCGGAGGAGTTGGTCATGGACACCCAGACCAGCGGTGCCGAGGACGATCTCCGAAGGGCTTCCCAACTGGCGCGGAAGATGGTCCTCTCCTGGGGGATGAGCGAGAAGTTCGGGCGCATCGCTTCCGGAGGGGCCCAGGAGCAGGTCTTCCTGGGCGAGGAGATCACCCAGCGAAGGGAACTGAGCGATGCCACCGCCCGGGAGGCGGACAGGGAGGTCCGCTCCATTGTGGAGGAGGCCTTCGAGCGCTCCAGGTCGCTCCTGGAAGAGAATCGCCAGGGGCTGGACGCCCTGGCGGAGGAACTGCTGAGCCAGGAAGAGGTGGATGGCGCCCGAGTGCTGGAGCTCCTTGGGGTGGAGGCTCCGCCTTCGGAGGAGCCTTTGGAGGAATGCGGCTCGTCCGGGGGCGAGGACGTGGAGTCGGACGGAATCGGTGTGGGGTCGGAGCGGGACGCCGGGGTTCCCGTGACGTGACCCCTCACCCACCCTCCGGTGTCCGCGCCCTGGACCATACCGCCGATGTGGGGATCAGCGTCCGGGGCGCCTCTCTGGAGGAACTCTTCGTTCGCGCTGCGCTGGGAGCCGTCTGGATGGCCGCCGGCACCGTCCCGGACGACCTGATCGCCGGGGCGGCGGGGCAGCCCCATGAGGCGGATGGGCGGCTTGACCATGAACTCGTCCAGGTGTCCATGGAGGCCGAGGATCGAGAAGGTCTACTCCGAAGTTGGCTCCGGGAGCTCCTCTTCCGCCTGGAGGTGGACGGACGTGCAACGGTGGCAGTGGAGCGGATCGGGTTCATGGAGGGTGGCGACGGCGGATTCGCCCTGACCGCTCAAATCCGAACCCTCCCGGCCCCCGAATCTCCCGTCCGGGAGATCAAGGGAGTCACCTGGCACGGTCTGGTGGTGAGACCTCCCTCACCAGTGGACTCTTCATGGCGTGCCCAAGTGATCTTCGACGTGTAGCCACCGAGGCCCGGGCCTCGAACCTCACCGGGGCGGCTGGGGTGGGCGAGACGACTCGGGTCGGCCTGGTGGTCCTCCTCCGCTGGAGGGGCGACGGTTCAGATCGATGCGCCGTAGCTGCTCTACCGTCTCCGTGAGTTGCTCCAGGAGTTCGGTTTGCTCAGCCACCTGTCCCCGGATCTGATCCAGGTCATCCAGCAGCCCGAGGAGCCACCGGGCCTGCTGCCCCCGAACCGATTCGCCGTGCTCGTTTCCGAGGCG
>SL_5KL_010_SEDDRAFT_10000263_pt1 | contig 33902 bp, 30 predicted proteins | sample SodLakKL_010_SED_FD_9118 | JGI IMG/M metagenome (IMG submission 9118) | reverse complement strand
TCACTTGCTGTACTACCTTCGGATTCATCCTTCTGCTAGTGCATCCCAAAGCAATTTATAATTAGATGAAAATCTAATTAAATAGTTTCGGGATGAAGCCGCTCTCATCAGGACGAATAGTGAGATTCGTTAAAGGGATCTGGATTGAGTCCTTTTCTTTCCCTTATCTCTCTAACTATCTCACTCTGTAGATTCTTTGGAACTCTTTCAAAACCACCGTGCTCCGTTGACCAAAGGGCTTTACCCCCTGTCGCACTACGTATATCTCCAGAGAATCCAAACATCTCAGATACTGGAGTTTTGGCTTCTATTTTTGTATTACTTCCGTCCTGGGTCATATCTATGATCTCTCCTCGTCTCTGCTGTATCTCTACAGTAACATTGCCCATTATGTTTGAAGGGACATCGATGAAAACCTTCTGCTTAGGTTCTAGCAAGATCCGTTCTCCTTGGCACATGGCTCCGTATATAGCGTTCTTAACAGCAGGAATGACCTGTGCTGGCCCTCTATGTATGGTATCTTCGTGTAGTTTCGCATCCATAAGTTTGACTTTCACACCTTTACATTTTTCTCTAGCTAAAGGTCCTTCTTCAATGGCTTCTTCAAATCCCTGTACAATTAACTCCATGGTCTCGTGAAGATATTGAATACCCTTAGTCATATCTAAGAGTACGTTATCACCGATGAATGTTTGAAATTTCTTAGATTCGTCTTTTTCCATACCGAGTTCCTGTAATTCTTTGGATAATTCATTTTTATTTTTAATTTTACCAGAAACGTGTATATCCCCTTCATCGATAGCTTTTACTATTTCATCCTCAAGAGGTTCGACTTCGAAGTAGAATCTGTTATGTCTGTTTGGTGAGATACCTTCGAATATCCCTCCGTGTCTTTCAACACATTCTCTGTAAACTACGATTGGTTCTGAGGATGTTACTGGGACACCATGTTCTTCCCTTATCCTGTGCTCAGTTACTTCTAGATGCAGTTCACCCATACCCGAGATCAAGTGTTCTCCGGTCTCTTCATCGATTGAGATACTAATACTTGGGTCAGCTTTAGCAATAGACCTTAATACTTCGATAAGCTTTGGAAGGTCAGCTGTGTTCTTTGCCTCTACTGCTTTGGTAACTACAGGTTCGGAGAAATGTTTCATCTCTTCGAAAGGTACCATGTCTTCAACAGTGCTTACCGTTGAACCTGCGATAGCATCCCTTAATCCACCTACGGCGACGATATTACCTGCCTTGATCTCCTCTACAGGAATTCTATCCGCACCTACACTCAATGAAACTCTTTGTACACGATTGGGATTTGGGATATTATCAACATTCAACATCATCCCATCTTTGACTTTCCCGCTGAACAACCTTCCTACTGATATCTCCCCAGCATGGGGATCCATTATGATTTTTGTGACCATCATCGCTGTAGGACCTGATTCGTCTAGTTGGATCATAGCTTTACCTACATCGGATTCCTCGTCACCTCTCCAGATATGAGGGATCCTATACTCCTGAGCATCTATAGGGTTGGGCATGTGTCTAATAACTTGATTTAAAAGTACCTCATGTAAAGGTGCTTTTTTCAGGAGTTCTCTTTCTCTATCCTGTTCAATATGATCATATATATCTTTGAAAGTGATATTTTTCTTTTGCATGTATGGAACTGAAATAGCCCAGTTCAATAATGCAGAACCGAATGCCACTGTACCGTCTTCTACACTTAATCTCCAGTCATCTTTAAAATCTTCTGGAGCATTCTTGGATATTAATTGATCAACTTCTCTGATGATTTTGTGGAATCTTTGCTGCATCTCTTCAGGAGTCACATTCAACTCTTTTATTAATCTATCAACCTTATTGATGAACAAGATAGGTTTTACCTTTTCTTTCATAGCCTGCCTCACAACAGTTTCAGTTTGAGGCATTACACCCTCTACAGCACAAACCACGATGATGACACCATCTACTGCTCTCATAGCTCTAGTGACATCACCACCGAAATCCACATGGCCTGGAGTGTCAACTAAATTAATAAGATATTCATCGCTCTCGAAATCATGCACCATAGATACGTTTGCTGCATTAATTGTGATCCCTCTTTCCTGTTCTTGTTCATCGAAATCTAACATCAGCTGTTTGCCCGCGAGTTCCTCGGACATCATACCAGCACCGGCTATGAGGTTATCACTCAACGTCGTTTTACCATGGTCGATATGTGCAGCAGTGCCTATATTCCTTATCTGCAGCGGTTTATCCATCAAATTCTGTGCTTTTTTGATATTTTCCTCTTTACGTCCCATATAAAATTCACCTAATTATTCATGTATATCTTTATTTATTACTATCTAGCTGATTGTGCCATCCTTTCTATTTCTTCCTTTTTAGAGACCGCATAGCTATTTCTATCACCGTTAGCAGCCTTCATCAATTCTTCAGCTAAACATTCTGATATGTCTTTTTTATTCTTATAACTAGCTTTAACAGCGCCTTTAGTGTTGTTTCCTACTGCTATGGACAATCTCCTGATCGGTGAAACATCAACCGCCTTTGGTACTGATATACCTCCGTAGGTAATTTGTGTGGTTTCCTCTTTTGGTGCAGAGTTCTCTATAGCATCTACAAGTACCTGTACTGGATTATTATCTGTTTTATCGTGTATTATATCCATAGCTTCCTTGATCTTGTTGTAACATTTTGCCTTTTTACCTGTATATTCCTCTCTTCTCATCAAAGAATTTATCAGTTTTTCTATGATACTGACTTCTTGGTTTCCAAATCGCTGATTAGAATGTGTTCCACCACTATGAGGTACCAAGATCGGGAATAAATTGATGTACTTTTTTAAACCAGGATCTATAACTTCGACCTCTTTCATATCGTATTTATCAAACAATAAAGGCATCTCAAGGTTTTCATACATCCTTTGTTTTTTGGTCATAACATCATTACTTTCATCATCTTCAGTCATGAATCTTCACCACTTATCTAATAGGCTTTTCCTTGTTACCAGCGATCAATTCTTTGAGTGCTACTCGGTTAACCTTCACTACTTTGAACCTAACACCTGGGATATCTCCATAGGCACGTCCTCTCATACCGCCTATCCCTTCTATAAGAACTTCGTCATGTTCATCTATAAAGTTGATAGCACCTTCTCCTGGTGCAAAAACGGTTACTTGTCTACCGTTTTTTATTAGCTGAACCTTAACACATTTCCTTATAGCTGAATTGGGCTGTTTTGCTTCGATACCGACTTTTTCAAGAACGATACCTCTACCCTGAGGAGCCCCCTCTAGAGGATCAGCTTTTTTCTTTAGACCTCTCTCTCTCTTCTTATATTGAAGGTCACTCCATCTGAACTTCTGGCGATTTTTTTTGAGCTTTCTTGCACAATTTAATCCGTTAGCCACAATTACAACTCCTTTTTACTATTGAATCAGGGTCGCCTATAAATCTTTTGGTATTTAAAAATAATGGAAGATTAGATAAGAATTGGGTGTCGAGTCTTCATTGCTTCTTCACTTTCACCGATCTCTTCCATCAGTTCTGCGATGAAAGCATCTAAAAATATCATCGCTGAATTTTCAAATATTGTCCCGAGGGGAGCTAATGTACCGTCTTTATCAGTTTTTACGATGTCTAAAGTGACCATTTCATCTGCATATTTAGCAAGAGTGGATTCAGGAGATGCGGTGATCACTATTATATCCGCTCCAACTCTTTCATAAATTATTCTTGCCGCCTGGATAGCGGTCTGTGTTTCCCCTGTTTTAGATATAAAAATTGCGCAATCTTCTTCTTTTACTGCTGGAGTGATAGTCTCACCTATGAAAAAAGCTGTAAAACCAATCTGCATCAATCTCATCGCAAATGTCCTACCCACTAATCCTGACCTTCCAGCACCATAAATGAATACCTGATTCGATTTGATGATCGTTTTGGATGCTTTTTCAAGGTCAAGGTCTGAAACTGATCTTAAAGATTTATCAACCGAATCTAAAATATATTCTAGAGATTTTGTATATATCTCTCCCATAGTCCTAATCACCTTTATTTTTTCTTCTCAGTTCTTTTGCTATCTCCTTTGAATATAATCTTTCATAGATCATTTTCATGTACATAGCATCATGTTCCTTCAAGGGCGATCCAGATATTATCGTTACATCATCAGAGGAATCTAAAAGATAGTCCACTAAAACTTCGAAATTTAGATCACCTCTTTTTATCGGGGTGAATCTGTATTCATCTTCTGAACGGACTTTTACTCCTGAAAAATGTACATAATGATCAGATGATACAAAATTCTCACATTCATCAAATACTGCTTCAAAGTCTTCTTGTTCTTCTAGTTCATATGTTCCCATAGCCTTTAGATGAGCAAAATTCAGTACAGGTACGGTTCCAGAAACTTTTCTACAAACATCCAATACATCATCTAAACCTCCAAAAACATCCTTACCTGACTGTAATTCAATACCTATATTCATATCCTTTGATAGATTTTCATTCATCCAATCTCTTAATTCACGTATGTTGCTCACGCACGCGTGTAATATATCTTCTTCATCCATGGATTCTTCTTTTATACCTAGATGTGTAATGACCATATCTGCATCTAGGGCATCAGCCATAACAGAACTGTACTTGAATCCTCTTTTGGATTTTGTTACTAGATCTCCAGATTTCGAAGTGAGTTTCATATAATACGGTGTATGAAGTGTTACCCTAACGTCTAATTCTTTAGCTATCTTCCCCACAAGAGGGAATCTATAGAATTCTTCGGCTACACCACCACTTAAAAAATGAACCATATCTCCAGGTTCAAGCGTCTTGTCCATATCGTTTGTCTGTATCTTCCTATAATCCTTACCTCTATTAACTCCTATTATACATTTACCTTCTACCTCTCGTGCTTTATTACCTATCTCATCCTCATCTGCAGGCCTAGTTCTCGGATTCATTCTCAGAAATTGAACTTCTAGAGCTGAAAGACCCAGTTTATGCACATCTTTTATACCATCTAGCAGGGTCCTACCCTTGCATGACAATGGTATTCCACTCGGACCAAAACGTATCATGATATAATATCCTCCTTGTAAGGAGTAATTTTCATCCCTCCCACATATTAAATCTGTTATATATATTTAACCCATCATCTATTTAAATGAAATTGTAGTTATGAATATGGTGAATAGGAATGGACGAGATAGGAAAGGTCTTCAAGTATTTTAGAAAACCGGGTGTGGCCGCTTTGAAGATAGAAAATGGGACGATTGAGATCGGAGATACCATATATTTTAAGGGAGAGCATACTGATTTTAAACAGAAAATAAATTCTATGGAGATAGAAGGAGAATCCGTTGAAAAGGTAGGACCTGGTGATGAAGTCGGTATAAAAGTCAGACAAAGAGTCAGACCTAACGATAAGATCTTGAAGAAAAATGATTGATTGCCAGACATGCTGAGGCAGTGATAATCTGTTCGAAACTTGTTCCACAAATACTATATAATCTCAAATACTACATTGAGCAAGTTAAATAAGAGGAAACGTGATAATATGTGGAATAAAAAAACGTTCGCGGCTGTATTTGTCGTGCTGTTGCTGGTGGTCAGTGTACTGACGATGCTAGCAAACCCAGCAGAAGGAGCTGCTGTGTCAGACGAAGAATTAACACCAGACGATGAGTATGGCTGGTTAAGTGGGATGCACGAAGATAGTGATATAGACGATACCGGAGAACCAGATGAAGATGTTTTTGTCGGACAAAAAGAAATAGTCATGTGGCCAGTATTTCAGGAAAACATAACACAAGACGAAGAAGAATGGCAGATAACCAAAGCTCAATTGATCTTTGAAGATATTGTAAGGTTTGTCGGAGAAGAAGATGAATGGGATTCAGACGACGATGATGATTGGGTTTATGGTACTGGTGACTTTATCAATTGGGATCCCATAGATGGTGAGATAGGAAGTACAGATCCCACTACCGATGACGAATTAGAATTCAATAATTCATTCACATTTGATGTATCTAATGAAGTGACTCCAGGTATTTATAGAATACCTATAGAGGTAAGTTTGAGAAATAGAACTCAAGGTGAAGAAGATTGGGAAGACGAAGTAGAAAGCTTGGAGTACGTTTGGTTAGAAATCTCTGCAACTAAAGAATTGACTGACTTTACACTAGATCCTGGTATTGAATTTGCAAATATTGAAGTACCAGTTGCAAACGAAGGTTACAACCATTTAGATGATGTGTATCTAACATTAGAAGAAGATGATATTGGCGACGATGTAACCATCCACAATCCAGATAATACTGCATATGTTAACTTTATCCCTGCTGGTCTTACAAGAGATTTCACTTTCACGTTCACGGTACCATTAGATGAAGAGCCTGGAGCTTATGAAGTAGACTACACAATCGAAGCTACACTGATGGATGGTGAAGAAGAAATCTCTATAGTAGAACATGGAACCATAATCGTTACTATCAATCCTGTCGTAGAACTGAGCACTGAAATAGAAGAAAATCAAGTAGAACAGGGAACTCCTATCCGTAATTTCACCACCACTTTCACAAATACAGGTAATTTAGATTTGGAAAGGATAAGAGTATTACCATTAGAAGATAGTGCTTTCTCTTTACCCAGTGATTACTATGAAGATCTAGATTCTGAAAAAGAAGATCCAGCGATGAACATTGGGGATCTAAATGCTGGACAATCTACAGACGTTGAGTTCACATTGGGTTTGGACCAGTACATGCAGCTCGGACGGCATAAGTTAAATTTTGGTTACTCTGCTTTTTACTATGATGAAACAGGTGACATCACAGGAGAAGGAAGTAGTAGTTATGTTAGAGTAGGAAATTGGCACGAGGAATTGGATGATGAACCGTGGCTTGACCCCGACCCATACGATCTCTTAGGAGACACCGATGAACCATTCGCTTGGATAGAAGTCACCGAACCAGACGTCGCTTTGGATGTCGGTGTGACCGATATAGACCCTATCGGTTTAGCACATATGGGGTACAGACCTGTCAGTGTACGGGTTAATAATTTCGGCCATGTAGATTATACAGATGCGAATATAATACTGCATACTGCCGGTACACCATTCCTCAATCCAGAAGATCCACATGAGAACACCATAGAGATGATGGGAGAATCATTCACTCTGCACGGAAACACAGACCAAACCATAACATTTGGTGTCTTAATAGATAGTGAGTTCATCGAAAACAGATTGAGGGACGATGAACCAGTATATTCCGCTGGATTCACTTTAGAAGGCGTACACGGCGATACATTGGAAGAAGTTGAGTTATCGTTCACGGGCGAGGGATTTGTATTCGGTATAGGTCCAAAATTGATGGTAACTGGTGAACCTGCCGATAATACAGTAGAACCTGGAGAAAAATTCGAACTTAAATACGATATCGAGAACATGGGGGACGAACCAATAAGAGATATCGAAGTGTCGCTGTCACCGAATATGAGTGATGGAAATATATATTCCTTCGATTCAGCACAAGATGCAGTTTATTTCAGACAGGCAGATGGTGCTCCAGGGTCATACATCTGGACAGTAGAACCCGAAGACACCATATTATATCCAGGAGAGAACACCACGGTCACGTTTCATATGGTTTCATCAGGAGACATGAAAGAAGGTGCCATATATCACCTAGATATCGAGATGTCCGGAGTATCAGCAGTAGCAGAAGAAGGGGCTAGATTAACATGGGAATCTGGTAGTACCATCAGAACTGAAGATTCTGACTCGACGAAACCGATATTCACAACACAGTTGGCTTATGTACTCATGGCTCTGATCATCGGTTCAGCATTCGTGATAGGTGTATATATATTCAAGAAGGAAAAGAAACCAAAACCAGAGAAAGAGGAAACGGTAGAAGAAGAACCAACCGAAGAAGAAAATAACTTTGAAGAAACAGAGAGCGAAGAGATCGAACCAGAACCGAGAGAGGAATCCGGATGGGAAGAACCATCAACACCTGATGAAGATATATTCGGTGAAGAAGATTCTCAGATAGAACCAGGCGACAGAGAAGAATGGTAAAACATTTAAAAACCCTTTATTATCTTTTATTTTTCCATCTATTTTTCAAAACTTGTGATCCGATAACATCGGCTCCGAACACTTTTTCCATATAATCTAAAGCATCGTTATGTTTTTCTTTAGATATGGCTGCTGTACAATCTTCTAAAACGATTATATCAAAACCTCTATAGAGAGCTCCAGCTGCTGTGTTTTGAACACATATGTCGGTACTGACTCCTGTTAGTACCACCTCGTCGATATCTCTATTTTTTAAAATCTTTTCTAATTCAGTACCATAGAATGCATCGAAAGTTCTTTTTTTTATCTCTATCCCTTCGATATCTTTCAATTCATCGATCCTTCTCGACCCTTTTGATCCTTCCATGGCATGTTCACCCCAAACATCTAATTCAGGGTCGTCTTTGGAATGATGGTCTTCCACGTATATGATATCAATATCATGCTCTTCTGCTTCTTTCAAAAAATCCCTAAGGTTATCGATTATTGCTTGAGCTCCTTCTCCTCCGAACTTTTCATACACAAAATCATTTATCATATCTATAACAATTACTGCTTCCATTTATTCCACACCTAAAACATATATACTTTTGATGATTTATTATTCTTTCTCCCGTTAGATATTTATCTATATAGGTCTATTTCGATTAGAGTTAGATTTATATTTGTATTTATATGGATGTGAGATAATCACAATATTATTAACCTAAAAATTCTATACGGAAATCCATCGAGGTAAACAAGATGACCGAAGACACTCTAACTGAAAATGCAAGAAAAATATTAAAAGAACGTTATTTAAAAAGAGACAAAGATGGTAACATAGTCGAAACACCTGAAGAATTATTCGATAGAGTCGCCTCAACCATAGCAGAGGTTAATGAAGATTATGATGATGACAGGACCTTTGAGGATGAAAGAGATGAATTTTATAAAGCCTTGGTTTCTATGGATTTCATCCCTAATTCTCCGACCCTGATGAATGCCGGGTTGGAGTTAGGGCAGTTGAGTGCATGTTTCGTACTTTCACCTTTAGATGATATGGATAGTATCTTTCAACAGGTAAAAAATGCTGCAAAGATCTTCCAGTCAGGAGGCGGTGTTGGATATACATTTTCTAGATTGAGGCCAAGAGGTGATACGGTAAAATCCACTGGTGGTGTTGCTAGTGGACCAGTATCTTTTATGAGGGTTTATGACGAGATGTGTAACACGATCAAACAGGGTGGAAAAAGAAGAGGTGCCCAGATGGGTATCTTATCCGTTCAACATCCTGATATCGAAGAGTTCATTACAGCCAAAGATGAGGAAGAATCTCTTAACAACTTCAACATCTCTGTAGGGTTGACTGAAGAGTTCATGGAAGCGGTGAAATACGGTGATGAGTACGATCTACTCAACCCAAGATCAGGCGAGATCGTGGGACAATTAGATGCGGAAAAGATATTCAGCAAGATCACTCACCAGGCCTGGAAGAACGGTGAACCTGGTATAATCTTCTTGGACCGGATCAATGAAGATAATCCTTTCGATCTAGATAAATATCCCGACCATAAGATCGAAGCTACTAATCCCTGTGTAACCGGTGACACATTGATAAGCACGAAATATGGTTTATTTAGTGCTAAAGAGTTATGTGAAGATGGTGGGGACTTGGACATAGTTGTAGATGGTAGATTGAGTGATGATAAGGTCAAGGAAGCTTCAGATGTTTTTAAGACTGGAACGAAAGATGTGTTTAAGTTAAAAACCAAAGAAGGCTATGAGATAAGATTAACCGAAGACCATAAGGTGATGACTGACGACGGTTGGAAAAAAGTTGAGGACCTCAAAGAAGGTGAAAAGGTACACATCGGTAACAATGGTGTGGAATTTGGAGATAAAGGAACTATACAAGAGGGTTTGGTTTTAGGTTGGATCGTCGGTGACGGACAGATAAAAAAATCAGAGGAAAGAGTAGTACTACATTTCTATGATAAAGACACAACTATTTCCGAACAGTATGCTGAATATGTAAACAAGATGATCCTTGAGCCTAGAGGTAATGGTGATTATCATGTCGGAGTACAGGAGATACAGAGAGGAGATGATTCTGTCAAAGAACAGAGGGTGAGGTCAGCAAGACTTTACGAAGTGACAGAAAAGTATGGATTGAATGATAACAAATTAAAAGTTCCAGAAGCTATTTTCAGATCAAGCAAAGAGTTAGCTAAAGGTTTCTTAAAAGGACTCTTTACAGCCGATGGAAGTGTTCAAGGAAGTACTGAAAAGGGAGTATCTGTCAGGTTATCCAGCTCTGAATTGGATCTATTGAAGGATGTACAACGATTACTTCTAGGTTTTGGTATACAAAGTAAAATATATCAAGAGAGAAGAGAAGAAGGAGAAAAAGAACTACCCGATGGTAAAGGTGGAGTTAAGAAGTATGAAGTTAGGGCCCAGCATGAACTTGTGATAAGTAAAGAAAACCTTGAGAGATTCAAAGATGAATTGGGATTCGTCAGAGAAGATAAAAACGAGAGATTAGAAGGATCATTACACGACTATTCCAGAGGACCGTATTCTGAGGATTTCAAAGCTGCTGTGGATTCCATCGAATTTGATGGTCACGAAGATGTATATGATCTAACCGAACCAGATACACATTCCTTCATAGCTAACGGTTTCGTTGTCCACAACTGCGGGGAGCAGCCATTGGAGGATTTCGAGGCCTGCAACCTCGGACATATCAATCTCGCTAATTGTACATCGGACGGAGAGGTTGATTGGGACAAGCTTGGACATTTGACAGATATGGGAGTTCGTTTTCTAGATAATGTAATCGACGCGAGTGATTTTCCAGATGTCGTAGGGTACGATGGGGAGAAGGATGCTATAACTAAAAGAGTTCGTGCCAATAGGAAGATCGGACTCGGCGTCATGGGATGGCACCATATGCTGATGAAACTCGGTATACCTTACGACAGCAAAGATGCATTAAGAAAAGCCGAAGATGTGATGAAATTCATCCAAAAGAAGAGTAAGGAAGTGAGTAAAAGTATAGCTGAGGATAGGGGAGAATTCCCGAATTGGGACGAATCAGATTATGAAGAACCTATAAGAAATGCCACTACGACAACTATAGCTCCTACAGGTACTACAAGCATGATAGCTAACACCAGTGGAGGCATCGAACCTATATTTGCAGTTTCTTATGTGAAGAACGTTCTTGATGGCGAGAGTATGGTGATGCCAGACCCTATTTTTGAAGAGATCGCAGAAAAAGAAGGATTTTACAGCGAAGAACTGATGAAAAAAGTTGCTAAGGCAGGTAGTGTTACAGATATCGTTGAAGTTCCCGATGATATCAAATCGATATTCAAAACAGCTTTGGAGATAAAACCTTCTTGGCACATACGTATGCAGGGTATATTCCAGAAGTATGTTGATAATGCCATCTCTAAGACCGTCAACTTCCCTAACGACGCTTCTGAAGGCGATATCCAAGAAGTATACAAATTAGCGTATGATTTGAAATGTAAAGGCGTGACCGTTTACAGAAGCGGTTCTAGACAGGAACAGGTAATGGAAGTCGAAGGAGAAAAGAAAGATAAGAAAGTAAAAGAGAGAAGACCCAGAAAGAGACCTACCTCAATAACGGGTACTACTAGAAAGATAAATACGGGTTACGGCGGATTATATGTAACTATAAATGAGGATGAACATGGTCTTTTCGAAGTGTTCGCTAGAATCGGACGTTCTGGAGGCTTTACTCAGTCCTTCACCGAATCTTTGGCTAGACTGGTTTCACTCTGTTTAAGGTCTGATATTCCAGTTGAAGAGATCATAGATCAATTGGAAGGTATTAGAGGACCTCAAGTTACTTTCGAACAGGGTGAAAAGATAGTTTCGATACCTGATGCATTGGCCAAAGCTTTACGATGGCATATCGAAGGAAGACCAAAAAGCGAACAGGTTCGATTACCAACGGACGAGGAGGAAAACAATTCAGTAAAAGAGATCGTCCAACAGGGCCTAAACCCAGCATGTCCGGATTGTGGATCTATGTTGACTCTTACAGAAGGGTGTAGAACATGTCCTAACTGCGGCTATAGTCAATGCTAAAAACACTTTTTTTATATTTATTTTATTATTTTTTCTAGAATCCATAAATTAGATATAGTTATTCCCTTTTGCCGATGACAAGGTGGTCAAATGGAAAAGATAAGAAGAAGAGTTGTAATTATGGGTGCAGCAGGAAGAGACTTCCATAACTTTAATACGGTTTTTAGAGACGATGAAAAATTTGAAGTTGTAGCTTTTACCGCTACACAGATACCCGATATTGAAGGAAGAAGGTATCCTGCTTCTTTGGCTGGTGATCTATATCCCGACGGAATTCCAATCGTACCTGAAGATAATCTAAAGAGTTTGATAGTTGAAGAAAAGGTGGATGAAGTGGTATTCTCTTATAGTGATGTTTCACATGAATATGTGATGCACAAAGCATCCATAGTTAATGCCGCAGGTGCTGATTTTACGTTATTAGGGACAAATGAAACAATGATCCGTTCTAAAGTTCCTTTGATATCTATATGTGCTACTCGTACTGGAACTGGAAAGAGCCAAACCACACGTAAAATAGCTGGCATATTGAATGAAAAAGGTAGAGAAGTCGTTTCTATAAGACATCCTATGCCATACGGAGACCTTGAAAAACAGGCAGTTCAGAGGTTTGCGGATTATGAAGACTTAGATAAGCATGACTGCACCATCGAAGAAAGAGAGGAATACGAACCTTATATTAATGAAGGAATGGTAGTTTATGCTGGTGTTGATTATGGTGCAATCCTTGTTAAGGCAGAAGAAGAATCTGATGTAGTAATCTGGGATGGGGGTAACAACGATACTCCATTCTATAGACCGGACCTTCATTTTGTGGTATTGGATCCACATCGAGTAGGACACGAATTGACATATTATCCCGGTGAAACCAACTTGAGAATGGCTGATGTTTGTGTCATCAACAAATGTGATTCTGCAACAGAAGAAAATATCAAAAAACTAGAAGAGAACATCAAAGAAAACAATCCTCATGCTGAAATAGTTAGAGCCGACTCGATATTAAAAGTGAACGAACCAGAGAAGATAAAAGGTAAAAAAGTCCTTGTTGTAGAAGATGGGCCAACGATGACCCACGGAGATATGGCTTTCGGTGCAGGTAAATTGGCCGCAGATAAATACGGAGCCGCCGAGATAGTCGATCCAAGAAAATCAGCAGTCGGTACTATAGTAGAAACCTTCGAAAAGTTCCCACATCTTGAAGAAGTCCTTCCAGCCATGGGTTATGGTGAACAGCAGATGAAGGATCTCGAGGAGACTATCGAGAATTCCGATTGTGATCTAGTGGTTTCCGGTACTCCAATCGATCTGAACAGAGTTATCGATGTCAGTAAGCCATTGGTACACGTAAAATATGAATTGGATGTTCACGAGGAAGGTAAGTTGGAAGAACTCCTCGAAGACTTCTAAAAACTCTTTTTTTTATTTTTTCAAACAGTAACAGTTATATGCTTTTTTACATGTGTTTATAATAAGAATGGAATTAGATATAGCAGACGGTGAACATTTTGTTCAAAAGAAGAGTCTTTGTGTTCACTGCAGGGGGACTAAAAAACTGTGTGGAAGGGATAGATGTCCAGTTATGGTGAAGTATTACCATAAGATGAAGACAGATTCTTTGACTGATTCCACAGATATCTCAGGATCATCTCCACCTGGTGTTTTTGTAGGTAGATATGGATATCCAAAAGTCGATGTTGGACCATTAGTACCTCCTTTTCACGGTGATACATCTGAATTGGACATGCCTGAGAGATGGGTCGGTAAGAGCATCGATGAGATCGTAGATTCAAGGACAAAGTTGATCAGGAGCAAATATCCAATCAGAGTGGATAAATTTGATGGAACAGACAAAGTTGTTGATATCACAAGGAACATGGCCCTTTCGAAAAGACCTGCTGAGGTTGAAGCCTTTTACAGTAAAAGGCCATCTGGTAAGATCTCTTTATCCGATTCTGTACAGCCTTATGGACCGTCAGCTCCTCTTAGGAAGTTAGATCTAGGGACCATCAAGTTTGACCAGCGTTTAGATAAAGTACATTTTGATACTGATCTTAAGGCAGTAGATGCTGTGCTTAAATTGTATGATAAAGATGTTTACATCTCTAAGATCCAGAGAGCATTCAGCGTAGGTGCATTCGGTATAGAAGATAATCGAAAGTTCGTTCCAACCCGGTGGAGCATAACAGCTGTTGATGATACAATAGGGAAGAACTTGCGCAAAGAGATCAAAGATTATAGGCCTATAGACGATTACAGGGTTTACGAAACCTGGGAATTAGATAACCGATGGGAGATATTGATGTTGCCCAGAACGTGGATCTACGAACTTGTTGAAGCCTGGTATCCAGAAACAGCCTGGAACCCTTATGGAAAAGATATAGCTATAATTTCAAGTCATGAGAGATACGAAGGTAGGAAGAAATATGCAGAGATTGGTGGTTGTTTTTATGCAGCCCGATTGGCTATAGCAGAGAGGTTGAAAAGGGAGAAGAGGCAGGCCGGAGCTGTGATATTGAGGGAGACCCATCCGGGTTACATCATGCCCGTGGGGGTTTGGAACGTGCGGGAAAATGTGAGAAACGCCCTTAATAAAGATTATAGATCATTTGAAACTTTAAAAGATGCTCTGTTCTATATTTCAACTCGTTTAGATATAAGGATCGATACCTGGACTAAATACAGTGAAGTTTTGAAGGATTCACTGTACCAGACTAGATTAGATGATTTTGGAGGTTAACTATATGGATCTGATGTATGGAGAAAAACCAAAGATAAAAGACGTGGAAATAAAAGAGGTAAGTTGTAAAACTGCATTGTCGAAATCAGGATTGGAATCGGACTACGCGTTGAATCCATATACAGGGTGTTCTCATGGATGTAGGTATTGTTACGCACCTTTTGTGACCAAAGAACTTAGGGAATGGGGTTGTTTTGTGGATGTTAAAAGGAACATACCTACAGTATTAGCAGGAGAATTGAATAAGAAGGAGAAAGGGATCGTTAGGATAGGTAGTGTTACAGATCCATATCAAGCCGTTGAAAAGGATTATCAGTTGACAAGGATGTGTTTAGATCAGTTGAAGAAAAAAGAATTTCCGATAATAGTCCAAACTAAATCAGATCTGGTTACAAGGGACATAGACCTTTTTGAAGAGATGGATGCTGATGTAGGATTGACTATCACTTCTGTTGAAGATGGATTCCGTAAATTATTCGAACCCAATGCACCTTCTGTTGAGAAAAGGTTTGAAGCTATCGAAGAATTGGTGGATACAGGGGTGAATACTTGGGTCTTTATCGGTCCTCTTGTACCATATAAAAACGATGATGTCCAAGATTTGATGGAACTATCAGAGAGGCTTAGTGATATAGGAGTCACAGAGATATATGTGGATAAATTGAATATGAGGGAAGGTATTTGGTCCAATCTACAGGAAATATTGGATGATTCTTTGTTAGAGAAATATAAAAAGATATTCGATGAGGATAAAGATTATTTTGAGGATAGAAAGAGTCTGTACAAGCAGATAGGCCGGCCAGTTTTTTAGTAATTACCATCTTTCCTGATGGTACCCTTCCCCTTACATTTTGGGCAAGATCCACTACCCTGACAGTCGAGACAGTTACCATTACCTTCGCATTTTTTGCAGTTACCTGTGCCGTCGCATGTTATGCACATACCGTGTCCGTTACAGTGGGTGCAGACCCCGTTTCCTTCACACGTTTCACATCTGCTGAACCAACCTGATTTTCCACTGCCCTCACAGTTAGGGCAATCAGTAGTTCCATTGCATTTTCCGCAATAGCCGCTTCCACTGCATGAGTTACAATCACCAGTCCCTTGGCAGTTATCACAGTCCCCAGATCCATCACATGTTTTACAATTACCTGAGCCACTGCATAGATCACATTCTATGTCTTCGATCAAGTTCTTTTTATAATATCTGAGACGATTTTTGAGTTGGTCGTCATCTATACTTTTAAGCGCATTTTTTAGTACAGAGATGGCTTCTTTTTTTTCACCCAAATTCCAGTGTGTTTCAGCCTTACCTAACCAAGCTTCTATGCAATTTTTATCAAGAGTTAATATTTGATCATAATAAGATGGCAGTGATTTTCGTTCTACAGATTCTAAAAGCTTCTTTACTTTTTCTCCCTTGAAGTTTGAATCATAGTTGTCCTCTGCTTTATCATAGTACTTTTTTGCCTCTTCGACTCTACCTAATTCGAACAGAGAATCAGCATAAGAGGCCATGATCTCTGGTTTTTGATCGATCTCCCATGCCTTTGAAAGATATTCTAAAGATCTTTGGTACATACCTCTTTTTTTAAGTGCTTTAGCTTTATAGTGGTAACCTGGGTTGTCCTCTTTGTATTTTAAAGCATCGCTGTATGCTCCTATAGCGCCTTTAAAATCTTTAATTTTGAAGAGTGCGTTTCCTCTCAGCACAAAGCCCTCGAAGGAATTCTTTAAATCAAGGGCTTTTTTTGCAAAGCTTTCAGCCCGTTTTGGATTTGAGTTTAGAAAGTAAAGTGATAGTTTAAGGTAAAGTTCATGGTCATCTAAACTGAGTATGTAAGAACTGTCAGCATTTTCTACCTGGTCTGCTAGTTCTTTGATATTGTTTGGAACGTTAAGTTCTTGATCTAGTTCTAGATTTATTTCTACGTTCTTTAGTTCTTTTTTTAATTTATCCTGAAGTTTTTTGTTCATCTACACTATACCTGAAACAGTCCTTATAAAAATTATTTTTCATGATTTTGGTCATAGATCGTTTAGCCGTGATGTATTTTTGTTGATTATAGTCGAAGACACAATTTTAGTTAATTTCTCTGTGGCTTTGACTAGCAGTGGTTAATAAAATATAATTTTACAACCATATAATAAATTACTTAAACATTATATTGACGTAAAAAAATAATAGGTTAGGGAAATTGTTTTTTGATGATTTTTATGCTTTTTTCATCTTCCTTTCAGCATAATGGTCAGCAGCTTTCAACGGGGTGATATCCTTTCTTTTAGCTTCTTTGTACATCGTTAAAAGTCTATTTTCGATACCTTTAGTGTCCTTCTTTGCCTGTTCTAAAGTATTTCCTTTTAGCTCATTGTAAACTGCTAACAGACCACCAGCGTTGATAACGTAATCTGGAGCGTAAAGGATCTCTTTATCTTTCAAAATTTCTGCATGCTCTCTTCTTTCAAGCTGATTGTTGGCAGCTCCGGCTACGATATCACATTTTATAGTGTCAATAGTATCATCGTTGATGACTCCCCCTAATGCACATGGTGTGAACACGTCGCATTCTTCACTGTATACATCACTTGAATCAACTATCTCTAAACCCTTTGCTTCCATCCTCTTAAGGGTGTCTTCATCAACATCACTACCCTTAACATGAGCCCCATCCTCTAGAAGTTTTTCTGCTAAGGTACTACCTACTTTTCCTAAACCCTGGATGAGAACGGTTACATTCTCAAGTTCATCCGCATCATAGTCTTGGTGTTCTTTCAATGATGCTTTTATACCATAATAAACTCCTTGAGCGGTTATCGGAGATGGGTCACCTAGACCTTCTTCTAAACCAACTACGTGATCGGTTTGCCCTGCTACTATAGCCATGTCGTTTGTAACTGTGTTAACATCTTCTGCAGTGATATATTTTCCATCGAGTGCATCGACTGCTTTCCCATATTCTCTGAATAGTTCTTCACTTTTCTTTTTGGGATCAGCCATGATGACAGCTTTGCCACCACCGAGTGGTAGATCGGCCGCAGCTGCTTTATAAGCCATGCCTTTAGCCAGTCTTTTCACATCTTCAAGTGCATCTTCTTCTGAATCATAATTCCAAAGTCTTGTTCCTCCCAAGGCAGGACCTAGTGATGTATCGTATATAGCAATTATCGCGATAGGTTCTTCCTCTCCAGGAGTCTCTAAATGGGCTTTATACACAGCTTCATAATCTTCGATGTCAAGCTTTTCTAGATTCATATATTCATCTCCTTAGATTGGAGAAAATTCAGTGGTTATATAAATTCTTGGTCTGTATAATCATGTTATCTGGAGAGGATAGTTAAATGGTTATTGGAAGTTTAATTTGATCCCTTTTGGTTTAGTTAATGAACTCATCTGGGTCATAATAATAATCGTTTAGATGTATTTCTATCTAATTAATCTAGCCATAAAATGGGATGATCAACGTTTTGGAGATGTTTAGGCAGACACTTACGTAGCCGGAAAAGTAAGAGATAAGAAGAGAATAGTACAGGCTGAGAAGAAGTAACTATTGATAGATACAAAGAAAAGAAATAGTAAGCGCCCCGGCCGGGATTTGAACCCGAGTCGCAGCCTCGACAGGGCCACATGATGGGCCACTACACTACCAGGGCACGTGTTCGATTTACCTCTAACAAAGTTTACTATTAAAATATTACTGTTGAATATGCTAGATATATGGAACATATTGTTTCTTTAAAAGATAGAATATAAATACAACTGATTTTCATACCTTTTTGAAAAAGGCCAATAAAAGTCCAAAAATTGATATAATTATTTGACTATCTGTTGAGGAATTATAATGAAAGTAATGGATTATATTAACGATAAAATCAAGCATGAAACTCTTCATATGGGACTAATCGATCCTGATGAACAAAGTCCTACTGTTGCAGGAGAGGTTGCTGAAATTTTAGAATCGGTAGGTAGCGACGCCGTGATGGTAGGGGGCTCCACAGGTATAAAAAAAGAACAGTTAGATAAGACAGTCAAACAGATCAAAAAAGCTACTGAGATACCAGTTATACTATTTCCATGTGGCGCTTCTACTATTTCGCCTTACGCTGATGCCATCTATTTTATGAGTATGTTAAATTCTAGAGACCTTACTAAGGTAATCGGTGAACAGGTTGTCGGTGCCCCGATAATCAAGAAAATCGGAGTTGAACCCCTTCCTATGGGATACCTTATCGTAGAACCTGGCATGACAGTAGGAAAAGTAGGCGAAGCGGACTTATTACCTAGAAATGATCCGTCTATAACTGTAAGTTATTGTTTAGCAGCTCAATACTTAGGTATGAGATTGATATATCTCGAAGCGGGTTCTGGTGCACCTGAACCAGTTCCTGGAAAGATGATTGAATCAGTGAAAGAAAATATAGATGTCCCACTTATAGTAGGTGGCGGGATCAGAACTCCAGAAAAGGCTGCACAAATATCTAACTCTGGTGCGGACGTTATCGTTACTGGTACTTTAATAGAGGAATCCTCAGATCTTAGAGAAAAATTGAAGGGGATAATATCGGCGATAAAGGAGTGAAAGATCAGGACACAGTTCTTGTTCAAGAGAGGCATTATAAACTAAAATTTATACGATGTCCAAATTTGCTTCTACAAATCATCATTGTTTCACTTATTACTCTAATTCTTTTTTTCTTGATTTTACCATTTAATATCCAAGGATTAATTTATTCTATTTCGTTTTTCCTGGTTCCTGCTTTAATTTCAACATTTATAATGCCTTTTATGAAAGGTTATAAAGAAAGTATAAATTTTCGTCAATCTGCCTTTATGTCTCTGATAACTTTAGGAGTGGTTGCCATTTTGATATTATTCTACATAAATTTTGGAACGAACATCAAGGTCGCGTTGATAGTTTCTTATGCTGTGACTATATCATTTCGCTATCTTATATTCAGGGCATTGTTTGTACCAGACTCAATAAAATCTATACCATACACCTTTTTTAACTCAGTAATAGCTCTTCCATTCATACACATCATATTACCGTTGGGACAATTCGAAATAGTCTTGTTTTTTCTAGTCTCACTTATATCTTTAACTTCTATAGAGACCTTCATCGCTGTTATCGATAGGCCTTTTCTCTCTAATTTTGATACATCTGCAATGGATATGATAAGGGCATCTTTTCAATTATTTATTGGAAGAGAAAAAGGCAAAAGGGAACTCGAAAATATATTTGATAAAAACTCGATAAAAGCAGACATAGAATACACTTTCTTTTCGTTCAAAAATAAAAATAAGATAAAATCTCTTTTTATTATACCCAACTTGCATCCAGGCCCTTTGAAAGGGATAGCTGGTTCAGATCTTCCAGAAATAATATCACGTGATCTAAAAGATTACGGTGAAATATTCACATTTCACGGGACCTCTACACATATACTTAATCCAATAAGAAAGGAGGACTGTAGTAAGATATCCGACAGTATAAAAGACGATATAGACGAAGTTAGATACGAAAATTCAGCTAGTAATTTTTGCTTAGAAGACGGAGGGGTATCTGTTGGTTCTCAGATGTTTGGAGATGCGATATTCATGACGGCATCATATTCGCCAAGACCGACAGAGGATATTGATGCCCCGATAGGCAAGATAATAGAATTAAAATCGGAATATATAGGGTATCAAAATTTGGGATTTGTTGACGCACATAATTGTGTAAAAAAAGGTTGTACTGAGATATATTTTCCTTCTAATAGGTATAGAATACTTTTAGATAAAGTTGAAAAGATATTAGAAAATATTGGAACTAAACAAAAAGGCTCAGTAAAGATGGGGATAGCCTCAAAAAAGGATTTTAAAAAATCAAAAGGTATAGCTGGCGAAGGGATTAAAGTTGCAGTTTTCGATGTCGGTAGGGAAAAAAATTCTTTCATACTTTTTGATGGTAACAACCTAGAGAGAGGATTAAGAGAAGAGATACAAGATGGTATATCTGATCTAGTTTCCCATTCTGAAGTAGCTACTACGGACAGTCATGAAGTAAACACATTGAATAAAGATTATAATCCTGTAGGTTTGGAGATGGACAATAAAGAATTAATAGAAGATGTCAGGGAGCTAGTAGAAGAGGCGATAGACGATTTAGAAAGTGTTGAAGTAGGTTATGGGGAAGGAAAGTTACAAAATTTCCCAGTGATGGGACCTGTCAACAGTAATAAAATGACTGCCGTTGCAGAAACTGTTTATCAGATCGCACCCATCTCTATCGGCATGTCTTTCCTAGTTCAAGCTTTATCTACTTTGTTGATCATTTTGTTCCTGTGAAAATCTATTTATATGGATTGTAATTAACCCCTTTTAAGAATAGCCCCGTATTGTAGCGGTCAATCATACGGGCCTTTGGAGCCTGTGACCCCGGTTCAAATCCGGGCGGGGCTATTTTTTAATTTTATTAGACGTTTAAGGTTTTGTTTCCATTATGCATATCCGGATTTATCTTATTTTGTTATTAATTTTAGTTATTAACCTTATGTTATTACTTATTAAACTAAAGCCTATAACTATACAATTGTTGTACAAGTACAATACCATGAGTTAATATTCTTATTTTTAAAATTAGCTGTTTAAGGTTATTACTAATCAATTATTATAATAATAATCACTATCGTATTTGTGTTATTATAACAATACCAAACATTAACGGTTGGTATTTATATTATACGTGTATTACCTATTTGGTTTATTTACTAATGCTAATAAGATACTATCGGTTATGTATTTCATACACAACAACCCCCTATTTTCGAGTTTCTTCATAAAATACCGATTCTAAGTCCTTGGGGATACCCCCTAGAGCCTTTTTTTAGCATTTTATGAAGGTTTTCCGACTAAAAACAAAAATACTATATATGGTTTATTAGTGTAGTCGGAAAACATAACTAATACGACGTAATACTTATATACCTATAAAGTGAATGTCGGAATACATATTATTTATGACGTATTGTTTATCTAATTACATCTAAAAAAACCCCATAATTATGTTAATTTTAATAATAATTTACATGCATATAATAATTAGAAATATATTCCGATCTAAAAATTTGTTTATGTTAATCTATACAAAAACACGAATAAACTAAATGTTAACATAATTAGCGCTATTACTTTATACACGTTATTAACAATAGTAATAGATTTACTAATTGAATTGCTTTATTATTGCAATATTGTACGTAAGCCTAAATAGATTATTATTTGTGTTATAACAAAAAACTAATATTTTTTGTTTATACATACTATAGTAAATGACCCGATTTTTTGTACTATTTGAAGGTCTTTTACTCATTTAGAGAATCAAATACTCCCCTGAAGAAATTTACGAGTTCCACTATAATTCAATCAAATGATCTTAGCGTTTACGGTTTCTCCTACATATACAATACCTAATTTATCCTCATAAGCAGGTCCAGGATTTAGATAAACCGTATCTTGTTCTTCGATTACACCTCTGCTTTCATGCACATGACCACTGAGTATCAATTTTGGATCTGTATTAGAGATTATTTCAAGCAAACCTCTTTCACCAATATGTTGTCCTCTTGAGGTTTTATCTAGATATCCATATGGAGGAGAATGTAGTACAAAAATATCAGCATATGATGCTACTTCTTTAAACTCAGCCAATTTAGATCTAGAGTGATTGCTTCCAGACAGACCAGCAAAAACATAACCGTTTAACTCATAGTTATCAACATCGATATAGGTTGCACCTACAGATTCAAAAGAATCTTTAACTTCTAATGGATCACAATTTCCGATTATACCAATGATTTCGTTTATATCTATATGTTTCAGTATCTCAACTGCCTCAGGCATGTCACCAAAATGTGTTATATCCCCACAGACTACAACAGCATCTGGCTGATAGTTATGAATTGAGGCGTTGATCCTGTTAATAGAGCGTTTTGAACCATGTATATCAGATACAGTCAATAATTTTAAACTCATAGCCATTTAATAACATTATATATGAATTTAAATCATTCCCATCTTTCTTTTATATTATCCCAAGTACAAACCTGAACCTTATGTTCTGATTTTCCAAAATATTTGATGAGACTTGGTCCACCAACATAACAGTAGGCCTTCTCTTTTGAACCATCTTCTAATTCTACATCTACGATCTCACGTTTAAAAAAAGGTTCTGGATCTTTTGCGCCTTCTATCATGTCATACTTGCTTAACACTTTATCAATGTCCGATAAAACGAACAACTTTCCTTTAACTCGACTATTACCATTTGGGTCCAAAAATGGGAATCCCTCGACCACGTATAGATCCCCCTCTACAACTCCTTTTTTCGTTTTCAATAGATATTGATTAAACTCAACACCAAAGTTAGGTTTTTCATCTTCGTACATCAAGGTCCCATAGGTAAAGAGGTTATTCATTACCTTCAAAAATTACTTATTATACTTATATTTAATTGACATATATCATATATCACGAGGATATAAAAAGAATAAATTTTAATAGTTATGGCTTATTCCAAAGCTTGATAAATTGCCAGGAGAACTTATAGAAAATAAAGTAATAGTCGAAGATGAAAAAGAGGGTAACAGACTATACAACAAAGGTTACTTTGGTAAACCCCTATCTGGAGGCGGGGTTGAGCTTAATCTTTTAGAAGCCATATATCTTTTAGAAGCAGAAAGACTTGAAATCAGAGATTCTGATGATATGGACATCCATAAAAATATTCTTATTAAGAAAGCGATGAAAAAGAATGATAGATTCGATGTATTATATCCCGTATACCGTGATATGAGATTAAGAGGTTATGTTTTAAAGGATGCCTCAGATCCTGCAGATTTCAGGGTGTTTCCACGCGGTGGTGGTCCTGGAAAAACACCTACCAAGTATTGGATAAAAGCTAGTCTTGAAACCGATACTTATCACATAAATAGTGTAGAGGAATTATACGATATGGTAAGTAGACTAAACAAAAAACTCCTCATAGGTGTACTCGATCTCGAGGGGGATGTAACTTACTACAAAATATCGACATTAGTCTTAAACGGAACGGTTGAAAAATTAAGTGAAAAGAAGATAAAAGGTATATTAAAAGGGTTCAAATGTGTCATCGATTTATCCCATGATTTCCTATTTTACGAACTCTTTTATGGAAACATAGTAAATGGTACTATCGAAATATCGTTAATTGAAGCTTTATATCTAGCAGAATGCGGTATCCTTGATTTAAAAGAAAATTCAGATGGTAAGGCCATGGACCCTGATAGGTTGAAGCATTATTCAACAGATATGGATGACAACTTCAATTTAAAATATAATATATACAAACATCTGAGGGATAATCATATGATCCCAAAAACAGGTTTCAAATACGGCACTGCTTTTAGATGTTATAAAGATGACCCGGATAGTCATCATGCCGAATATATCATAGAGCCCGTTGAAAAAGACTTCTCTACCTCATGGTACAACATAAGCAAATCGGTGAGAGTGGCTCATAGTGTCAAAAAAACGTTTGTATATGCTAGAGAAAAAGAAGAAGAACCGATGTATTTCAAAATTGAAAGGGTAACGCCCTGATCACATATTTCTTTCTTTATTGAGTTGTTTTCCCAACTGCTTTAAAAATCTTTGTTTAGACATACTCTGTTTATTGATTATAAGTCGACCATTTTTTTCATACCATGTGCTTGGATAAGCCTTATGATCTTCTTTCATGTTCGGTATATCAAAATTTTTTAGAATATTACTTATCTCATCAATATTCGGGGTATTCACTGCATACTTTTTTGGAATTCTTCTACCTTCACTACGTGTTAAGTCTTTATCGAAATATTCTGGATATATTACCCAAGTGTTCCGTTTTTTCAAAGGCATATTACTCATCTAGCATTATAGCGTTCACGACTCCATCTTGACCAGGTCTAGAAGTTATCCTTGCTTTGCCTTTTTCTGTTTCAATTATAGCACCCTTGGTTAATATGTTTCTCTGAACATAGTTAGGATTCGAAGGGTTTTTTACAACATTGTTTATTTCCACTTTACTAACATTGCCCTCTTTATTAGCGATGTTTGCATAATTGCCGGTCACTACTCTGGTTTTATGATTACCACCATACGAACGGACGATCTTTCTCTTATCTGGACCGATAACTGGTTTCTCATAATCTTTACTTATCTCGAATTTGCGCTTCTTTCTAGCGTACCTTCTCCTTCCACCTGTAATCTTCCGTTTTGACTTGCCTTGCCATAATGTCATCGTGAATCCTCAAATCCGGAGCAGTAATAAAACCATATATAAGTTTTGTGTCGGATGTTCTTTCAATTGTTAGATGCCTCTTGTATCACATTTCCTGCAGATATGAGTAACGCCGAGATGAACACACTAAAACCAACACCAAATATAGATCCTGTTATCAATCTCATCATATTGGTACTTTCGTATCCAGTAACTAATTGGATACCGCCATCTAGTGCCATAGGTAAGGCAAATGCAGCTCCCAATAAGATAAGGATCATTATTTTTCTAGTTCCATTAACATTTAAATCAAAGGGGATAAATTTCAACAGGATATCCTTATAATCCTGTTCAGGAACGATCATGGTCATCACAAGAAAACCTATAGCAAAACCAAAAAATATCCCAACATCTCTAGCACAGAGCGGCATCTGATTACTGTTGACGGAAAAAGACCTGTAATGTTTTTGATGGCAGTTAAAATCTCCGATGGTATATATGATTCGCTGATAGATGGGGAGTTCCTGCCATTTTTCTGAATAACTCAGTCTATTTGCTTCACCATCCAATCCCTCAACAGTGCCAGGTTCTAATGTGAATGGAGCTATAAATAAACTTACAAAGAATAAGGATGCTATCAAAAAGATAACGAAAGGTATCTTGTTTATTCTCTTTTCAAACCTATTTATTCCCAAGTTTTTTCAACCCCGTTAAGAAAATCTTCTTTCTTTATAGTACTCTGTTCACCTGATTCCATATCTTTGATAGTAACTGTGTTATCCTTTAACTCATTTTCCCCTATCAATACTGCATGTGCAAAATTTAATTTATCTGCATAACCTAATGCTTTTCCTATACTCCTTTCCATAAGGTCTATATCTGTTACGAATCCTTTAGATCTCAATGACCTCAACAACTCGTAGCATAGTTCAAAACTCTCTTCACCGATGGGGATAATGTAATAATCTGGTCTATCTAATTCAGGTAGTTTTCCTTCTGCTTCCAGTGCCAAGATACTCCTATCGAAGCCAAGTGCAAACCCTTTAGATGAAACATCAATCCCGAAGATATCGCCTAGATTGTAATCACCGCCTCCACATATTTGTTTCTCAGCGTCTAAGGTATCAGCGTCTATCTCGAAAACTACGCCTTTATAATAATCCAATCCCCTTACAGTATCAAGGTCTACGGTTATATATTTTTCATCTATATCATAATATTTCAATGATTTTAAAACTGTTTCTAAATGTTGAACTGGTTCAGAGTTTTCTAAGATTTCGACCATATCTCCCAAATCTGCATCTAGTAAGTCTATCAATTCTGTACTTAAATCGTACCTCTCAGAGACTTTTTCTATCTCTCCCTTATCTATTTTATGATATATATCATGTCTTTTATCGATGGGTATATCATTTTGAACCAAGAACTGATCAAGTATTTCTAAGTTTGAAATTTTCAACCGAAATTGCTCGAGACCTATATCTTTAACACATCTGTAAGCCAATGCTATATTTTCTGCATCGGCCCTTACAGTATCTGGACCTATAAGCTCCGTACCGAACTGCCAGAATTCTCTATATCGTCCTGATTGAGGTCTTTCGTATCTGAATACTTGTCCAAAGTAGAACAATTTCAATGGTTTGGGTAATTCCCTCATCCCTTCATTGTAAGCTCTAATGACTGAAGCAGTGAATTCAGGCCTTAAGGCGATCTCTCTCCCACCCTTGTCTTCAAAACCATAGAGTTCATCTACAATATCAGGTCCAGATTTTTCTGTAAAGAGTTCTGTATGTTCGAAAGTCGGTGTCAATAATTCTTTGTAACCGAAACTATGTGACAATTCTCTGAATTTTTTTTCAATCTTGCTTCTTATCTCCATCTCATTCGGCCCTAGATCTCTTGTTCCCCGCGGTCTCTCTATCATATTTGGCTATATTATGGATATGATATTTAAGTTTTTTAAGTGATATCCGGACCAGAACAATACTCGAAAGATTGATTAATCCGTTGTAGATTAATGTAGTCCATGAAAGAAGATATACCCCCAAATATAGGTTTAAAATTTCTTCCACATTTTCCGACGGTTCTTATTGGGACTGGTTCTGGAGATGACTCTAATATGATGACCGCAGCTATGCTCCATGTTTTTTCCCTTGATCCTCCAATGCTCGGTACCGGTATCTCTCCTGAAAGACATTCCTTCAAATTGATTGAGGAATTAGGAGAGTTCACCGTTAGTGTTCCCGCTATTTCACATCTTGAAAAGATACTAGATTGTGGTAAGTTATCTGGTAAAGACGTTGATAAGTTTGAAAAATTCGATCTTACTAAAGAGGAGTCCAAAAAGATATCGGTACCTGGTGTCAAAGAATTTCCATTGATATTTGAATGTAAAGTAAAAAACAAAATAAAAACAGGCGATCATACCTGGTTCATCGGTGAGATAGTACATGTAAAGAAAGATGTTGAGTTGGAAAGGGATGATACTATACTGTATTGGGGTGGAGAGTTCAGGAAACCGGGTAAGGATTTACAGGATGGTTCATCCTAGGAGTCGGTCCATAGCTTCAGATAGGTCTTCCATCTTTTGTGAAAAACAAAATCGTACCATGTCCTCTCCTCCTTCACTGTAAAAACTAGAACCTGGTACAACAGCTACTCCCTTTTCTTTTACTAAATAATCTGCATACTCTTTATCGCTCATATCGATATCGTCTAAATAAGCCATCATGTAATAGGCACCATCAGGAATTACAGGTATTAATTCGGACCGTTGAAGTTTATCATATACAAAATCTCGTGCCTTCTTATAGTAATCTAACATCTCGCTATAATAATCCGAAGGGAGGTCTAGGGCGTTAATAGCTGCAGATTGAAAAGGTGTAGGTGAACATACAGTCATATAATCATGTGCCTTTCTTATAGATTTCATGATTTCAGCAGGAGCTGCGGAATAACCCACTCTCCAGCCAGAGACGGCATATGCCTTAGAGAAACCACTTATAGTGATAGTCCTCTCCCTCATTTCATCGATAGATGCTAATGATACATGCTCTCCTTCAAAAATTATGTGTTCGTACATTTCATCGGTAACAGCTAATATGTCATTGTCAACGCAGATATCTCTGAAAAACTTCAATTCTTCCTTTGAAAATACCTTTCCCGTTGGATTATGTGGAGTATTTATAAACACCATCTTTGTTTTTTTATTTATCATCTCTTTGATCTCTTCAAAATCAATACCCATATCTTTATCGATCGTGGTAAATATCGGCCTACCAGAAGCCATCCTCACAGATGGTACATAATTCTCATAAAACGGTTGGAATAACACGACTTCATCTCCATCATTTAAAAGACCTAACATAGTGGCCATTATAGATTCACTAGCACCACAAGTGATCGTGATTTCAGTCTCTGGATCATATTCAACATCGTTAAATTCCATAAATTTATCCGCAAGGGCTTCTCTTAATCTTCTATCTCCCCATGTGATGGAATATTGGTTCTCACCAGATTGTATCGCCTGATTTGCCTTCTCTATTATTGTATCTGGAGTCGGATACTCAGGGTATCCTTGAGATAGATTGATAGCATCGTATTTAATAGCCTTCCTTGTCATCTCCCTTATAACAGACTCGGTAAAACCCTGGATCCTTGAACTTACAATCCTCGATTATCACTTTATTATATATGTTCCATCCTTTTGATCGAGTGCTTCATATAGTTTCTCCGGTGACGTGATCAATACTTTCTTACCGCCTTCTTCAAGGAAAGTTATAGATGCCTTTATCTTTGGTCCCATACTTCCAGGAGGAAAATGACCTTCATCAAAATATCTTTTAGCTTCATCAAGAGTTATCTTTGAAAGGGCTTTTTCATCTTGTTCCCCGAAGTTCAGATAAACTCTATCGACCCTTGTTAGCATTATTAGGAATTCTTCATCTATATCTGAAGCAAGTACTGCGCTTGCAAGATCTTTATCGACTACACCTTCGACCCCTTGTAATCCATTTTCAGTTCGAATAACAGGTACCCCACCTCCACCAGCTACTATTGCAATATGTCCATCCTTACCGCTAAACACTAGATCGTATATAATGTCAGATTCTATTATCTTTGTTGGTTCTGGTGAAGGTACGACACGGCGATATTTTCCATCAGAAGTCTTTTTTATTGACCAGTTTTTTTCTTTCTCGAGTCTTAATGCGTCATCTTCTTCGTAATATGGTCCAACAAATTTACTGGGATCATCGAATGCTGGGTCTTCTTTATCAACAAGAACTTGAGTTACCATGCTACAAACATTTCTGTCTATTCCTCTCTTAACCAGTTCATTTCTTAAAGTTTGTTGGAAAATATATCCTATCTGGCCTTGTGATTGAGCACCGCAAACATCAAGGGGCATAGCAGGCACCTCTTTTGAGGCGTATTCATTCTGTAAAAGGATGTTACCTACCTGCGGTCCGTTTCCATGGGTGAGGACTATATCATATCCCTGTGAGATCATCTCAGCTAATTTGATACAGGTTTCCTTCATCCTTCTGGACTGTTCCTCGGCTGTCCCTTGGTCTTCGGGTCTTAACAACGAATTTCCTCCTAAAGCGATCAATGCGGTTTTCATGGGGAAACCGGAATCATCGATGAGGTATATATACTTTAAAGATAGAATCCGATTATTTATTATAGGAAAAAAGTTTAATCTAACATTCATATCAAATATTTGAAAAAGTGATATCGATGAAATCTACAGAACTTGAAACAATAAAAAATAAAAATGAAGATAAAGAATTCAAAGTAAAGATAATCTGCCCAGAATTTACATGTTTGTGTCCTAATAAGAGACAACAACCTGATTTTGCCACTATAACGATCACCTATATACCAAAGAAAAGGTTGGTCGAATTGAAATCACTAAAATATTATATTGTTAGTTTCCGAGATGTTGAAATATTCCACGAAGAGGCTACAAATAAGATACTTGACGACCTTGTTGATACCTTGAATCCTAGGTATATGTGCGTGAAAGGGGATTGGAATATTCGAGGTGGCATTACCACTATTGTCGAAGTCGAACACGTTGCTGAGGATTGGGATGGTGACCCAAGAAGGGTTGCAATTAAAGATGTAAAATAATACAGTAATCAAGGTTAATTCTTCTTAGATTTAACAAAACAAAGGAGAATAGAACTTCACTCACTTTTAGTTTATTAAAATATTTATTTAAAAAATAAAAAAGAGAGAGGTATTAAGAGTTTTAGCATTTATCGATGCGTTTCTAAAAACGAATCGAGAGTTGGGTCCGAAGTTTCCTCTTGTGAACCTTCTATAACATTGAGGGCTTCTAACACAGGGGGTTTTTCTGTTTTTTCACTCTCTACCTCTCTCTCTGTAATCTGGTTTTCTAAACTAGAAAGGTTTTCGGATATTCCTACTGCATCCAATCCTATCTCGTGGAAAAATTCGTTGATGCACTCCATTTTCAGACGCTTCACGACTTTGTAAAGCATCTTACCAGTCAGCTCAAATCCTTGAGCTGGTGTTTTGTCATCGTGGAGTAGTGTATTATCGTTCTCAAAAACTGTAGTGGCATGACTTAACTCAGTCAGATAGTCCAGATGATCTTGCGCTTTTTCATATCTACTAGACTCTGCTGAAAACGGCATCACTGCATATGTGATCACCATTTTATCGTTTCTTTTAGCCAAGTCAGCTATAACAGGGGCCGCTCCGGATCCTGTTCCGCCTCCCAAGCCTGCCACTAGCACTACAAAATCTGCATCTTGTATAGATTTCAAGATCTGTTCTTCATTAGTTTGTGCCGCTCTTTTACCTATATCTGGATTTCCGTTCGCACCTTGTCCACCGGTCAACTCTTTACCGATCAACATTCTACGATCAACATCCAAATCATTGAGTACACTGTCATCGGTATTGATACCGATCGTTTTTACATCGTTCATCTCTGTTTCATTTATGTACTGTACTGTATTGCATCCACATCCACCTACACCGACGACAAAAACTTCGTTTTCTTTAAGCAATCCGTTTATAAGTTCTTGGACGGTGCCTTCCATAGATTTTTCTTCTGATTTTGGGGATTCGGGGCTTTTCTTGTTCATATACGTGGGCTCCTCCGATATAATTGACAGACATTTTTACATGCCGTCTTAGTCCTACATCCTAAAAAATTATTTTTGCATGTACTTCTTTTCACTGATCTTTTCGACTTCCAGTATGTTCTCTACCCTGTTGCTCATTTCTCCCATTATTTCATATTGTACTTTCAATTCTTTTAAGTCTTCGTTTAGTAGAGCTTTTCTGACAAGCTGTTGTATCGCTGATTCCCAGTTATCAAAATGTCCGACCGCTATCAGGTAATGTACTATGTTTTTGAACTTCTTGGGTAAGGTGATACTTGCGGGTACATCTCTTTCATTTTCTCGAACACTGTGTCTATGGATATACTCCATAGCAGCTTTCCTTAGAAATGAAGACCTATTTTTAAAATCATGTCTCTTTATGAATGAATCGATGATCTCAAGGTCTTCGTCTGACACCCGCAGCGATATCTTTTTTTCCATGCTTCACACACCTTCCGTCCTGTCTATGTAATACTTGTAATACAAATGTAATGACGTTTTTAGGCAGTTCGTAGGACAATATAGTTATGTAATTTAACATATATAAAGATTTTCATCCTTTTTCCGATTCTCTATCAGAATTTATGTTTACAATATATTGTAATACCTATGTCATACTAAAATTTTACCTGCCCGTTGCATAATCTTAAATAATACTATAAAATTCTAATCTGCTAGGAGAGTAACATATATGTTGAAAGTATTTAGATGTTGGATATGTGGTGAAACATATCTAGGTGAAGAACGACCAACTGATTGTCCATATTGTGGGGCAGACGAAAAATTCTTGAAGCCAGGTGAAGAATATGAAGAGCCTAATGTTGATCTTACTGAAAAATCAAGGAAAAATCTCGAGAACGCATTAGAATTAGAAGTAGATAACGCCACTTTTTATTACTGTGCATACCGAAGGGCCGATGATCCGAAGACAGAAGGTATGTTCAAAAGACTTGCGAAGGTTGAGGCAGAACATGCTGAAGCGATATGTGATTATCTAGATATCGAAGAGCCGGATATAAATAAAAAGTCAGAGGACTGCTCTTATCACTTACCAGATAATATCAAGACGGCTCATTCTAGAGAAGATCGGGCTATAAAACATTATCGAAAGTTTGCTTCGGAAGCTGAAGAACCAAGAGTGAAGGAATTATTTGAAGCATTAGTAGAGATAGAGGGCGATCACCTAGAATTACATGAAAGTGAACTAGCCGGTTTAGAAGATACTCACTAGAGCTAAAACTAAAACCTTTTTTTCTTTCTTATATCCGGAAAATTTATTTCATAGGTCTCTTTCTTGCTTGAATATCACTATGCCACCGTAGCTTAGTTCGGCAGAGCGGCTGACTTGTAATCAGCAGGTCGGGGGTTCAAATCCCTCCGGTGGCTCTCTGAATATCTTACTAGACCAAATCGGTATGTGTTTGAAAGTTTTAATAATAATAAAGCTTTATAACGCATAAAAAATAACATCAACTACATTCAGAGTCACCGCATACGGGACATAACCAACATCCTTCCCTAGGTACCATCTCCCTATCACACGATTTACATTCTTTACTCATCGTCTCACTATTTTAACATTCAAAGAATAGATTTAACTGTTTATAGAGGGGAGGTTGGTAAAAGTGAATATCTTTAACCTAAACCTTCAACTGCTTCATCTTTTTCTCTATTCTCTTTTCATCATAACCAAAAGGAGACAATATCTCATCTACCACCCGGTAAAAGTACTTCAGATAGAAGTATAGATCATAATGTTCTACGTTCCTGCCTTCGACCTTAACTTTTTTTCGATAATCTTTACTTTTTTGATCTGTAACTATATATCTAACAGATTCTCCAGGATGAACTGAGATACTGTCATCTTTATATTGAAGTAGGGCTGCTTTTGTTCCGATGAGATTACGGTAATCCTCAGCTTTTTTAGAAATCGTTTTAGAAAAATATAGTTCTTTAAAATCGACTTCTTCTTTTTTCAAACGGATGAAATCTTTCTTTAATATTTTTATAACATTTTCTACTCTTTCTTCCAATTCGATCATACTATTCGCATCTTTCAAAAATTCCAGTGATTTTCTCTGAACTTTTTTAAAGAATCTCGGAGTATCTTTACGTCTAGCATGTATACCTCGCATCTCAATTTCACCATCTAAAACTCCATAGTACCGGTTAGCCACTCCCAAACCGTCCGATTTACTTGGAAGGAAAACGATCCATCTGTAAACCCCTTCTTTTTCGAGTAAAATACCTGTTTCCTTTTCTACATCTTCAATCAGATCATCTAATCTTTCTCTATCACCTTTCAACCAAAGAGAATCGACTATGCCGTGGATCAAACTGTAACCCATATCTTGAGCCATATCAGCAGCGGTTATCAGGATATCTCTACCATAAGCTGTAACACTCTCGTGGACTTCTATATTGCTGAATCTAGCTTTTTTATAGCCTGTGTATCCGAAACACGTAACTAACAACCATTTCAGCGTATCGGCTCGCTTAGAAAAACTCTCGTTCTCAGTCTTCATCTCCTTGTATCTCTGCCGCCG
>SL_5KL_010_SEDDRAFT_10000262_pt1 | contig 33926 bp, 34 predicted proteins | sample SodLakKL_010_SED_FD_9118 | JGI IMG/M metagenome (IMG submission 9118) | reverse complement strand
CAAAAAGAAACTAATAGTATAATACATTAAACAAATACTGTAGGAAAGCGGAGTGATTATATGGAAATTATTGATTTGAGAAGCGATACTATTACCAGGCCTACCGAAGAAATGAGGAAAATTATTGCCAGGGCTGATGTGGGAGACGATGTTTATGGTGAGGATCCCTCGATTAACAGGTTGGAAAAAGTAGGGGCAGAATTGATGGGAAAAGAAGCTGCTCTTTACGTTCCTTCAGGAACAATGGCCAATCAGATAGCTGCAATGGTCCACACAAGGCCGGGAGACGAGATCATTACCGAGGTAACCAGTCATATTTTTCTCTACGAAGCAGGAGGGCTTGCCCGCCTTGCCGGAGTTCAGACCCATGTAATTAAAGGAGACAGAGGCATTTTTTCACCCGAGGATCTAAAAGAGGCCATAAGGGGAGAAAATATACATTTTCCCAGTACAACCCTGGTAGCCTTTGAAAACACTCATAATAGGGCGGGGGGAAGGGTTTTTTCCCCAGAAGAACTGGCCCCTCATCTGGAAATTTGCCAAAAAGCGGGGATATCAACCCACCTTGATGGGGCAAGGGTTCTCAACGCTGCAGTTGCCCTTGGACAAAAACCCGATGTAATTACAAAAGATTTTGATTCCCTTTCTTTTTGCCTTTCTAAGGGGCTTGGAGCTCCCGTTGGTTCTTTATTATGCGGGACAGAAGAGTTTATTGAAAAGTCAAGAAAAGTCCGGAAAATCCTGGGAGGAGGTATGCGCCAGGCCGGCCTTCTTGCTGCTGCAGGTTTGTATGCCCTGGAAGGATTTGAAGAACGCCTGGCAAGAGATCATCAACTTGCCCGGGTTCTGGCAGATTCCCTGGAAGAAATGGAAAATTTCTGCCTGGAGTTCCCCGTGGAATCCAATATCATTGTCAGCAAATACCTGGGAGAACAACCAATTCAAAAAGTTGTGGACCGGTTGAAAGAAAAAGGACTTCTGGTTAATCCCTTTGGACCCGCTTCTATCCGCTTGGTGACGCATCAGGACGTAACCCAAGAAGAAATCTTGAAAGCAGCAGAAATTTTAGGGGAAGTATAGTTTTAAAAAAAAAGAAGGAAATTTTTTCCAGTTATGGAATCCTATAGTAAAAGAAAAAATAGGGGATGAAAATGCGAGGAAGAAAAAAACTGGGAAAAATCCTTTGTGAAATGGGCTTGATAACTGAGAAACAATTGGAAAAAGCGCTACACCGGCAAGGGGAAAAACAACAACACCAAACAATTGGTTCAATTTTAATGGAAATGGATTTGATAAACGAAGAGCAATTGGCTCAAGCCCTTGCCTGCCAGTTCAATTTACCTTTTATTGATTTGCAGGGGGAATTACCTGCGCCGGAAACGGCAAAAAGAATACCGGAAACCAAAGCCCGGCATTGCCGGGCTTTAGCCTTTGGCGAAGAACATGGGGGGAGTACCCTTCTTATTGCAGTTGCAGACCCTACGGATATTTCCATCCTTGACAATCTTAGGGAGACTTTAAATGAGAAAGTAGAATTTTTCGTTGGGGTTCCCTCGGAAATTTCCAGAATGATAGAAACCGTTTATTCAGAAAAAGAAGAAATAAATGTAGTTGAAATTGCCCATCGGGTTATAGACGATGCTTTAGAAAGGGGAGCAAGTGATATCCATATTGAACCCGGGGGAGAAAAACTTTCTGTCCGATATCGGGTGGACGGTGTTTTGGAAAATGGGTTTTCCATTCCCAAACAGGTTCACCCCTTTCTAATTTCCCGTTTGAAAATCCTTGCCGGGATGGATATTGGTGAAAAAAGAAGGCCCCAGGATGGCCGGTTAAAATTGGACAAACCAAAAGAATGGGATCTACGGCTTTCAACTCTTCCCGCTTATCATGGAGAAAAGATGGCAATAAGGGTTCTCGATCGTTTTTCTGTTCCCGAAGTTAAAGATCTGGGTTTTAGGAAGGATCAGGTGGCTACAATCAGGAAAATCCTTTCTTTTCAAGAGGGAATCTTCCTTGTTGTAGGCCCTACTGGTTCTGGGAAAACCACTACTCTTTTTTCAATGCTCAGGGAACTGCAAAAAGGAAACCTGAACATTACCACAGTTGAAGATCCAATAGAATATATTTTGCCTTCAATAAATCAGATCCAGGTAAATAGCAAAATAGGTTTAACCTTTGCTTCCCTTCTAAGAGCTATTCTCAGGCAGGATCCGGATGTGATAATGGTTGGGGAGATTCGTGACGAAGAAACAGCGAAAATTGCAGTTAACGCTGCTTTAACAGGGCACCTGGTCCTTAGTACCCTTCATACCTATGATGCTCCTTCTGCTTTAATAAGGCTTTTAGAGATGGGGATTGAACCTTACCTTGTTGCATCAACAGTAATCGGAATAATGGGCCAAAGATTGGTAAGAAAATTCTGTCCTCAATGTGAAAATAAAAAGAGGGAGTTAGATTGGAAAAGAGCAGTTTCCAGTATTTATGATCTGGAGACGGATAAGGTAAGCGAAGATATGGGTTGTTCATCATGTTATGGAACAGGTTATCGGGGAAGGACTGGAATTGCGGAGATCCTGATTCCAGATGATGGTTTAAGGGAAAAGGTTGTCCAGAAAAAAACCGGTGGTGAGTTAAGAAAAAATGCGGCTAAAATAATGGACAAAAATATAAAAGAAGAAGGGTTGGAAAAAGTTGAGTTGGGAGAGACCTCCCTGCAGGAGGTGCTAAGGGTTGTTCGAACTTGAAGGCAATAGACCAACCTCCGAGAAAAAATTCTGTTTTTTGGTTATTAACCGGGAAGGGAAAAAAACAAAAGGAGAAATAAAAGCCGTAAATGAAGGGGATGCTCTGGAAATTTTGAGCCAAAAAGGTTATGTAATTCTAAACCTTAAAAAGAAAAAGGAAATAAATTTTAGAATAAAACCGGGAATAAAAAAGAAAGAGGTTAGGTTGCTTCATTTTTCAAGGCAACTGGGAACCCTTCTTGAAGGGGGGGTACCCCTGGGGGAAGCCCTTAATTTGCTCTCTCAACAGGCAGTAGGTAAAACCCAAAAAAAAATTTTTGGAGATATTAGAAATAAGGTTTTCCAGGGAAATTCTTTATTTTCAGGGGTTTCTGAGCATCCCGGTTTTTTCCCCCAGTTTTTTTGCCAGATGGTAAAAATGGGAGAGGAAACAGGACTAATATCAATGGTAATGAACAATCTTGCCGATCATTTTGAAAGAAAACTGGCTTTCAAAAGAGAAATAAAAGAGGCTGTCCGGTACCCCCTTTTTGTTTTTGCTGTTGCCTTGGGAGTTAAGGGATTTCTCCTATTCCAGGTGCTTCCTTTTTTTTCTTCTCTATACCTGGATTTTGGACAGGAGTTACCCATTTTAACCCAAAGGCTGATTTTCTTAAGTTTTTTTGTAAAAGAAAATGCCTTTTTCTTCCCCCTAATTGTTTTGGGTATGGCCCTTCTGTGTCGTTTTTTTAAACCCCGGGGGAAATTCAAGTTTTGGTTAGATGGCCAGCTTGCCCGATTTTGGGCTGTTAGGAAAATTTATTGGGCAAATTTGGCTAACAACCTGAGTTTACTTTTAAAAGCGGGTTTACCTTTGGATAGGAGCCTGGAGGTAGCCAGTAAGCAGATAGGGAATTCCTTTTTTCAAAAAAAAATGACCCAAACCAAAGAAGAAGTTGAACAGGGGGAAATGGTCTCCCAGGCTATAGAAAAAATCCTTACACCGGACCCATTTTTTATTTGTATGCTCCGGATTGGGGAAGAGACGGGAAATTTAGATGAAATGACCGATCAGATTGGCTCATATTATCAAAACGAAATGGAAAATTGGTTAAAAAACCTGATTTCTTTTTTGGAGCCATTGATGATTCTAATTATTGCCGGTTTTATTAGCTTAATAATGGTTGGAATGCTTTTACCAATGCTGGAGATGGTTCAGGTCTGGTAAGGGGAAAAATATTGATTTTACTGTTTTTTCTGTGTCTTTTGTTTTAAGCATCCCCATTCCCTTTGGCTCCATTATCCTTATGGGAAACTGGACTACTATTTGGCGGTGGTTTTTGTGAAGAAGATTTTAAACCTTGATAAAGGTGGGTTTTCAATAATAGAACTTGTTGTTGCAATTTTCCTTTTGGGAATTTTTTATTCAATAACTCTGGGAACAGGCTGGGAACCTGGGGTGCTGGATTTACACAAAGAGGCGCGCCACCTTGTGACAGACCTCCGTTGGGCAAGGAACAGGGCAATAATGAGTGGTTCTAATCATTTTGTCCACCTGGATTTTGGAAAGGATTTTTACTGGATTTCCAAGGGTGAAGAAAGTGAGGAAGAAATTCTCCGGGAAAGACAACTTGTTGAAGGCGTGTTTTTAAAGGATTTTTCCCTCCAGGGTAATGGTTTTCATTTTTCTCCTACCGGGGCACCTTCAAGGGGAAATACCATAACACTAAAGGGAGAAGGTTCTTTGGCTCACATTATTACCAGGGTAGGAACGGGAAGGATCAGGATGAAAATTGAAAAGAAAGGGGATTAGAATACTGAACAAAAAAGGTTTTGTTCTATGGGAAGTTTTGTTTTCAATGGTTTTATTAGCTATGGTTATCGGTGCTTTTTCTGAAGGTTATCTGAACTGGAAGATAATGGACCGCCAGGCTTCAAGCCTGGGAGATCTGGTTTTTGTAGCTCAGAATGCAATGGAAGAATTTTTGCAAAATGGTAATGAAGGGATCAAAATTAATGATGAAACTGGAATAAAGGTAATAAAAAAAGCAGAGCAATGGGGAGACCTGGAGAAATTTACCGTCAGGGTAGGGAGGGAAGACAGAGGTAAAACAAGGGAAATTGAATTTGTTACTCTCAGGAAAAAGGATTGTATTTTGCGGGGAGGAGATTAAATGGAAAGGGGGTTTTTGCTTATAGAAGTTGTAATGGCAATTTTTTTGGCAGGGATTCTCTGGTTAACCCTGGGAAATATTTTTGTTGGCGTTGGAGAGGAATGGTTGGAAAATACCAGGAGTTTTGATGCCAGACAGCAGAAAAGAATTGTATTGGAGGAAATAATCCGGAAAACAAGGCAGGCCAAACCCCAAACGTTAAAGTTTTTGGAAGAAAGAAATTCTAAAGGAAAATATGGACGAATTGAAATGGAGTTAAATAATCGGCCTGGAAGAAAAATCGCCTTTTACCAGAGAGGAGAGAATATCCTGAAGGGTGTCAAAAACCCTGATCAAAAAAGATTTACGGGTATGTCAATAGCCTTAAATTCAGGAACTCTTTCTTTCCGGGAAGTTGGGGAAGGACTTGCTATTTTCATCCAAGGGGATGATGCTTTCTTAAAAGGGAAAGTTTTTCCCAGAGAAGGAGGAGGGTGATTTGGATAACAGGGGATCTGTCCTGATTCCAGTTCTTGTTGTTTGCCTGGTTTTTGTGTCAACACTTGCGGCTCAGTTTCAGGAAAGCAGAATGGAAATGATGATAAACCAAAACCTTCTTTCTCAAAAAAAACTGTTTTATCTGGCAGAAGCTGGCCTTGTTAAAGGTTTTTGGAAAATTGGGATGGAAAAAGGGTGGGACCCTGGAGGGGAATTTTTCCAACTGGGGGACAAGGGAGGGTTTGTCCTTGAAATTTATAAAAATAATGGAGAAAAATTTCTGCTATCAAAGGGGGTTAAAGGAGAGGAAACAAGAGTTTTATCGGCAAAATATAAGGTTCGGGAAAAAGATGACTCCGTTGAAGTAATCTGGTGGAAGGAAGGTTACCCTTAGCAAGAAAGGTGGTGGTTTTTTGATTGCAATTGACCTTGGACACAAAAATTTGAAATTTATCAGGTTTTTTTCTAGGAAAAACAACTTGAAGCAAGGTGGATACTATATTTCCAAACAACCAAAGGGACTAATAGAGAAGGGGAAATTAGTGGATAAGGAAGCAATAAGGAAAAGAATAATAGAAGCAATGGAAACCCTCGGTCATAAATCGGGAGCTATTAGGATTTCACTTCCCCGGGAAAGTGGAATGGTTAGGGCAATGGATTTTCCGATCCTCAGGAAAGGGGAGCTCAGGGATGCAGTTAAATGGGAAATATCTCGGTATCTACCTTTTCAGGAAAAGGAAGCCTTAATTGATTTTAAAATTAATTGCAAAAAAGAAAAAAAACTAAAGGTTACTGCAGCAGCAATCTCCAGGGAGGTGTTTTTCTCCTGGGTTAGGGTTTTTGAAGGTTTTAAGAGAATGAAAATAGACCGGATCACCCTTTCTCCCGCGGCTCTCTATTCAATCTCCCGGGGAAAAAGAGAAAATCAGGTTCAAATTGATTGGGGAGCCAAAGGAGCAACATTTCTTTTGCTCTCAAATGGAGAGCCGGCTATGATAAGGTCCCTAAATCTACCAGAAGCCGGGGAGCCAAAAAACTTAATACGAAGAGAGGCTCATGATGCTTTCACAAACTTAGGAGATGAACTCGAAAGAGCATTGCTTCACATCCCTCAGGAAGAATTTTCAACTAAATTAAAGAAGATAGAAATTTCCGGGGGAAATTCCCGGACTGAAGGTTTTCAAGGATATTTAGAGGAAAGGTTTAATACTAGGGTGGTTTTTCCCGATATTAAAATATCTCCAGAGGACAAGGAAAATGATTTGTTAACCGTTGCTTTTGGATTAGGGCAATTGGGAGGGAGGCCCAAATGGAGAAACTGGATTTTTCCAGGTATGCCAAAAAGGGGATCAAACCCCGAGGGATTTTAAAATTTTCACTTATTTTAATGGTGGTGTTTCTCCTTACTGCAGGGTATTTAAAACAAAGAGAAAATTTTAATCTACTACAAAGGGAAATGGGAAGGGTACGAACCAAAAAAGATGAGCTAAAAAGGACCACGGCGGCTACAGCTGATTTAGAAGAAAGGCTTTTTAATCTGGAACAAAGGGAAAAATTTTTTTTAGAATTAGTTCCAGAAAATAGAATTAATTCCATAACCAGGAAAATATTTTTAAATTTTCCTCAAAATGCATATATTGTTTTTTTCCGGGGTGAGGAGAGAGGTTTATTTTTAATAGAGGGGTATTTTTCCCAAAAGCAGGACCAAGAACAACTGGAAGAAAAATTATCCGGGATTTTTCCTAAAAAAAATTTAACTTTTTCTGGACAGAAAAAAGAAACACTCAAGGAGGGCCACTGGAGATGGTTTGCTTTGGAGTTGGAAAGGAAAAAGGAAGAGAATTGAGGTGGTAAAAAAAAGGTTGGATTTTCTGGTTTTGATTATTGGCTTAGGGCTCTGTATTATTTACCTTTTTGAGTTTATCCCAATGCAAGAGAAAATTGAGTTATATGAAAAAGAATTAGAAGCAAAACAAAAAAGGGTCTTCAGGTTGATGGAAGCCAAAGAAAAACGGAAAACGTTAAAGAAAGAACTTGTAGAAAAAAAGGAAGAACTCAAAGACCTAAAAAACTTATTTGTGGAAAAGCCTTCGCAGATTATGGAGATAAAGGATATAATATTTCAAAAAAGCAAAGAAAAGGGTATTAAAGAAAAAGAACTGAACAAGGAACTTTTTGAGGATAAAGCTTATATTTCTGGAATTTGGAGGGGGGAGTTTGCCGATTTAATAAATTTTTGGGATGAGTTGGAAAGATTGCCTTTTATTCTTCGAACAAAAAAGGTAATTTTTTGGATAGAGGATGACCTTTTTTTTGAGTTATTTCTGGAGATTCCAATGAGAGGAGTAATCAAGTCCAATGAATTTTGATCTGGGGGAAAACCTGGGAGAGATTGCTCTGGTAGTTATGGTAATATTGGCGGGAATTTTATTTGTTAATACCACTGGAAATTCCGTGGAAAAAACAAATTTAACCTACCCCATGCAAGAGCCGGTTAATGTTGAATCCCCCAGGGGAAAACCTCTCTTTTTGTACGAGGGAGAAAAAAAAGTCCCTCCCAATCCTTTTTTAATGGAGAAGGAGGAGATATCCCACAACCTCCCTCGGCCTCGGGGATTGGAATTACAAGGAATAATTAAAAAAGAAAAGGATTTGTTAATAATAATCCGGAGCAAGGAGGGAATTTTCCTTTTGAAGGAGGGAGAAGTTTTTTTGGATTGGGAGATTATAGAAACTAATTCTGGTTATGTTATTTTGAAAAAGAATCCTGAAAAATCTTTTTTTTACCTTCCCCTGGGGGGTGATTGATTTTGAAGAAAATTTTAGCCATTGGGATTCTGTTTTTTGTTTTTACTATTTCGGTTACAAGTGCTGCCGAACCCTTTGTAGAAATTTCTTTTCGCGAAGCAGAATTGGTTGATGTTTTAAGGAGTATTGCGGATTTTGCTGGGAAAAATGTTTTAATATGTTCAGAAATCAGGGGAACTGTTACGGCGGAACTTAAAAATATCTCTTTTTATGAAGCCTGGGAGGGGATAATTTATTCATATGGGCTGGCTTATCTTGAAAAAGACAACCTTTTATTGGTTGGTTTTCCGGAAAAAATTGAAACACTTGAGTTTGAGGAAAAAATTAAAATAACGGAACTGAAAGGTGCTTCGCCCGAGGAAACTGTGGAATGGGCAAGAGAAATTTTCCCCGAAATTAAAGTGGCTTTTGACAGTTTCAGTTCCAGTCTAATTCTCAGCGGAGAGAGGAAAAGACTTAATGAACTGGAAAAAGCAATTTCTTTTATTGATAGGCCGGTTAAAAAGAAAGAAACAAAAATTGAAGTTGTAAAAATCGGCAACTTTCCGATTATAGAAGGCAAAAAAATAATTACAACCTTTTTCCCCGAAATAAAGGCCCTGGGCCAGGGTGAAAGAAATACTATTATATTAAAGGGTAACCTCCAGGATATTAAAAAAGCAAAAGATCTATTAAAAACTATTGACGAGCCACCTGCGGAGGAAAAACTGGTTATTAAAAACCTTGATTATGGAAATCCGGAAATGATAGGTCCTTTATTGCAGGACCTTTTTCCAGAAATCGAAGTTAAAACCGAAACCCGATTGAACAGGTTATTAATAAGAGGGAAACCAGAGAACTTAAAGGATGTTTTCCCCGCCTTAGAAGAACTGGATCAACCCCGGGCCCTGGTTGGAGTTGAATTTAAAATTAAAGAGGTATCAAGTCATTTTTTTCGGGAAAAGGGTTTGGATCTGGACCCGGGTGCAACCATAGGAGTTTTTAAAAAGAATACTTTACTTAATGGGGCAGGAATTAACATTAGTTTGGAAAAATTAATTGGCTTTCTTGAAGAAGAGGGGGTTTCTGAGACCCTTGCCCGGCCTAGTTTAACCACCCTGGATGGAATTAAAGGCACACTGCACATTGGTGACAGGATTCCTGTCCGGGGAGAGAGAAATAATAGGGAGGGGCAGCAGGAGATCAATTATTTGCAAACAGGAATTATTATTTCATTTACCCCGCGGGTTTCCGGAGATAATTATATAACCCTTGAAGTCAAACCAGAGGTAAGCACAATAGGAGAAGAGCTGGTTGGAGGCTTTCCCAGGATCAGGACCAGAGAAGCAGAAACAGTAATTAGAATAAAATCAGGGGAAACATTTGCAATTGGGGGATTAATTCAGGTTCAAGAACGCCAGACAAAAAAAGAGTTGCCCTGGTTAAGGAATTTGCCCCTTATTGGCTCCTGGTTTAGTTCGAGGAAGGAAGACCAGGTTAAGACAGAATTAATTATTTTTATTACTCCTCGGATTTTAAAAAGTGAAGCCCAGGAACAGGAAACAACCGAGGACAGAAGAAAAAAGGGAAGGCTTTTAAGAAAAAAATAGGGAGGCTTTGTTCATGGAGAAAAGAATTGAAAAGCTACGGAAGGAACTAGCAAAACAGGACCTTGATGGGGTAATTATTAACCATCCTTCTAACCGTTTTTACCTTAGTGGTTTCACTGGATCTGCGGGAACTGTTATGGTGACCCCAGCTTCGGCGATGTTGATTACAGATTTCAGGTATACTGAACAGGCACAGGAACAGGCTCCTCACCTTGAGGTAATTGAACATGATCTGAAAAAAATGGATACTTTAGGGGAACTTATTTTAAGGGAAAAAGCAAAAAGAATTGGTTTTGAAGCTGATTTTGAAACCTTTTCTACTGTTGAGCAACAATTAAAAGAAAAAATTGAAAATGTGGAATGGGTCCCAACTCAAAACTTTGTAGAAAAGTTCAGAAACTATAAAAGCCCAGAAGAACTTGAATATTTGCAAAAAGCTGTTGATCTGGCTGACCTGGCCCTTGAACATATCTGCGGTTTTATTAAACCGGGAATGAAAGAAAGGGATGTTGCTCTGGAACTGGAATTCTTTATGCGGAAAAAAGGTGCAAAAGGTAGTTCCTTTGAAATTATTGTGGCTTCCGGACCGAGGGGATCTTTACCCCATGGCATCGCCAGTGATAAGGAGATTAAGGAAGGGGATCTGGTGGTAATTGATATGGGTGCCCGTTTAAATGGCTATGCCTCCGACGTAACAAGGACTTTTGCCATTGGAAAGGCTGGAGAAAAGGAAAAAGAGATTTATAATACAGTTCTTGAAGCTCAACTGGCAGCAATTGAGGGAATAAAACCGGGAATGTCAGGTCAGGAGGCAGATAAACTTTCCCGGGACATAATTTCCCAAAAGGGCTACGGAAACAATTTTGGTCATGGGTTGGGCCATGGAATTGGTATTGATGTTCATGAAAGCCCCCGCTTGAGTCCCATAAGTGAAAATACACTGGAAAAAGGAATGGTTTTCACAATAGAACCTGGAATTTACCTCCCCGGCTGGGGAGGAGTCAGAATTGAAGATATTGTGGTAATGGAAGATGATGGAGTTAGAAGCTTGACCCGAGCTCAGAAAGAGTTTAAAATTATATAGGAATTTTTGTATTACTAATGGTAAGGGTGATTCCGCCCTGGATTGGAGGCAGGTTATGATTTCCACTAACAATTTCCATACGGGATTAACAATTGAAATTGAAGAAGGACTTTGTACAGTAATTGAGTTTTTGCACGTTAAGCCAGGCAAAGGAAGTGCCTTTGTTCGAACCAAACTAAGAAATATAGAGACTGGAGCGGTTTTCGAAAAAACATTCCGGGCTGGAGAGAAAGTTAAGAAGGCCCACCTTGATGAAAAAGAAATGGAGTTTCTTTATCAATCCGAGGATCAATTTTTCTTTATGGACAGAGAAACCTTCGAACAAACCGCAATTAATGCTGAAGACCTGGGAAAGGATATTATCAAGTTCCTGAAGGAAAACATGGCTTTAAAAGTTAAATATTACCAGGGGCGAGCAATTACTATTGAACTCCCAACATTTGTTGAACTTGAAGTTACTCAAACAGATCCTGGAGTTAAGGGAAATACAGTTTCCGGGGGAAATAAACCTGCCCAGTTGGAAACTGGAGCAGAGGTTAATGTCCCTTTATTTATCAACGAAGGTGACATTATTAAAGTTGATACCCGCTCGGGAGAATATATGGAAAGGGTATCAAAATAAAATTGAAACAATGCCAGCAAAGCCCGGGGGAAAACCCCGGGCAATTTTTTCCCGGGGGAAAAGCGCTTTAGTTAATAGAGGGGATTTTGATTTTTAAAAGGAAAACTGCTTTTCTTGTAGAATTTAACTTATGTACAGGTCAGAAAAAAGGGAAGCAACAGTTGGAATTCGGAGGTGAAAAAAATGTACCAGCCAGCGCATGATTATGGAAGTGTTCATATTGCCGATGAGGTAATAGCAATAATTGCAGGGCTTGCTGCTACTGAAATTGAAGGCGTTAAAAGTATGACAGGTGGTTTTGGCGGAGGCCTGGTTGAACTCCTTGGTAAGAAAAACCTGTCCAAGGGAGTGAAAGTAGAGGTTGGAGAAAAGGAAGCCAAGATCGATTTATACCTGGTTATTGAATACGGTTCGGTAATTCATGCTGTAGCAACTAAAGTTCAAGAAAACGCCAAAAAAGCCGTTGAGGGAATGACGGGCTTAAAAGTCATGGAGGTCAACGTTTTTATTACCGGTATTGATACTCACATGCCCAAAGAAGATGAAGAGGAAGAAGAGGGCAAAGAGAAAAAGGATAAACAGGATCAGGAGGAAACAGACAAGGGCAAAAAGGAAAAGAAAGGGAAAAAAACAAAAAAAGAAACCCAAGAGAAAAAGGATGAGGAAAAAGATAAAAATAAGTAGGGGGGATTAATAGTGGGCTTCTTTTATAAAGCAGTTCAGTTTATTGTTCTTATTGTTATTACCCTGTTCAGTCTTTTATTAAGCTTTCACTTTTTTGGCTTTATTTCCCCTGACACATATGATTATTTCCTTAGGACCCTTTATGAAAATTACCTTGCCGGTGCAATCGCCTTGGGTGTCTTTCTCCTTGGGGTTTTAAGCCTTCTTCCTTACTTTTTAAGAACCGAACCCAGAAATACCGTGGTTCGGGATGGAAAGACCGGGGCAATTAGGGTTTCCCTGGATGCCGTTGAAGGACTTATCTATCGTTTTGTTTCCCGGCAGGAGGGAGTAAAAGAGGTAAAAACCGTACTTAAGCCTGTTGAAGGCGGCCTTTTTATTCGACTGAAAATTGGAGTTTGCCCCCATCAGGAAATTCCTGATCTGGTTAATGATATCCAGGATTCTCTAAAAGAGTATGTTAACCAGGTAGTCGGGGTAAAGGTTGACAGAATAGAGACCATTGTCCACAGCATAGAGGATGAAGAAAAAAATAGCTTTAAGCGGAAGCACGTAGAACCAAAAAAGGAAAAGACTCCAAAAGAAGAAGAAAAGATTAAAACAAATAATTTTGAACAAAAAGAAATGGAAGAAATGTGGCCTGAAGAAGAACTTGTGGAAGAGGAAATAAAGGAAGATACAGAGGAGAAAAAACCGGATAAAGATTTCTAATTATATTATAAGGAGAACCCCGGGTAATTTCTCCTGTTTTTCTTTTCCTCTGCTCCAGGATTAACTTTTTCCAGCCGGTAGTAAGAAGGTGAGTTTAGTTTTGGCAACTATAATAAGTAGAAGACAACAGAGAGAATGGGCCGTTCAGGTGCTTTACCTTATGGGCTATGCAGATTATAGCTTTGAGCAGGCCTGGGATAATTTTTTGCAACTTGAACCGGAAGCTGAAAAAGCTTTATATACTCAGGAACTGGTCAGAGGGGTTTTAAAAAACAGGGAAGAACTTGATATAAAAATAAAAGAAATCCTTTCCAAATGGAGATTGGAAAGGTTGTCCCGGGTTGATTTGAATATAATCCGCCTTGGTCTTTTTGAAATGAAGTACTGTCCTGATGTTCCTGAGGCCGTTGCAGTTGATGAAGCAATCGAACTGGGCAAAGCCTTTGGGGGCGAGGAATCAGGCAAATTTATTAATGGATTGCTTGGTCGTTTTTTTGAAAAGCAGGACTAAAATGTGCCTGCTTTTTTTAATAAAGGAGCATGAAAACAAAAGGAAGAATTAGTTTTAATACCATTAAGCGTGATAGATGCATTAAAGAAATGGAAACGGGATTTCGGTTTTCCTGTAAAGCAAGGGCTGTCATTATTGTAAATCCGGCAGGGGCAGCCGCAAGGTAAGCCGAGATAGGGTCCCAACCGGCAAAACGGTGAATGAGAAAGGCTATAAAAAGTGAACTGCCAAGGATAAGAATTATTGATAAAATCAGGGGAATAAAAATTTCAATACTCAAAAGTGGAGCCAGGGTTGTAGCGTCAACCCTATCTGCAATCATGACTCCGATTCCAATAAGAAACCAGCTTAAAAGATAATGGGGAGGGTGAAATACCGGCAAACGAAAACGGGCGCTAAGAACCATAAAAATTATTGCCCCTACAAGGGCCCCGGCGGGGATCTGGGCTAGATGGCTTAAAAATCCTACAATTGCCGCTCCCCCAACAGTAAATATGATAGAACCAGGGGAGTTATTTTTTTTGAAAGAAACCTTTTTCTTTTCTTTAGGTTGATTTTGTTCGGGAGGGGGCTCGGGGAATTTTATTTTAAGCCACTTTAAAGCTACGGGGAAAAGCATAAGGGTAATTATTAATCTTGTAATGTGAAAGAAAATAACGACTACAGGATCAGCATCGGTTGCTACCGCAAGAACTGTCATTTCTGGAAGCCCGCCCACACTTGAAGAGAGAATTGCTGTGTTCAGGTCAAGGGTTGTCAGGGAGGTAATTATGTAACCGGAGACAAAGGCAAGACTCAGGGCCCAGATGGATACGATAATAGCGGGTTTGGTAATCCCTTCCAGGGATTGGCTGGTTTCTTCGTTAAAACGTGCTCCTACCATCAACCCAATAGCAACCTGGATTATCAGGGCACTGGCTTCAGGAAGGTTGGGAAGAGGAACTCCAATTAGACGCAAGGTAGTAAGGAAAATGAGGCTTCCCAGGACAGGTGCTGCCGGAAGACGTATTTTTTTCCCCAAGAAACTTCCAATTATCCCTAATGCAAATAGTAGTAAGACCTCTAAAAAAACCATGCTGCCCCTCCTAACTGTTGAAATACTCCGATAATTTTCCCCGGGAAAAAGCCTTTAATAGATTCTTTTCCCTTTTTTTTGTGTTCTTCCTCCTTTTTGATTGTATTTGGATAAAGAATTTGGCTGAGAGATCAGGTGTGGGTTTTTTGGGGAGGAAAAATAACTCGGAATAAAGAAGTTTAAAAATGAAGCCGGGGGGGTTTTTGTGCCGGGGACAAATTTTTTTCGCCGTTTGTTAGAGCAAGAGAGGGAGCGGAACCCAAATGAAACAATTTCCAGGATTAAGTTTGGGATAATTTGGCTCGCGATTTTATTTCTACTATTATTTTTTGTGACCCGGTTTTCGGGTTAAAAGGAAGGAATTTAAATGTTGTTTAAAACCAAAAAAGCCAAATGGATTTTTTATATTTCCATAGTTTTAATAATCTTAATTTTTGTTTTGATTAGGGATTCTGGATATGTTCCTCAAGCCTATAGCTTACATCTTATATCCCGGGAAGACCGAGGGCAGAGGCTGGTAATTTTTGAAGAAGAAGGGGAGTTTGTTAAACCCCTTTGGGAAAGGGCATCCTTTTTTGCCGATCGAGGGGTTCAAAGAGAAAATGATATTTCTTTGGAAGATTATTATTTTGAAATATATTTTTCCGAGGGGCAGAACCTTTTAGCCCAGAAAGGCCGGTTCGTGGTATACCCTAACCGATTAATTGTTGACGGTGAAGAGATGTTAATTGATGCAGGAGATTTTTTCGCTTTTTGCCAACAGGTTATTCAAAGCAGGAGAGCTTTATTTTCCCTGCTTGGAAATGCTGAAAGTGTTGGGCTAAAGGATCCAGATGAGGAAAAAGAAAAAGAATTAAGCAGGGATGAAGTTGATGAACTATTAAAAGCATTGGAGGGTTTAAGTGATGGAGAAAAAGGGAACGCTCCAATTGAAGAAGAAACGAAATATAAAGTTATTATTCCCGAAGGAGAAATTTTCCTTCAATCTGATAATAGCCTGATTTTTTCCTTCTGGGGAGGGTACTGGCATTACTCAGGAGCAGAAAAACTTGAGGATTTTTTTGATGAAATAAAGATTTAGCTAGGAGAGAGAGAAATGGCTCAAACTTTATTCTGGTTTTTCATCGGTCTGGGTCTTTTAATTAAGGGAGGAGATTTTTTTGTTACCTCAAGTGTTAACCTGGCCCGAATTTTAAGAATTCCCCGGATGATAATTGGGGGGACTCTGGTTAGTATTGCAACTACCCTGCCTGAACTTCTTGTTACTGCCACCGCAAGTTTTCAAGGTAATCCCCAACTGGCAATTGGAAATGCTGTTGGATCTGTGATTGCAAACACCGGGTTTATTGTTGGATTTACTGCTTTAATCAGAGCAGTTTATGTTAGGAGCCGGGACTTTTTAATTTCAGCATGGGTAATGCTGGGGTCTGGTATTTTATTAAGTATTTTAATTATTGATGGGTTTGTTCCCCGTTGGGGGGGTATCCTATTGCTTGTAACAGGCTCCTTTTACTTAGCAGTTGACCTGATTCGAAATTACCGTATTAACACTAAAGAAAAATCAACCAAGGAATCCGGAGTGGAAAATCCGGAAAAACCAGGATCTGCTTTGAATAGTTTTTTGTTTTTTGTTTTAGGAGCTGTAATGGTTGTTTTGGGTAGCCGGTTTTTGGTTAATTCAAGCCTGGAAATTGCCGAATTTTTTAATTTATCAACTCTTTTTGTAGGGTTGACAATTATTGCAATTGGGACCTCCCTTCCAGAATTAACCACCGCTGTTGTTTCAATGCGAAGGGGGGTTGTTGATCTTTCTCTGGGGAACGTTGTAGGGGCAAACATTCTTGGATTAACATGGGTTTCAGGAATAGCAGCTACCATAAACCCATTTTACCTGGAAGGATTAGGAGATGTTCTTAGTCTTCTGGCAATGCTCATTTTTATTATTTTGCTTCTGGTTATGGGCTTTACTCATTCCCAGATTTCAAGAAGGGAAGGTTTTTTCCTTTTGTTATTATATTTTTTCTACATACTGGGCGCTTACCAGATGGGGTTAATAGCAGGGTAGGAGGAAACAATGAAAAAAATAATTTTAACCTTGACTATATTTTTAATTATGTCTTCCCCCGTTTTGGGGGCAGCAGAACTTCATACCTGGGAGGATATAACCGGTTTGGAAGGGGGTCATGGGTCAACAAAGGTTATTTTGATCCATGGTTTTCAACCCGGGGTTTTTACTGACGGCCTTTTAAGAACAATCCCGGTGGAGAACTGGAGTAACATGGGCAGGGCTATTATTGACAATGAAAAATTAGCCCCGGAAGTAGAGCTTTTTGTGTTTTTGTATCAACCATATTTTGATGATATTTCCTCAATTGCCGAAAAATTGAAGCAGGAAATGGATAAATTGGGAATCAGGGACAAAGAAACCGTTTTTATTTCCCATAGTATGGGGGGGTTAGTTGCCCGCCATTATACTAACTATCTGGAAGGTTTTAAGACAGTCAAAGGGATATTTACCCTGGGGACTCCCCACATGGGGATCCCCTTGCCCTTTGTTTCAGAAAATTTAACTGTAAGCCCCGCTGTAATGGACATGCAGGGGACGAAATGTCTTCTGGAAAGGTATGGGTTTTTTGGAAGTAATGATGGTAGCTATATTCAGGAGTTAAATAGAGTTGAAAAATATGCCGACCGCTATTTTACTTTTTCCGGAAGGCTTGATCCAGATGCAACAAGGAATTTTTTCTCTTATGTTGGAGAAGCTTATTATCAGTTAATATCCTCACTGAGAGTTCCGGGGGACGGAATTGTATCAAACTATAGTTCTCGCCTTGAGGGAGCTAATAATTTTCCTCCTATTGAGGGGGTTTACCACCACGACCTTTACCAAAACGAAATTATAATTTCCAGGGTAATTTCAGGCCTGGAAGGGATATTGCTGGGGGAAGAATTTCCAGTTATGGGTAAAATAATAGGGGAAGCAGGGGAGGCCCTTGAAGGGATCAGGGTTCAGGTTGGAAAGGAAATAATGTATTCTGATAACCAGGGGGTTTTCGGTACAGATAAAAAGTTTGAATTTGGGACCAAAATCAAACCAGAAACAAAAGAAGGTAAAAGCAATTTCCCCATATACCAAATGGTTGATGGCCGGGAGGGGATGTATGAGTTTTCCCAAAAAGAAACTCATTCCCTTGGGGGAACCGTCAGGACCATTTTTTCGGATAATGATCCTGAAGGTAGCATTTTGATTTTAAGTAGCGTGGAAAATGACCTGGATTTTTTTAAAACAGAAATTAAGGAAAAAGGATCCTTCTTTATTGAAAATGTCCCTTCGGGAACCTATCGGTTCCTCCTTTATAATATCAATGGGCAGGGTTTATCCTTCCGGGAATTTAAGGTGAGGGAGAATAAGTTGGAAATGGAAATCAATTTTTTCCATTTATTTAATAATAACAATAATAATTGAGCAGGGTTAGCCTGGAGGAGGTTTTTCAAAATATGGAAGAACAACAGATAGTAAATTTGATAAGCAAGGAATTAGGATTGGGCCTGGAACAGGTTAAAAGAACAGTAGAACTCCTTGATGGGGGTAATACAATTCCTTTTATTTCCCGTTATAGAAAAGAAGCTACAGGGGGATTGGATGAGGAGGTCCTTAGAAGTTTTGAAGAGAGACTAAATTATCTACGAAATTTAATAAGCCGCAAAGAAGAAATAATAAGATTGATTGATGAGCAGGAAAAACTTACCCCCGAACTTGAAGAAAAAATAAAACAGGCAACTAAAATGCAGGAACTCGAAGACTTATACCGACCTTTCAGGCCCAAGAGAAGGACACGGGCCACAAAAGCCAAGGAAAAGGGTCTTGAACCTCTGGCCCAGTTAATTTTTGCTCAAAAAGAAGAACTTGAAAATCCTGAACAGGAAGCGGAAAAATATTTAGACGAAGAAAAGGAACTAACTGAAATTTCCCAGGTGTGGGAGGGAGCAAGGGATATTATTGCCGAATGGGTTTCCGATGACCCAGAAGCAAGGGCAATGGTGAGAAAAATAAGCTGGAATAAGGGAATTATTGTTTCCCGGGGGCAAACTGAAGATAATTCTCCCTATGAGATGTATTATGATTATAAAGAACCTGTAAAAAAACTCCCTCCCCACAGGGTGCTTGCTCTAAGCCGTGGGGAGAGGGAAGACTTCTTAAAAGTTGTCCTGGAAGTTCCCCAGGAGGAAATAGTGGGGCTTTTAGAGAAGAGATTTATTGAGAACAATGAGTTTTTTGGCAGAGAACATATTGAAAAAGCCGTTGAAGATGGGTACAAACGATTAATTCAACCTGCAGTCGAGAGGGAAATCAGGAGTGATATCTGGGATAAAGCTGAAGAACATGCAATTGGAATTTTTGCCTCCAACCTGAAAAAACTATTACTCCAACCTCCGGTAAGTGGAGCCAAAATTTTGGGAATTGACCCGGCTTTTCGAACCGGTTCAAAGATAGTGGTGGTTGATGAAACCGGCCGTGTTTTAGCAACTGAAACAATTTACCCCCATGCTCCCCAGAATAAATGGGAACTTGGTCTGCGAGTTATAGTTGACCTGGTTGAAACCCATGGGGTGGATATTATAGCAATTGGAAATGGAACCGCCTGTCGGGAAACAGAAAAACTTGCCGTTGAGGTAATAGAGGAAACCAAGAAAGATTTAAAATATATTGTTGTTGATGAAGCGGGAGCAAGTGTCTATTCTGCTTCAACCCTTGCAAAACAGGAACTCCCCGGGATGGATGTATCAATGAGAGGTGCAGTTTCAATTGCCCGCCGCTTACAGGACCCCTTGGCTGAACTGGTTAAAATTGACCCCAAATCCCTCGGTGTGGGAATGTACCAGCACGATGTCACGGGATCAAAGCTTAAAGAAAAACTGGAACAGGTAGTGGAATCCTGCGTTAATCATGTGGGAGTTGACCTGAATACGGCTTCTCCAGCCTTATTACGGTATGTTTCCGGTATGAATAGCCGGGTGGCCAATGCTGTAGTGGAGGCAAGAGAAAAGGATGGGATTTTTAGTTCCCGACAGGATTTAAAGGGAATAAAGGGGTTTGGTGAAAAAACCTTTCAACAGGCCGCTGGATTTTTACGGCTCCATAGCTCTAAAGACCCTTTTGCCAGAACCCCGATTCACCCGGAATCCTACTCTGTTGCGGAAAAGCTTCTTGCCAAAACCGGTTTCAGTCCTGAAACCCTTGAGAACAAAGAAGAACTTAAGCAGTTGAGAGAAGAAATAAAAAAGATTAACCCGGTGGAACTGGTGGATGAATTAGATACAGGGTTACCGACTTTAAGGGATATTATTGATGCTCTTTCACGCCCGGGGCGAGATCCCCGAGAGGACCTTCCCAAACCAATTTTCCGAACCAATGTACTATCAATTGAGGATCTTGAGGAGGGGATGATTTTAAAAGGAACTGTCAGAAATGTGGTCGATTTTGGGGCTTTTGTTGATATCGGAGTAAAAGAAGATGGACTGGTTCACATTTCCGAGATGAGTAATAGGTTCGTCAAAGACCCCCTTGAAGTTGTGGCGGTTGGGGATGTGGTGGATGTAATGGTAAAAGGAATTGACCTCAATAGAAAAAGGATTGGGCTGACCATGGTTCTTCCCAAAGAAAAATAAAAGGAATGAGGTGAAAAAGCTTGTTTAATATTCGAATTGGCGGTGAGGCAGGGCAGGGAATGAATACCATTGGAACTCTTCTTGCAAAATCTCTTTTGCGAATGGGGTACCATGTTTTTACCAGTAAGGACTATATGTCCCGGATAAGAGGCGGCCACAATTTTTCTGATATTCGTTTTGGCTCTAAGCCCTTGCAGAGTGGAACGGAAAAAGTTGATATTTTGCTGGCTTTAAACAAAGAAACCTGGGAAATCCACAAAAATTCAATGACGGAAAGTGGTTTGTTGGTTTACGATCCCGATGATTTTTCTCCAGAAGGAGATGGCCCCGAAAAAGCAGGATTTCCTTTTTTAAAAAAGGCAGAAGAAATCGGAGATAAGCGAATTGCAGGGGTAATTGCTCTCGGTTTAATCCACAGGATATTTGACCTTTCCCCAGATCACTTGAAAAAAATCCTTTCGGAAAAATTTTCCGGGGAAATTTTGGAGAAAAACATAAAAGGGCTGGATTTGGGTTATCAGGAGGGTGAGGAAAAATTTTCAATTAAGCCAAACCCGGATCTAAAGGGAACAAAATTGATTAGCGGAAATGATGCTATTGGGTTCGGGGCACTGGTTGCAGGGGTTCAGTTTTATTCTGCTTATCCAATGACCCCATCAACAGGTGTTCTGAATTTCCTATCTGCCCAGGGAGAAAAATTCAAAATTCTGGTTGAACAGGCGGAAGATGAAATTGCTGCAATAAACATGGCTTTAGGAGCGTCTTACGGTGGAGTCAGGGCAATGACCGGAACCTCCGGTGGAGGTTTTTCCCTTATGGTCGAAGGACTGGGCCTTTCAGGGATTACAGAAACTCCCCTGGTTATTCTTAACGGGCAACGGCCTGGGCCTGCAACTGGTTTGCCCACGAGGACAGAACAGGGGGACTTGGAATTTGTTATTCATGCTTCTCAGGGCGAATTTCCAAGAATTGTTCTAGCCCCAAGAGATGTTTTCAATGCTTTCTCTCAGACCGTAAGGGCGTTTAACCTTGCAGAAAAGTACCAATTGCCAGTAATTATTTTAAGCGACCAATTCCTCGGGGATTCCGAGCAAACCATTTCTGATTTTAAGCCGGAGGATTTTAAAATCGATCGGGGAAAATTGCTTAAGGATTATAAAGAAGAAAAACCTTACCTGAGGTATAGGTACACTGAAGATGGGATATCACCCCGTTTGATACCCGGGGCCAAAAATCAGGTGGTGCTTGTAGATAGTGATGAACACAACGAAGCCGGAAATATTATTGAAGATGCTGAGACAAGAACAAAAATGGTAGAAAAAAGAATGAAAAGAATGGAAAAAATTACGGAGGAAATGGAGCCCCCCCTTTACAAGGGCCCCAAACCCGAGAAAGTAGAATTAATCCTGGTCAGTTGGGGATCAAATTTTGGACCGGTTGAGGAAGCACGGATTGGACTGGAGGAAGAAGGGATAAAAGTGGGGCATTATTCTTTTGTAGATATCTGGCCCCTGCCCAGAGGTGATTGGGAGAAAACCCTAAAAGAAAAAGAATGGGCTTTAATTGAAAACAATTTTTCCGGTCAGCTGGGTTCTTTGTTACAAAAAAGAGAAATAGGTTATCCCGAATTTTTCCTCAAAAAATATGATGGCCGACCCTTTACTGGCGATGAAATTAAGCGCCGTATTAAGGAGGAGGTGGCAAACCGTGGTTGATAAGAAGGATTACCAAAACACAGAGGAAATTGCGTGGTGTCCTGGCTGTGGAAATTTTGCTATAAGATTAGCCCTCCAGGAAGCTCTTGCCGAGTTAAACTTAGAACCCCATCAGGTAGTTATTGCCAGCGGTATTGGACAGGCTGCAAAAGCACCTCATTACCTGAGAATCAATGGATTTAATGGGTTGCACGGCAGGGCAATTCCCGTTGGAACCTCTTTGGCTTCAATAAGGAAGGACCTGAAGGTAATTGTGGAATCAGGAGATGGAGATATTTATGGTGAGGGAGGAAATCACTTTTTACACGCCTTCNGGCGAAATCCCGATATGGCTTTGTTTGTCCACAATAATCAGGTTTATGGTCTAACCAAAGGACAGGCTTCTCCAACCTCTGAAATCGGAATGAAAACTGGAGTTCAGGTAAAGGGAGTGACCAACCTTCCCCTTAATCCCCTACTTATTGCCCTTGTAAGTGGAGCAAGTTTTGTTGCCCGTTCTTTTGCCGGAGACAAAAAACACTTGAAAACAATGATGCAAAAAGCAATTGAGCATAAAGGCCTGGCTTATTTAGATATTCTTCAACCCTGTGTAACCTTCAATAAAATAAATACTTTTAAGTGGTACAAAGAAAGGGTTTACCATTTAGAGGATGATCATAATCCGGAAAACTGGGAAATGGCTGTGGAAAAAGCCCGGGAATGGGGAGAAAAAATTCCCACAGGGGTTTTTTACCAAAAAGAAAGGCGAGTTTTTGCTGAGGATTTCCCAGAGCTATCCAGAGAGGAAATCTTTGATCCCCGGGAAAGGGTTTATTGTTGGCCTGAACTTCTGGAAAACTACAAGTAAAAATGAAGATGACCCCGGATAAAACCGGGGTCATCAAACAAAAAAGCTCACTCCGGAGGTTGGGAGGAGGGAAATCCAACCTGGGGCTAGTACCGGAGGACTTTAGTGAATTATTCTTTTAACATTATAAAGCAACGCTGATAGCTCTGTCAAGGGAAAGGAAGCGATTTTTCTTTTCTTTTGGGAAACGTACCGCCGAGGAATTTGGAAAGGGAGGGGAAAAAATGGGGGATGCGGCAGTAAAAGCAAGAGTTCAGGGCAGGGTTCAGGGGGTGGGGTTTCGTCACTTTGTCTTTGAGAAGGCCCAAAAACTTGGCCTTGCTGGTTATGTAAAAAACCTACCTGATGGAGATGTTGCGGTTTATGCTGAAGGAGAAGAAGAAGATCTTAGGCAGTTAGAAAAATTTTTAAATGAAGGACCTTTTATGGCCAGGGTAACAAATGTGAATTTGGAATGGTGTGAACCGGAAGGGGACCATTCTTCTTTTGAAGTCAGGTTTTAAAAGGAAGGATAATATGGGGAGAATTGATGGCCTGGATTATCCAGAGGGGAAAATTAAAAAAACGAGTGCCTCTTTTCTTTCAGAACTATTAAAAAAATTTGGTTTGCAAGAAAAAAGGCTTTACCAAATGGGGACAGTTGAGCTGAAACAGGAGTTAGAGGCAAGAAATCTTTCAAGCTATTCTTCAAGGTTAAGAACGAGGATTGAGGTTTTAATTTTGATTTTGGGATTGGAACAAAGAAATGAAGGCAGTTACTGGGATAAGCCTCCTGCCAACCGGCTTCTTGCTTCGGAATTATTAATACAAGCCATAACCCTTGCCCGAAATAAGGGCAAATCCCTTTTGGGAAGGGAAATAGGTGACTATCTGGAAAAAACAGGCTTAAAAGGAGAAAGAGAACAAATTTTTAAGGCCTTTTCTCGTTTGCTGCAGGAAAATGTTAAAAACAGGTCAGAATTAAGAATTCTCTTAAATCAACTGGATAATTCAGGTTTTTTAGGGTTGCAAAGATTTTTACGGACCGGGGATTATTCCAGATTAAATAGGGTTTCTGCAACAAGGTTTCTTGCTCTTGAGGTTTTTTTGAACTATTTACTTGAAGGAGACCTTCCTCGAGGTAGGATAAGCCAGCCTCTTCAGGGGAGAAAAATTGAATTGGACTTACCGGAAGTTTTTAACCAGATGCTTTTAACCGTTAACAGGTATCGTTTACACCCTTTGGCAAGGGCCTTTGAGGATCTTTCCCTTTGGGCCGGCCAGGAACTTGCCCAGGCGGCAAGAGAAGAAACTTTCCGCTTGACCAATGATCAGAGATTTTCCCCGGGTGCGGTTGAATTTATTATCGGCAGACTAAATAAACTTGTTTTTGGGGAAAAAGGGCTTCCCAATCCTATCGATAATGGTTTTGATCAACAGGAAAAAATGCAGGTAGCAATTTTGTTGCGCAATAATTACCCGGCCATATATCGTTATCATCGCCAGTTAGGCCTTCCTTTCCTGGCTTTAGATGAAGAGGAATCTTTCCCCAGGTTTGGACCCTGCTTTATTGCTGGGGCTGTATTAACCAAACCCGAAGATGGAATATATATTGAAATCCTTCGGTTTTGGAGATCGAGATATCTGGGAAAAAGTGATTTTGGTTTATTCGTTATCAAATTTTACAATAAAATTGGCCCAGTTTTGGCCATGCCTTTTTCCAGGTTCTTTTTTGTCAAGAAAATATTAAGAGGGACATTAATTAAAGTAGCTGATTTTCTGCTGCTCTGGATGATTAAAAAGAATTACCAAGTTGAGGAGGATGATGTCGATGTTAGTATTCAAAAATGCAAGGATCATGAACGGAAAAGGAGATGAAATTGAATCAGGGGTTTTAATTGTTAAAGATGGAAAAATTGTCGATGTTTTAAATGAGGAAAATATCCCTCAGGAAGCAGAAGTAATCGATCTTGAAGGAAAGATTATTACCCCGGGGTTTATTGATGCCCACTCCCACGTTGGTATTGGGGAAGTGGGGGTTGGGTGGGAAGGACAGGACTATAATGAGATTTCTGATCCAATTACCCCCCATCTTCGGGCAATAGATGGGATTCTTCCAGAGGACAAAGGTTTCTGGAGTGCTCGCTCGGGCGGAGTTACAATGATTATGACCGGACCTGGTAGTGCCAATGTAATTGGTGGAGAAACCGTTGTAATTAGAACCGCAGGTAAAACAATTGATGAAATGATAGTTCGCAATCCTGCCGGAATGAAAGCCGCTCTGGGAGAGAACCCCAAAAGGGTTTATGGCATGATGGGGCAGAAAAAGTCTCCTTTTACCCGGATGGCTTCAGCAGCTTTACTCAGGGAAACCCTGGTTAAAGCCCAAAACTATAAGGCTAAGGTGGAAAAAGGGGAAAAAGATCCGGAAAAAATGCCTGAAAGGGATTTAAAGATGGAAGCCATGGTCCGGGTGCTCGATGGGGAAATGCCTCTTCGTTTGCATGCCCACCGGGCTGACGATATTATGACAGGAATTAGAGTTGCCAGGGAATTCAATATTGACCTTACCCTAGAGCATTGTACCGAGGGACATAAAATTGCTGGAGAAATTGCCCAAAGCGGATTCCCTGCCATTATTGGTCCATCTCTCGGCCCTGCCACTAAACTGGAAACAAGGGATATTACCTGGGAAACCCCAAAAGTTTTATATGAAGCAGGGGTTAAAGTTGCTATTATGACCGATCACCCTGTAGTTCCCATTGAATACCTCGGTTTGTGTGCCAGTCTTGCTGTGAAGGCAGGGCTGCCCGAACAGGAAGCCCTCAAGGCAATTACTTTAAATGCTGCAGAGATACTTGGGGTTGAAGACCGGGTGGGAAGTCTGGAAAAAGGCAAGGATGCTGACTTTGTTATCTGGGATAAACATCCTTTTGATGTTCATAGCCGGGCTTTAAAAGTTTATATTCAGGGTGAGTTGATTGAGGATGAGTAAGCTGGAAGAATTTAAAAAGTTCCGGGAAAAAATTAACAAAGAAATTGATAGGATTGATAATCAAACAATAAAAAGGTTCTTTGCTTTGGATAACCAGGCCTATCGGGAAGAAACCCTTTCGGCTAAAACAAAAGAATTACTAGGCCTTGTAGCCTCAATGGTCTTAAGATGTGACGATTGTATAACCTACCACCTCTGGCAGGCAAATAAAGCCGGGGCAAGCAAAAAGGAAGTTGAAGAAACTATGGCCATTGCTCTTGTGGTGGGCGGTTCAATAGTTATCCCTCACATGAGACGGGCTGTTGCAATTATTGGTGAAATGGATTGGAAGGAATGATCCCCTCCCGGGGATCTTTCTTTTTTTACAGAAAAATAAGTACAAAAACCTTCATTGCCGGTTAGAGTTCAATTTATTGAAGGAATAATCACGCCTTTGGGGAATAGTAGTTTAAAATGGTGAAAAAAAATTTCGGCAAAATTTTACTGGAGGGAGTTTGAAATGGATTATTTTTCAAGGACCAGAGTAAAAGAAATAGTTAGCGGAAAAAAAGTAGATCAGGAAGTAATAATCCTTGGGTGGGCAAGGACCAAACGAGTTTCAAAAAATGTAGGGTTTATTGAGATTAATGATGGTAGTTCCCTGCACAATGCCCAGGTTGTTTTTTCTCCCCCCGGAGAATTTCCGGAACTGGAAAGAATTATTACTGGAACAAGCCTAAGGGTGGTTGGAAAGGTTGTGAAGGTTGAAGGACGGGAGCAGGCATTTGAGGTCCACGGGGAAAAACTGGAGATTGTTGGAGAATGCTCCCATGATTATCCCCTCCAGAAAAAAAGGCATACCTTTGAATTTTTGAGAGAAATTGCCCACCTTCGCCCAAGAACAAATACCTTTGGAGTTATTAATAGGTTTCGAAGTAAATTATCCCATTGCATCCACGAGTATTACCAGAATAGGGGCTTTTATTATATCCACACTCCAATAATAACCACAAGTGACTGCGAAGGAGCAGGAGACCTATTCCAGGTAACAACTCTTCCTTTGCAAGAACTTGCGAGGCAAAAAACCACTTTGGACATGGATAAGGATTTTTTCGCGGAAAAGGCATATTTGACTGTAAGCGGACAGCTTGAAGGTGAATTGATGTGTACTGCTCTGGGGGATATTTATACTTTCGGCCCAACCTTTAGGGCAGAAAAATCCTATACTTCGCGCCACCTTTCCGAGTTCTGGATGATGGAACCTGAAATGGCTTTTTGTGATCTGGATGAGATGATTATCCTGATCGAGGATTTTCTAAAGCACTTAATTTCCTTTAGCCTGGAGCAATGTGAAGAGGAAATGGCCTTTTTCAGCCAGTGGATTGATAAAGGTCGCCGGAAGGTTTTGGAATCAATTGTAGAATCAGATTTTGCCAAAATAACCTATACCGATGCAGTAGAAATACTTGAAAAAGCAAAAAAGGATTTTGAGTTTCCTGTTGGCTGGGGTTTAGATCTTCAGTCAGAACACGAACGTTTCCTTTCAGAGGAGTATTTTAAAAAGCCAGTTTTTGTTACCGATTATCCCCGGGAAATTAAAGCCTTCTATATGAGGGTAAACGAGGACGAAAAAACTGTAAGAGCTGTGGATGTCCTTGTTCCACTTGTAGGTGAGATCGTTGGAGGAAGCCAGAGGGAAGAGAGATATGATTACTTGAAAAACAATATGCTAAAACAGGGGATGGATTTAGAGGAGTACCAATGGTTTTTGGATATTAGAAAATATGGAACAGTTCCTCATTCCGGGTTCGGATTGGGTTTTGAACGAATGTTAATGTACCTTTCTGGAATGACCAATATTAGGGACGTCATACCTTTCCCCAGGTTCCCCCGTTCTGCCAAGTTTTAGGAGGGTAAAAAATGGAAATAAATATTTTTGCCCTGACTCTTTTTTTCTTATCGATTAGCTTATTTGTGGGGAAATTGCTTCGAATGAAAATAAAGATCCTTCAAAAACTATTTTTGCCCAGTTCTGTAATTGGGGGTTTGATTTTACTTCTTGTTAGCCCTCAGGCATTAAATTTGCCTTTTTTAAGGGAAATTACTGAAATGTGGGAAGTAATGGCAGTTCTCCCGGCCTATTTAATTAACTTTATTTTTGCCTCCCTATTTATCGGGAAAGATATCCCATCCCTTAGTTCAATCTGGAAACTGGCAGGACCCCAGGTTTGTTTCGGGCAAACTCTTGCCTGGGGACAGTACATAATTGGGATTTTACTTGCAATATTTGTTTTATCCCCCTGGTTGGGCTTGCCTCCAATTGCGGGGGCCTTAATTGAGATAGGTTTTGAAGGGGGCCATGGAACTGCTGCTGGATTGGGCCCCACTTTTGAAGCCTTGGGCTGGGCAGAAGGGCAAGATCTTGCTCTGGGTCTTGCCACAATAGGGATCCTTGTAGGTGTAGTAATTGGGATTATTATGGTTAACTTGGCAACAAAAAAGGGGATAATTAAACCCCAGGCTGGCGAACTTGAGAAAATGCAGGAAGAAGATAGTTGCACAGAGTTTGAAGATCGGGAACCAGAAGAGAAAAAAGCCCTGGTAGAATCTATTGAACCCTTATCACTTCACCTGGCTTTAATTGGTGCCGGAATTGGCGTAGGTTATATTATTTTACAGGGCTTAATAGGTCTTGAAACTTTAATTTTGATCCCTTTCAATGTGGAGGGAATTATGGAGTTTGTTCCCCTTTTTCCCCTCGCAATGATTGGGGGAATAATTATCCAGATCGTATACAGAAAAATTTTCAGTGGGAAACTAACCATTGATCGAAATCAAATTAACCGTCTTCAGGGTGTTTCTTTGGATTTTTTGATCCTTGCTTCCTTGGGTAGTTTGAGTCTTCAGGTTATTGCTGATTATTGGGAAGGACTTTTTCTACTAGCGGTTTCGGGGATAATTTGGAATGTCCTTGGGTTTGCCATTTTTGCTCCCCGGTTTATTAAAAACTATTGGTTTCCCCGTGGGATTGGAGACTTTGGACAGTCAATGGGGATGACTGCAACGGGTCTTTTGCTAATCAGGCTGGCTGACCCTCAAAATGAAAGTGAGGCTATCTCTGCTTTTGGTTATAAACAATTAATGTTTGAACCTGTCGTAGGTGGAGGTCTTTTTACTGCAGCTTCAATGCCACTAATCGCCAGAGTTGGCTCGGAAAATATTCTAATTCTTGTTTCCGGACTTTTTTTGTTCTGGCTTATCCTTGGTTTGCGTGTGAGAAAAAGGATCTAAGGTGGCAAAAAGCCTTTGTGGAGCAGGCTTTTTTAAAATTGCAAAAAAAGGAAGGAGCTTGGAATTCGGACAAACCTTTCAAGAAAAGGTTTTTCTTGGGTAAAATAGGAAGGAATTATGTTAATGGTTGGCGAATCTTAGGTCAACAAGGCAACTGCGGGAAGGGTGGTCTTTTTTGCAGGAAAAACTCAGGGAGCGAATTGCCCAGCTTGAGGGCGTTTTAGCTGTTAATATTACCCAGGAAGAAGACGGGGAAATAAAGGAAATCCATGTTCTTTCTGATGAATCCCGCAATCCAAAACGTTTAGTTCGAGATATTGAAACTGTACTCCAGGTTGAAACAGGATCATCTTTTGACCATAAAAAGATAAGTATAGCCCAGGTTAATGAACAGAGGAAAGATGGAAATCCCCTTGAAAGAATTGAAATTTTAGGTGTTTACCTAAGGCCAAGAGAACCAGTTTGTACAATTGAGTTGAAATTTCGCCAGGAGGAGTATAGCTATAAATATCAGGGGGATGAAATGGATGAACCCCAGGAAATTGTTTTAAAAGCTCTTACCAAAGCTGTTGAGATGTTCATAAAACCACCCTTCCGAATTAAAATTCGCGATGTGCAGGAAACCAATATGCGAGAAAAGGTTATTATCATTATCCTGCAGTTAAAATGGAAACAGGGTGAAGAAATCCTGGTGGGTGCAAGTTTGATTGATGAAAATATGCCTCTGGCACTTTCAAAAGCTTTTTTCCATGCCCTAAACAGGAAATTGAACACTGTACTTGTTATTTAGATTTCTCAATGGCCGGGACGAGCGGAGCATAACATAGGAGCTTAGCCGACCTTCAGGAAAGATACTAGAAGGGAGGCTAACATAATGAAGAAAAAACTCTTCATTCTTTTCACCACCGTGGTTTATGTGGTCCTTTCTACCCTGGTTGCTCTGGGTGGAGATTCTGCACAGTTTGGCGCCAGATAACAAATAGCCTTTTAAAAACCTCCCGGCCATTGAGATCCTGATTGGAGGATTAACCGTGCGTGACAGAGGATGGGCAATATTTGTAACAACCATTTACATAATTTCTGCAGGCTTTATTTTTTATTTTATTGGAACAGATCAAACCAGACTTTCACCAAACGAACTAGGTTTGGTTATTTTATTAACTGCCCTTTTACTACTACTTTCCTTTGGAACCACTGTTGGAAGTGGGGCAGGGACGCACAGTTCAATAACTTTACCAATCATAATTCCCTCTTTGTACCTTCTCGGACCATTTTGGGGTGGATTGGTAGCAGCCATAGGGACAATTCAGCCCAACCAAATTAAAAAGGGCTTTCCAGTTTATATTTTTTTCCTTAACCGGGCTTTAATTTTTGTTTCGGTAATAATTAGTTCGTTTTGGCTTAGGTTTTTAAGCAATGTTGAATTTGAGTGGATAAATATTTGGGTTATCGCGGCTTTAGGGTTTTCTTATACCCTGGTAAATAACTTGATTATGTGGATCGGTCTCTGGGTTGACGGAAAACTTTCCTCGGGAAACAACTTTATTTTATTTGCCCTGGAAAGGACCCGAACGGTTTTTATTTCTGCTTTAATAGCGGTTATATTTATAATTGTCTACCAGTCTCACGCTCTCCCGGGTATATTGATTTTATTTGCCCTGGTTTTTTTATTTCGGGATGTTCTCCAGGCCCGCTTCAAACATATAAACAGTTTCTTCCAGGTAATAGAAAGCTTTGCCCGGGTTATTGACACCAAAGACCCCTATACCCGCGGCCACTCAGAGCGAGTTGCCAAGTACGTTGAAGATATTGGGAGAAGAGCGGGGCTTTCTCCCATTCGAATCCCCCGAATAGTTCAGGCTGCAAAACTTCACGATGTGGGTAAATTAGGGATCCCGGAAGCAATATTATTAAAACCCGGCCGCCTTACCGCCCAGGAGTATGACCAAATAAAAACCCATCCAGTCCGGGGCGAAAAATTACTGGAAGATATTGAAATGCTGGATGACTTAATGGGGATTATTCGCCACCACCACGAACGTTATGACGGGAAAGGGTACCCCGATGGACAAAAAGGAGAGGATATTCCCTTTGAAGCAAGGATTCTTTCCCTGGCTGATGCTTTTGATTGTATGACCACGGACCGGATTTACAGGAAAGCAATGAATAAAGAGGAGGTTTTGGAGGAACTGGAAAGGTGCTCTGGAACCCAGTTTGATCCTCATTTAACCAGGATTTTAATTGAGATGTTGGAAAATGGGTTTTATGACGAAAGTTTTGACTGGTAAAAAAACCAAACCCCACTTTGAGGTGGGGTTTTCTGCATTATATAGAGAAAGGGGGGATTTTCTTGTCTATCAAGGTAATTGGGTATAATAATCTTCTTGAACTGGTTGAAAACCTTTCCAAATATCCTGAGATGTTAATTATTTTCCCTACCCAAAAAAAAGCTCATTTTGTAAAAAACCAATTAATGAATTACCTGGATAGGCCGGGGGTTTTTTCCCTTTCGGAGCTTTTATGGCATCAGTACCAAAAACTAGGCGGAGAAAGCCAAAAAATTTCTCCTGCCCAGGAACTACTAATAATGGAAAGAGTAATTGAAGAAAACTGGATTAGTTTAGATTTTTTTTCCCAGGGAGAGCCCTTTCCAGGTCTGGCCGCCAAGATAAAACGGGTTTTTGATTTTATGGCCCAGGAAAGGATGGAAATTTCTGATTTAGGCGGAAAGCAAGAGAAAAAAGAAGATCTTCAGCTTTTGAAAAATAAGTATTATTCCTTTTTGAATGAAAAAAACCTAATTGATGCAAATAGTTTGGGCAGGATGGGTAAGGATTTAGTAAAAAATCTGAATCAAGAATGGAAAATGATTGGACTTGATACTTTAAACTATCTTACTCCACTGGATTGGGAAATAATTCGGGAAATTGAAAAAGGGTTTTCGGAAAGGTTTTTGTTTTCTGATCTTCCTGAAATTCTCCCTGAGGGTGATTCTTTTTATACCCGGTTAAAAGATTTTAATAAAAAAAATTTTGGAATAGGGGAAGAAGAAAAAGAGAAATGTAATCCAGTAATGGTTTTTTTCAATCCTGAAGAAGAGGTCAGGGCTGTAGCCAGAAACTTGCGGGAAAACCTTAACCAGGGGTTTTCGGAAAAAGATTTATTTGTTATACCTGCTTCTATTGAGGTTTATCAACCCCTGATCAGGGAGATCTTTCCTCAATTTGACCTTTCCTTTGATATTTCCATTGGGATCCCTCTGGAGGAAAGCCCTGGAGCAATAATCCTAAAAACTTTCCTTGATCTAGTAAAAAAACCCTTCAGCCGACAGCTAATCTACAGGTTTTTTTCCAATTCTTTGGTTAATTTAGAGGGCCTTGATATTGAATTAATTGATTCTTTTTCTCGCCGGTTTAATTTCAATGATTTGGAGCCTTTTTTCCAGGGTGAAATTGAAGTAGGATCCTTAATATCCGGAGAAGAAGCGGGATCCGTGGAAGAACAATTTATTGTCCTTGATAAGTTTATAAAAAAAATCCTTGATCCTTTAAAATCAACTCAGGATTTCAAAAAGTACTTCAACCTTTTAAGAGAGCTTTTTAAAGAAATTGCTTTTCTTGACAAGACAATTTCCCCGAAAGAAGACATGGATAATTTTGATCCCCGGGAAATTTCCATTGGCCTGCGGAAACTTTTTGAGGTTTTAAATGAAGCCGAAGCCCTTTTTGAGGAGGGGATTCTGCTAAAGGGAAACCTGCAGGATCGAGCCGGACATGTTCTCAAAAGGTTAATTGCCGAAAAAGAGTTTTATATTCCCTCTCAAGCCGGAGGGGTTCAGGTTACAGGAATCTTAAATATGCGGGGCTGGCCAGCAGAAAAGGTTTATTTTATGGGGGCAATTTCGGATAATTTCCCTTCACGCCCCGAAAGAAATTTCCTTATGGAAGGGAAAGGTTCTTCTCATGTTTTGCGGGAAGCAAAATTGTTTTTCCATCACCTGATAAATTCCTCTCGGGAAATTAATATCACCCTTCCTGCCTTTTACAGAGAGAAGGAAACTCAACCCTCTCCCCTGTTAAAAAACTTTGAATTTAAAAAAGGCCTGAGCTCTTTAAGGGAAGGAGAAATTTTTTCTTTAAATGATATGCTGACTTTCCTTGCTGAAAATAAGGAAAGAGATTTCTGGAAGAAGTGGGCTGCTCCTGGAGATATAAGAAACTTTAAAATAGAGTGGGAAAGAGAAAACAATGAGGATAGTATTTTTAACGGATTTCTTGGTCCGGGACTAGATTTTACTCCTAATCCGATTTCGGTAACTTCATTAGAAGGTTACTGGCGCTGTCCTTTTTATTATTTTATGCAATGGATCCTTAATGTGGAAGTTTTATCTGAGGTAGAAGAGGAAGAAGAACTTACCCTTTTTGGGATTCATGTTCACAAAATTTTAGAAACCTTTGGGAAAACAGGCGGGTTTGATCTTCTCAGAGATGATTTTCTAAAAGCCTGTTTTAAATTGAGAGAAATTGCTTTATCGGTCCTGGAAGAAGAGGAAATTGACCTTAGCAGGAATCTTTTTATCCAGGGCCAGTATAACAACTGGTTGAGAGGTTTGGGCAGTGATGAAAAGCCAGAAGGGGTTTTTGTCAGGTTTTTAAAGGCCGAAAAAGAGCGATTAAAAGAGTTTTCTCCTCGGGAATTTGAAACCGGGCTGGAAAGGAAAGGTCAGAACCCATCTCTGGGACCTTTTAATTTAACCGGGAGGGTGGACCGTCTTGATGAATTTAATGGAGAGGAAATTATGATATATGATTACAAAACTGGAGGGGTACCTCAGGGGAAAGAAATCAGGACCTTCAAAAACCTCCAGTTACCTCTTTATGTCCTGGCCCTCAAGAACCATCCCCACCTGGAGGGGAAGGATGTTTTAGGAGGTTATTACCAGCTAAGACATCGGGAAAAACCTGCTTTAAAGCCCTTAATCGGAGACAA
>SL_5KL_010_SEDDRAFT_10000260_pt1 | contig 34105 bp, 22 predicted proteins | sample SodLakKL_010_SED_FD_9118 | JGI IMG/M metagenome (IMG submission 9118) | reverse complement strand
TCAACACCCTCCTGATAAACTCTGCCGGTCCGGCTGCTGGCAATCAAATCTTTAAGACTGGAGTGGATCTCTTTCAGCTGATCTCCGAGATCTGCGCTGTCAAGCTCCGGTATTTCATCCTCAGGAAAATCAATACTGGCTTCCACCCCGGTCAGAATTTCAAGCAGCCGGGATCTGAGCCTGTCGATATGCTCTGAGAGCCTTCCCCGGAGCTGCTGCAGAGCAATCTCCCGGCCTCTGCGGGATTTGGCATTGATCAGATCTATTATTCCCTCAGCCTGGGCCAGGTCAATTCTACCATTGAGGAAAGCCCTGCGGGAAAACTCACCGGGCTCGGCCATTCTAGCCCCGGCCTGCAAAACTGCCTCCAGCACTCCCTGCAGGGGCAGCATACCCCCGTGACAGTCAAATTCCACGGTGTCTTCCCTGGTAAAACTCCGGGGAGAGAGCATCACCAGTGCCAGCACCTCATCTATCTCTTTCCCGGATAAATCTCTAATAAAGCCATAATTAATCGTATGGCTCTCAACTTCAGCCAGTTTAACTCCAGCAGGAGAATAAAAAATTTTATCGGCCACTTCCACTGCTCCTTCACCGCTGATTCGGACCTTGCCGATACCGGAGGTTCCCGGGGGCGTGGCAATTGCTGCAATTACCTCTTCACCAAACTTATCTTCTCTCGCTGCCATTGGATTCACCTCAATCCGGATCTGATTTTCCTGTCAGAAAATTATCCTGTTACTGACCGGCAGATTGATGTATCTCATTATTATAATAACACAACCTATCACTATAATGACAGGATAACAGTATAATAACCATTTATTATGATCGAATTCCCCGGACTTTTCTGGTTCTTTAACTCTCTTCAGGAATAATTTATGATAAGCTCTCAGTTAAAGAAATTAAAAAATTCTATCTGCTAGTAAAAAACCCAGCAGGCTTGCCTCCTGCTGGGTATCTTGACTCGAAGTACAATTAAATATAGATATAAAATAGCGATAAACTTTGAACCCGGGGCTTAAATTAATCCCGGGCCTCATCTTCAGCCTTATCCGCTTCAGCCTCTCCTTCTTCCGCACCAGAATCCCTTGAGGAAATCCCGGTAGTTTCTATCATGACCTTGCGGAAGGGCTCCTCCCCCTCGCTATAGGATTTAACCCTGCTGTCATCCTTAACTGCCAGGTGGATAATCCTTCTTTCATGCGGCGGCATAGGATCCAGCATCACCTTGCGCCCGGTTTCAATCGCCCGGTGCTTCATTTTATCTGCCAGCTGGCGCAGGGTTTCTTCCCGGCGTTCCCGGTAACCTTCAGCATCAATGATAATCCGATAATACTCATCAGTCTCCCGGTTGACAGCCAGTGAAGTCAGATACTGCAGGGCATCCAGGGTTTCACCGCGGTGGCCTATTATCAAGCCCAGCTCCCTGGCCGAGGTAATGTTGTAAGCCAGCTGCTGCTCCTCGGTTTTCTCCTGATCGATGGCGACTTCAGCCTCCAGATTGCTAACCTCCATCACTCTCTCCAGAAAATCTTTGCCGATCTTGAGGGGGTTAACAATCCTTTTAACCTCAACCTCGGCATTGCTGGCACCGATCATTCCAAAGAGGCCGCTGCTGCCCTCTTTAATTACTTCAATTTCAGCCTCATTGCGCGAGATACCCAGTTTTTCTAAAGCTTTAGTAATCGCTTCCTCAACAGTGCGTCCTTCCTGCCTGCAGCTATCCATAATTATGCCTCCTTAACAGCGGTTTCCGGTTCCTCATCCTGACGGTGAATAAAAAAGTGCTGACCTACAATTATTACTGTAGAAGTTAACCAGTAAATCATAATTCCTGCCGGCAGGGAAAAACCTATAAATACTACCATGATAGGCATGATCCACATCATCATGCTGGCCTTACCATCGCCACCTGACATGCCGGAGGTAAATTTGGTCTGGATTACCATGACCAGACCATTTAGAATAACCAGAGGAATATCTGGTTCTGCCAGCGAACCCTCGGTAATCCGGCCGATCCAGAGAAAGACCTCATCCCCAAAGGCATCGCTCATGGCCAGGATGGTGCGATAGAGGGGAATAATGATTGCCATCTGCAGAATCATAGGCAGACAGCCCGCAATGGGATTGACATTATTCTCCTGATAAAGCTTCATCATGGCTTCCTGCTGTTTTTCCTTGTTATCCTCATACTTGCTTTTAATCTTTTCCATCTCAGGCTGCAGTTCCTTCATAGCCTTCATCGATTTGGTCTGTTTTAAAGTCAGAGGCAGCAGCAGCATCTTAATTATCACGGTAAAAATTACGATGGCCAGACCGTAACTGCCCACTATACCATTCAAAAATTCAATCGATACTTCAATTAATTGAAAAAGCCAGTCAAACATTAACAAACTCCTCCTATTCTAGGGGATCAAAACCGCCGGGATGAAGGGGATGGCAGCGGATGATCCTTTTTATTCCAAGCCAGCTGCCCTTGAGGGCACCGTATCTAATAATTGCCTCCCGGGTATAGCTGGAACAGGTGGGATAATAACGACATGATTTTGGTAAATAGGGAGAAATTACCTGCTGATACAAGGCTATTAAAAGTAGGAATAATTTCTTAAGCATAAATATCACCTTTAAATTTAATCCGGATTAGCAGGCAAAACAGTATAATTATAACCAAACATAAAACAGCTATCCGTAGACATTACCTAACCTGCAACATTTAATTATACATTATATATAGCTATAAGTCCAATAGAAGCGAATCCTTTCTGCCAATTATTCTTTGCAAGGTTTATTGCCCGGTTTATTCTGCCCCTATCTCCAACATTTTTTCTAACATTGTTTCAGCTCTTATTATTTCAGTGGGTTATCCGGCACCTCAGACTTTAATAAAAGAGAGGCCCGCTGCATAAGTTCGGTAAGATCGGCTTTAATCCCCCAAAAATCAAGCCTTACCAGATAGGGCCGGGTTATAATTACAATATCAAATCCCTGCTTTAAGCAGGGATCCAGCCAGCGGCGGATTAATTCCTTTAACTGACGTTTCAATCTGTTTCTCACAACTGCTTTGCCCACCTTTTTGCTGAGAGAAAAACCATAGCGATTATAATCCAGTCCATTCTTCCGCCAGTAAACCACCAGAAAAGGACTTACCAGGGAGTTTCCCTGGCGGTAAATATCCTGAAACTGTCGACTTTTCTTTAACATCTCCACCAGAACCCGGACCCCCTGCCAGCAGTTTAACCCATACAATTTAAATTATATGTCATTTGACAACGGCAGTCAAGGATTTTAAAGTTTTCCACAGCTCAATTTCTGTTGATAAACTGTCAACAATCTGTTATTATATTATTAATTACCTGTGGATAATTTTTCGCCCTGATTATCTGCAGGAAATTTTATTTGGGATAATCGGTTATCCACAAAAGGGGACATTTTTCTCCAGAGACCGGAGTTTTCCACAAAATTAACAGGGTTTTATCCACAAACTGTTGATAACTGCTCCTCAATAACCCGTTATTGTGGATAACATCGAATTTAATCCACAGAGATGTGGACAATCTTTTTTTAAGAGAATCTTATCTTCATTCTATCAGAGTTTCTAATTTACCGGAAAAGCTGTGGATAACCTCCCCGGTTATCCACAAATTGTGGAAAGTCTATCAGCAGGAGGTATCTTAATGTTCAACAATAAAGAACTGGAAAAGGTATGGGAAAACACCCTGGATACTATCAGAGAACAGCTCAGCAACCCCAGTTTTAAGACCTGGTTTTCCGATACTTCGCCCCTTGAGCTGACCACTGATGGAATTTTAAAACTGAAAGTACCCAATGATTTTATCAAAGACTGGATTGAATCCCGCTATACTGATCTTATAATTGAAACAATTACCGAACTTACCGATACCGAAGTAGAGCTGGAATTTTTTACTCCGGAGGATATAAAAGAACAGGAGAAAAAAGAAAAGGAAAGCAGTCAGGCAGAGACTGAAACCCGGGCTGAAATTAAACCGGCCGATAACAGCAGAGTTAAGGGCAGTCTCAATCCTAAATATACCTTTGAAACCTTTGTAGTCGGCAGCAGCAACCGCTTTGCCCACGCAGCTTCTCTGGCTGTAGCCGAAGCCCCGGCCAAAGCTTATAATCCTCTCTTTCTTTACGGTGATGTTGGTCTGGGCAAGACCCATCTGATGCAGGCCATTGCCCATTTTATTTTAGAACATAATCCCGATCATAAGGTAGTTTATGTTTCTTCTGAAACCTTTACCAATGAACTTATCAACGCCATCAAAGATGACAAAACCGTTAAATTTCGCAACAAATACCGCACCATTGATATACTTCTTGTCGATGATATTCAATTTCTTGAAGGTAAAGAAAGAACCCAGGAGGAATTTTTTCATACCTTCAATGCCCTTCATGAAGCAAACCGTCAGCTGATAATCTCCAGTGACAGGCCGCCCAAGGAAATTCCTACCCTGGAGGAAAGATTGCGCTCCCGGTTCGAATGGGGACTGATTACCGATATTCAAAAACCAGACCTGGAGACCAGGATAGCAATTCTGCGCAAGAAGGCCGATCTGGAAAATCTGGAGATACCCAACGAGGTTATTATTGATATTGCCAATAAAATTCAATCCAACATCCGGGAACTGGAGGGAGCCCTGATCAAAGTTATCGCCTACGCCGAGCTGGTTGATCGGGATATAGATCTGGAACTGGCTCAGGAAGCCCTCAAAGATCTAATTGACACCGACAGGGGTAAAACCCGGGAAATTAATATCCAGAATATCAAAAAGGTGGTAGCTGAAAATTACAATATCAATCTCACCAAGATGGATTCCAAAAAACGCACCCAAAATATTGTACTGCCCCGCCAGATTGCCATGTACCTGTCCCGGGAGATGACTGACTCCTCCCTGCCGGTAATAGGAGAAGCTTTCGGCGGTCGGGATCATACCACTGTGATGCATGCCCACAATAAAATCACTGAAAAAATTGAAGAAAATCAGGAGTTTCGCAAAACAATCAGCAGACTGCAGAAAAAACTTACCGGCTCTGACTCCTTTTAATGTTATGCCAGAGTCAGCTGACTTACCTGGGGATAACCCTGTTGATAGCTTTCTAATAACCTGTGGATAAAATTGTGGATAGATTTTCAGTCCTGCTGTCATGTTGATTTGTGGATAAAATTTAATAACTGCTAACATTTTGTTCACAGACCTTTTTTCTGATATTTCAAGGCTTTATCCGGTTTTTTAACATTTCAACAGCCCCTATTACTAGTACTACTGAATTAAGATTAGATAGATAATTATGGAGGTGGCAACATGAAATTCATCGTTGAGCAGTCAGTTTTCCACAAAGCTCTCCAGAAAGTGGGGCGCGCTGTATCAACCAGCAGTACTTTACCCATTCTTTCCGGAATTCTGCTGGAAGGAGATGCCAGTAATGATGAAGAGGAAAATCTGCATCTAACAGCCACTGATTTAGAACTGGGTATCAGTCACAGTATTTCAGTCAGTATTCAGGAACCGGGACAGGTGGTGATGCCGGCCAGTGAACTCAGCAGTATAGTAAGAGAACTTTCCTCCGAACCTGTCAAAGTTGAGGTAAATCAAGAAAATTTCACTGCCAGGATAGAAACAGCAAACTCCAATTTTACTCTTAAATGTTTTGATCCCGGAGAATTTCCCTCCCTTCCGGAAGTTAAGGAGATGTTAAAGTTACGACTGCCGGCAGATAACTTTTTGGAAATGGTCGATTCGGTAAAGTTTGCCTGCTCCAAGAAGGAATCCCGTCCAGGCCTGACCGGTTCACTGCTGACAATTTCTCCGGAAAAAATAATCATGGTTTCTACCAATACATATCGGATGGCTTACAGGGAAAGTGAGAACAGCAGCGAAATTTCCGAGGAATATCGGGCAATTATTCCGGCAAAGGCCCTGCAGGAATTAAGCAATCTTCTCCCTGAATTTATCAGGAAAGAAGAAAGTGGAACAGATCCTGTTCAGGCTTCTGGAGGAGAGGAAGCTGGAGAGTCTCAAAATGTTAAACTGGATCTGGATGAACCCGGATCAGAAGAGAAGAAAGAGAGTGATGCAGGAGCTGCCGAACATTCTAAGGAAGAATCAACCCGGGAAAGCCAGAAGGGTATGATTGAAATTCTGATGGATTCCAGCCACTGTCTGTTTAATCTCAATGATACGCTGCTTACCTCCCGTCTGATCGAGGGTACATTTCCTAATTACCGTCAGGTTATGCCAGCAGAGTATAACAGCCTGGTTACCGCTAACCGCCAGCAGCTTGAGCAGGCAGTTAAACGAGCTTCTCTGATAGCTAATATTTTAAAACTTAATTTTAATTCAGAAAGGGGAACTCTGGTGCTGGAGTCACGGGAAACAGAGAAGGGATACGCCCGGGAAGAAATACCCATAACCATGGAAGGTGAGGATCAGAATATTGATATTGATGCTTCCTATCTTAAAGATGTTTTGCGGGTGATCTCCGATGATGAGATCCGGTTGAAATTGATCGGGCCTGAGAAACCTCTGGCAGTAAAACAAATTGATTCTGAAGATTATATTTATCTAATTATGCCGATCCGTAAGGGAACTGGCTGAGTCTTTTAAATTACTGGAGTGATAATTTTGCAGGATAGAGAACCGGCGGTTAAGAAAATAACAATAAAAACTGAATCGATCCAGCTGGATCAATTTTTAAAATGGGCTGATCTGGTAAACTCTGGAGGTCAGGCTAAATCTCTAATTCAGGAAGGAAAAGTGCTGGTTAATGGAGAAGTAGAGTATAGCAGAGGAAGAAAACTTTATCCGGGAGATCAGGTCACTTTTGCTGGAATGGATCAGGTTTTTCAGGTTAGTGGGGATTAGTTTTGCTGGTTGAACGGGCTTATTTGAAAGATTACCGCAATCTCAAGGCGGTGCTGCTGGATTTTAATTCTGATCTCAATATAATTCTGGGAGCAAATGGTCAGGGAAAGACAAATTTACTGGAAGCTCTCTATTATCTCAGCACTGGAAAATCTCATCGCACCAGCCGGGACACAGAGCTGATCAATAAAGATGATGAGGCTGATAAATTTGTAGTTCAGGCCCGGATTAGAAAAAAAGAGGAACTGGTTGAGAAATTAGCTGTGGCTGTTTCTTCCCGGGAAAAAATTTACCGGGTGAATGATGAAAAAGTAGAGCGGATGGCCGATTTCCTCGGCAGATTAAATGCTGTTATATTTTCTCCCGAGGACCTCAAACTGGTTAAGGGCAGCCCCTCTCAGCGGAGGGATTTTTTGGATACCGAGGTTTCTCAGGTCAGTCCCACCTACTACGAAGAGCTAAAAAGATACGAAAAAATATTGCGGCAGCGCAATAACCTTTTAAAAGATATCAGAGCCGGCCGGCGGAAAAGGGGAGAGGTGCTGACCGTTTTTACTGAAGAATTAACCCGGACCGGCAGCAAAATAATTGCCAAACGGCTGGAAGTGGTGGAGAAGCTTAAAATTCTGGCCCGCCTTCAGCAGCGCAAGCTCACCGGAAATCAGGAAAATTTGAAAATTGCCTATGAGCTGAGTTTCGGGGAGTCCAGCACTTCTAAAAGTTCCTTTAGTTCAAATAGTTCTGCTGATGCCGGGAATTCTTCTTTACTGGCTGATTTTCAGGGAAGAGAGGAAGATCGAAAAGCTCTGGAAAGAGCCTTTCTGCAGGAACTTAACAGCAATCTTGATTCTGAAATTGAACGGGGTTACACCCAGGCCGGGCCTCATAGGGATGATCTGGCTCTGACCCTCAATGATTTTGATGTCCGCAAATTCGGTTCTCAGGGTCAGCAGCGGACAGTGGCTTTGGCCCTAAAAATATCTGAACTGGAATTTATGAAATCCGAGCAGGGAGAATATCCGGTGCTGCTGCTGGATGATGTTTTTTCCGAACTTGACAGTCTGCGCCGTCAGGCGGTAGTGGACCTAATCGGCAGCCGGATCCAGACCTTTATTACCACCACTGATAGAGAGCTGGTTCGAGATATAGCACCGGAGGAAGAATATTATTTCCAGGTAGAGCAGGGACAGATAAGCAGAGGATGGTGATATTATGTTTTTACATATTGGAGATGGTCATATGATACCTCAGCGGGATATTGTTTTAATCGGTGATCTGGAAAATGTTACCGTTTCTGAAACCTCCCGGGAATTTTTCTCAGTTTCTCAGGAGGAAGGTTTTATTGTGGATTTATCAGGGGAGGATAATCAGGCCCGCTCCTTTATTCTCACCGGAGAAACTATTTATTACTCCCTGATAAATTCCAAAACTCTGGCTGACAGACTTAACCGTCCAATTGAAAAAAATAATTACCTGGAATAAGGATAATACAGTGCTGGAGTAAGGATAATACAGTGTAAGGACTTTTTTGGATTAAAATTACAGGCAAAAAATACCAGATATCTGCCGAAAAGGATGTTAAAAGCTTAAAAATCTGATATAATATATAGAGAGGATAAACCAAATCAGCCTGCAGCAGGGCTTATTCTGGCTACTCATTTCCAGCCCGGGCAGGCCTAAATTTTGAAATGATATATATTCTGAATAAATTTCAACTCCATTCTTTGTTTTTTTATTTTTTTGCCCCAGAGGGGCATGGCGGTTTATCTTTAAAATATGTTGTGATACTTTCATGTATTGTTATTCCCCAGAGGGGCATGACTGTTTGCCTTAAAGAATGCGAATCAAGCCAGGAAAGTTTTTGTTGAAAATGAAGGAGAATGATTATATGAATCTGGAAGACAGAAGCAAATACGAAGCCGAAGATATCCAGGTGCTGGAGGGTCTGGAGGCGGTGCGCAAGCGGCCGGGAATGTATATCGGCTCCACCGCCCTTGAAGGTCTGCATCATCTGGTATATGAGGTTGTCGATAACAGTATCGATGAAGCTATGAGTGGATACTGTGATCTGATTGAGATCACCCTGGAAGAGGGCAATATTGTCCGGGTGGTTGATAACGGCCGCGGTATTCCGATTGAAAGTCATCCCAAGGTTAACCGTCCGGCGGTTGAGGTTGTCATGACCACCCTCCATGCTGGAGGTAAATTTGGAGGAGAGGGTTATAAGGTTTCCGGAGGACTTCACGGAGTGGGAGTTTCGGTTGTTAATGCTCTGGCCGAATGGCTGGAGGTCAGGGTAGCCTGGAAAGACGGGCAGATGTACTGTCAGCGCTATGAGAGAGGTGTGCCAGTTACCGACCTTGAGGTTATGGGCGAGAGACCCAATGATTGTACCGGAACCATTATCCGCTTCAAACCCGATGCTCTGATCTTTGATGATTTGAATTTTAAATACAAAATTCTGGCTCAGCGTTTTAAAGAACTGGCCTATCTCAACCGCGGAATTACCATCCGTTTTACCGATGAGCGCGGGGATGAGAAAATAGAAAAGGAATTCTGCTTTGAGGGCGGCATTATCTCCTTTGTTAAGGACTTAAACCGCAATAAAGACCCTCTTTTCCCTGACCCGATCTACATCGAGGAGAAGGGAGAGAGCTACGAAGCTGAAATTGCTATTCAGTACAATCAGGGTTTTAACGATAATATCTTTACCTTTGCTAATAATATCAATACCCGCGAGGGCGGTACCCATTTGAGCGGTTTTAAGAGTGCCCTGACCCGGACCGTCAATGACTATTCCCGCAGTAAAGATATTCTCAAGGAGGATGATGATAACCTCAAGGGTGAGGATATCCGGGAGGGTCTGATGGCCATTGTCAGCGTCAAGCTGGAAGACCCCCAGTTTGAAGGCCAGACCAAGACCAAGCTCGGCAACAGCGAGATACGAGGCTTTGTCGATTCCGCAGTTTCCCGGCATCTTAAAATTTTCCTGGAGGAGCATCCCCGGGAAGGCAAGCAGATTGTGGAAAAAGCTTTAAAGGCTGCTCAGGCCCGCCGGGCGGCGGCTAAGGCCCGGGATTTAACCCGGAGAAAGAATGCCCTGACCTCCACCGCCCTGCCTGGCAAGTTGGCTGACTGCTCCTCCCGGGAGCGGGAGGAATCCGAACTCTATATTGTTGAGGGAGATTCGGCTGGAGGCTCGGCCAAACAGGGACGGGATCGGGGTTTTCAGGCTATTCTGCCTCTGAGGGGCAAGATCCTAAATGTGGAGAAAGCCCGGCTCAATAAAATATTAAATAACAAAGAAATCAGAGCTCTGATAACCGCCATCGGCACTGGAGTGGGCGAGGACTTTAATCTGGAAAATTTGCGCTACGGAAAGGTTATCATCATGACCGATGCCGATGTTGACGGTTCTCATATCAGAACTCTGCTGCTGACCTTTTTCTACCGCTATATGAGGCCTCTGATTGAGGAGTCCCGGATCTATATCGCTCAGCCGCCTCTTTACAAGGTTAAAATAGGCCGGAAAGAGGAGTATGCCTACAACGATCGGGCTTTAAATCAAATTCTTCAGGAGAATAATTCCAGCCGGGCCTCGATTCAGCGCTACAAGGGTCTCGGCGAGATGAATCCCAACCAGCTCTGGGATACCACCATGAATCCTGATAACCGGGTGCTGCTGGAGGTGGAGATTGAGGATGCCATTCTGGCTGATGAAACCTTCACCACCCTGATGGGTGATAAGGTCTCACCCCGCCGGGATTTCATTCAGGAGCATGCTCATGAAGTGGAAAATCTCGATATTTAGCAGATAGCAGAGGTCTGAACATCAAGCCTCATTGAGCTTTATCGAGCCTATTGAGCCTTATCGAGCCTGCTGTATTTTGTTTATTTTTGCTCTATGTTTTTGCTTAATACTTTACCATCGCTAAATAGTAAGGTGGGTTGCCAATGGTGCAAGCAGAAAAAATAAAAAAAGTAGCAATAGATGATGAAATGAAGGAGGCCTACCTCGATTATGCCATGAGCGTGATCGTGGGGCGGGCTCTGCCTGATGTCCGGGACGGCCTTAAACCGGTCCACAAGCGGATTCTCTATGCCCTTAAGGATCTCGGCATCACCTCCAGCTCCTCCCACAAGAAATCTGCCAGGATTGTCGGTGAGGTTCTGGGTAAATACCATCCTCATGGAGATACCGCAGTTTATGATACCCTGGTGCGGATGGCCCAGGACTTCAGCTACCGCTATCCCCTGGTTGACGGCCACGGCAACTTTGGCTCTGTAGATGGAGATTCGGCAGCAGCTATGCGCTATACCGAGGCCCGGATGGCCAGGATAGCTGATGAAATGCTCCGCGATATTGACAAGGATACTGTTGATTTCCGCCCTAACTTTGATGACACCCTTGAAGAACCGGAAGTTTTACCTTCCCGGGTTCCCAATCTTTTGATCAACGGCAGTGCCGGAATTGCCGTCGGGATGGCCACCAGCATTCCACCTCACAATATTTCCGAAGTGATCGATGCCCTGGTTAAGATGATCGAGGAGAGCAATCTCGGGGTAGATGATTTAATGGAATGTATTTCCGGACCGGATTTTCCCACCGGTGGTTTTATTATGAATCGGGATGAGGTCATCAAGGCCTACCACACCGGCAGGGGGCGGATCCGTTTAAGAGCCCGCACCCGCCTGGAAGAGGAGGACAGCGACAGCCCTGTTATCATAGTCGAGGAGCTTCCCTACAAGGTTAACAAGGCCAGGCTGATTGAAAAGATTGCCGAGCTGGTCAAAAACGAAGAGATCGAAGGCATCCGCGACCTCCGCGATGAATCAGACCGGGAGGGTATGCGGATTGTAATAGAATGCAAGCGGGGAGTTAACCCTGATATTTTGCTCAATAAACTTTATAAGAACACTCAGCTCCTCATCACCTACAGCATAATCATGCTGGCGCTGGTTGATGGTGAGCCCCGGGTTCTATCGCTGAAGGAGATTCTCCATCATTATCTCGAGCATCAGAAGGATGTTGTCCGGCGCCGGACCTCCTATGATCTCAAAAAAGCCGAGGCCCGGGCTCACATTCTGGCCGGCTATCGGATTGCCCTGGATGCCATAGATGACGTCGTTGATCTCATCAAACAGGCTCCCGATAGCGATACTGCCAGGGAGGAGCTGATTGCCAGTTACGGTCTCTCTGAAAAACAGGCTGAGGCTATTCTCAGCATGCAGCTCAAGCGTCTCACCGCCCTGGAACGGGATAAGATCGATGATGAGTACCGGGAACTTCAGGAAACCATCGCTTATCTTCGCAGCATACTGGCCAGCGAGGAGAAACTGATGGAGGTTATCAAGGAAGAACTCCTGGAAATCAAGGATAAATTCGGCGATGAGCGCCGCACCACCATACTCAATCAGGAGGTCAGTCTGGAGATGGAAGATCTGATTGAGGAGGAGAAGATCGTGGTGGCCTTTACCCATCACGGCTATATCAAGCGCATGCCTNTNGATCTTTACCGCAGTCAGCATCGAGGCGGTAAGGGTATTATCGGCATGAGCACCAGAGAGCAGGACTTTGTGGAAAATATCTTTGCCACCACCACCCATCACACCTTTCTCTTTTTCACCAACCGGGGCCAGGTCTACCGGCTTAAGGGTTATCAGATTCCCGAATCAAGTCGGCAGTCCCGGGGGACTGCTGTGGTTAACCTTCTAAAACTGGAGGAGGGTGAGCGGATCACGGCAGTAATTCCGGTACAGGATTTCTCCAGGAGTGCCCGTTTGATTATGGCCACCCGCCAGGGTCTGATTAAAAAGACCGATCTGGAGGAGTATAATACCAACTATACCGGCCTTAAGGGCATCAGATTAAGGGAGAATGATGAATTGATCGCCGTCCGCCTGCTGGAGGAGGAAGCCCAGGTACTGTCGGATGAGTCCCTGGAAGCAGATAAGGATCTACTACCTGGTAATAACGGGAAGCCTGAAGATATCATGATAGTCTCCCGCCAGGGACAGGCCATCAGATTTTCAGCCGCAGAGGTTCGCAGCACCTCCCGCAATTCCATGGGGGTTAAAGCAATTGAACTGGATGATGAGGATGAAGTGATCGGTATGGGAACTATCAGCAGCGGTCGGGATCTCTTTGTGATAACCGAACAGGGTTACGGCAAACGCACCAGCCTGGAAGAATACCGTCCCCAGAATCGGGGAGGCAAGGGGCTAAAAACTGCCAGAATTACCGCCAAAAATGGTCCGCTGGCAGCAATGAAAATTGTTCAGCCCGGGGTGGATCAGGAACTTTTTGTTATCACCCGGGAGGGCATCATGATCCGGCTAAAGGTCGATGAGATTTCCTGCTACAGCCGCAACACCCAGGGGGTTAAAATTATTACCCTGAGCCAGGGCGATCAGGTAGTTTCCTTAGCTTCGGTAATTATGGAAGATGAGAAAGAAGAAGGAGAAAAAGCAGAGGCAGAAGAAGATCAGGGAAGAGGGTTTTCAGCTGATACCGACCCCGGTNGTGAAGAGATTGACGACCAGGAAACTATCGCTGATTAATTTAATCTATAAGTGGAGATCATGAAAAATCATAAAAGGCATGGCAAATTATTAAGCAAGACATAGAATGCAGAAAAAACCCTTCCGTTGGAACGACTGCGGAGGGTTTAAACTTTTTAAATTAAGAGATTTAAATCCCGGGAGATTTATTTGTTGTGATTTTGATTTACTTTAATGAAAATTGATTTGAATAAATCAGTTTTTTTATATATTATTGAGGCAGGAAAAGGGCATTTCCCGGGTGATATTATTTATAGCGGCAGCATTTTTATGGTATCTATTTTATTGAACAGGGTGATAGAGAGTTGGATAAAAATCTGGCAGCAGTTCGAATAGAATATGCTCTAAATATGGATAAATGTCCTATCTGTCGACTGCAGAGAGAGTCAGCAGAAAAATATATCTGGAATTTATTTTATGACACTTCAGACCCTGAAATTCACCAGGAATTTAAGCAAACCTATGGTTTCTGCCCTGAGCACAACAGACTTTTAATCAAAATTATCAAGAAAAGGCGATCAATCAGCAGCAGCAGTGTAGCCAGATTATATCACGGGGTAATTCCTCAGGCCTCCAGGAACTTAGATGATCTCAGCAGCATAACTCCGATAATAAATAACCAGTGTCCCGTCTGTCAAATAACCGAGAACAGAAGCAGCCTGTTAATCAAAACTTTTTTGAAGCTTTTGAAGAAAAGCGAATATCAGGAGATATACCGGGACAGTGACGGCCTGTGCCTGCCGCATCTGGAGGAAACCCTGGCCAGTTTCAGTTTTTTTACCAGCGGAAAACTGAAGAATTTTTTAATTGAAACCGAAAAAAGGAGATTGCACCAGCTTGAAGAGAATTTATTAAATATGCAGGATAAAAAGAGCTATGATGTTAAAGAAAGGGTAACCCGGGAGGAGGCTCTCTCCTGGCAGGAGGCAATCTGGCGTTTAAATGGCTGGGAGCCTGAATCGCTCTTAATCAAAGATTGACCGGCCTGAATTTTTTTGGAATTTTTTTAAATCTAAATTTTTTGACGGAGAAATGCCAGTCTCAGAAATCATATAATAATCTCTGCAGTTTTAGTTTCAGAGCTCCGTAAGCAGTTGATTATCTGGCAGCTAAAAAATTGCTGAAAAATATTAGAATTTTAACATGAGGGAGATGAAAACATGCTTCCCCGGCAGTTAATTGAGAAAATGTCTTTAAAGGAGAAACTGGGACAGCTTATGATGGTGGGATTTGCCGGCCAGGAAGTGACTGGAGAGGTTCGAGAATTGATAGAAAAATATCAGATTGGCGGGATTATTTTTTTTAGCCGCAATCTGACTGATCCCCGTCAGGCAGCCAGGCTTTCCCGGGAACTGCAGAAGCTCTCCCTCCAGCAGCAGGGAATTCCTTTATTTATTGCTGCTGATGAGGAGGGTGGTAGTGTTACCAGGGTGGCCGGCATGACACATTTCCCGGGAGCCATGGCTCAGGGAGCAGTCAGTTCTCCCGAGCTAACTGCCAGACTGGCAAGAGCAAAAGCTGCCCAGCTTAAATATCTAGGTATTAACTTTAATCTGGCTCCGGTGCTGGATGTAAATAACAACCCCGATAATCCAATTATTGGTAATCGCTCCTTTGGCAGCGACCCTGGTATGGTGGCTGAGCTGGGGCAGGCATATCTGCAGGGACTGCAGCAGGAGGGAGTGCTGGCCTGCGGCAAACATTTTCCCGGCCACGGTGATACGGCGGTTGATTCTCATCTGGAACTGCCGGTGATAAAACATGCTAAGGAGAGAATGGATAAGATTGAGCTCAGACCCTTTAAAACCGCAATTACAGCGGGCATTGACAGCATTATGACTGCTCATATTGCCTTTCCCGGTCTGATAGATGATGCTGAAAGGCCGGCCACAGTTTCGCCGGAAATATTAACCGGGCTTTTGCGGAAGGAACTGGGTTTTAAAGGCCTAGTAATCACCGACTGTATGGAAATGGATGGGATAAGGACAACCCGGGGAACTGTCTCCGGGGCTTTAGAGTCGCTACAGGCAGGCAGTGACCAGATTCTGGTATCTCATTCCCGGAGCAGACAGATAGAGGTTTTAAAGCGGCTGGAGCAGGCTGTCAGACAGGGTGATTTAAGCCAGGAGAGAATAAATAGATCGCTTATTCGCATTCTGACAGCCAAACAGCAGAGACTGGACTGGCAGGAGAAGACCGGTTTTTCCAGACAGCATTTTCAAAAACTGCATCAGCAGGGAGATGAGATTGCCGAGGAGGTTTGCACTAGAGCGATCACTCTGCTGGCTGACAGCCAGAAAAAACTGCTGCTGAGCCCGGGGCGAAATAAAGAAATTTTGCTGCTGGATCTCAACCAGAAAGAAGTTAGGCCTGTAGAAAATCAGGATAATGCTGGGGATAGTTCACTATTAAAACAGCTGAAATCAGAGCTTTCAGCTCGAGGATTTAATGTTCGAGAAATTCCTCTGCTTTCTGAAAGGGACCAGAAAAAGGCGGCGGCAAAATTGAAGACAGGGGAAGCCGGGGCAGTTCTGTTACTGGTGAGTGATCTTAAAGAACCGCAGGAGAAAAGCAGCTTCCGCTCAACTCAGTTCAGGCAGGTAATTGAAAGATTCGAGTCTGCTGCTGTGATAATTTGTACCGGCAGCCCCTATTATATTCCTCCTTTGCCTTCAGCCCCGGTGCTGGTAACCTATGACAGCAGCCCTGCTCATGCTAAACCGCTTGTCAGGCTGCTAATGGGTGAAGAGAAGTTTAGGGGCAGACTGCCGGTGGAAATNAAGTGAANCTAGAAANATTATCTTAGGGAAGTCAAAGATTCTGTCTAAAAGATAGTTTAAAGACAAAATTGAGGTGTGATATCTGGTGAAGGTAGCAGAAATAAAAAATANAGCAGNGCTGAAGGCTGCGGTAAAATTATGGAATGAAAGGCACTCCAGTTTTATATTACGCCAGGAGCTAATTCAACAGAACATTTTATCTCCCTACAGCAAGCTCAATGTTAAGCTAATGGGGCTTTACCGCAGAAAAAAACTGGAAGGCTTTGCAGTTTGCAAGTGGTTGTCAGAGCCGGTAGCAGATTATGCTTCCTGTAAGGAAGGCTGGCTCTCGCTCTTTACAGCACCTCCAGATAAGAGGCTAAAACTCTGGCAGTCTCTGCAGGAGTTTCTGGCCAGAAGAGGAGTAAAAATAATTAACTATGGAGGTGACCCGCAAAACTTTTTCCCTGGAATTCCCTTTGAGTTTCAGGAGGAGATTAACTTCTGGCGGCAGGCTGGATTTCAAGATAAGCCCAGGGTCTATGATTTACATAAAGTTTACCCTGCCAGCTTCAGGGAAGATGAATTTCTCAGCGGATATAGACTTGATAAATTTGAGCAGGAGATCTGGCTGGAGCACTGCTCGGAAGAGAATCGAATCCTGCTGNTTGAGTTTTTACAGCAGGAATTTCCCGGGCGCTGGTATTATGAAGCAGAAAATATTTCCAGGAGGCCGGGAGGTTTGNGGGATTACTGGCTCTTGAAGGGGAAAAACAGTAAAGTAGAGAATGATAGTGAAGTTGAGAATGGCAGCGGGACTGTTCTGGGTTTTGCCCGAACAAATTGCTGTGATAGTTTATATCAGGGTCCGAACTTGAACTGGAGTGGGTTTTCCGGTTTGCCCTTTGCCGGTCTGGGACCTTTAGGCCTGGCCAGCAGGGCGCGGGGCAGAGGGTTGAGCCTGCCTTTTATAGCAGAGATCCTGAGAAGACTTATAACTCAGGGTTATAGAGAGATCACAATTGACTGGACTGATCTGGTGGATTATTATGGCAAACTGGGTTTTGAGGTTTCCCGGGAGTATCTGCCTTTAAGTTATAAAATCTTAAATTAAGTCTTAAATTAAGAGCAGCAGAAATTTTCTCTGTTTATAGCTGACATAGGTGAGGGGGCTCTTTAAAATATATTTCAGTTATTACATAGCTTTTCCAGGAATCCTCTGCAAAAAGGTTTGACAATCACATTCAAATATATTATAATAAATTCACAATCGGGAACGCTCCCGACATTTCATAAATTTTAAAAATATAATAACACAATAACAAAATAACACATTTAAAGAAGGTAATATCCATGAAAAACAAAAACATTGATATTTATACAATAGCAGATAAAGCAGGAGTTTCCAAAAGCACCGTATCAAGAGTTTTAAATAATAAAGAAGATGTTAGCGAGAGAACTAGAAAGAAGGTTCTCGAGGTTATCAAGGAATTAAACTATAAGCCCAATAGTTCAGCTAAGGGACTTGCCAGCCAGAGAACAAAAACAGTTGGGCTTGTTGTTTCAGAGATTACCAATCCCTTCTTTTCCATGTTTGTCAAGGGCGCTGAGGATAAAGCCATGGAGGAAAATTATAACATAATGCTGGCCAACAGCAACTGGGTCGTAGAGGAAGAGCTAAAGTGCATAAGAATGTTTGAAGAAGGCAGAGTAGATGGAATACTTATGATAAGCGGTGGTGGCAGTGAGCTTTTAAATAATTATCTAAATAATCTGGCCAACAAAGATACCCCCTTAATAGTGGTGGATAGAAAGATAGATAATGAAGAAATTCCCAAGATAAATGTTAATAATATTGCTGCCGCTTTTAAAGGCACCAGATATTTAATTGAACTCGGTCATAAGAAAATTGCCTTTGTTAGAGGTGATGATGTGGCGGCTTCGGCGGCTTCAAGTGACAGGGTCAGGGGATACAGGAAAGCCCTGCAGGAATATGGGATTGACCGGGAAATTATCGAGCCGGGTTATTTTGACAGAGAGGGGGCCTATCAGGCGACAGAGAAAATTTTAAGCAGTCATAAAGATATTACTGCAATTTTTTATGCCTCGGATATGATGGCGGTTGGGGGACTTAAAGCTCTGGCAAAAGCTGGCTTAAAGGTTCCGGATGATGTTTCTGTACTTGGCTTTGATGATATTGATTTAGCTTCAATAATAGAGCCAGCCCTGTCCACTTTAAAGCAGCCTCGCTATCAGATGGGCTACCTGGGCATGGAAAAGCTGATTAATAAATTGGAGGGCAAACCAAAAGAGGTCTATGCTGAAGATGTTATTTTAGAATTAGAGCTGATTGAGCGCGAATCTACCAGAGCAGTAAAAAAATAATAGCTTAAAAAAGTAATAAAATCCCAATTACCCGATTAAAACAAAATAAATCTTAATCGCATCTTAATCGCAAAGTGGTTCGGCTTAGGGTATTGGGATATATTTTTAATATATTTGGGAGCGCTACCGAAAAATAAACTGATATTACAAAGGGCAAAATACCAGACTTCTCTGAGCTATCGGGGCTTTGCTGGAAAATTTTCAGGAGGTTATAAGAGTGGCAGAGGAATATTACTTAGCTGATAACGGGAATTATATTATCAAAAATTATCAGAATAAAAAAACATTCGCCAGCTTCCTCCCCGGCATAGCAGGGAAGCTGGGGATTCCTCTCTGGGCCTTTTATGTCAATAGGGGGCAGGGGATTGCCAGTTTTGGCCTGGAGAATAAAGATAGTTCTATCATGGAGTTTTATCCTGCCAATAAATCCTATCAAAATGTTGCGACTAAAGGATTCAGGACCTTTTTTAAACTCCAGCAGAAGGACCGGGTGCTGATTTATGAGCCCTTTAGAAAACTGAATGATAGCATTAAAACTGAGATGGAGATTGCCCTGCACTCTTTAACTATCAGGGAAACCAATTATAATCTGGCTCTCAAGACAAAAGTCAAATATTTTATTCTGCCCGGGGAAAATTTTGCTGCTCTGGTCAGGAGAGTTACCGTCAAAAACCTTTCTGAAACTGCTAGAAACCTGGAAATTCTGGACGGCATGCCGATTCTGGTCCCCTATGGAATCAAACATGAAGCCCTTAAGTATGTCAGCCAGACTATCTCAGCCTGGCCTAAAGTTTATGACTTTGAAGAGAAGACACCCTTTTTCCAACTCCGGGCAACCGCAGAGGATGATCCCGAGGTTAAGAAGATGACTGCCGGTAACTTCTGTATCTCCTTTGCCGGCCGGGAAAATTCCCGTAAATTATTAACACCTCTGGTTGACAGGGAGATAATCTTTGCCGGGATGACCGGCCTGGAAAAACCTCTGGGATTTAAAAGAGAAGAGCTGGCCGGGTATCAGGGTAAGCAGCTTTTGGAAAATCAATTTCCAGCAGCAATGGCAGCTGACAGGCTGAAACTGGCAGAAGGCGAAAAAGCCGAGATCAATTCCCTCTTTGGTCATCTGGCCGACCGCTCCAGTTTAGCTGAAGTAAAAAATAAAGTTTTGACTGAAGGCTATCTTGCTCACAAGGAGACAGAGAGCAGAAAAATTCATGATTATTACGCTGATAAAATTTTTACTCTCAGCAGCAGTTCAAAACTCGATGCCTACAGCAGGCAGACCTTTATTGATAATATGCTCCGGGGTGGTTTTCCGATAACTCCTGGCAGCCAGAGCAGCGAAACCACCTATCATATCTTTTCCCGCAAGCATGGTGATCTGGAGAGAGACTATAATGATTTCCTGTTAGAGCCAGCTTATTATTCGCAGGGTAACGGGAATTATAGAGATATTAATCAGAACAGACGCTCGGATCTTTTCTTTAATCCTGGAGTCAAAGAGGGTAATATCAGGGTTTTTGCCAATTTAATTCAGGCTGATGGATATAATCCTCTGGTGATAGAGGGAAAAAAATTCATCCTTTCTGAAGATGCCGCTAAAGATAAAATAGCAGCTCAGATTGCTCCTGCTGATAAAGATAGATTGCTTGACCGGCTGAATAATCCCTTCACCCCGGGAGAGCTTGCCGTTTTTATCGAGAATCACAATATTGCCATTAAAACTGAACTGGAGGATTTGCTCGAGCTGATAATAGATAACGCCTGCTCCTGGACTGAAGCCCATTATGGAGAAGGTTACTGGATCGACCACTGGACCTATATCCTGGATTTAATTGAGAATTATCTGGCAGTTTATCCGGAAAAGGACCAGGAACTTCTCTTTCATGATAGAAGCTACACATTCTATGACAGTTATGTTAAAGTTCTGCCCCGACAGAAGAAACATGTTTTAACTGATAAGGGCCCCCGGCAGTATGATGCTCTCCGAAAGGATAAAGCTAAGAAACAAGAAATTAAAGAGAGAAAGCACTTTCCCTATTACTTGAGAACGGCGGGAGGCGAAGTTTATTATACGGATCTGGCCACCAAATTATTGAGCCTGGTAATAAATAAAATCTCATCTTTAGACCCGGCCGGGATAGGAATTGAGATGGAAGCCAATAAACCGGGCTGGTATGACGCTTTAAATGGACTTCCTGCACTCTTTGGTTCCTCGACTGCGGAAACCATGGAGCTGTTAAGGCTGGTAGAATTTTTACAGGAAAAATTTCACAGAGCAGAGGGGCAGTCTGCTGAACTCACTCTGCCGGTGGAGCTCTCCGACTTCTATTTTGAGACTGCCAAAATTTTAGAAAAATGGAAGCAGGATAGAGATAACTTCAGCTACTGGCAGCAGGCAGGTTCAGCCAGAGAAAACTATCGGGACAGGGTTTTTGATTGCCTGTCGGGAGAGGAAGCATCCCTTGATTTTGAGAAAATCCAGGAGTTTTTGACCCTGACAGGAGAAAAGCTAAAGGCTGCTGTCGGTTCTGCTCGAGAAGATTCCGGTCTTTTTACCCTGTACTATTACTGCGAAGCTCTTGAATATGAAAGGACAGGAGAATATTCAGAGAGAGGGCTGCCGCTTTTAAAAATAACTGATTTCAAGCAGCATAAACTGCCTGCTTTTCTTGAAGGTCAGGTGAGAGCTTTTAAAGTGCTCAACTCAGAGAAAAAAGCTTCCTGCCTGCATAAGAGCGTTCAGGCCAGCGAATTATATGACAGCTCTTTACAGATGTACCGGGTGAATGAAGATTTAAGCGCTCAAAGTTATGAAATCGGTCGGGCCAGGGCCTTCAGCCCTGGCTGGCTGGAAAATGGTTCCATCTGGCTTCATATGGAATACAAATATCTTTTAGAACTATTAAAAGCTGGACTCTATCAGGAATTCTATCAAGCCCTTGAAACCGCTCTGATACCTTTCCAGGAGCCAGAAAGATATGGTCGGAGCATTCTGGAAAACTGCTCATTTCTGTTAAGCAGCTTTAATAATGACAGCAAAAATCACGGTCGAGGTTATATAGCCAGATTAAGTGGCTCAACTGCTGAATATCTTCACCTCTGGTCCCTGATGGCCTTCGGTCCGGAGCCCTTTAAGTTCAGCAAAAGAGATAATGAATTAATTTATGCGCCCAGGCCGGCGCTTAAGGCAGATCTCTTTACCAGAGAGAGCAAAAAGGCCTTGCTGCAGATTACCACTGAGAAAGCTCGGGAGGTTGAGATACCTGAAAACTCCTTTGCCCACCGCTTTCTGGGAAGCATTATGGTGATCTATCATAATCCTGGCAGGAAAGATACCTTTGGCGATAATAAAGCAGTAATCAGGGGCTACAAAATTACAGCTGAGAAAGATAGAGAGATAGAAATAAATGCTGCCGGGATCAAGGGAGAACTTGCTCATAAAATAAGGAACCAGAAGATTAAACAGATAGATATTTTCTTAAAATAAAACTAAAAAATTAATTAAGGAGGGATAAAAAGTGCTTTTATCCAGGGAGGATTCTGCTGAAGAGAAATTTAAAGGGGCATTTTTCTTAAAGCAAACATTGTTATTGACCGGAATGCTGGTTATTTTGCTTTCCTTGGTTTTTGGCAGGGCAGTGCTGGCTGAGTCCAATAATCTTCTGGGAAACCATGACTTTAGCCAGGGTTTTTATACCACCGATGATGATTTAGCAGAGAAAGGAACCGGCAATTTTGATACAGAGGGCAGCTGGTTGTTTATGCTGCACGGAGGAGAAGCCAGTGCTGAAATAGATGAGGGCGCCTTTAAAGTTGATATCTCCAGCGGTGGCGCCACCTCCTATGCAGTCCAGCTACTGCAGGCCCCGGTTACTATTGAAGAGGGCTACAAATACAGAATTAGATTTGATGCCAGAGCTTCTAAACCCAGAGATATCGAAATTAAAATAGGGGGAACAGCAGAAAGAAACTGGGCAGCATATAATCAGGGTGAAGGCGATACCTATGGTATGCTTTTTGACCTGACAGAGGAGATGGAAACCTACGAATTTGATTTTGTCATGGAGCAGGAGACCGATGATCTGGCCAGATTTGAGTTTCAGCTGGGATTGGATACCGGAACAATCTGGATTGATAACGTTGAGCTGATTAAATTAGAGCAGGTTGATGAAGCTGAAAGACCGGATGCCGAACCTGAGAGAGAATGGGTCTATGATGATGAGTTCTTCTTCATTTTTAATGTAGCAGTGGGCGGCCACTGGCCTGGCTATCCCGATGAGACCACTGAATTCCCGACCAGAATGAAGGTAGACTACATCCAGGTATATGACCAGGAGGGGAATTTAGAGTGGGAAGATCGTTTTGAAGAACCTGAAATAAATCAAGATTACTGGACTTTTGAAATCGGCAACGGCCATGCCCAGGGCATCCCGGGCTGGGGTAATGCTGAGCTTCAGTATTATACAGAGGGCGAGAATGCCTGGATTGAAGATGATATCCTGATTCTGGAAGCAAGGGAAGAGACAAGAACGGATGAGTTTGGCTCCTATGATTATACTTCTACGAGAATGATTACCCAGAGCAAGGTTAATATGAAATATGGCAGAGTAGAAATCAGTGCTAAACTGCCTGACGGCGGGCAGGGCATCTGGCCTGCTCTCTGGATGTTAGGAGAAAACATTGATGAAGCTGGCTGGCCTCAGTGCGGNGAGATAGATATTATGGAATTTCTCGGTCAGTATCCCGATGAAATTCACGGCACAGTTCACGGTCCGGGCCATTATGCCGGTGATGGCATAGGAGATAATTATCAACTGCCGGAAGGGGATTTCACCGAGGATTTCCATACCTTTATCCTGGAATGGGAAGAGGATGAAATCAGGTGGTATGTAGATGACGAAGATGAGCCCTTTCACAGAATCAGAAAAACCTCTGCCGGGGGTGTCGAGAAAGGATATTAAAAAAACTATTCTGAAAGAATTTATAAACCCGGCAAAAAGGTTTGACAATCATCAAATGATATATTATAATTGATTCACAAACTGGGAACGCTCCCGATATTCATAAAATTAAAAAATGGTAAAAAAAGTTTATGCATTCTGCTGTTCATACGATAACAATTTTAGCAGCTGTTTTAAGCCCACCTTAATCAAGGCATTGGTTATATATGATATATATTAAGGCAAACAGCCAATTCAGGAGGCAGACAGCCAATTCAGGCAGTCAATTAGCAGCAAATTATAATCACTGGAGGGGGTGGTTACCGGCAGTTTATCAGCAATTTAATAAAAGTTTTGAAATCTCAAGAATCACAGGGCTTGCAGGTGAAGTAGGGTTTGCAATTTAGAGCAATTAGAGCAAGTGGAATATTTATCAAAAAAATCATTAAAAACAGGGAGGATTGTCATGTCAAAGAGAAAGGTTATAACAGTTCTTTTGCTGCTGGTTTTTGTTTTTAGCTTTAGCCTGGCAGTGGATGCTCAGGAGAGAACCCGGGAAAACACCATGGTCTATGGCGGTGGACTCTGGGTTCCACCCTCTAACTGGAATCCAATCCACTGGGATGTGATAACCGGAACCGATGGCCTGGTTTATGAAACTCTCTTTCATTATGACCCCATGGATGATGAATTTATTCCCTGGCTGGCAGAGGATGGCTTCTGGATTGAAGATGAAGAAATATATTTTCTGGAACTGAAAGAAGATATTTACTGGCAGGATGGAGAAGACCTCGACGCCGAAGATGTAAAATTTACCTTTACCCTGGCCCGGGAGAACGACCTTCCCTACTCTCCTATCTGGAACTGGCTGGATGAAATTGAAGTTCATAATGACAGGGAACTCTCCTTTATTTTTGATCAGGCTCCCTATCACGAATGGCGGGAGATGCTCTATGGACAGCTGATACTGCCCGAGCACATCTGGAGCGAAATACCCGGCGATGAGCTTTTAGAAATTGCCAATGAAGAGCCGGTAGGCAGCGGCGCCTATACTTACTATGCCGCTGAAAGTGACCGGATGATCTGGGAAAGAAACGATGACTGGTGGGGAATTGAGCATTTTGGTGAGCCTACCCCCAGGTATCTGGAAAATATTATAGTCTATGAAAACAATATTGCTCTGGGCATGCTGCTGCAGGGAGAGCTTGATTTAAGCAACTATTTCCTGCCCGGAATACCAAGACTTAAAGCCAGTCCTGACTATGATATAACCACCTATTATGAAGATGAACCTTATATGCTGCCCGAAAATACTGCCATGCTTTTCCTCAATACTCAAAGACCCGGCCTCGATGATCCCGAATTTAGAAGAGCTTTAGCCTATGCCATTAATCCCGAGATTATTGTGGAAAGGGTTTTTGAGGGAATGGTTGAAAAGGCCGATCCTACCGGTCTGTTCGGAGAAGGCTGGATGGAACTCCACAGCGAAGAGGTAGCAGAGGAATATGGTTTTTACTATGATCCTGATACCGCCGAGGAAATGCTGGATGAAGCAGGTTATGTTGATGCCACCGGTGACGGCTGGAGGGATACTCCCGATGGTGAGGAGCTGGAGTTTACCATTATCGTCCCCGGCGGCTGGACCGACTGGATGGAGTCCATCAATGTCATTGCCGAGCAGTTCAATGAAATTGGCATCAATGCTGAGCCTGATTATCCAGATATTTCGATATATGAAGATAAGATGTTCGGCGGTGATTTTGACATGTTGATCAACAACTTTGGCTCCGGTTTAAGTTCAACTCCCTACAGTTACTGGAACTGGGTGGCCAACCAGCAGATTGATGATGAATATGCCACTGAAGGAAACTTCGGCCGCTATGATAATCCCGATCTTTTTGACAAAATTGATCAGTTAAGCCTGACTCCCTTTGGAGACGAAGCTGCTGAGGAAATAGCGGCAGACATCCAGCGGATCCTTCTTGAAGAGATGCCCTCGATACCGATGTGGTATAATGGCATGTGGGCTCAGTCCACCAATATCAACTGGACCAACTGGCCTTCGGAAGATAATCCTGAAGGTTTACCAATCACCTGGGGTGGCATGTGGACAATGGGAGCCCTGGATATGCTGATTGGACTGGAACAGGTCGAATAAGTCTATTGAAACTTTCGGTAAGATATTCAGCCAGCTAAATAACAACTTATAATGATTTATCTGATATTCCTGGAGTTTGGTCTTTAACTATCACAGGGTATCAGCACTGACAGGTCTTAATATATCTCCGGGCCCGACAGCTTTAAGTGTCGGGCCCAAAAATATCACACTTGCTAGCAGGAAGGAGAGATACAATTAATGGGGAAATATTTTGGTAAAAAGCTTGCCATTTACCTGGCAACCTTTTTTGTGGCCGTTACAATAAACTGGTTAATTCCCCGCTTTATGCCCGGTGACCCGATTTTAAGTATGCTGGCACAGTTTCAGGGGCTGGAAGGGGGCCAGGAGATAATTCAAAGCCGTTTTGTGCAGTCCTTCGGCCTTGATCAACCTCTAATCTATCAGTATTTAAACTTCTGGCGCTCTCTCTTTAGAGGTGACCTGGGTGTCAGCATAACGATCTATCCCCGACCGGTTATAGATATTATCAGAAATTCTATCTTATTTGATATAATCGTGGTTCTGCCGGCGGTTTCTCTCAGCTGGATCATCGGCAATAAAGCCGGAGCCTTTTCCGGTTTCAATAAAAAGGCCGACTCTTTTTTAATGCCCTTTTTCTATTTTTTAACCTCTTCACCCTATTTCTGGTTTGCCATTGTGGTGGTTTATGTTTTTGGTATCCGGCTTAATATCTTTCCTACCAGCCATGCTTACAGCTCAGGCATGACACCCGGATTTACCCTGCCCTTTATTATAAATTTTATCAGACACTGGTTTCTCCCTTTCTTTACCATGTTTCTGGTGGGACTGGGAGGCTGGGCTATCGGCATGAGAAATATGATTATCTACGAGAAGAAAGCTAATTACTCCGAATATATGAAGTCTCTGGGAGCTAAGGACAAAATGGTGAGAAGATATGCCTTTCGAAATGGAGTGCTGCCGCAGGTAACAGGACTGGCCATTCAGCTTGGCACCATCATATCCGGTGCTATCCTGGTTCAGATGGTTTTCTCCTATCCCGGACTGGGTTATCGGATGGTGCAGGCCGTTCAAAATCAGGATTACTTCCTGCTTCAGGGCAGCTTTCTGGCCTTGATAACCATGGCGCTGGCGGCCAACTTTATCGTAGATATTGTCTACATGATAATTGATCCCCGCATCAGAGCTTCCTACAAGGAGGAAAAGTAACTATGTTTCTCTGGAAAAAAATCAAAAACAATGAAAATATCTATTATGCCATAACCAACGTAAAGGTTCAGATTGGATTCAGCCTCTTTTTTCTGATTGTGCTGCTGGCCATTATCGGGCCGATGATAACCAGATACACTTATACAGAATTCGCCGGTCCGGGCTATCACCCTCCTTCCGGTGATTACTGGTTTGGCACGACCCTCCAGGGGCGGGATGTTTTTACCCAGACCGTTTTTGGTCTGCGTTCCACCATCCTGGTCGGTTTTATCGGTGGCCTGATTGCCAGCTTTATCGGTGTCATAATAGGACTGGTTGCAGGCTATAAAGGCGGTCTGCTGGATGAAGCTCTAATGATGCTGACTAATGTGGTTCTCACTTTTCCCACGCTGGCAGTTCTGATAATTGTAGCGGCCTATCTTCCCTACCGGGGCATTGTCAATATGGCTGTGCTGGTGGGGCTGACCGTCTGGCCCTGGACGGCCCGGGCGGTGCGCTCTCAGGCTATGTCATTAAAAAGCTCTCGCTTTGTGGATCTTTCCCGGATTTCAGCTAACAATGTTTTCCGAATCCTTTTTGAAGATATTGCCGCCAACATGTTTTCCTATATTTTCATGGTTTTTATCCTGCAATTTATGGGGACCATTCTGGCCACTGTCGGCCTGGAATTTCTTGGTTTAGGCCCCACCCGGGGGATCTCCCTGGGCCTGATCATGCAGAACGCTGTCAACTGGAATGCCCTGGAACTGGGCATGTGGTGGTGGGGAATAATTCCAGGCTTGATTCTCACCTTTATGATTGTCTCCCTCTACTTTATCAATACCGGACTGGATGAAGCCTTCAATCCAAAATTAAGGGAGTTTTAACCATGGCAGATAATGGAACTGTACTGGAAGTAAAAGATCTTAAAACCTATTACCGGGTTATGAAGGGCGATGTTAAAGCAGTAGATAACTTAAATTTTACGGTCAGGCGGGGCGAAATTCTGGGAGTAGTGGGAGAATCAGGCTGCGGCAAGAGCACGCTGGCTTATTCCCTCATTTCTTTAAAGAAGCCCCTGCAGCATATATCTGGAGAGGCCAATCTTCTGGGACAGGATTTGATGCAGCTTTCCGGCAGGGAAAAGAGAAAACTTAAACTGAAAAATATTTCTATTATCCCACAGTATGCCCTCGATGCCTTCAGCCCTACCAAAAAAATCAAGACTTTTATCAAAGATTTAGTCAAACAGCACGGCCGCCGGGCCGATAAGAAATTCATGGATAAGGTCAGAGAAAGGTTTAAGATTGTCAATCTATCCCCCTCTGTTCTGGATCGCTATTCGATGGAACTTTCAGGAGGCATGAAGCAGAGGGTAGTTATGCTGATTTCCTCTCTCCTGGATCCGGATTTATTAATTGCCGATGAAATAACCTCGGCTCTGGATGTAACCTCCCAGCGTTTTGTCACCACTCTGCTGGCCGATCTCAGAGATGAGGGAATAATCGGTTCGGCTATCTTTATTACCCATGACCTGGCCACTCTCTATCAGATTGCCGATCGCATCCTGGTCATGTATGCCGGGCGTCTGGCTGAGCTGGGAGCTGCTGATGAAATTGTCCATAATCCCCGTCATCCCTATACCCGGGATTTGATTAACTCCCTGCCACGGATAGGGATTCAGCATAAAGATGAGAGATTAACTGGAATCAAAGGCACCCCGCCGGATCTCACTGATATAGGAGAGGGCTGTCGTTTTAGGTTTCGCTGTCAGCATCGCACTGTAGAATGTGACAGCACGCCGAAAATGGAAGAGCCCCGGCAGCGCCATTATATTAGATGCTGGAACTATAAGTCTCTGGGAAGTGATCAAAATGAATGAGAAAAATGAAGCCATTCTGGAAGCTGAAAGACTGACAAAAATATTTTCCAGTGGAATAATCAATAAAGATTATACTGTAGCTGTTAATAATGCTTCCTTTGCGCTTTATCCCGGAAGGGTAACCTCCCTGGTGGGAGAAAGCGGCAGCGGTAAAACCACCATCGGCCGGCTGATTTTAAAATTGATTGATCCTACTTCGGGAACAATCTTTTATCGGGGTGAGGATATCACCAATATTCAGGGAAGAAACAGCAAAAAGGATTATTATCGCCAGGTTCAGGGAGTTTTTCAGGATCCCTTTTCTTCCTTTAATCCTCTCTTTAAAATTAACCGGGTTTTTGAGATGCTCTTCCGTGAATTTAAACCTGAGGCGAATAACAAGAAAGAACTTATCTGCCAGTCTCTTGAGGAGGTTAACCTAAATCCCGGCCGGATTTTAGATAAATATCCTCACCAGTTAAGCGGGGGACAGCTGCAGAGGCTGCTGATTGCCCGGGCACTGCTGCTGGATGTTGAAATTCTGGTAGCCGATGAAATTATCAGCATGCTGGATGCCTCCACCAGGATGGGGGTATTGAATCTGCTGGTCGATATCTGCCGGGATAAAGGGCTGGCTATTTTGTTTATCACCCACGATTTAAATCTGGGTTACTATCTCAGCGATGATACCCTGATCCTCCATGAAGGCAATCTGGTGGAGCGGGGAGCCACCACCCGGGTTTATGAAAACCCCTATCATCCCTATACTCAGATGTTATTTGAATCGGTTCCTGATATTGAGGAAAAATGGGACCGCAGCAGGGAATTTATCCCTGAGCAGATCACTGAAGTTGTCGAGGAGTTTTATCAAAATAACCAGGAAGAGGGCTATAAAGAGGTAGAGAAAAATCATTACGTGCTGATGAGTCTGCCGGATAACAGCAGCCCTGGAGTAACAGAATATTTTCAGGTTTAACTCAATTTCAACTCGATTATGTTATTATCTGAGGAACTAATCAGTCTGAGAGCCTGTAAAAGAGTCGACAAGCTGTAATATTTTTTTTTACAACTCAAAGCAGCTCAGCTTAAACTTCGATAAACTGGCCGGGATTAGATGGGCTTCAGATTGAGAGCCAGTTAGATTGAGGGCTATCAGTATTGAAAGAGAGAATATCTCAGCCCTGATAGCCTGAAAATGCTCAATATTTAGGCGACCACAAGGAGGTAAAACTATGCTAACAAGAAACTNTCCCTCTGATTTTCTCTGGGGAACCGCCACCTCTTCCTATCAGATAGAGGGGGCCCATGATCAGGAGGGGCGGGGGGAATCGATCTGGGACAGGTTTTCCCATACCCCCGGCAATGTTTATAATAATGACACCGGGGATGTAACCTGTGACCACTATAACCGCTATCAGGAGGATGTCAGTTTGATGCAGCAGCTGGGGCTTGATAGCTACCGCTTTTCAATTGCCTGGCCGAGAATATTACCTTCCGGACAGGGCAGGGTCAATCAGGCCGGGCTGGATTTTTACAAAAAGCTGGCGGAAGAGTTATTACAGGCTGGAATCAAACCTGCTGCCACTCTCTATCACTGGGATCTGCCTCAGGCCCTGCAGGATGAGGGCGGCTGGGCAAACCGGGATACAGCCCATCATTTCCAGGAATACGCCGGTCTGGTTTTTCAGGAACTGGATGGCCTGATTGACAGCTGGATCACCCATAATGAACCCTGGGTTATGGCTTATCTCGGCCATTTTTTTGGTGAGCATGCTCCGGGGATAACTGATCTTTCCAAGGCAGTGGCTGTTTCTCATAACCTTCTCCTCTCTCACGGGCTGGCAGTCAGAGCCTACCGGGATCTTTTCGGCAGCCAGGGAGAAATCGGTTTAACTCTGAATCTTCATCCGGTTTATCCGGCAGACAACTCCTCCAGGACTAGGGAAGCTGTAGAACTCAGTGATGCCTTTACCAACCGCTGGTTTCTGGAACCGGTATTTCAGGGAAGTTATCCTGAAGATCTTTTGAAAAGATACCGGGAGAAGCTTCAGCAGCCAGAAATTCAGGAGAATGATCTGGAAATAATCTCTGAACCAATTGATTTTCTGGGAGTTAATTATTACAGCCGCAACCTGGTGGAGTACTCCCCTGAGCCCGAGATATTAAAATTCCAGCCAGTCGAAGTTGAGGAGAGCAAACATACCGCCATGGGCTGGGAGGTTTACCCTGAAGGCCTCTATGATCTGCTCTGCCGCATCCACCGGGACTATCAGCCTGAAAAAATTTATATCACCGAAAACGGGGCAGCCTATCAGGATGAAGTAACCGGTGCTGCCGACAGCAAACGGGTTAAGGATCCTGAAAGAATTGACTACCTCAAGCAGCATATCGATATGGCAGGGAAGGCAATAGAAGAGGGAGTTCCCCTTAAGGGTTATTACCTCTGGTCCCTGCTGGATAATTTTGAATGGGCCCATGGTTACAGCAAGAGATTTGGTATCATCTATGTCGATTTTGCAACCCAGGAAAGAATTCTCAAAGACAGCGCCCGCTGGTACCGGGACCTGATCAGCAAGCAAAAGCAAAACCAGCCTGGATAATTGATAAGGAGGGCGCCCCATGCAAAAACTAAACCTGGCCGGCAGCTGGGAATTCAGGGAGAAGGGCAGAGGAAGCTGGCAGTCAGCAGAAGTTCCGGGCAGTCTTTTTAAAGATCTGCTGCAGGCTGATCGGATTCCCCACCCCTTTTACCGGGATAATTCTGATAAAATTAAAAAGCTGGCGGAAAAGGACTATGAATACCGCCGGAACTTTAGAGTTGATGAAAAACTGCTTGCCTGTGATAAAATATTTCTTTCCTGCCAGGGTCTTGATACCCTGACGGGTATTTTTCTCAACGGAACAATGATAGCTAAAACGGCCAATATGCACCGCCATTACCGCTTTGAAATTTCTGAGCATCTTAACCCCGGGGAAAATACCATCCGGATTGAATTTTATTCCTCCCTGAAGTACATTGCCCGCTGTCAGGACGAAAACCCGGCCTTTGGAGTGGACCACACCGTCGCCGGCTATCCTCATCTGAGAAAGGCCCATTATATGCTGGGCTGGGACTGGGGACCGGTGCTGCCCGATCTGGGCATCTGGCGTCCGCTGGAAATAATAGGGTATCAGGAGGCCCGGCTGGCAGAGGTATATCCCCGGCAGCAGCACATTCTCTCTGAAAATCGGGATGAGCTGGAATCAGTTGAACTGGAAATTACGGCAGCTGTGGAGGTCTGGCAGGAAGATCTGGAACAGAGGACTGCTCTTGCACTGGAGCAGAAGACTGCCTTTAGAGAAGACAGCAGCAATTTAAAACTGCTGCTAATTCTGACCTCTCCTGAAGGCCGGGAATGGACCCGGGAGGTTGAACTGTTTCAGGACTCCGGCAGCCTATCCTCTGCTCCTTTACCTTCTTTCTCTTCTCCTTTAGAAGCAAATCCGGAGGGAAATTCCTCAGAATCTTCTGTTCGATCTCCTTCCCGGACTGAGCTGGACTGTCAGCTGCCTGGCGAAGAGGGCGCCCGGTATTTGCCGGACTGCTCCAGTAGTTTCTGGCAGAAAAGTCTGGCCCGTCAGGAGGCCTCCCTTTCCCCTTCAGTTTACCGGAAAATCAGAGTGAAGTTTCAGCTGGAAAACCCCAGGCTCTGGTGGCCGGTAGACTGGGGCAGCCAGCCTCTCTATCAGCTCAGAGTGAAGCTGCTTAAAACTGAAGAAAACCAGGATAAAAATAATTCTGAGACTGAGAGCAGGGGAAAAGAGCTTGACAGCTGGCAGCAGAGACTGGGACTGCGGAAAATAGAAGTTGTCCGGGAGCCAGATGAATGGGGAGAAAGCTTTTATTTCAAAATTAACGGCAGGGATATCTTTATCCGTGGGGCTGATTACATTCCCGAAGATAATCTGCTTTCCTGCACCACGCCGGAAGACTCTGCCGAGCTGATTCAGGACTGCCTTGAGGCCAACTTTAACATGATCCGGGTCTGGGGCGGCGGTATCTATCCCCCTGATTATTTTTATGATATCTGTGATGAAGAGGGTCTGCTGGTCTGGCAGGATTTGATGTTTGCCTGCTCGGGTTATCACCTGAGCGATAGTTTTGCTGCCAGCATTACCGCAGAAATCAGGGATAATGTCCGCCGGCTGCGCCATCATCCCTCTCTGGCCATCTGGTGCGGCAATAATGAAATTGAGTGGGGCATGAAGGAATGGGGCATCGAGGAAGAGTTCCCCGAACATAAAATTGATTATGTCAGGCAGTTTGAAACCCTGATTCCAGCTCTTGTTAATGAACTTGACCCTGAAACCTTTTTCTGGCCTTCTTCACCCTCCTCTGGAGGCAGTTATCATGAACCCAACAGTCAGAACAGAGGCAATGTTCATTACTGGGAAGTCTGGCATGGGCTCAAACCCTTCAGTCAGTATCAGAATATCTTCCCCCGTTTTATTACCGAATTTGGCCTGCAGTCCTTTCCCGAACTAAAGACAGTGAAAAGCTTTACCGAGCCTGAAGACCGCAATATTTTTTCCCGGATTATGGAGCATCATCAGCGCAATCCCGGCGGCAATTCCAGAATTATTCATTACCTGGGGGAGTATTTCAAGTTTCCCAAAGATTTTGCCTCGCTTCTCTATCTTTCCCAGCTTATTCAGGCCGAAGGTTTAAAAACCGGGATAGAACATTTCCGGCGCTTAAGTGGCCGCTGTATGGGGACACTTTACTGGCAGCTAAATGACTGCTGGCCTGGAGCATCCTGGTCCAGCAGGGATTATTTCGGGCGCTGGAAAGCGCTGCACTACCTGGCCCGCCGCTTTTATTCCCCGATTTTGCTGTCAGCTAAAACAGCAGTTTCTCAGAAGAATCAGAATAACCTGGAGGAAAGCGGACCGGGTAAAATCCCGGCTGAGAGTGATGCCGGCAGCATGGAGGTTAGTCTGCACCTGACCAACGATACTCTCTCATCGGTGAGAGGAGAGATCAGCTGGTTTCTGGAAACCAGTGCCGGGAAAACCCTGGAACAGGGCCAGTTTAAAGTGGAACTTCCAGAAAGAACCGGTCAGAGGGTAAAAACCCTGGATTTTTCTGCTTATCGAGCAAAAAAGCGGGAGATTTATCTCCGGGCAGAATTTAACCCTGCTTCCAGCAAATCACAGCAATCTTCTCAAAAGCTTCCAGACTCCAGGGCCCGGGCTGCTCAAACTGGCCAAGACTCCCTAGCTTCTCAAGCGACCCAGACAACCCAAACCAACCAGACAACCAAAGCTACCTTAACTGATAATTCCGGCAGCCTGCTAACTGATTCCCTCAGAACAGCTGGAGCAACCACCTATCACCTCTTTGTTCG
>SL_5KL_010_SEDDRAFT_10000256_pt1 | contig 34166 bp, 26 predicted proteins | sample SodLakKL_010_SED_FD_9118 | JGI IMG/M metagenome (IMG submission 9118) | reverse complement strand
CCTGCTTTGCTCGCCGGAAAAACTGGAATACCTGGCCCTTGGTTTCCTGCGTTCTGAAGGGCTGCTTTCCGGTATGGAAGACCTGGAATCGATCCGGATCAGGGAAGAAGAGGGCCTAATCGAAGTCGATTTGAAGGAAGGAGAGGGGCTTGCTGAAAAGCTATACGGTAAAAGGACTGTAACGTCCGGATGCGGCAAGGGAACAGTTTTTTTTAGTGCCCTGGATTCCCTGCGCAGCAGCCCTTTGACTGGAAAACTGCAGATTAGCCCCGAAAAGGTGCTTGATCTGATGGGTTCTTTACAGGATAAAGCGGAATTGTATAAAAAAACCGGGGGAGTGCACAGCGCCGCACTGGCCGACAGCGAAAGGATTCTCTATTTTTGTGAGGATATCGGTCGTCACAATGCCCTGGACAAGATAGTAGGCCAGTGCCTGAAAGAGGGCATTTCCACGGAAGACAAGATTATTGTCTCCAGTGGCCGCCTTAGTTCGGAAATTCTGCTCAAAGCGGCCAAGCTTAAAATACAGCTGCTCATTTCCAGGGCTGCGCCCACTTCGCTATGCCTGGAGCTGGCAGAAAATCTGAATATAACCCTGGTTGGATTCGCCAGGGGTAAGCGCTGCAACATCTATACCCATGGCTGGAGAATTAACCAACTGTAATAATTACACTAGAGCTTGTCTATCAAGCTTCTACCGGCAGATAGGATTCATAAACCTTGCTGCGCAGCTGGCAGGTAAACCCGGTGCGGGAAATCCGCACACCGGGTTTGATGCAGCGGGAACTGGAAATAGGCAAGGTAAGGATATTGAAGCACTGTCAACCGAAGAGACAGCTAACAGACCAGGCTTGAGCTAAACTATTACGCCAGTTCTCGAGTCTACAACCTGTTGCCCTTGCTGAATGATAAGCTGATAACGCGACAATGGGTAGTTCTAGACAACCTAAGATTTAGGTCAGAAATGAACAGTTGGAACAGAACCAGCTTACATGGAAGAAGGTGGTAAGTGTGATGAAAAAAGTATATGTTACCCGCAGGATTCCGCAACCGGCCCTGGATCTGCTTGAAGCTGAGTGCTGCCTTGAGGTTAACCCCCATGACCGGGTGTTGGGCAGGGAAGAACTGCTTGAAGCAGCAAGTGATGCAGAAGGGTTGCTGTGCCTGCTGACCGATCAAGTTGATGCGGATCTGCTCGATCAAATGCCCCGGTTAAAAATAGTGGCCAACTGTGCCGTCGGTTTCGACAATATCGATATCCCGGCCTGCACCACAAGAGGGGTGGCGGTATCTAACACTCCCGGGGTGCTGACCGAAACCACGGCTGATATGGCCTGGGCCCTGCTGATGACTGCAGCCAGAAAGGTGGTTGAAGCAGACCGTTATGTCCGGGACGGAAAATTTAAAGCCTGGGCTCCAATGCTTTTTTTGGGGCAGGAAGTCAACCACAGGGTGCTGGGAGTGATCGGGATGGGGCGGATTGGTAGAGCAGTAGCCAGGCGGGCTTCCGGTTTTAATATGGGGGTTGTTTACCATGATGCTTCCAGATTAACTCCGGAAGAAGAGCGGCAGCTGGGAGTGGAATACAGGGACCTGAAGGATTTACTGCAGGAAGCCGACTATATCTCCTTGCATGTGCCTTTGAACGATCAAACCAGGCACCTGATCGGGGCACAGGAGCTAAAACTCATGAAAAAGTCAGCTTACCTGGTTAATACTTCCCGGGGGCCGGTAATCGATGAAAAAGCGCTGGTCAGGGCTTTAACAAATAATGATCTGGCCGGGGCGGCCCTGGATGTTTATGAAAACGAACCCGAACTGGCTCCCGGCCTGGTTGAACTGGATAATGTCACCCTTGCCCCCCATATAGCCAGCGCTACTGTTCAAACCAGGACCAAAATGGCCGTTATGGCTGCTGAGAACCTGCTGGCCGGCTTAAAAGGGGAAAAGATCCCTAACCTGGTCAACAAGGAGTTAAAGCTATAGGACCAGCCACGGGGACGTTTCAGTTGTCATCTTTCAGCCACGGGGACGCAGCCACCGGGACGTTTCAGCTGTCATCTCTTAAGGCTTGAGCTGCGCAGCGGGGCGCTTGCGCCATTTAACCCTTATTCTTTTCTGGAAATTATTACTCGTTACTGCTTGCCGAAATCAACTTACGGAGCATATCTTTATCCTTAACCATTTTTTCATCCATATGCAGTTTTTTAGCGTGAACGTTGACTTCATCCAGGTAGAAACCGGTCCGGTACTCGATTTCTTCTTTAATAGTTTTCTGGATTTCGTGTAGCAGTTTATCCAGCCTCATTACGGGCAAGTGGGCCAGATCGATAGCCAGGTCTATTTCTAAAACTACTTTTGATCTTCCGTTTTCCAGGTCAATGTCCAGCACCTTGTAAATGCCGGGTATTTCAGATATCAGGTGCCTGGCCAGGTCGGTGATAACATGTTCGGCAATATAGAAGTTTCCCAGGTTACTGAAGATAGGCCTGATCACAGAGCGTTCCATGGGGATGTCTCCCGACTTAGCCTCCGGCAGGGTAAAAAATGAACGGAGCGGATCGATTATATAGCCCGGAAACTCCTTCTTTATGGCGAATGTGGGCAGAGGGATCACATGGCGGTTGTCTTCAGCTCTTATAGCCAGGGCTTTTTTAATTGAATCCGGGTCGGAAACTTCTTCGATGTGATATATAAAAGTAGGTTTGGGCAGGCCCAGGTTTTCGGCAATAACTTCCGCCATGCGCCTGGAAGTGCCCAGGATCAAAATCTTTTCCGGCTTTATTTCCTCCAGTCTTTCCCTTACCTGGCGGGCATGTTCAGGGTCGTTAAATACGGCGCGTTTGATGGCTCCGTAGCGGGTGCTTTCCCTTTTTGCCGAACGTCCGGCCAGGTTGATGTTGCCCTTGATCAGTAAACCGTCGTCGACAATATATTCGATATTGTGCTTAGCTGCCAGGACCGGGGCGTGGTGACTTTTTCCGGTGCCGCTGTGCCCGATTAATGCATAAACCTCCATAAAATACCCTTTCCTAACCTTTATTTTAGCAGTGCTACTGCTCCACTACTTGCGTAGGATCATAAATTTGATTATTATTATAACATACTGAGACCAGATCTTCAGTGGGGAGACCAGTTCCGGTCTTTATAATAATCGATTAGGGTTTGCTCATCCTGTTTACATAAACCCCGGTAATCCTGAAAGAATCAGGCGATCAAAGCATCCATAACAGGCAATAGTGTCAGACCCTTTCAGCCCATTAATTAAGAAGGAGAATAAAACCCATGATCATCATTACTTCTCCCCAGGAAAAAATATCCGGCGAACTGACGGTGCCTGGAGATAAATCGATTACCCACCGGGCAATCATGCTGGGAGCGCTGGCCCGCGGCGTAACCGAGGTGAGGGGGTTTCTTGACGCCGAAGACTGCCGATCTACCATAAACTGCTTGAAAGCCCTGGGTGTAAGAATTACCTTAAAAGGGAAACGCCTTTTTATTGAAGGGCGCAATAAAAAGTTAAAATCTCCGGCCGGTGATCTGGATGCCGGAAATTCTGGCACGACTGCCAGGCTTCTTTTAGGGATCCTGGCCGGCCAGGAGTTTCAAACTACATTGACCGGGGATCAATCTTTGCAAAAAAGGCCGATGAAAAGGGTGATCGAACCCCTGCGGCAAATGGGTGCGCAATTTGAAGGTAATGCTGAGACCCTTCCCCTGACGATCAGGGGTGGAGAGCTGGAACCGATTACCTTTAAATCTCCCCAGGCCAGTGCCCAGGTCAAATCTGCCCTGCTCCTGGCAGGCCTTTATACCGGAGGCGAGACAATCATAGAAGAACCCTTTCAGAGCCGGAACCATACTGAATTGATGCTAAACCGGTTTGGGGCCAGGCTTAATATGGAAGGCAGCCGGGTAACCCTGCAAAGTGGAAGCCTGTTAAAAGGAGGGCAGGTCAGGGTGCCGGGAGATATTTCTGCAGCTGCTTTTTTAATGGTGGCTGCGGCAATTGTACCTGGATCTGAATTGCTCATTAAAAATGTGGGTGTAAACCCGACCCGGACTGGAATTATCGATGTGCTTTCCCAGATGGGTGCTGTTGTGGAACTGCATGAAGAAAAGTTATGGGGGAAAGAACCGGTTGCCGACATCATGGTTAAGGCTGACTCCAGGTTGAAGGGTATCCTGGTGGGGGGAGAATACATACCCCGCCTGATTGATGAAATACCTGCCCTGGCCGTAGCTGCTGCAGTAGCCCGGGGCCGAACGGAAATCAAGGATGCATCCGAGTTGAGGGTTAAGGAGTCGGATCGCATCTCCACCCTGGCTGGAGAGCTGAAAAAGATGGGCGCTTGTGTTGAAGAAACCGATGACGGGATGGTTATTGAAGGCAAAGATAGATTGACCGGGGCAGATGTAGATGGCTGTGATGACCACCGCATTGCCATGGCCCTGGCTGTGGCCGGGTTGGTAGCGGAAGGAGAAACCGCGGTCAGCGGCGCTGAAGTGATCAACGTATCATTTCCTGGATTTATGCAGGCCCTGCGATCCTTAGTCAACAATTGACCACAAACCGGCTTAACTGCACAAGCTGTTGTCCTTGTTGAATAATAAGCGTCGCTATGGGGACGGCTTGAACGTCACTTAAAGCATAGCGTTAAGGCCGAAGGGGAGGTGGTGGAACCGTTCCCTGCGGCTTAGGGGCTATGCCTGGGTATTTGCAGCCTGGTTAAATTGACGCTGGTGATTCTATATGTTAATATATGGTTGTTGTTTCCAGCATTTAGCTCACCATTTGCAGCCTTCCTGGCAAAGGGGCAAATCCGGATTAGGAGAAAGATATGATCATACCGGTTTTTTCATATGAGCAATACAGGCAAAATCAAAAAGCGGCCCAGTTTTTGGACGATTATCGGGAAGAACGGGAAAATGTACTGGCCATTATAGAGAAAGTTCGGACTGACGGTGATTCTGCGCTAAAGGAGTATACCCTGCAGTTTGATAAAGCCGACCTGGAACAGCTGCAGATCAGTACAGAAGAGATGGCAGATGCCGTACAATCTGTCCCCGGCGAACTATTAAATGCTATTCAGGGGGCCAGGGCTAATATTGAACGGTTCCATCGCCACCAGCTGGAAAAGAGCTGGTGGGATAGCGGGCCGGGCTGGATTGCCGGTCAGCGTTTCCAGCCCCTGCAGGCAGTTGGTGCTTACATACCGGGCGGGACCGCTGCCTATCCTTCGTCGGTACTCATGAGTGTTGTTCCTGCCCGGGTAGCCGGCGTAAAAGACATCTATATTTGCACTCCACCCGACGAAAGCGGCGCGGTCAATCCTGCCACCCTGGCGGCGGCTCAAGAAGCCGGTGTTACAGCTGTATATAAAGCAGGTGGGGCCCAGGCTATTGCCGCCCTGGCATACGGAACGGAAACTATACCCGCAGTGCAGAAAATTGTCGGTCCGGGTAATATTTACGTTACCCTGGCAAAAAAAGAAGTCTTCGGTCAGGTTGGCATCGACATGCTGGCCGGGCCCAGCGAAATCGTGGTTGTTGCCGATTCTACTGCCCGACCGGCTTTCATAGCAGCGGATCTTCTTTCGCAAGCGGAACATGATCCTCTCTCTCGTTCGATATTGATCACCTCCTCAGAAGAGTTGGCCGGCCGGGTTGTAAACCACCTGGAGGAACAATTGCTTACTCTGCCCAGGAGGGGAATAGCCAGGCAATCGCTAAAAGAACAGGGTGCAGTGATTATGGTGGCCGATTTAAGGGAGGCCTGGGCGGTTGTAAACGAACTGGCTCCTGAGCACCTGGAACTGCACCTGGAAGATGCCTGGCAATATTTAGATCATATAACCAGTGCCGGGGCAATTTTTATCGGGTCCTATACCCCGGAATCGCTCGGGGACTACTGGGCCGGTTCAAACCACGTTTTACCGACTGCCAGGGCTGCGCGTCATGCTTCTGCCCTCGGCGTGGTGGATTTTATAAAAAGAACGCACGTGATAAGCTATACGCAAGAAGCGCTGGAAGGATCGGCACAGCAAATTGCCGTCCTGGCCAGAGCGGAGGGCCTTGAAGCTCACGCCAGGGCAGTGCTGTTAAGGAGGCGTAACAATGAACCGCAGAGCCAAGATTGAGCGAAAAACAACTGAGACTGCAGTGTTTTTAGATTTGAATATTGACGGCGGTGGTAAGGCTGATTTAAAAAGCGGCCTGCCTTTTTTTGAGCATATGCTGAACCTGTGGTGCCGCCACGGTTTTTTTGACCTGATCATCAGGGCGAAAGGAGATATCGAAATCGATCCCCACCACCTGGTGGAAGATATCGGTATCTGCCTGGGCCGGAGCTGGCGTGAAGCTTTGGGCGACAAAAGAGGGATCAGGCGCTATGGATTTTCTATAACCCCTATGGATGAAGCCCTGGTTACTGCAGCAGCGGATCTTTCCGGGCGCTCCTGGCTGCATTATGATATTAAGCTGCCACCAGGTGAAGTGGGGACAATGGATGCAGAGCTATTTGAGGTATTCTGGCAGGCTTTTGTCAGCGAAGGGCGGTTCAACCTGCATCTGTTTTTAAATCACGGCAGAAACAAACATCATATTATCGAAGCTTCTTTCAAAGCTGCTGCGAGGTCACTAAGTGAGGCTGCTGCGATGATGAAAGGTTACGACGATTTCATGTCTACCAAGGGAAAACTGGAATGAGGTGAAAATGATGCTGGTGATACCTGCCATAGATTTAAGGAAAGGGCGCTGTGTTCGACTTTACCAGGGGGATCCAGAAAAAGAGACTGTTTACGGGGATAATCCCGTTGAAGTTGCCCGCCAGTGGGAGCAGCTGGGAGCTAAAATGCTGCACCTGGTTGACCTGGACGGCGCGTTTACAGGCTTGTCCCAGAATGCAAAAATGATTTGTTCTATCGGTGAAGAGGTTCGGATACCGCTGCAGCTGGGCGGGGGGATCCGATCCCGGGAAGCGGTTGAAAAGGCCATATCCTTTGGTGTTTCCCGGGTTATCATCGGAACCATTGTTGTCGAAGAACCGGGGTTGGCCCGGGAACTGGTTAAGGGTTTTGGAGAAAGTATCCTGGTCGGTATTGATGCCCGCGATGGAAAAGTTGCCGTGAAAGGCTGGACCGAATCTTCGGCTGTAGAAACGGTAGAACTGGCCTCAATAATTGAGCAGTGGGGGGTCAAGGAAATAGTTTATACCGATATTCAAAAAGATGGCACCATGCAGGGGCCGTCTCTGGAGGCTCTGGAAGAAATAATCAGCAAAACAGCCCTGCAGGTGATCGTATCCGGCGGGATTTCATCAAAAGAAGACCTGGTTTCCCTTAAACCATATGGAAACCGGGTTAAAGGGGTTATAATCGGCAAGGCTCTCTACAGTAACCAGTTAACCCTGCCCGATGCTATGGCTGTATTTGATTGAATGATCAGCGCGCCAAGTTTAGGTTATGGAGGTTTTGATGTGGGAGAACATACAAATAATGAACCGCAGGCCTTGGAAACGAGTGAATTGAAATATGATCAGAACGGACTGCTTCCTGCCGTTATCCAGGATCACCGTAATAATGCGGTACTGATGGTCGGATACATGAATGAAGAAGCCCTTAAGCGGACCTTAAATACCGGGCGGGTTTGTTTTTGGAGCCGCAGCCGCCAGGAATACTGGGTTAAAGGAGAAAGCTCAGGCAATTTTTTTGAACTTAAATCCATTTATGCCGATTGTGATGCCGATACTCTGCTGGTAAAAGTAATGCCCCTTGGGCCGGGATTAGCCTGCCATACTGGCCGCTATTCCTGCTTTTTTAATACCCTGACCGGCGTTGAGCAGCGGAGGCAGAGCGATGATTGATTATCACCTTCATACTGCACGCTGCTGTCACGCTATGGGAACCCTTGAAGAGTATCTCACCGAAGCGGAAAACAAACAGCTGACCGAAATCGGTTTTGCCGATCACTTTCCGCTCGACCTGCTGGGCTTTGAACCCCGCAAGCAGGTGACCATGCACCCTGAAGAACTGCCGGTATATATGGATCAGGTGGCTAATTTAAAAAAGCAGTCGTCTTCAGTAAAAATCAAGCTGGGCATAGAGATCGATTACCTGCCGGGGACTGAAAAGCAAGTAGAAGAGTTGCTCGGTAAGTACGAGTTTGATTATATAATCGGCTCGATTCACTTTATGGGGGACTGGGATTTTACCCATCCAGTATATGCTGACGACTATAAGCATAAAGATTTGGATGAAATATACCACCGCTACTACGAACTGCTGGCCATGGTATGCAAAAGCGGTTTATTTGACATAATTGGCCATATTGATGTGGTAAAAAAATTTGGCTACCGTCCCCAGAGCAACCTGGAATCGACCCGGCTGGAAATTGCCAGGATCTTGCGTGAAACAGGCACCTGCCTGGAACTGAATACTGCAGGCAGGGATGCGCCGGTCGGTGAATTTTACCCGGACCGGGATTTTTTGGCCATGTGCCATTCTGAAGGAGTTGCCGTTACCCTGGGATCCGATGCTCATGCGCCGGAACAGGTAGGCCGTTATTTTCCAGAGGCCGTTGATCTTCTAAAAGAAACCGGTTACCGGGAATTAGCAGTATTCGAACAGCGCAAAAAGAGCAAGCAGAGGCTTTAATAATCCATTTGATGGCAAAATAGCAAAGTGAATGTTCAACCTGTTCAGGTTATGATCCGGCAAGCCTGATAAGCCAGAAATGAAGGCTCAGGCAAGCAAAATTTTCAAATTACCAGGGCACCTGGATCAACAGCCCGGAGGTAGCTGAGCAGGCTCTAGATAGAGGAGGTCGGATTTTGCCTGAACTTTTTTGCGATCACATCGATACGCCAAAAGGCGTTTTTTTGGTTATATTTCATTCCGGCGGCATTAACAGGCTTTACTTTCCGGGCCGGGAGCCGGAATGCGGTTATCAGGAGGCCAGGATGCCCTGGCGCAAACTGTCTGAAGACCTGAACCGCTATTTGGCCGGGGAAGCGGTTAACTGGGACCGGTATCCCCTTGATTTCTGCGGGTACCGCCCCTTTACGGCGAACCTCCTGGCAGTAGTCCGCCGCATTCCCCACGGCCGGGTTTGCACCTACCGTGAAGCCGCGGAACGGTCCGGTTCACCGCTCGCCTGGCGGGCGGCAGGGCAGGCCCTGAAAGCCAACCGGCACCCGATCCTGGTCCCCTGTCACCGGGTGATTGCCAGCAGTGGTAAACCGGGCGGGTTTAGCGGACCTCCAGGATGGAAGCAGATGCTGCTGGAACTGGAATCGGAGCGATACGGGAGGCGGTAAAGATGCGTGTTTTAACCGGCGGTGAATCACACGGTCCATGTTTGACCGGAATTATAGAAGGGCTTCCGGCAGGCCTGGAGCTGGACAGTACGGCAATTAACAAACAACTGGAGCGCCGGCAGAAAGGTTACGGGCGCGGTGGCAGGATGGCAATCGAAAAAGACCGGGTGGAATTTCTATCCGGCCTGCGTTTTAATCGCACCCTGGGCAGCCCGCTTACTCTTCAAATCAAAAACCGCGACTGGGATAACTGGCGAGAAGCTATGGCCCTTGAGGGAGCGCCTCCGCCAGACTTAGAAGCGGTAACCCGGCCCCGTCCCGGGCATGCTGATCTGGCCGGCGGGTTAAAATATAACCACCGGGATTTGCGCCAGGTTCTTGAACGCTCCAGCGCCAGGGAAACGGCAATGCGTGTGGCTGTTGGCACAGTGGGAAAGATATTGATAGGAAGATTTGGGTTTAAATTTTACAGCCACGTAGCCGGAATCGGTACCATTACTGCACCGGTCAGCCCTGCAGACCTGCCCGCCCTGGCTGAGCAGGTTGAACAATCCCCGCTGCGCTGTGCCGATTCCCGGGCGGAAAAAGCGATGCTCGATGAAATTGATCGGGCGGGTAAAGACGGCGACACTCTGGGCGGCATAATAGAGCTGGTAATTACTGGTGTCCCGGCCGGGCTGGGCAGCCATGTCCACTGGGACCGGCGCCTGGATGGACGCCTTGCCGGGGCCCTCATGAGTGTCCAGGGCATAAAAGGGGTAGAGATCGGGGCCGGTTTTAAAGCTGCCTGTCAACGTGGAACTCAGGTCCATGATCCAATCATGGGCCACAGGGAAAAGGGGATCGTCCGTTCTGCCAACCGGGCCGGAGGCATTGAAGGCGGTGTTACCAATGGCGAAGCCCTGCTGCTCAGGCTGGCTATGAAGCCCATTCCAACTCTGGCCAGGCCGCTTTCCAGTGTTGACCTGGAAACAGGGCAGGAAGCGCCCGGGGCATTTGAACGCTCCGATGTTTGCGCAGTTCCCTCCGCCGCCGTAGTAGCTGAAGCGGTTGCAGCCTGGGAGCTGGCTGTCGTTTTTCTTGAAAAGTTCGGGGGCGACTGGATTGAAGAAATAGAAGCCTCTTTTCAATACTACATGGAAACGATTACCAGGCGTTTAAATAAAGGCCAGCCATAACTACAGTCTATCGCCCTTGTTGAATGATAAGTGGCGCCGGGGGGGGCGGCTCAGTTTTGAACAGGCAGGAAATTATTGTGAAAACCAGGGGGTTTGATTACCGGGTTTTAATTGGTGACAACCTGCTGGCTGAAACAGGATCTTTTCTGCAAACCCTTTTTCCACCGGGCCGGACCCTGCTGGTCAGCGATGAAAATGTTTTTTCCCGCTGCGGCGAACAGGTCATTTGTTCTCTTGCAGCAGAGGGATGGCAGGTAAAAACTGCCCTGGTCAAACCGGGCGAACGTTCAAAAACCCTGTCCGGAGCAAAGCGACTTTATAATACCTGCTTCGAGAGCGGACTTGACCGCAGTTCACCGGTTATTGCCCTCGGCGGCGGCGTAGTAGGCGACCTGGCCGGCTTTGTAGCTGCAACCTTTATGCGGGGAGTGCCCCTGGTTATGCTTCCTACATCGCTTCTGGCCCAGGTGGACAGCAGTGTGGGAGGGAAAGTAGCTGTAAACCATCCCCTGGGAAAAAATATGATCGGGACGATTTATCCTCCCCGCCTGGTCCTTATAGACCCCCTGGTTTTAAAAACCCTTTCTCCCAGGCAGTACCGGGCCGGTACAGCCGAGGTGATCAAATACGGTATTATTGAAGATGAAGATTTTTTCCTGTGGCTGGAGGACAACCTCGACTTGCTTCTGGCCCTTGAACCAGGGCCCCTGGCTGACGCAATAGCCGCTTCCATCCGCTCCAAGGCCAGGGTGGTTGAAAAAGACGAATACGAACAGGATTACCGGCGGATCCTTAATTTCGGCCATACCATCGGGCACGCCCTTGAGGCGGCAACAGCCTTCCGCTATTATCTGCACGGGGAAGCGGTATTAATCGGGATGCACCTTGCCGTTAAACTGGCTCAAAAACTATCTTATCTTGATTTTGCATCCGCCGAACGAATCAACCGCCTCCTGTCCCGGATAAAAATGAAAAAGCCACCGGGAGACTTGACTGTAGATAAAGTTATCGGTAAACTGGAGCATGATAAAAAACGCCAGAGCGACGACCTGATCTTTGTTTTGCCCAACCGGATCGGTTCTGCAGTAATGGCCCCGGTAAGTGATAAGCAAATGATTGCCGGGTTAGTAGAATCCTACCTCAAGGGTGATTAGTTAATTTATATAAAAAAGCTAATGACAATTGTGTCCTTCTCAGCTATACTGAACAGGGTCCCAGTTACATGAGCCCGGCAAGCCTGAAATGTAGAGGCCGGCAATTGAGCTTATAATCGGCAGTGCTTTGAAGTTACTCCAAAAGAATAACTGGTTCAGGGGGACAACAACTGGCCCGGCATCAAGCAGCGCCGGGCAGTTTGAATGGAGAGTGATGTCAATGAAAACAACTTTTAAACCGGGGCGATTTATGATCCTGGTTCTTTTGTGCGCCTTGATTATCCTGTCGGGTGTTCATGCTTTTCAGAATGCAGCCGACAGGGAAGAAGGGATCAGGCGCGGCCTTGATATAGCCGGTGGGCTTTATGTGCTCATGGAAGCGGTGGAAACCGGCGACCAGGAAGTTGATGATGATGCTATCGAGCGGGCTATTGCCGTAATCCGAAACCGGGTGGACGAACTGGGGGTTGCCGAACCGGTCATTGCCCCCCAGGGCGACGACCGGATCAGGATTGAACTCCCCGACCTGGATGATGTTGAGCAGGCCAGGGAAATAATCGGACGTACTGCCATGCTGGCCTTTGTCGGGCCGGATGGTGAAGAAATAGTGACCGGTGCCCACCTGGAACGAGCCAGGGCGGAAAGGCAGCCTGAAAGATCACCCTATCCTTTTGTTAGCCTGGAATTTGACAGTGAAGGGACCAGTCTTTTTGCAGAAGCTACCGAGAAGTATTTTGGTGAGCCGATTGCAATTTACCTGGATGACGAGGTTATATCCGAACCGGTGGTCAGGGCGGTTATTACTGAAGGGCATGCTACCATCGAGGGCAATTTTGATTATGAAGAAGCCTCAGAACTGGCCCTGCTCCTGAGGAGCGGTTCTCTACCCGTAGAGCTGCGCGAACTTGAATCCCGCCTGGTAGGCCCCACCCTGGGTCAAAGAACGGAAGAAATAGCCGCTTTAGCGGCGGCGGTGGGCCTGGTACTGGTCCTCTTGTTCATGATTGCCTATTACCGCCTGGCTGGCATAATCGCCGGGATGGCCCTGGCATTTTACCTGTCTATGGTTTTATGGGCTTTGAATTATCTTCCTACAACCCTTACCCTGCCTGGAATTGCCGGGCTGATCCTTTCAATCGGTATGGCCGTGGATGCCAACGTAATCATATTTGAGAGGATCAAGGATGAGCTGCGCTCCGGCCGGACTATACGCAGCGCCATGGAAAGCGGCTTCCAGAGGGCATTCCGGGCTATTATTGATGCCAATGTAACTACCCTGATCGTAACTGTAGTGCTATTTATATTGGCCAGCGGCCCGGTCAGGGGCTTTGCTGTAACCCTGTTTATTGGCATTGTCTGCAGCATGTTTACGGCTATAGTCCTTACCCGAATCCTAATGCGCCTGGCATTTAAGTCTGGAATAATCCAGAGCGGGGCTTACGTGGGGGTGAAAATATAATGATTAATTTTATAGGCAACCGCCGAAAAGCATACCTGCTGTCACTGATCTTGATCACAGCCGGCATAATTTCCCTGGCTGTATTCGGTTTAAACCTGGGCATAGATTTTACCGGCGGCACTGTTTTGCAGTTTAACCTGGGCGAAGAAGTTTCCATGCAGGAAATAGAAGAAGCCCTTAAGCCTTATGACGAACTGGAAGGCGCAGCGGTGCAGATAATCCAGGGCCGGGACCTGGATGGTGAGCCTACAGATGAAGGCTTGATTATCAGGGGGCCGATTATGCCTGAGGAACGGCGCGATGCCCTCGTAAATGATTTTAGAGACCGTTTTCCGGGCATGGGAGCCGATGATTTGAGAGTAGAAAGCGTGGGAGCTGTAATCGGCGCCGAATTGACCCGTCAGGCCCTGCTGTCCCTTTTTGTAGCTATTCTGGCTATGGTGGCATACATTACTTTTCGCTTTGAATTTAAATTTGCCGTGGCAACCATTACCGCTCTTTTGCATAATATCGTCGTTGTGCTCGGTATTTTTTCCATCCTGCAGATGGAAATCAATGTTCCCTTTGTGGCAGCGATCCTGACCGTTTTTGGTTACTCGGTCAATGATACTATCGTAATCATGGACCGTATCCGTGAGAATATCAAGCACAGGAAAAAGGGAGATTATGTCGAAGTTGTCAACCAGAGTATCAACCAGAACCTGATGCGATCGATTAACACATCTCTGACAACCCTGCTGGTGCTTGGTGCCCTGCTGTTTGGTTTCCATTACTTTATCGGCAGTCTTGATTTGATTGTTTTTGTGGTAGCCCTGATCCTGGGAGTTTTTGTGGGCACCTACTCGTCGATATTTATCGCCAGCCCCCTGTGGTTGAACCTGCAGGATGTCAACCTCAGTTTGAACAGGCATCGTAAAGCGGCTTAATAGTCCAGGAAAAGGTTCCGGCCTTAAAAGCTAATGGAAGTATCAAAGCAAGGTTTAGCCTACATCATAAGCGGGGAGAGATAACAAGTGAGCTCTATATATTTAATTATCGCCCTGGTTTTTAGTATGATCATCGCCATCGCGGCTATTGCCAATACTGAGCCGGTGACCGTTAACTATATTTTTGGGCAGGCCAGCGTTTCCCTGATTATCCTCATCCTCGGTTCGGCTTTCGCCGGGGCCCTGGTGATGGGCATGATCAGCCTTTTCCGCAGCATCCGGGCTGCCCTGGCTTTTCGGCAGGCCCGGCATGAAAAAGAAGCCCTGGAAAAGCAGATCAAGGAACTGGAAGAAGAAAAGATCTTCCTGCAGGCTGAACTGAACAAGGCTCTTTCCGCCCCCGGGGAAATAGAAGCAAACGCCCGGATGATTACGATGGAGGCCGGAGAGGAAGTAGAGCCAGGAGAAACAGTGAGTAATCATGAAGGTACTCAAGAGAGTGCTGAAGATAGCGATGAACAGTTAAATGAGGAACCTAGCTAGATGAGCCTGAGCGGTAAGAAGTGGGTATGGCCCGACCAGGATTGTAACGTGGTGGAGAAAATAAGTAAGAACCTCGGGTTCTCAACCGCCCTGGCCCGGCTGCTTGTTAACCGCGGGATCACCGATCCTGACCAGGCCCGGGCTTTTTTATGCCCATCCCGGGAGCAGTTTCAACCGCCCTGGGATATGGCCGGTATGGAAAGCGCAGTAGAAAGGCTGCTCCGGGCGCTTCAGGGCAATGAAAAAATTGTCATCCATGGTGATTATGACGCCGATGGCATAGCCGCTTCGGTCATACTGGTAGAGGCTTTACGCGGACGCGGCGGCAATATTGAATACTATTTGCCCAGCCGTTTTGGAGAAGGCTACGGTCTGCACCTGGAGGCTTTGAAAAAATTCCGGAAGCAGGGAGCCACCCTGGTTGTTACCGTGGACTGCGGGATTAACGCGGTTGATGAAGTTCAATGGGCTTCTGAAAACGGCCTTGACATCGTTGTGACCGATCATCACCAGCCGCTTCAAAAACTCCAGGGGGCGGTGGCCGTCCTTAACCCCTTGCAAGAACACTGCTCCTACCCGTTCAAAGAAATGTCCGGCGCCGGTATCGCCTTTAAGCTGGTTTCTGCTTTAATGGAAAAGGTTGGTGAGCCTTTTCCCGAGCATCTCCTTGACCTGGCCGCCCTGGGAACAGCGGCGGATGTAGTCCCCCTGCTCGGTGAAAACAGGATTATTGTCCATTATGGTTTAGAGGTACTGCGCCGCATGCGCAGGATCGGTTTCAAAGCCCTGGCAGAAGCAGTTAATCTCGACGAGCAGAGGATAAACAGCACTTCCCTCTCTTTTGCCCTGGCTCCGGCCATTAACGCTGCCGGGAGAATGGGAGAGGCCCGGCCTGCTGCGGAGCTGCTGCTTGAAAACGATCCTGCGCGGGCTAAATCCCTGGCTGAAAGCCTGCACCGGGCCAACCAGCTGCGCCGTTCCACGGAACAAAAAATACTCCTGGAGGCGGAAGAGGCAGCCATCAAAATGATCTCTGAGGATAATCAGAAGGTCATTACCCTGGCCGGACGCAACTGGCATCACGGTGTTATAGGTATAGTAGCTTCCAGGCTCGTGGAAAAATATAACCGCCCCTTCTGCCTGATCGCCCTGGAGGGTGAGGAAGGACGCGGTTCGGCGCGCAGTATCGCCGGGTTTAATATTACAGCAGCCCTCGCTGAATGTGCTTCCAGCCTGGAAAGGTTTGGTGGACACGAGCAGGCGGCCGGTTTTACGGTCAGGGCAGACCGGGTTGAAGACCTCAGGGATGGGCTTAACCGCTATGCCCGGGTCAATCTTGAGGACTTCGATTTGGAGCCGCGCCTTTTTATTGAGGCGGAACTTGATGATTCGGAAATCCATTTTGACTTAACTGCCAGGTTGGAACAGCTGCAGCCATTTGGCACTGCCAATCCGACCCCGCTTTTTGCCAGCCGCAACTGGGAAATTCAATCCTGGCGCCTGGTCGGAGCCGATCAAAAGCACCTCAAGCTTCAGCTGAAAAAAAATAACCGCAACCTCGATCCGATCGTGTTTTCCGGGTCTTTTCTGGCGCCGAAGCTGGAAAAAGGGCGCCTGGTTGACCTGGCCCTTAAATTGAAGAACGGATTTTTCAGGGAACAAAAAACCCTGGAAGCAGAGGTTAAAGATCTCAGCTACAACGACAGTCACAAAAGCGGCCGCCTTGAAATCATCGATCAGCGCGGCCGCAGGGACCGTTTGGTCCTGGCCGGAGAAATCCTGGACCGGAACGGGAACAGCAGTATTGTGTTTACATCCACGCTGTCCCGGGCGGATAAAATCAAAACAAGCTGCTTTCTGCAGGCATCCCCCAATTTTATAACCAGCGGATCGGTTCACGACAAAGACAACCAATCCCCGGCATCCGGCCCGGTAATCCTCTATGATTTGCCCCTTTATGAAGGAATCATGGAACGCATTTTTAACCGGGCCTCTAAAGAGAGACCGTTAACCGTGTACCTTTTTTACAACCGGGAAGACTTAACAAGGAACCGGCGTTTGCTTGACTTCTCCCTGCCTTCCCCGGAAATTCTGGAAAAGATTATACCTGTTCTGAGCGATAACCCAGATTTTTTTTCCAATCGGAACTTCTCCGGCCCGGTTACAGACATAATCGGCTTTAAGCCCGCCCAGAGCTTTTGGGAAAGGACTGAAAATATACTGGAAGAAATTGGTTTGATTGAAACTGCTGCCTGCCTGGAAGACCCCGGCGGAAAAAAAGAAAACTGGCCTTCCTGCCTCGAAACTTCTTCAACCTACCGGTCCACAAAAGCACTGCGCGAACAATGCGAGCGCTTCCAGGACTATATGCTTGAAGCGGCACCTGAACAAATAGCCTCCTATTTAAACGGCCTCCTTGCTAATTAGGGATACCCTGTAGAAATTAATACCTTTTTTTAGTATTATAGACATGATCAATACAAGTTCATTTCCAGGGGAATGGATAACATGGCTGTTAAAGAGAAAAAACTCAATGAATTAAAAAAAAGGATCCAGCGCTACTATCCTGATCTGGAAGATTGGGCCCTGGTCGAAAAGGCCTACAACTTTTCCGTGCAGGCTCATTCCGGCCAGCTCCGCGAGTCGGGCGAATCCTACATCACCCACCCGCTGGGAGTGGCGTTAATCCTGACCGAGCTGGAACTGGATCTGGTCACTATAGTAGCCGGGCTGCTCCATGACGTGGTTGAAGACACTTCGGTCACCCTGGAACAGATCCAGGAAGAATTTGGTGAGGAAGTGGTCGCTTTGGTTGACGGGGTGACCAAGTTAAGCCGTCTTGACTTTACTTCCAAGGAAGAACAGCAGGCGGAAACCCTGCGCAAAATGTTCATTGCCATGGCTCAGGATATCAGGGTCGTTTTAATCAAGCTGGCCGACCGGACTCATAACCTGCGGACCCTACGCTACCTGAACACGGTTAAACAAAAAGAAATTGCCAGAGAAACCCTGGAAATCTATTCTCCCCTGGCCCACCGCCTGGGGATTTACATGATCAAGTGGGAACTGGAAGACCTCGCTTTCCGGTACCTGCAGCCGGATGATTACTTTGAACTGGTCGATAAACTGGCCAAGAAACGGCGGGAACGCGAAAAATTTATTAACCGGATCATCTGGATCCTGCAGGACTACCTGTCCGAGGCCGGCATAGAAGCCGAAATCCAGGGGCGGCCCAAGCATTTATACAGCATTTATAACAAGATGAAGACCCAGGGCAAAGATTTAAGCGAAATATACGACCTGACTGCGATCCGGATTATCGTCGATACCGTCAAAGACTGCTATCATACCCTTGGAATTGTCCATACTATCTGGAAACCCATCCCGGGCCGTTTTAAAGATTTTATAGCCATGCCCAAGCCCAACATGTACCAGTCCCTGCATACCACCGTATTTGCCGCCGAAAATGAGCTGGCCGAAATTCAGATCAGGACCTGGGACATGCACCGCACCGCCGAATATGGGATTGCCGCCCACTGGCGCTACAAAGAGAAAGTGAAAGAAGCTGAAACGCCGGATGAAAAACTAACCTGGCTGCGGCAGCTGCTGGAGTGGCAGCACGATTACCGTGACGCCCGTGATTTTATTAAAGACCTTAAAGGAGAGCTTTTTACCGACGAAGTCTTTGTTTTTACCCCCAAGGGGGATGTGATCGATCTTCCGTCCGGCTCGGTTACCCTCGACTTTGCCTACAAAATTCATACCGATGTGGGCAATCACTGCACCGGGGCCAGGGTTAACGGGCGCCTGGTCCCCCTGGATTACCAGCTCAAAACCGGGGACATGGTTGAAGTGATCACTTCAAAGCAGGGATCGCCGAGCCGCGACTGGCTGAAGCTGGTTAAAACTTCGCATGCCAAGAACAAGATCCGTAACTGGTTCAAAAAAGAGCGGCGCGAAGAAAATATAGAAAAGGGAAGGGAAATGCTGGAAAGAGAGATTAAACGGATCAATGCCGAACAGCGCCTTGCCCTGAAAAGCGAGATGCTTGAAGAAGTCGGCCGCAGCTTTAACATCCTGACCGTGGAAGATCTTTATGCCGCAGTTGGTTATGGAGGGGTTTCGGTAAACCAGGTTATCAGCCGCCTGCGGGAAGAATACAAGCGCAAATACGGTGAACAGGAAAAAGAAAAATCGGTTCCCGAGGTAAAACCGGTTAAAAGGCCCAGGCATCAATCGGTAGGCATATCAATACAGGGCATGGAAGGGCTCCTGGTCCGGGTCGCCCGCTGCTGCAATCCTGTGCCCGGAGATGATATTATCGGTTTCATAACCCGCGGCCGGGGAGTTTCAGTACACAGGCGTGATTGTCCCAACCTGGCCCATAAAGATGCCGAAAACGGCCGGTTCCTGGAGGCCTCATGGGAGGGCGAGCCGGAAGCTTCCTACCCGGTTGAAATCGAAATTACAGCTGAAGATCGAAAAAACCTGCTGGCCGACATCATGGCTTCGGTCAATGAAAGTAAAGTCGATATTACCGCCGTAAACGCCAGGGCCGATAAAAATAACATTGCCACGATCTACATGACCATGGTCGTTAAAGACCAGGCTCACCTGGATCAGATCATGAATAAGATCAAGAAAATAAAAGAAGTATACGAGGTTCGCCGCTATGTTTATGGGTCAAACAATTAGTTCCAGCATTTTATAAGCCTTTAATTAAGGCCGCAACCGGGTTAATGGCATCAGTCGAAGTAAATTCGAAGTAAATTTTGGAATAAATTGCAGGAGGTAAACAATGCGGGCCGTAGTCCAAAGGGTACATAAAGCGCATGTGGAGGTTGAAGGTGAAAAAGTAGGAGAAATTGGCCCGGGGATGGTGGTTTTCCTGGGTTTTGGCCGTGAAGACTCCGAGCAGGATATCGAATACCTGGCTTCTAAAATAGCCGGACTCCGAATTTTTGAGGATAAGGAAGGCTTAATGAACCTTTCGGTTCTCGAAAGCGGGGGCCGGGTTCTATGTATCTCCCAGTTTACCCTCTACGGCGACTGCCGCAAGGGACGCCGCCCCGGCTTTTCAGCTGCAGCTCCGCCGGAAAAGGCAGCAAAAATGTATGTGGATTTTTGTGAACGCCTTAAGAATCAAGGCCTCACTGTAGCCACAGGCCAATTCCAGGAGAATATGCGCATAATGGTCGATAATGATGGTCCGGTAACTTTGCTTCTTGACAGCAAGAAGCAATTTTAGGAGAATTAGCAGGTAGGCTGCCGGATCAGGTCGTCCCGCTTGATCAACCGGCAGGTTTGCCGGCGAACAAATAAACCTGTAATGAATTGTGTTTGCTCAGCCGGTGCAGTTCCAGCCTGAACGATCAGCAAGTGCAGTTTTCTTAAGCAGGCTGGCAGTTGCAATAATCTTTTGCCCGCAGATAGTTCAGGCTGTAAATACAGCGGTTCAGCATATATTACTTGTTGGGAGAGGAGTTCGAGGATGAAATACAAGGCACCACGCGGAACTCGAGATATATTACCGGAAGAAGCAAAGAAATGGCATTACCTGGAAGCAGTGTTTAAAAAGTTTTGTGATCTATACGGGTTTGGTGAAATCAGGACCCCCATTTTTGAACAGACTGAGCTGTTTGCCCGCAGTGTGGGCGAAGATAGCGACATCGTTTCCAAGGAAATGTATACTTTTAAAGATCGCAGCGGGCGTAACCTCACCCTGCGTCCGGAGCTTACCGCTGCTGTGGCCAGGGCTTATCTGGAGCATAATTTGGGGGAAAAGCCTCAGCCGATCAAGCTCTATTACAGTGGTCCCATGTTCCGCTACGACCGTCCCCAGGCCGGGCGCTACCGCCAGTTTAACCAGTTTGGCCTGGAAATATTTGGTTCCGAACATGCGGCGGCCGATGTGGAAATAATTTCTTGTTGTTATAACTTTTTCAAGGCCCTGCAGATTAAAAATATTACTATTGAAATCAACAGCGTCGGCTGCCCGGCCTGCCGTCCCCGCTACAGGGAAAAGCTGGTGCCTTACCTCGAAAACCTGGAAAGCAAATTTTGTGATGACTGCCGAAAGCGCTATAAAAATAATCCTTTGCGGGTCCTGGACTGCAAGGAGGAAGGCTGCCGGGAACAGGTTAAAGAGGCGCCCCGCCTTATCGATCATCTCTGCCCGGACTGTGAAAGCAATTTTGCAACTGTTAAAAGCCTGTTAAACAGGCTGGATATTCCCTGTAACCTCAATCCCAACCTGGTGCGCGGGCTCGATTATTACACCCGGACGGCATTTGAAATCAGTGCCGGTGGAGCGGGCGCACAGGCCTCACTGTGCGGTGGAGGCCGTTATGATCACCTGGTAGAACATATTGGCGGGCCGCATGTGCCCGGGGTAGGGGTTGCCTTCGGAGTTGAGCGGATTATGCTGGCCATGGACTGGGATGAAATCCCCACCGAAACTGCTACACCGGTTTTTATCGCCACTGCGGGCAGCGGTTTGGAAGGTGAAGCCCTGGCCCTGGCATCCGAGGTTCGCAGCCGGGGGGTGCCCGCGGAGGCCGACCTGCTTGAAAGAAGCCTGAAAGGCCAGATGAAATATTCCGGCCGGCGTGGTTTCAGCCGGGTTGTCATTATCGGAGAAAACGAAATAGAGCAGGGGATTGTAACCCTGCGCAATATGGAAAGCGGCGAACAGCAGGAGATGACCCGCCGGGAACTGATGGAAGCACTGGCTGACGGGAAAGCAGTTGAACGTGATCCATCCCCGGCCGGAATCGAAGCAGGTAGCGGATTAACAGACGAGGCGGCGGTAATTATGCCCGGGCAGGTAGAAGATGCCCAAAAGACCCATTACTGCGGTAAACTGAACCCGGGCCATGTCAATAAAACAGTCAAGCTTACCGGCTGGGTAGGCAAGCGCCGTGATCACGGCGGCTTGATCTTTATTGACCTGCGCGATCGCAGCGGCCAGGTGCAGCTGGTTTTTGATCAGCAGCAGGGAACGGATCTTTTTCAAAGCGCTGAAAGCCTGCGCAGTGAATATGTGATTGCAGTCAGGGGGGAAATCCTGCGCCGTTCCCGGGAGACCATAAACCCATCTTTACCCACCGGTGAAATTGAAGTTCGGGTCAATTCGATGGACATCTTGAATACCTCAAACACTCCTCCCTTTTATATCGAGGACAATATTAATGTGGATGAAAACCTGCGCCTGCGTTACCGCTACCTTGATTTAAGGCGGCCGGAAATGCTCAGGCGGTTAGAGCTTCGCCACCGGGCGGTCAAATTGATTCGCGATTACATGGATCGCTATGATTTCCTGGAAGTGGAAACCCCGGTATTAACCCGCAGCACACCGGAAGGAGCCAGGGATTTCCTGGTCCCGAGCAGGATGCAGGGCGGGGAGTTTTACGCCCTGCCCCAGTCGCCCCAGCTTTTTAAGCAGCTGCTCATGGTCAGCGGGATCGAACGTTACTTCCAGATCGTGCGTTGTTTTCGTGATGAGGATTTAAGGGCCGACCGGCAGCCTGAATTTACCCAGGTTGATATTGAAACCTCCTTTTTCAGCGCTGAAAACCTGTTTGCCTTAACCGAAGGGCTGGTAGCCGAACTCTGGAAACAGATCCATGGACGGGAAGTCAAGCGCCCCTTTATAAAAATGCCTTACCGGGAGGCAATGAACCGTTACGGGACGGATAAGCCCGATCTGCGCTACGGGATGGAGCTGATAGACCTGGACGAACAGGCCCGGCAAAGTGAATTTAAAGTATTTAAAACCGCTCTCGAAAATGGGGGAGCAGTTAAGGGGCTGCGCCTGCCCGGGGGCAGCCGGCTCAGCCGTAAAGACCTGGACGACCTGACCTTGCTGGCCCGCCAGATGGGTGCGAAAGGACTGGCCTGGGCATATGTTGAGGAGGAAGGCTGGCGTTCCCCGATCAGTAAATTTTTTACAGAACCGCAGCAAAAAGAAATAAGCACTAAAATGAAGGCCGAACCTGGTGATGTTTTACTGTTTGTGGCCGACAGGTGGACCATATCCTGCACTGTCCTGGGCCATATGCGGACTAAATTTGCCCCGGGTAACCTCCCGGATGAACCGCATTTCCTGTGGGTGGTTGATTTCCCGCTCTTCCATTATAACGAGGAGGAGCAGCGCTATGATTCCGATCACCACCCCTTTACGGCCCCGCGACCGGAAGATATGGCCTTACTTGACAGCGATCCCTTATCCGTCCGGGCACAGGCTTACGACCTGGTCCTGGACGGTGTGGAAATAGGTGGTGGTAGTATGCGTATCCATGATTCAACCACCCAGGCCAAGATTTTTAACCTGCTGGGGCTTTCAGAAGAAGAAAGTAAGGAAAAGTTCGGGTTCCTGCTGGACGCGTTATCATACGGCGCCCCACCGCATGGCGGGATAGCGCTTGGCCTGGACCGCCTGACCGCCCTTTTATGCGGTGATGAATCGATCCGGCAGGTCATACCTTTCCCGAAGACTGCCACCGCAAGCTGCTTGATGACCGGGGCGCCTGCTGTTGTTTCGGAAAAGCAGCTGGAAGAGCTGAGAATTAAATTAGAGCAGGAAAAAGAGGATAAGTGATTAAATATTCAAGCCAGGAAGGTATATTGGCCTTTTTTACCTTCATGTTGGCCCAGCTGCAGAATAAGTGCATCTTGCCAGTTGTCAGTTTTTGTGCTATGATGCAGTTGCAAATAGGTAGTTAAATCAGGGCGTAACCCTGCTGTGTTCGTGATAGCCGATTAAGTTTTGAGCCAACATTGATCAGACGGGAGCCTGGACTTCAGCTGTGGCGCAGAAGCCTTTGAAAAGGGGACCTGTAAAGCAGTTGAGAGGGCACCCACCTTTTGGGGGAACTGTTCAAAACCAACGGCCCACGGCACGGCGGGGTTTTTTTATGCTTTTTTAAGTGCTATAATAAAGCGGGTTTTACGGATGAGAAAGTAGTGCAGGGAGGTGGAGGCATGACTGTAAAAAACATGGTCCGTACTATTAGCAAAGAACTGGAAGCCGGAGCCCACCCGGGAGATCTTCTAGATCAAATTGAAGACCTGGAAATAGAAGAAAAAGTAGAGCTGATGCAGGAATTATCCAGTGAAGATGCCTCCCTGATCCTTCAGGAGATGGAGGATTTTGAACAGGCTGATATTATCCGGCATCTGGATCGAGACCGGGTCAAGGATATTTTAATCAACCTGGCTTCTGACGATGCGGCTGATGTGCTCGGCAAGCTCAAGCCGGAAGAAGCAGAAGAAGTGCTGCAGCTTATTGACGAAGAGGAGCCGGCAGATTTTGGCAGCCTGCTCAAGTACCCGGAAGAGAGTGCCGGCGGTATAATGACCACCGAGTTTATATCCCTGCCGGCTGATATTCCAGCCGAAGATGCCATCCAGAGGTTAAGAGAAATTGCTCCCGAAGCGGAGACGATTTACTATGTTTATGTTGTGGACCAGGAAGGGCAGTTAATCGGGGTTCTTTCCCTGCGCGACTTGATTGCTGCCTCCGATGGGACTTTTTTAAAATCGATCATGCGCAGCAATGTGATCAGTGTTAATGCTGCCCTGGACCAGGAAGAAGTAGCCCGGATTGTTTCTAAGTACGACCTGCTGGCGGTGCCGGTGGTCGACGACCAGGAACGGCTTTTGGGAATTATCACCGTTGACGACGTTATCGATGTTATGGAGCAAGAAGCAACTGAAGACATCTACCGCCTGGCCGGGGCCAGCAAAGTAGTTGATATGGAGTTGACAGAAGCGCCCGTGAGCAGGGTGGTTCGTCTTCGCCTGCCCTGGCTGCTGATCAGCATGGTTGGCGGCTTTATATCCGGAAGTGTAATAGGTGGTTATGAAAGCACCCTGGAAGCGATCGTGGTCCTTGCTGTATTTATCCCGGTTATCATGGACATGGGCGGCAATGTGGGCACCCAGTCTTCGACCATTTTTGTCCGCGGCCTGGCCACCGGTGAAATAGAACAGGCTGAAGTATGGCCCTATTTTTTCAGGGAAATCAAGATAGGAGTTACCCTTGGTGTAATTTGTGGGGCTTTGATCTCGGTAGCTGCTTATTTTTGGCAGGATAATCCATACCTGGGCCTGGTAGTCGGCATTTCCATGCTGGGTACGATCACTGTAGCAGCCTTGATTGGGACGCTGGTGCCCATGATTTGCAACAAAATCAATATCGATCCTGCTATAACAGCAGGCCCCTTCGTGACTACCATCAAAGACGTCACCGGCTTGATGATTTACTTTGTTATTGCCACCACTTTCCTGGAATACCTGCGCTAGTTACTCTTACTGCCCTGCATTTTTTAACTTCATTCCTGTGAGCTTGATCATTTCAAAAGCTCCAGCTTTTTTACGCTGCCCGTATTTGACCCTGCAGTATCCCTCATGTTTAACGACATCTATTTGCTCAATCTATTTTTCTACTGAACCCGGCCAACCTGCTTCAGGCTTTGCTGCACCGGTATTTCCATGTCTTTTACTTTATGCTCATCGTCGAAGGGAAGATAATGGAACCGTCCCTTTAGTTTAGCAGGTTCTAATTCGCAACATATATTTAATTAAGTTCCGGGTAGTAGCAGGTGACCTGGACTAAATAACAAAGAAATTTTCGTTACTGCCGTGCTTTATTTTGAACAGGTGACATTGCGCTAGAGCGGTTGCAATGGCCGATGAAGCAAAGGTTGTAGCTGGTCGGCCTGCATGGAAGCAGGTCGCCGAGACCTGAGCCAGAGATGGCGAATGTCGAGGGCAACCAAAGCGAAAACCTGCAGCTGAGTTGCTGCCATTACTCGCGATGAGCCGTCACCAATTCAAAATAAAGCACGGCTGGGCAAATACAAATTTTCTTCTTAACTGTGCCTCGCATTGGACAAAAAAACTATCAATTTAATCTTTTTTTTATATTTTTTTTGTTTTTTGGGCAGGAGATCGCAAATAAGGGTTGAAATATAGGGGAAAGTGGTGTAAAGTGGTGTAAAGTGGTTGTAAAGTGGTTGTAAATCTCCCATATGGGGGCGAACACATGTTCACAGGCGAATATCACCATACGCTGGACGGAAAGGGAAGGGTGATCATTCCTTCACGCTTGAGGGAGGGGCTGGGTGATAGCTTTGTGATAACCCGGGGCCTGGATCACTGCCTTTTTGTTTATCCCAATTCCGAGTGGGTTCGCCTGGAGCAAAAGTTGAAGCAGCTTCCTTTTACTAAAAGTGATGCCAGGGTATTTACGCGCCTCTTCTTTTCCGGGGCCATGGAAGTGGAGGCCGATAAACAGGGCCGGGTGCTTATACCTCAAAATTTACGGGAATATGCAGGCATAGAAAAAGATGTAATGTTTATTGGTGTATCAAACCGGGTTGAAATTTGGAGCGAACCGGCCTGGAGAGAATACTTCGGTGAAGCAGATCAAAATTATGAAGAACTGGCTGAAAAGCTGGTTGACTTTGATCTTTAAACGATCAACAAGTGCAGTTTTAAGCATGCTGAAAGTAGCTGAAGCAAGATTATAAATAGAAAGCGGTGCTTAAAGATGGTTGAACTGCACCTGCCGGTTATGGAAAAAGAAGTGCTTCATCACCTTGACTGCCGGGACGACGGGATTTACGTCGACGCTACTGTTGGTGATGGCGGCCATGCAGAGGCAATATGCCGCAGCCTTGAGCCCGGGGGGAAGTTGATCGGCCTGGACTGGGATGAAGCCGCCCTGGCCCGGGCCCAGGATAGACTGGCCGGTTATTCCGGGCAGGTGAAACTGGTGCAAGCTGATTATGCCGGCCTGGAAGCGGTGCTAGAAAATGAAGGGATATCCAGGGTTGATGGCATCTTAATTGACCTCGGGGCATCGACCCTTCAGTTGATGGATTCAAAGCGAGGCTTTTCTTTTCACCAGAAGGGGGATCTGGATATGCGTATGGATCGCCGCCTGCCGGTTACGGCAAAAGACCTGGTCAATTCATGCACCGCCGAAGAGCTGGCCGAGATTTTTTATAAATATGGTGAGGAGCGCTGGTCCAGGCGTATTGCAGCCAGGATTGTGCAGGAAAGGGAGCAGGTCGGCCCTATAACCGATAGCGCCTGCCTGGCTGAGCTGGTCAAAGAAGCAATCCCGGCCCGCTACCGGCGCAGTGGAGGCCATCCGGCTCGCAGGGTGTTTCAAGCTTTGCGGCTTGCCGTGAACCGGGAGCTCGACAACCTGGAACGGTTCCTTCCACAGGCGGTTCGGTGCCTGGCCCCCGGTGGGCGGCTCTGTGTGATCGCCTACCATTCGCTGGAAGATCGGCTGGCAAAAAAATTTTTCCGGGATCAATCCGGGCATTGCAACTGCCCTCCCAATATGCCTTGTGTTTGCAGTAAGCAGGCTGTACTTAAAGTGCTCACTTCGAAGGCAGTCAGGCCTTCTGAAGAAGAAGTGACCGCCAACCCGAGAGCCCGCAGTGCCCGCCTCAGGGCGGCAGAACGCCTGGAAAGCCAGGGATGGAAAGAAGGTGAATAAAGTGCAGCAGGCCAGAAAAATGACACAGGTGTCCCGGCCGGTAACTCCCGTTCAACCGACGCGGGAACACGTGCCGGGAGCACAGCAAGCCCGCAGGCTAAAAAAAGTCAAACTACTAGCCATTGCCTTGACCTGTTTTATACTCAGCCTTGTGGTAGTGGCGCAGTATTCATCGCTGGTGATTGTAAATTACCGCCTGAGCAGTGCCCGATCCGAACTGGCAGAAACCAGGGAATCTGTCCGTACTTACGAGCTAGAAGCAGCCAGTCTCGGTTCAATCAGCCGGATTGATCAGATTGCCAGGGAAGAGCTGGGCATGGTCGAACCGGATGCCAACCAGCTAAAGGTTATCAGCGCATCACAGCAGGAAAGATACCAGCCTGGAGAGTGAGCTGANTGGCTAATTTCACAGTAAAGCGGAACACGGTAAGGCTAAGGTTGATTATAATATTTGTTTTAACCGTANTGATCACCTTGCTGTTGATNAGCCGTTTGGCCTGGATCCAGATTGTTCGTGCCGACGAGTTATATGAACAGGCCTGGGAACAGTGGAACCATATCGTGCCCGTCCAGACAGCCCGCGGATCCATCTATGACCGGGAGGGGAACCTGCTGGCCGGAAGCACTCCTGTAGATACAATTGCCGCTATACCCGCTCAGGTAGATGACCCGGATGCGGTAGCAAAAGCGCTGGCCCCGATCCTGGAAATGGATGAGGCCAGAATAAGGGAGCTTGTGACCATGGAGCGAAGTTCAATTTACATTAAACGCCGGGTTTCTCCCGAACTGTCCACTATGGTCAGGGAAATGAACATTCCAGGCATTATATTCTTTCCCGAGGAAAAAAGAAACTACCCGGGTGAACAGCTGGCTTCTCAACTACTGGGTTTTGTGGGAATGGACCAGGGCCTGGCCGGGCTTGAGCACTACTATGAAGATTATCTGAAGGGTGCGGAAAGTAACCTGCTCTATCCTGCCGATGAAAGAGGGAGGCAGCTTCCTCATCACTTTAACCGCTTTGCGCCTCTGCCCGATAATTATGACCTGCGCCTGGCCTTAGACGAAAGTATTCAGCACATAGTTGAAAAAGAATTAGAGGTGATCATGGAAAAGGCCGCTCCCAGGCAGGCCATGGCGGTGGCTGTAGACCCTGATACAGGGGCGATCCTGGCTGCGGCATCGAAACCGGATTACAACCCGGAAACCTATGCCGCTTTTGATCCCCAGAGCTGGTCTTTGCCTGTATTCAGTTCGTCTTTTGAGCCGGGTTCGACTTTTAAGATGATCACCCTGGCGGCTCTGGTGGAAGAAGGTCTGTTTAAGCCTGAAGAAACTGTCAACTGCACAGGTCATGTAACTGTTGGTGGGCAGCGGATCAACTGCTGGACCGCAAGTCGAGGCGGGCACGGTGAAATCAGCTTTTACGAAGCAGTGGGCGCTTCCTGCAACCCGGCTTTTATTGAACTGGGTGAAACCCTGGGCAAGGAAAAATTGTTTCATTATATGGAAGGGTTTGGTTTTGGCCGGGCTACCGGTATTGATTATCCCGGTGAAAGCAGCGGTCTCATTTTTGACCTGGAAAACGTCGGGCCGCAGGAGCTGGCGACAACATCATTCGGGCAGGGGATTTCTGTTACACCGATCCAGCAAACAATGGCGATAACAGCCATGGTCAACGGAGGTTACCTGCTTAAGCCCTACCTGGTAGAAGAAATTATCGATCAGGATGGTGAAACATATTATGAAAGGGAGCCGGAAGTGATCAGGCAGGTAGTATCCGAAGAAACTTCAGAGCAGTTAATTGATATGATGGAAAGTGTGATCTTGGACGGCACCGGTACGGCTGCCGCTCTGGAAAATTACCGGATAGCAGGCAAAACAGGGACGGCCGAAAAAATTGATGACGAAGGCAATTACAGGTCTGATGAATTTATTTATTCCCTTGCCGGGTTTGCCCCGGTGGAAGATCCGCAGGTTGTCCTGTATGTTGCTGTTGACGGCGTTACCAGGGGTCCGCGGTTAGGAGTGCATACCAGCGCTCCCCTGTTTAAAAGGATTATGGAAGATACCTTAAATTACTTGCAGGTTTCTCCTTCAAAGCAGCCGTTAGAGCAGGTTGATCCTGAAGAGGAAGAGGGAGAGGAAGAATAAGTAAACCGGAAGGGGTCCGGGGTAATGAAGTTCAAAGCATCCGAAATAATTGAAGCCTGCAGTGGCAGGCTGCTCCAGGGCAGCCCCGGCCGGCCTGTCTCCGGGGTGGCTATTGACTCCAGGGAGCTCAAGAAAGGTGATCTGTTTGTCCCCTTTGAAGGCGAACAGACAGATGGCCACCTTTTTATTAAACAAGCCTCTGAACGGGGGGCGGCGGGTGCTTTTCATAAGTTGGACAAAAAGCCCGATCCGGCTTTGCCGCAAGATTTCCTCCTGGTCGGTGTCGAAGATACCCTGACTGCCCTGCAGCAGCTGGCCGCGGTTTACCGCAGGCGGTTTGAACTGACCGTGGTTGGGATTACCGGCAGCAGCGGAAAAACTACAACCAAAGATTTTACAGCCGGTGTCCTTTCGGCAAACTACAAAATACTGAAAACTACAGGCAACCTGAACAATGAAATTGGCTTGCCTTTAACCATACTGCAGCTGGAAAAAGACCACCAGGTGGCGGTCCTGGAAATGGGCATGAGCGCCGGTGGCGAGATTAAAACCTTGTGTGAAATAGCGGATCCTTCCATTGGCGTTTTGACCAACATAGGAGAAGCCCACATTGAACTGCTTGGCTCGATCGAAGCCATAGCAGAAGCGAAAGGAGAGTTACTTGATTACCTCGGCTCAGGCGGGGTAGCCGCTTTAAACGGCGATGATCCCCGCCTCCTAAGTTTGGGAAAACGCTTCCCGGGAAAAGCATTTTACTATGGCTTTAACCAGGGCGATATAAAAGGCTTACAGTTGTCTCAAAGGGGAGAGAAGAGCTTTTTCCGGGCGCGTTTTCCCAATAATAAAGAGGAGTGGTTTGAATCGCCACTACCTGGACGGGAGTCGGTCAGTAATGCCCTGGCGGCTCTTACCGTCGGCTATATCCTTGAACTGAGCCTGCCGGAGATGCAGGAGGGGCTTAAATCGTCCCAGTCTACGGCCGGCCGGTTCCAGGTTTTGCATAACCGGCACGGGACCGGAATTCTTGATGATTCCTACAATGCCAACCCCAGTTCAGTCAGGGCAGCTTTGCGGCTGCTCTCTGAGCTTGGAGGGGAAAAAACAGTGGCCGTGCTCGGGGATATGCTCGAACTGGGCCCCGGTGCCCGGGATGCTCATCTGGACTGCGGCCGTTACGCTGCCGAGTGCGGTATTGGCTGCCTGGTTTCTGTTGGTGAACTGGCCCGCGGCTTCGCTGAAGGAGCCCATGAGGCCGGATTAAAGGTTTATAAGTGTGCAGACCATGAGCAAGCCCTGGATCTGCTGGCCGGGATGTCCCTTGATGAAAATTGGTTCGTGCTCGTAAAGGGATCCAGGGGTATGAAAATGGAGGTAATTGTCCGGGCCCTGGCCGGAGAAGAAGGAGGAGAGAAGTGATGGCTTACAGTGCAATTATCGCCCTGGCAGGCGCTTTCGTTGTAACCGCGCTTTTCTCTCCGCTGTTCATAAAAAATATGCGCCGGCTGCAGTACGGGCAGCAAATCAGGGAAGATGGGCCCGCCAACCACTCGGTAAAAGCGGGGACACCCACCATGGGCGGGCTTGTTTTTATCCCCGTGGCGATCCTGGCCAGTATCGCCGTAACCGGGTTTTCTCCTGTCCTTTACGCAGTGCTGCTGGTGACGATGGGCTGCGCCCTGATCGGCTTTCTGGATGATTANGGCAAGATTGCACACGGCCGCTCCCTGGGCTTGAAAGCCAGGTCTAAGCTGGGTGCGATAGTAATCCTGACCGCTCTCCTGGTTATTGCCCTGCACCGGTTCGGCCTCTATTCGACGGTGATCCATGTTCCCTTTCTCGATTTTGAAATTGATCTCGGGTTTTTTCACCCGGTATTTATATTCCTGGTTATATCGGCAACCAGCAACAGCGTTAATTTGACCGACGGCCTCGATGGGCTGGCGGCGGGGACTTCGATCATTGGGCTTGGAGCCTTCATGGCTATCGCCTGGCAGGCCGGGCTCCCTGAAGTGGGAATTTTTTGTGCCGCCCTGGCCGGGTCCTGCCTGGGCTTCCTGTTATACAATCATTACCCGGCCCGGCTCTTTATGGGCGATGTCGGCTCCCTGGCCCTGGGCGGTGCTTTTGCGGCCATCGCCGTGGTGAGTGGGACGGAGCTGTTTTTAATCCTGGTGGGCGGCGTATTTGTAGTGGAAGCGCTTTCTGTTATTGTTCAAGTAGCCAGTTTTAAACTAACCGGTCGGAGGGTTTTGTTGATGAGCCCGCTGCACCATCATTTTGAAATGAAAGGCTGGTCCGAGAGAAAGGTAGTTGCTGTTTTTTGGGCTGCCGCTGCCGTATTCGCCCTGGTCGGGGTCCTGGCTTACGGGCGCTAACAGCGGCCGGATAATTAGTATGGAGGGCCTGTAAATGATAGAGATGATTAAAGACAGAGAAATCCTGGTCATTGGAATGGCGCGCAGCGGTATGGCTGCCGTGCAGCTGCTGGCTGAAATGGGTGCCGTCAAAATCACTGTGGCCGATCAGAAGCAGGCCGAAGCATTAAAAGATGAAACAGCGGGGTTGAAACGTTACCCTGCAGTAGAAGTAGTTACCGGGGGAACTGAACCGGACCTGGTTACGCCGGGTCTTTCCATGGTGATTAAGAGCCCCGGTGTACCGCCCGACCTGGAGGTGTTTAAAAAGGCGGAGGAGCTGCAGGTACCGGTCTTTTCCGAGGTGGAACTGGCCTATGCTTTTCTCAAGGCGCCCCTGGTTGGGGTGACCGGGACCAACGGTAAGACTACCACAACATCCCTGGTTGCAGCAATGCTCAAAGAAGCCCGTTTCGATCCGGTTGTTTCGGCCGGCAATATCGGCAATCCCCTGTGCGGAGTAGTTGGCGATATCAGTGCCCAGGGTTTCGTGGTAGCCGAACTGAGCAGTTTTCAGCTCGAAAATATTGACAGTTTAAGACCACTGGTAGCGGTATTCCTGAATTTCGCTGAAGACCATATGGATTACCATAAAAGCATGGAAAAATATTTTGCAGCCAAGGCACGGGTTATTGAAAACCAGCAGGAAAGTGATTATGCCGTCCTTAATGCTTCGGACGTTCGGGTGGCTTCGCTGGCGGAAAAATGTAAAAGCCGGGTGCTCTGGTTTGCTGCGGCCCCGGTAGAAAAAGGGGTGGGAATAGTTGAAGGTCGGATCACCCTGTTCAACCCGGGTTGTGAGCCTTTAACGATTTGCGCGGTGGAGGAAGTATCGCTACCGGGTGAGCACAACCTGGAAAACGCCCTGGCTGCTTCTGCGGCGGCCTGGGCTGCCGGCGCCGACCCGGCGGCGATTGCTGCAGTCCTGCGCAGCTTTAAAGCTATTGCGCACCGCCTGGAGTATGTGGCCACTATAGATGGAGTTGACTATATCAATGATTCTAAAGGTACAAATCCCGGTTCAACCATGAAAGCCCTGCAGTCCTTCCCCGGCCGTCGAAAGATCTTGATCGCCGGCGGCAAGGAAAGAGGCAGCGATTTTTGCGAACTGGCTGACATGATCACCGTAGAGGTAGAAAACCTGGTTTTATATGGCGAGACAAGGGAGATCCTGGCCCAGGCCGTGCAAAAAGCCGGTTTTGATAACTGGGTTTTTACCGCCGACCTGGAAGAAGCGGTTAAAAGGGCTTATGAAATTGCAGAACCCGGTGATGTGGTCCTGCTTTCTCCGGCCTGCGCCAGCTGGGACATGTTTCCCAGCTACGAGGTCAGGGGTGATCTGTTCAAAAAACTGGTGAAGGATCTGGAATCCAGCCGAAAGGACGGGGGGGTGGAAAGTAATGGGTAGTCCTACAAACCCCGGGCAGTACGACCGCACCCTCCTTATGGTTACTTTGCTCCTGCTGGCCATCGGTCTGCTGATGGTTTTCAGCGCCAGTTTTATCGTGGCCGTGGAAACCAGGGGAGATCCTTATTATTTCCTGAAGCGTCAGGCAATGTGGGTTGCCATCGGACTGATTGGTATGTATTTTATGTCCCGGATTCACTATAAACAGCTGAAGCGGTTTTCAATCCTGATCCTGCTGTTAAATTTTGTCCTGCTGGGGATGGTTTTTAGCCATTTTGGAGCTGACATGGGAACGGAAGCCAGGCGCTGGCTGGCTCTGGGCCCACTGGTGCTTCAGCCCTCAGAGTTTAGTAAGCTGGCCCTGGTGATTTTTACGGCCGCTTATTTAAGCAGCCGCCGGGTAAATATCCACAATTTTTGGACAGCCAGCTTGATTCCCCTGGTTCTGGTAGGAGCGGTGTTCTTTATGATCCAGCTGCAGCCTGATATGGGAACGGCCCTGGTGGTAGTGGCCGGGAGCATGCTCGTAATCATTTTTGCCGGTATGCCCATGTCCCAGGTGGCGGGCCTGACCCTGGTTTTTTTACCCCCGCTGGCCTATTTTACTTTGAAAGAAGAATACCGGATGCAAAGGTTGTTTACCTTTCTTGACCCCTGGGCCGAACCGTCCAGTTCGGGCTACCAGGTTATCCAATCCCTTTATGCACTGGGACCCGGCCACCTTTTTGGCGCCGGCCTGGGTCGGGGAAAACAAAAGCTGTTTTATTTGCCGGAACCGCATAATGATTTTATCTTTGCCGTTATCGGGGAAGAACTGGGCTTTATCGGGGCTGTTGCCGTGTTGATGCTTTACCTGATTATAATCTGGCGCGGCTTCCAGATTTCTCTAAAAGCGCCCGAGCTATTTGGCAGCCTGGTTGCAGCCGGTATTACCTTTATAATTGCCGTTCAGGTCATGGTCAATGTAGCAGTGGTAACCGGAGCCGTTCCTGTAACCGGCATTAACCTGCCCTTGATCAGCGCCGGCGGCAGTTCAGTATTTTTCACCCTGATCGGGATCGGGATTTTACTTAATATCTCCAGGTACGGCCGGGAAGCGG
>SL_5KL_010_SEDDRAFT_10000254_pt1 | contig 34299 bp, 34 predicted proteins | sample SodLakKL_010_SED_FD_9118 | JGI IMG/M metagenome (IMG submission 9118) | reverse complement strand
TGGTTCGGGCTCCGGTTCCGGCTCCGGTTCTGGCTCGGGCTCCGGTTCCGGCTCTGGCTCGGGTTCCGGTTCGGGCTCCGGCTCCGGCTCTGGCTCCGGTTCGGGTTCCGGCTCTGGTTCCGGTTCTGGCTCCGGCTCCGGCTCCGGCTCGGGTTCCGGCTCTGGTTCCTGGCGCCGCTCCATATCGGCTTCCACCGCAGCGCTGTCCACCGCGGTGGCCTCGATGATCGGGCCGTCGAACTCCGGGGCCTCCGGGGTGCGGGTGCAGGTTGCGAAGTTCGCGCCCATCACCGTGAACACGGCCACATGGCCCAGCGTGGAGTAGACCACAAAACGGGACGGGCTGCTTGCCAGCCGGTTCGGCAGCCTGGGGGTTGGCACTCTCAGCCAGCGCATGGGCACGGCCTCATCCCGCTTCGGGGGCCGGGCCGTTGTCCGGCGGCTGGCTCATCAGCCCCACGCTCGGCACGCCGGCCGCCTGCAGCTCGGCCATCAGCGCCACGACTTCACCGTAGGCCACCTGTTGGTCGCCGCGCAGCAGCACACGCCGGTCGGGCTCATCGCTCATCAGTCCGCCAACCCGCTCCAGGAGTTCCTCCCGCGAAAGGGCCTCGTCGGGGTCGTCGGCGATGTTCAGATAGACCCGGCCTTCGGCGTCGATGCTGACGATCAGCGGCTCGGCCTCGTCCTCATCCAGCGGCGTGCTGCTCACCTCAGGCAGGTCCAGATCCACGCCGTGATAGAGCAGCGGCGCGGTGACCATGAAGATCACCAGCAGCACCAGCATGACGTCGATGTACGGGACGACGTTGATCTCCGACATTGGCCGCCGTCGGCTGCGGCGCGTCCCGGTCGGTGTCACCCGTGACAAGGCGGTGCCCTCCTACTTCGCCGGCGCCGCGCCGGCCGCATGGGTATGCCGCTCGAGGATGCTGGTGAATTCCTCGACGAAGGTCTCGTAACGGTTCGCCAGCCGCTCGGCGCGGTTGGCGTAGTGGTTGTAGGCGATGACCGCCGGGATGGCGGCGAACAGCCCCAGCGCGGTGGCGATCAGGGCCTCGGCGATCCCCGGCGCCACGGTGGCCAGGGTTGCCTGCTGCTGCCCGGCCAGGGCGCGGAACGAGTTCATGATGCCCCAGACGGTTCCGAACAGCCCCACGTAGGGGCTGACCGAGCCGACCGTGGCCAGGAATTGCAGGTGGCGCTCGGCGTTGTCCAGTTCACGGCTGACCGACACGCGCATGGCCCGGTGCGCGGCCTCGACCACCGCCGCCGGTGGCGCGCCGCTTTGCTTGCGCATGCGCGAGAACTCCTGGAACCCGGCGCGGAAGATGCGCTCCATGCCGGCGTGCTCGCCGGGGCCCTCGTCACTGAGCCGGCGGTAGATCTCGGCCAGGTTGCCGCCGGCCCAGAACTCCTCCTCGAAGCGGATGGCGGTCTGCTCGGCCCGCTTGAGGCTCAGGCGCTTGTAGAGAATCAGCGCCCAGGAGGTGATGGAGGCGAGGATCAGCGAGAGCATCACGGCCTGCACCAGCAGGCTGGCGTCGAGGATGAGGCGGAGGACGGAGACGTCGGCGGTCATAGGGTCTTTCGCGCTGGCAAGGCCGGAGGGATCGAATGTAACGACAGTGAGTTATAGAAACAAGTTCCACCGGAATGACAAGAAGCGCCCGGGCGGCGCTCCGTGCCCGCCAGCGGCCGTTGGCGCTAGCCGAAGAGGTCGCCGGGGCCGGCCGGCTGCCCGGGGACGCCGAGCAGGGTGTAGGCGTGTTCGGTGGCCACACGCCCGCGGGGGGTACGCATGAGGTAGCCCTCCTGGATCAGGTAGGGCTCGACGACGTCCTCCAGGGTGCCGCGCTCCTCGCCGATGGCGGTGGCCAGGTTATCCAGGCCCACCGGCCCACCGCCGAACTTGTGCACCACCGCCTCGAGCAGGCGCCGGTCCTGTTCGTCGAGGCCGTTGCGATCGACGTCGAGCAGCTCCATGGCGTCCGCGGCGACCTCCCGCGTGATCCGCCCGTCTGCCCGCACCTCGGCGAAGTCCCGTACCCGGCGCAGCAGGCGGTTGGCGACCCGCGGGGTGCCGCGGGCGCGGCGGGCGATTTCCGCGGCGCCGTGCGCCTCGGTCTGCACCCCCAGGCGGTCGGCGGAACGCTCGACAATGCGGGTCAGCTCGTCGACCGGGTAATAGGCCAGCCGCTGCACGATGCCAAAGCGATCGCGCAGCGGCGAGGTCAGCAGCCCGGCCCGGGTGGTGGCGCCGACCAGGGTGAACGGCGGCAGGTCGAGCTTGATCGAGCGCGCCGCCGGCCCCTCGCCGATGACGATGTCGATGCGGAAATCCTCCATGGCCGGGTAGAGCACCTCCTCGACCACCGAGGAGAGGCGGTGGATCTCGTCGATGAACAGGACGTCGCCGGGTTCCAGGTTGGTCAGGATCGCCGCCAGGTCGCCGGGGCGGTCGAGGACCGGGCCCGAGCTCTGGCGCAGGTTGGCGCCCATCTCCGTGGCGATGATGTTGGCCAGGGTGGTCTTGCCCAGCCCCGGCGGGCCGAAGAGCAGGGTGTGATCCAGGGGCTCGCTGCGCCCGCGGGCGGCATGGATGAAGATCTCCAGCTGCTCGCGCACCCCGGCCTGGCCGACGTACTCATCCAGGGATACCGGACGCAGGGCCCGCTCCAGGGCGGCGTCATCGCCGGTGCCGGCGGCGTCGATGATGCGCTCCGGCGGCCCGTTTTGATCGCTCATGGTCACGCCCCCCGCGGTACGGCGCGCTGCAGGGCGCGCCGGATGATCGCCTCGCAGCCAAGGCCGGGCTCGGCTGCGTTACGGGCCATGCGCGCCGCCTCCGGGGGTTTGTAGCCCAGGGCCACCAGCCCCTCCACGGCCTCGCCCACCGGATCGCTGGCGCCGTCGGCGGCGCCGGATTGCGCCACGGCGGCGGGTGCGCCCACCGGCGCGATCCCTTCCAGGCGGTCGCGCAGTTCGACGATGAGCCGCTCGGCGGTCTTGCGGCCGACCCCCGGGACCTGGGTCAGTCGCTTGGGGTCGTCATCGCGAACGCAGCGGACCAGCTCCTCGCCGTCCACGCCGGAGAGCAGCGCCAGGGCCAGCTTCGGCCCCACGCCGGAGATGCGGATCAGCCTGCGGAAGAGGTCCCGCTCGGCACGGGAGCGGAAGCCGAACAGTGTCTGCCCGTCCTCGCGGACGCTGAGGTGGGTGTGCAGCACCACCTCCTGGCCGGTCTCGGGCACGGCCTCCAGGGTGGAGAGCGGCGCCTCGACCTCGTAGCCGATGCCGTGGGCCTCGACCACCAGCGTGGGCGGGCGTTTTTCGAGCAGGGTGCCGCGCAGCCGGGCGATCATGACTGGCCTCCGGAGGCGGCCTGCGCCAGCGGGGCGCTGCGATGGTGGGCGTGGCAGAGCGCGGCGGCCAGGGCGTCGGCGGCGTCCTCGGCTGGTTGGCTGCGCAGGCGCAGCAGGGCGCGGACCATGTAGCCCACCTGGGCCTTGTCGGCGCGGCCGCTGCCGGCAATCGCCTGCTTGATCCGCGCCGGCGCGTATTCGGCCACCGGCAGTCCGGCCTGGACGCAGGCGGTCAGGGCCGCACCGCGGGCGTGGCCGAGCTTGAGCGCGGTGTCCGCGTTGCGATGAACAAAGACCTGCTCGAGGGCCACTTCGTCCGGGCGGTGTTCGGCGATCAGCCCGGCCAGGCCATCGAAGATGCGGCCCAGGCGCTCGGCCAGCCCGGCCTGTCGGGGCAGGCGCAGTGTCCCTTCGGCCACCAGGCGGTGGGGACGGCCGTCGTCGACGATGCCGTAGCCGGTGACCCGTGAGCCGGGGTCGATGCCGAGGATGCGGGTCATCGCCTAGCCTTCTTCGTAGGCCTCCGCCGGCAGATCGGCGTTGGTGTAGACGTGCTGCACGTCGTCCAGGTCCTCCAGGCGCTCGATCAGCTTCGCGGTGCTGCGGGCGTTATCGCCCTCGATCTGGACGGTCAGGTCCGGGCGCTGGGTTACGTCCGCCTGGGCCGGCTCCAGCCCGGCCTCGGTCAGGGCGTCGCGCACGCTGCGGTAGGCCTCCGGGTCGGTGAGCACCTCCAGGGAGCCGTCTTCGTTCTCCACCAGGTCGTCGGCGCCGGCCTCCAGGGCGATCTCCAGCACCTGATCCGAGTCGGTGCCCGGGGCGAAGACCAGCACGCCGCGCTCCTGGAACAGGTAGGCCACCGAGTTGTCGGTGCCCATCTTGCCGCCGTGCTTGCTGAAGGCGTGGCGGACCTCGGAGACGGTGCGATTGCGGTTATCGGTCATGCAGTCGACCATGATCGCCGAGCCGCCGGGGCCGTAGCCCTCGTAGCGGATCTCTTCGTACGTCTCCGCCTCATCCAGTCCGGCACCCTTCTTGATCGCGGCGTCGGCGCGGTCCTTGGGCAGGTTCACCGCAAAGGCGCGATCGAGGGCCAGCCGCAGCCGGGCGTTCATCTCCGGATCGGGACCGCCGAGGCGTGCGGCGACCGTGATCTCGCGGATGTGCTTGGTGAAGATCTTGGACCGTTTGGCATCCTGCGCCCACTTGTGGCGCTTGATGTTGGCCCACTTGCTGTGTCCGGCCATGGATCCTCTACAGGCTTGTTCGCGGGGGTCGCTCGAGCGCGTCAGGATACCACGCCCGCCGGGTCGGCTCCGAGGCGCCGCTCACGCCTGTGCGGCCTCGATCGCGGCCCGGGCGTCGTCGCGCAGGTCGCGACGCAGCAGCTTGCCCACGGCGGATTTCGGCAGTGCGTCGCGGAAGATCACCCGTCGGGGCACCTTGTAGTTGGTCAGTTGCTGCCGTGCGAAGTCGAGCAGCTCCGACTCGCCCAGCTCCTGATCGCGCGGGGTGACGACGAAGGCCACCACGGCCTCGCCGGCCTCGCCCCGGGGGGCACCGACCACGGCGACCTCGGCCACGGCCGGGTGCTCGGCCAGGGCCTCCTCGACCTCGTTGGGATAGACGTTGAACCCGGAGACGTCGATCATGTCCTTCTTGCGGTCGACGATGTGGATGTAGCCGTCCGCATCCATGTAGCCGATATCGCCGGTGTGGAGCCAGCCGCAGCGCAGTGCCTGGCGGTTCTCCTCGGGCCGTTGCCAGTAGCCCTCGAAGACCTGGGGGCCGCGGCCGACGATCTCGCCGGTCTGCCCCTGGGGGACGGGCTGGTCGTTGTCGTCGACGATGCGCACATCGCTGCCGGGCAGCGGCACCCCGACACTGCCCAGGCGGTTCTCGCCGTGGGGCGGGTTCACCGCCAGGACGGGGCTGGTCTCGGTCAGGCCATAGCCTTCGAGCGGGGTGTGGCCGAGCAGCGCTTGCCATTGCTCGGCGGTGCTGCGGTGCAGGGCGGTGCCGCCGGCGATGGCGAAATCCAGGTGCCGGGGCGGATTGCTGCGGAACCACTCCGCCTGCAGCAGGCCGTAGAAGAGCAGGTTGACCGCCGAGAACTTGCTGACCGGAAACTGTTCAAAGGCCTTGCGCAGCTTCTCCACCGGCCGCGGCGACGGGCAGAGGATGTTGCGGCAGCCGTGGTGGTGGAAGGTGAGCAGGTTAAAGGTGAAGGCGAAGATGTGATAGAGCGGCAGCGCGGTGAGGACCACGTCTTCGCCCGGACGAATGGCGTCGCCGGCCATGATGTCGATCTGCTCGAGGTTGGCGAGGATGTTGCGGTTGCGCAGCTCCGCGCCCTTGGGCAGGCCGGTCGTGCCACCGGTGTACTGGAGCAGGGCCAGGTCGTCGGGGCCGCGCTCGGGCCACGCCTGGGGGGACAGGCGCTCGCCGCGGGTGAGCACGGCGCCGAGCCGGCGGGTGCTCGGCGGTGCTGCCGGGATCTCGCGCTTGGCCCGCAGCACGCCGTGGATCAGGCCGCGCTTGAGCCAGGGGAAAAGGTCGGCGACGCCGGTGAGCACCACCTCCTCCACGGCGGTTCCGGTCAGCGCGGCGGCGAGCTTGTCGGCGAACAGGTCAACCAGGACCAGCACCCGCGCGCCGCTGTCCCGGAGTTGGTGCTGCATCTCGCGAGGGGTGAACAGCGGATTGATGTTCACCAGCACCGCGCCAGCGCGCAGGGTGCCGAACACGGCGATGGGGTAGGGCAGGGAGTTGGGCATCTGCACCGCCACCCGATCGCCGGGGCGGATGCCGGCCTCGGCGATCAGCCAGGCCGCGAAGGCGTCGGCCAGCCGGTCGACGGTGGCGAAGTCCAGGCTCGCATGCAGGCCGTTCTCCAGGCAGGCGGTGTAGGCGATGCGATCCGGCGTGCGCTCGGCCCGGCGCCGCGCGATCTCCGCCACCGTGGTCAGCTCCCGCAGTACCGGGTCGGGGTCGTTCGAGGTGCCGTAGCACCGCTCCCACGGGCGGGCATCGTAGAATGCGGCGGCGCCGTGATCGTTCATGCTTCTCCTCCGTCGAGCGTAGGTTTTTTTATCGTGCCGAGGTTAAACGATCTGATCAGTCCGGAGCATCATCACTGTGTCTGCATCCCTGCAATCCCGAAGCCTGCCGTATCTTGCTGACGGGGCTGCGGCCCTGCGTGTGCTCGGCGGCGAGCCGTGGTCGGCGTGGCTCGACTCGGGGCATGGCGGCTGCGCTGCGGCGCGCTACGACATCCTCGTGGCCCGGCCGGTGGCCACCCTGGTGGCCGCCGGCGGGCAGACGACCATCCGCCGGGGTGAGCAGGTGGAGCAGCGCAGCGGCGATCCGCTGAGCCACCTGGCCGCCGAGCTCGAGGCCCTGGGGCCGCTGCCGGTTGACCCGCGCTGGCCATTCACCGGTGGGGCGGTGGGCTACTTCGGCTACGACCTGGGGCGACGGCTGATGGGGGTGGCGGGGGCGGATCCGGCGCTCCCGGAGATGGCCGTGGGGCTCTACGAGCAGGCGCTGATCACGGATCATCAGCAGGGCTGGACCATGGCCGTGGGGCGACACCTCGACGAGGCCTGGCTGGCCGATGTGGTGCAGCGCCAGGAGGGGGCCTCGGATCCGTGCCCCTGGTCCACGGTCGGCGCGATCCGGCGCGAGCCGGAGGCCGACGGGTACGCGGCGGCGTTCCGCCGGGTGCAGGCTTACTTGCACGCCGGCGACTGCTATCAGGTCAATCTGGCCCGCCGGTTCACGGTGCCCTATCGCGGTGATCCGCAGGCGGCTTATCTGGCCCTGCGCGGCGCCTCGCCGGCGCCCTTCGCGGCCTGGCTGCGTGTGCCCGGTGTGGATGTGCTCAGCCTCTCGCCGGAGCGGTTTCTGCGCCTGGATGCCGACGGCCAGGTCACCACGGAGCCGATCAAGGGCACCCGCCCGCGGTCGGCCGATCCGGGGCAGGATGCGGCAGCCCGGCACGAGCTGATGAGCAGCGCCAAGGACCGGGCAGAGAACGTGATGATCGTCGACCTGTTGCGCAACGATCTGGGCAAGGGGTGCGAGGTGGGCAGCGTCCGTGTCCCTTCGCTGTGCCGGGGTGAGCGGTTCGCCTCTGTGCACCATCTGGTCAGCACCGTGACCGGGCGCCTGGCCCCGGGCAGGCGGGCCACCGACCTGCTCCGCGATTGTCTGCCCGGCGGTTCGATCACCGGGGCGCCGAAACGTCGGGCCATGGAGATCATCAACGAGCTCGAACCCGGGCCGCGCGGGGTGTACTGCGGGGCGATCGGCTACCTGGGGCTGGACGGGCGCATGGATACCAGCATCGCCATCCGCACCGCCACCTGCGGCGATGGCTGCATGACCTACTGGGCCGGTGGTGGGGTGGTGGCGGACTCCACCTGTGCCGCCGAGCTACAGGAGACCGAGGACAAGGCCGCCGGGTTCCTCTCGCTGGCTGACGGCGATGAGGGCGGCGCGCTCACGCGTCGCCGCTGAGCAGCTGGGCGAAAGCGGCCAGGGCCTCGTACTCCTCGCGGCAGGCTGCGCTGACCCGCTCGAGTTTAGGCTGCGCGATGGCCGGGGCGTCGGCGCACTGCGTCGGGTCGAAGCCGCGCTGCAGCCACTCGTTGGCGAAGCGGACGGTGGCCACCAGATCCGCGTGGGGGCCCTCGTAGCGCTCACGATGGGCGTTGCCGGCGGTGACGGCGATCGGCTCGGGTACCGACCACTCGCGCAGCAGCAACGCGCCGGCCTCGCCGTAGTCGCAGCCCAGGGCGCGGAAGGTGAGTCCGGCCAGCGACCGCTCCCGGTCGCGCTCGTGTTCGGCCAGGACCTGGTCCATGGTCTGGGGGAAGATGTGCACCAGCAGCAGCAGGCCGATGCTGTGCAGCACGCCGCCCAGGTAGGCGGCGTCGCGGCTCTCGCCGGGGGCGCAGTCCGGGGCGAGGCGGGCGGCGCAGAAGGCCGTGCCCAGGGCCTCGTGCCAGTAGCGCTGGAGCTGGAAGTGGGGGCACGGGGCGGTGCGGAAGAGGTCATTGAGCAGCAGGGAGGTGGCCAGTACGCGCACCCGGTTGAGCCCGATGCGCATCACCGCCTGCTCCAGGGAGTAGACCGTCTCGCGCCGGGAGAAGAAGGCGTAATTGGCAACAGCAACAATACGCGCCGCCAGCCCGGGCTCGCGGGCCAGGGTCTCGGCCACCTCGCTGATGTTCACCTCGTTATGGCTGGTGACCACCAGGATGTCGTGGGCGACGTAGGGCAGGGCGGGCAGGGTGTCGGAATCGCCCAGCCGCTCCAGCGTAGCCGCCCGTTCGGCGTTGCCCATGTGCTGACCTCGGTTGCGGTTCGGTAGGGCCGGCCGGGGCGGGCCAGCGTCTCGTGAGAGCTGCCCCCATGGTAGCAACTCGCTTGACACTCTATGCACTGCAGCATACGGTTCGTGTGCCCGCGCCGGAGGCCCTGAATGTCAGATACCCGGATCATCAAGAAGTATCCCAACCGCCGTCTCTACGACACGGCGATCTCGAGCTACATCACGCTGGCGGACGTCAAGCGGCTGGTGCTCGAGAGCGTCGATTTCCAGGTGGTTGACGCCAAGACCCGCGAGGATATCACCCGCAGCATCCTCCTCCAGATTATCAGCGAGGAGGAGGAAGAGGGCGAGCCGATCTTCTCCAGTCAGCTGCTGGCGCAGCTGATCCGCGCCTACGGCGGCAACATGCAGAACATGCTCACCAGCTATCTGGAGAAGAGCCTGGAGCTCTGGGCGGATCAGCAGCGGGTCTTCCAGCAGCGCACCCGGGAGTTCATGGATCACAACCCCATGAACATCATGACCCAGTTCGCGGAGCGGAATCTGGCCCTGTGGCGGCAGATGAGCGGGCTGGACAGCGGCCGTGAAGAGGAGGGGGGCGGCTTCGAGGATCCGCCCGCCTCCAACCGCGGACCCGGGCGCCACCGTCAGGATCAGGACGGCGGCGAGTCGCAGGGCGACTAGACCGCCCCCCGCGGGGCGCGCAGGGCCGCCAGGCCCGCGCCCCGCTTCCTGCACCCACCCCGGTTGTACCCCGCCTGCCTCTGTATCGCCTGCCCCGTGCCCGCCCCCGGGGTCGTTGGGTTTTCTTGTGTCGTTGACACTCGCTGCATCGCAGCATAAGCTTCGTAAGCGCAGCAGATGCTGCGATGCACAATAGTGGTGCAGCGCGGCAAACGCCGTGCGCCCCGGTGTGCAAGCCCAATGCAGAAAAGCGAGGAATACCGTTATGGCAGGTCGTTTGGCCCTGGTAACCGGAGGCAACGGTGGGATTGGCACCGCTGTCTGTCGCGAACTCGCCGCGCAGGGATATCGCGTGGTTACCACTTGCGTGGACGCCAAGGCGGAGCGCATCGACGAGTGGCAGGCGCAGCTGCGCGAGGAGGGCCACGAGGTCGGCTACGTGGAGTGCAACGTGGCGGATTACGCATCCTGCCAGCGGATGGCCGGGCAGTTGGCCGAGACGTACGGTGAGGTCGAGGTGTTGGTCAACCTTGCCGGGATTACCCGCGATGCCTTCTGCCACAAGATGGAACAGAAGGACTGGCAGGATGTCATCGACATCAACCTGGACAGCGTGTTCAACGTCACGCGCCAGTTTCTCAACGGCATGCGGGATCGCGGCTTCGGGCGCATCGTCAATGTCGCCTCGGTCAATGGTCAGACCGGGCAGTTCGGTCAGGCCAACTACTCCGCGGCGAAGGCGGGCATGCACGGCTTCACCATGGCCCTGGCCAAGGAGAATGCGCGCAAGGGGGTGTCGGTGAACACCGTCTCGCCGGGCTACGTGGCGACCAGCATGACGGCGGCGATCCCGGACAACGTGCGTGAGCAGATCGTCGCCCAGATCCCGGCCGGACGCATGGCCGAGCCCGAGGAGATCGCCCGGGTCATCGCCTTCCTGGTGGCCGATGAGTCCGGCTACATCACGGGGGCCAATGTGCCGGTCAACGGCGGGCAGTTCTGCAGCTTCTAGGTTTGGGGCTGCCTGCCCCGCAGCTCATTAATAGTGCGGGGCAGGCAACTATTTGACAGCGCAATGTGACGAGGCTATCATGTTGCGTAGCAACAACGCCGAATCACCCGAAGCGCGCGATCGCGGATGCGGGTGAGTCAGCGGTAGGGCTCCCGAGGGAGCCAACGTTTTGTTAGCCGGTCTCCTCCTGGCGGCGTCTCCTCCCTGGAGACCTATGTCGCCAACTCCTTGCCCCCTCTTTGAGGGGGTTTTTTTTGGGCGTGACCCCGGCCCGGTCGCCGCCCGCTATGGGTGCATGATTGTGATCAACGCGGCGGGGGGCTGCAAGCCTCCGTCATGTGGCAGTGCGTCATCCCTCCTCACTCCGCGAGCCAGGCAACGATCCGCGGCAGCAGCTCCGCGTGAGCCCGGCGGCTGATGAACACACCCAGATGCCCTCCCGGGAAAGCCAGTTCGCCGTAGTCCGTGGAGCCGACATGGGCGCCGAGTGCGCGCGCTGCCGCTGGCGGGACCAGGTGGTCCTGCTCGGCGTAGACATTGAGCACCGGCTGTTCGATGGCGGAAAGGCGCACCGGCCGGCCGTTGAGGGTCAGGGTGCCGTTGAGCAGACCGTTGCGCTGGTAGCATTCGCGGCCGAATTCGGCGAAGGCGGTCGCTGCCTGATCCGGGCTGTCGTACATCCAGCGTTCCAGGCGCAGAAAGTCGTGGAGGGCCTCGGGGTGGTCTGCCAGCTCGGGCAGCTCCATATAGCGCTGGGCCAACAGTCGGTAGGGCTTGAGGGCGACGAAGACGCTGTTGAGCCATTCCGCCGAGACATTGCCGAGGGCCTGCGCCGCCTGATCGAAGTCGACCCCCTGTGCCATACGGCTGAGCTGGTCCCCGGGGGTGTGGAAGTCCACCGGTGTGACCAGGTTCACCAGTCGGTGGACCCGCTGCGGTTGCAGCGCGGCCAGACACAGCGCGAACACGCCCCCCTGGCAGACCCCAAGCAGGTCCGCTGTGGCGCCCTCTCTGGCGGCGACCTCCTCGGCGGCGGTGGCCAGGAAGTCGTCGATGTAGTCGCCCAGGTCGAGGAAGCGGTCGGCGCCTTTCGGGTAACCCCAGTCGAGGAGGTAGACCGGGTGCCCGGCCCGGGTCAGGGCGGCGATCAGTGAGCGGCGCTCGGTCAGGTCCAGGATGAAGGGGCGGTTGACCAGCGAGTAGACAATCAGCACCGGGCGTTGCCCGGTAGCCGCTTGGGGGGCGTAGCGGCGCAGGTGCATCCCCGGGCCCACCTCGCCGTGGTGGGTGAAGGGGGTGGCGCCACGGGTGTCCACGGGCAGTTCCGCCGCCTGCTCCAGGGTCTCGATCAGGCGGCGTTGCCAGTCATGCAGCGGGTGGTCGAATGGCGACTGCGCCATCACCGCTCCCGGTGTCCCGGTGTGCGTTCCGCCCGCAGGGCGCCCACCTCATCGCGCAGGCGGGCGACCTCATCGCGCAGGGCGGCCAGCTCGTCGCCCGGTGTGTTGCGCCGCTGGCTGCGCTCGAGCTCAACCAGGCGGCGCTGGGTGTCGAGGAAGTCATCCCGGTTGGGCAGGTCCAGGGTGCGCAGGCCGGCGTCGAGCTGTTTCTGGTAACGATCGACCAGGGCGGTGGTGGCGTTGGCCAGGCGACCGAAGGCCTCGGCCCACTGCGCCGAGGCGAGGGCCTGCTCGTAGCAGGCCTCGCTGTCGGTAAGCCACCACTCGTAGAGCGTACGGTAGTCCTCGGGCAGCGGCCGCTGCGGGTCCTGCGCGGCCATTTGCAGGCGCTGCTCCAGGGTGTCGAGGCCGGCGCGGACCGAATCCAGCAGGATTCGCGCGCACTCGACGTGGGCATGCAGGTAGCGATCCAGGGCGATCTGCAGCCCCTGGGTGCGCTCCAGGCCGTGCTGCCAGGGGCCGAGGCGGGCGAGGGTCTGCAGCCACGGCGTCAGCCATTGCGGGGTCTCGTTCGCCGGGTCGACGCCGTCCTCGCCGGTGGCGCCAGCCGAGGTTGCCACGGCGTTCAGCCCGCTCAGGGTGGTGTCGAGTTGACTGCGCAGGCCCTGGAAGGCCGTGTCGCAGGCCGGCCCCGGGCTTCCGCCGTCAGCCTGCAGGGCGCGCCACAGCACGCCGACGGGCGTGGCATCGCCCATGCGCAGGATCCATTCGTGGTTGAAAGCTTCGCCGGACGCCATGACCGCGCTCCCAGGGTGCCGCGGCAGTCTACTAACGTCGCGGAAGCACTGGCTAGTCCGCGTTGCGCTGTGTCCAGCGCTCCTTGAGGGCCTCGGCGCGCGCGCGCTGGTAGCGATCCTCGCCGGCGTGGCGGATGGCATTGTTGAGCTGCGCCACGGCCAGGCTGTGCTCGCCGCGGGCGCGGTAGTGCTCGGCCAGGGCGATGTAGCCCTCGGCCTCGCGCCCGGAGGCGTGGGCGGCGTCGGCGAGCAGGCGAAGCAGCTGTGTCGAGCCGTCGGACCCGCGGGTGGCGCGGGCCAGCAGTCGGCGGGCCTCTTCGGCGTCGCCGGTATCCAGGAGCGTCTCGGCCAGGCGGTAGGTGGTCGCCCAGCTGCCCGGGTAGAGGGAGCGGGCCTCCTGATAGGTGGTCAGTGCCTGCTCGGTGTCGCCGGCGGCGCGCAGGATCTCGGCGCGGCCCAGCAGGACGTAAAGCCGTTCACCCTCGATGGCGCTCAGGGTATCGAGCAGCGCCAGCGCCTGGCTGTGCTGCCCGGACTCGCGCGAGAGCGCCAGGGCCAGGCCGTAGAGGGCGGCGGCCCGCTCGGTGGGATTGTCGGCGCTGCGCCGCAGTTGATCCTGCATGAAGGCGACGGCGCTGGTGCTGCGCTGCTCATGGCTGAATACCTGCTGCCGGGCCCGGATGAAGGCGTGGTGGCCGCTCTCGTAGACGGCGCCGCCCTCCAGGCGCTCGGCCAGGCGCTGCGTCTCGTTGAGGCGTCGATCGGTCAGCGGGTGGGTGCTGAGGTACTCCGGCGGGTCCTCGGCGAAGCGTGAGGCGTCGGCCAGGCGCTCGAAGAATCCGGGCATGCCCTGGGGGTCGAGCCCCGCGGCCACCAGGTTGTGCAGGCCAACCCGGTCGGCCTCCTGTTCATGGGCCCGGGAGTGGCCGAGTTGCTGCTGGATGGGGGCAGCGATGCCGGCCATGGCCGCGGCGCTGCCGGCCTGCGGGTTCTGCGAGCCGACCAGGATGGCCGCCAGCACGGCGGCGGCGGTCTGCAGATTGAGCTGCTGGGACTGGGCGTACTGCCGGGCAATGTGTCGCTGGGTGACGTGGGCGATCTCGTGGGCGACGACGCCGGCGAGCTCGCTCTCGGTGCGGGTCTCGCGGATCAGCCCGGTGTGCAGCCCGATGTATCCGCCGGGCAGGGCGAAGGCGTTGATCTGGTCGTCCTCGACCAGGAAGAAGCTGTAGCCGAACCCGGGCGCATTGCTGTGCGCCGCCAGCCGTTGCCCCAGGCTCTGGAGGTACTCGTTGCTCTCCGGGTCCTCGTGCAGCGGCAGGTGCTGGCGGACCTGGCGCATGATCTCGGCGCCAAGCTCCCGCTCCTTGTGCACCGGCAGGGCGTCGGCCCCGGGGGTGCCGAGCTGCGGCAGCTGAACCCGCTCCGCCTGCAACGGCTGCAGGGCCGCGGTGGTCAGGAGCAGTGCCGCCATCAGCAGCGCAGTGGCGGTTCGGAAGAGGCGATCGAGCATGGTGATGCTTTGGACCCGCGGGGTGGATGCAGGTTCCTGCCGGCGCAGGTATCGTCAGGCTACGTTATCATCGTTGCGCGATCCGCGAAGGAGATGCGCCCTTGGAGCTGATTCGAAGCTGGCTGCGCCGCACGTTCAACGACCCCCAGATCGCTGCCTTCATCGTCCTCATGGTACTGGGCCTGGGGGCGTTGCTGATGCTCGGCAGCGTCCTCGCGCCGGTGATCGCCGCCGTGGTCATCGCCTACCTGCTGGAGGGGGTGGTGCGGGCCTTTGAGCGCTTCGGCGTGCCGCGGCTGCTGGCGGTGGTGGTGGTCATCCTCTTTCTCACCACCTTCCTGATTCTGGTGCTCTTTGCCCTGATCCCGTTGCTCTACCGCCAGGTCGGGCAGCTGGTCGATCAGCTGCCGGCGATCCTGGCCCAGGGGCAGATGCTGCTGCTCCAGCTCCCCGAGCAGTATCCTCAGCTCTTCTCCGAGGCGCAGATCCGCGAGATGCTCGACACCGCGCGGCGCGAGATCACCGATCTGGGGCAGCGGGTGGTGGCCTCGGTCACCGTGCAGTCGCTGATGATCCTCGGCACCCTGGTCATCTACGCCGTGCTGGTGCCTTTTCTGGTCTTCTTCCTGCTCAAGGACAAGCGGCTTCTGTTGCAGTGGGTCAGCAACCACATGCCGCGGCACCGCGCCTTCGCCTCGGAGGTGTGGCTCGACGTCGATCAGCAGATCGGCAACTACGTCCGCGGCAAGTTCATCGAGATCCTCATCGTCTGGGCGGTGACCTACATCACCTTCTCGCTGCTCGGCCTGCCCTTTGCCATGCTGCTGGCGGTGGCGACGGGGCTGTCGGTGATCATCCCCTACATCGGCGCCTTCGTGATGACGGTGCCGGTGGCGCTGATCGCCTACTTCCACTTCGGAGTCAGCCAGGAGTTGGTCTACGTCCTGGCCGCCTACACGATCATCCAGGTCCTCGACGGCAACGTCCTGGTGCCGCTGCTCTTCTCCGAGGTGGTCAACCTCCACCCGGTGGCGATCATCGTCTCGATCCTGGTCTTTGGCGGTATCTGGGGGTTCTGGGGGATCTTCTTCGCCATTCCGCTGGCCACCTTCATCCAGGCGATCATCAAGGCGTGGGTGCGTCGGCGTAAGCCGCCGGACGATGAGTCGATGGGGGTGGAGGAGGAGCTGACCCCCTGAGCGCCGGGGCGACGGCGTCAGGGCGTCAGAGGACGTCCGAGGCGTAGTCGGCGAGCCGCGAGCGCTCGCCCCGGCGCAGGGTCACATGGCCGCTGTGCGGCCAGTCCTTGAGCCGGTCGACCAGGTAGGTCAGTCCCGAGGTGCTCTCGGTCAGGTAGGGCGTGTCGATCTGGCCGATGTTGCCCAGGCAGACCACCTTGGTGCCGGGGCCGGCCCGGGTGATCAGGGTTTTCATCTGCTTGGCGGTCAGGTTCTGCGCCTCATCGAGGATGACGAACTTCTCCAGGAAGGTGCGCCCGCGCATGAAGCTCATCGAGCGGATGCGCACGCGCGAGTGGAGCAGGTCGGCGGTGGCCGCCCGCGCCCAGTCGCTGCCGAGCCCGTTGTCCGGGGCGCTGAGCACCTCCAGGTTGTCCATCAGTGCCCCCATCCAGGGGGTCATCTTCTCCTCCTCGGTGCCGGGCAGATAGCCGATCTCCTCACCGATGGCCACCGTGGCGCGGGTAGCGATCACCTCCCGGTAGCGACCCCGGTCCATGGTCTGGGCCAGTCCGGCGGCCAGGGTCAGCAGGGTCTTGCCGGTGCCGGCGGCACCGAGCAGTGAGACCAGATCGATCTCCGGGTCCATGAGCAGGTGCAGGGCGAAGTTCTGCTCCCGGTTGCGGGCGCGGACGCCCCACACCGACTGCCCTTCACGGAAATCGGTCACCGGGGTCAGCTCGGCGTCTCCGCCGTCGAAGCCGTGCACCACGCCCTCGAATCCGTCCTCGCTGTAGAGGCACTGGTTGATCCGCCAGACCGTGTCATCGGGCACCGGGACGCGGTAGCCGCGTCCGTGGCTGCGGGCTCGGGCCCAGGCCGCGGCGGGGATGGCAGCGACCCCGGTGGGCAGCAGATCGACGTCGTCGATGACCCGGTCGCTCTCGTAGTCCTCGGCGGCGATGCCGCCGACCTGGGCGCGGATGCGCAGGTTGATGTCCTTGGAGACCAGGACCGGGGTCTGGGCGTGGTGTTCGCGCAGTCGCCCGGCGGCGGCCAGGATGGCGCTGTCGCCGCGGCCGTGCCCCTCGGTCTCGAAAAACAGCCGCCCGGAGGGCTCGCCCGGCGCGCCCTGGCCGAGGGGGACGCCGTCGTGCAGCGAGCCGGGCGTCTGCCCGGTGAGCAGATCATCGAGAAAGCGGCTGACCTGGCGGGCGTTGCGCGCCACCTCGGAGAGGCCCTCCTTGGCGGCGTCGAGCTCCTCGAGCACCGCCGAGGGCAGGCAGACGTCGTGCTCCTCGAAGTGGAACAGCGCCGTCGGGTCGTGCACCAGGACGGAGGTGTCGAGCACGTAGATACGGCGGGTGAGCGGCTGGCTCATGACGGTTCGGTCCCCGTGCCGGGGTTGGTCATCCGAAGCGGCGGCTACTTGGCCGGCTCCATGATGGCGTCCAGGTTGAACTGGTCGCAGAAGTCCATGAATTCGTCGCGCAGGCTGGCGATGTGCACCCCGGCGGGTACATCCACGGTCAGGTAGACCGAGAACATCGGTGTGCCCGTGTGCGCCGCCGCGTAGCTGGCGGTATTCATGTCGCGGATGTTGATCTCGCGGGTGGCGAAGAAGTTGGCCAGCTCGGCGACGATCCCCGGGTGGTCGAGGGCCACCACCTCCACGGAGTAGGGCAGCAGGTGCTCGCCGGTGCTCGCCGGCTCGGTCCGCTGTATGTGGATCTCCAGGCCCATGCGCCGGGCCGAATGCGGCAGGCTGCTCTCGAGTTTGGCCAGTTCGTTCCAGCGCCCGGAGACCATCAGGATCATGGCGAACTCGCCGCCGAGCACGCTCATGCGGCTGTCGGCGATGTTGCAGCCGGTCTCGGTGACCGCGCTGGCCAGCTCGCGGACGATGCCCGGGCGATCGTGGCCGAGGGCAGTGATGACCATCAGGTTGTGCATCGCACTGCTCGCCCTAGCTTGGGTGTGCGGCGGCAGTCTAGCACGGAACCTCTCCGAAATGCGCCGGCGCCGTGGGGAATCCCTTGCTTGGCGGCGCGCGGCCCGCTTAGTACCATGATCGCCTTGCCGATTAGACTCGAGACCGACGACGGAGGTGCTGATGTTCCGCGGCAGCATGGTGGCGATGGTCACCCCGATGAAGGCGCAGGACGGGATTCGGGACGCCGTGGACGAGAAGGCGCTCAAACAGCTCGTCGAATTCCACGTCGAGCAGGGCAGTGACGCCATCGTCGCCGTCGGCACCACCGGCGAGTCGGCCACCCTCGATTACGAGGAGCACCGGGACGTCATCCGCGCGACCGTCGAGGCGGCCGCCGGGCGCATCCCGGTGATCGGCGGCACCGGCGCCAACTCGACCTGGGAGGCCATCGAGCTGACGCGCAGCGCCATGGAGGCCGGCTGCGACGCGGCGCTGCTGGTGGTGCCCTACTACAACAAGCCCACCCAGGAGGGACTGGTCCAGCACTTCACGGCCATCGCCGAGGCGGTGCCGATGCCGCAGATCCTCTACAACGTGCCCGGGCGCACCGGCTGCGACATGCTCCCGGAAACCGTCGCCCGTCTGGCTGAGCTGCCCAACGTGGTCGGCCTCAAGGAGGCGCAGGGGACCGTCGAGCGTGCCGAGGAGGTGATCCGCCTCTGCGGTGACCGACTGGACGTCTTCGCCGGCGATGACTTCAACGCCCTGGGCATGATGCGCGTCGGCGGCAAGGGGGTTGTCTCGGTCAGCGCCAACGTGGCGCCGCGGCAGATGCACGAGCTCTGCGCCGCCGCTCTGAGTGGCGACATGGAGACCGCCGAGACCATCAACGAGCGGTTGACGCCGCTGCACCAGGCGATGTTCTGCGAGCCGAACCCGGTGCCGGTGAAGTGGGCGGTGGAGCAGCTCGGCATGGCCGGCTCCGGCATGCGGCTGCCTATGACCCGCTTGACCGAGGCCGGTCAGGCCCGGGTCCGTCAGGCGATGACCGACGCCGGTCTGCTGTGAGGGGGGCAACCGCCAGGATGGCACGCTGCGTGCCGGCCGTGCTGCTCGCGGCCGGCCTGCTCGGCGGTTGCGCCACGGATCCGCTGACCCGCGACGAGGCCGATTACCCGGAGCACCTGGTGATCCCGCCGGATCTGGTCGGCAAGCCCGAGCCTGCCGAGGAGGATGCGGCGCCGGATCCGGAGGCGGATGCCGACGCGGAGCTGCCGGTGGACGTAGCGCGCACCATCCCGTCGCGCCTGACGGAAGTCGACGGTGACCCGCGACTCGTCCTGGATATGGGCATCAACCAGGCGTGGACGGGCGCCGGTGCGGCGCTGAACCGGCTCGATTTCACCGTGCTCGAGCGCCAGCGCGACGATCTCTACTACCTGATCCGCTACGAGCCGCGGGCGGACGAGGAGATCGAGCAGCCCGGGGTGTTTGCCCGCTGGTTCCGCGGCGCCGAGCGGATCGACACCTCGCCCCAGCGCTTTCGTATCCAGATCGCCCGTGAAGACGGGCAGGTGGTGGCCAAGGTCCGCGACGAGGACGGCGAGCCGGCCGCCGCCGCGGTGGCCGAACGGCTGCTGACCCTGCTCGATCGCCAGCTCTACTGATCATGTTGCAGATTCCAGGAAAACGCGCCCTCTCCCCCTTCCGCCTCGACAAGCTGCGTGACGAGCTGCAGGACGCCTGCGAAGCCGTGCGCGGGGTCGATGCCGTCTACTGCCATTTCGTGGCCGCCAGGCAGTCCCTTTCCGAAGCGCAGCATGCGGTCCTGCTGCAGCTGCTCGACTACGGGGCCGACTACCCCGCACCGACTCACGCCGAAGGCGAGGAGACCACGCTGCTGGTGGTGCCGCGGCCCGGGACCGTCTCGCCGTGGTCGAGCAAGGCGACGGATATCGCCCGCAACTGCGGGCTCGGCGAGGTCGAGCGCATCGAGCGGGGCACGTTGTTCCGTATCACCACCGACGGGCCCCTGACCGGTGCCGCGTATCAGGCCGTGGCCGCCGCCATCCACGACCCGCTGACCGACGCCGTGCTCGACGGCCCCGAGGCGGCCGAGGCGCTGTTCCGGGACAGCCAGCCGCGTCCGGTGGCCGAGGTGGACGTTCTCGGTGGCGGGCGTCAGGCGCTGGTCCGCGCCGACGCCGAACTGGGCCTGGCGCTGGCCGAGGATGAGATCGACTACCTGCTCGAGAGCTACGACGGTCTGGGGCGCAACCCCACCGATGTCGAGCTGATGATGTTCGCCCAGGCGAACTCCGAGCACTGCCGGCACAAGATCTTCAACGCCGACTGGGTCATCGACGGCGAGGCGCAGCCGCAGTCGCTGTTCGCCATGATTCGCCGCAGCCACGAGGCCCGCCCCGAGGGCGTGCTCTCGGCCTACAGCGACAACGCCGCCGTGGCCGCCGGCTTTGAGGCCCGGCGCCTGCACCCGGGCGCGGACGGGGCCTATCGCGAGCACCCGGAGCCGGCCCATCTGGTCATGAAGGTGGAGACCCACAACCACCCCACCGCCATCGAGCCCTTCGCCGGTGCGGCCACCGGCGCCGGCGGTGAGATCCGTGATGAGTCGGCCACCGGCATCGGTGGTCGCACCAAGGCGGGGTTGACCGGGTTCTCGGTGTCCAATCTGCGCATCCCCGGCTTCCGGCAGCCCTGGGAAGGGCCCGAGGCGCGGCCGCGGCGGATCGCTTCACCGCTGGCGATCATGCTCGACGGGCCCCTGGGGGCGGCGGGGTACAACAACGAGTTCGGCCGACCGGCGCTCAGTGGCTACTTCCGCACCCTCGAGCTGGCCGCGCCGGCGCCCGGAGGCGGCGAGCAGGTGCGCGGCTATCACAAGCCGATCATGATCGCCGGTGGCATGGGCAACATCCGCGATGCCCATGTGCACAAGCGCAGCCTGCCGGCCGGGACGCCGGTGGTGGTGCTCGGCGGCCCGGCCCTGCTCATCGGGCTTGGCGGCGGGGCGGCCTCCTCGGTGGCCAGTGGCAGCGGTGATGAGTCGCTGGATCTGGCCTCGGTGCAGCGTGACAACCCCGAGATGCAGCGCCGTGCCCAGGGCGTGCTCGACGCCTGCACGGCCTGCGGCGATGACAACCCGATCCTCTCCATCCACGACGTGGGGGCCGGCGGCCTGTCCAACGCCATCCCCGAGATCCTCGACGACGCCGACCGTGGCGGTCGCGTGGAACTGCGCACCATCCCCATCGACGATCCGGGGATGTCGCCGCTGGAGATCTGGTGCAACGAGTCCCAGGAGCGCTACGTCCTGGCCGTGGACCCCGAGCGGCTGGCCGAGTTCGAGGCGCTGTGCGCCCGCGAGCGTTGCCCCTACGCCGTGGTGGGCGAAACCACCGATGCCCGCGAGCTGGTCGTCGCCGACGGCCACTTCGATAACACGCCGGTGGATCTGCCCATGGAGCTGCTCCTGGGCAAGCCGCCGAAGATGCTGCGCGATGTCCGCCGCCGGCCCGTGGCCGGCGCGCCGCTGGAGCTGACCGGGGTGAGCCTGGCAGAGGCCCTGGAGCGAGTGCTGCAGCTGCCTGCCGTGGCCTCCAAGGAGTTTCTGATCACCATCGGCGATCGCACCGTCACCGGGCAGGTGGTGCGGGATCAGATGGTCGGCCCCTGGCAGGTCCCGGTGGCGGATTGTGCGGTGACCGTCTCGGATTACCGGGGCTATGCCGGCGAGGCGATGGCGGTGGGCGAGCGGCCCGCGGTGGCCATCCTCGATGCCCCCGCCTCCGGGCGGCTGGCGGTGGCCGAGGCGCTGACCAACCTGGCCAGTGCCGGGGTGGGGAGGCTGTCGGCGGTGAACCTCTCCGCCAACTGGATGGCCGCCTGCGGGCACGACGGCGAGGATGCCGCCCTCTACGACACGGTGGCCGCGGTGGGGCGTGATCTCTGCCCCGAGCTTGGCGTGGCCATCCCGGTGGGTAAGGACTCGCTGTCCATGCGCACCGTCTGGGAGGAGGACGGCGAGCAGCGGGCGGTGACGTCACCGGTCTCGCTGGTGGTCTCCGCCTTCGCGCCGGTCGCCGATGTGCGCCGGGCGGTGACACCGCAGCTGCAGTCGCAGCCCGAAACCGTGCTGGTGGCGCTGGAACTCAGTGGTGATCGGCACCGGCTGGGCGGCTCGGCCCTGGCGCAGGTCTACAGCTGCACCGGCGAGCGTCCGGCCGATCTGGACAACCCGGCTGCCCTGCGCTGGGCCTTCGACCATGTGCAGGGTCTGCTCAGCGAAGGGCGGATCCTGGCCTGCCACGATCGCTCCGACGGCGGCCTGCTGGTCACGCTCTGTGAGATGGCCTTCGCCGGGCGGTGCGGGCTCGAGGTGGATCTGGACGCCGTTTCCGGCGAGGGCCCGGACGGGATCCTGTCTGCCGCTTTCAGCGAGGAGCCTGGCCTGGTCCTGCAGCTGACCGCTGCCGAGGCCGATGCCCTGGAGTCCGCCGCCGCCGATGCCCCGCAGGGCGTCCGGGTGCGCCGGCTGGGGCAGCCGCGTGCGGACGATCGGGTGGTGGTCCGCGGCGCGGGGGGTGCGCTGCTGGATCGGCCGCGGCGGGAGCTGCAGCGGATCTGGGCCGAGACCAGCTACCGGATGCAGGCCCTGCGCGACGACCCCGAGTGTGCCGCCGAGGCCTTCGATGCCGTCCCGGACAGCGACGACCCTGGTCTGAGCGCCACCCGCGCGGCCTTCGATCCTGCCGAGGACGTGGCGGCGCCGTACATTGCCACCGGGGCGCGGCCGCGCGTGGCGGTGCTCCGTGAGCAGGGGGTCAATGGCCATGTAGAGATGGCGGCGGCTTTCCACGCCGCCGGTTTCGAAGCCGTGGACGTCCACATGAGCGATATCCTCGGCGGCCACGACGATCTGAGCAGCTACCACGGGCTGGCCGCCTGCGGTGGCTTCTCGTTCGGCGATGTCCTCGGTGCCGGGGGCGGCTGGGCCAAGAGCATCCGCTTCCACGACAGCGCCCGGGAGGCCTTCCAGGCCTTCTTCCACCGCCCGGACACCTTCACCCTGGGGGTGTGTAACGGCTGCCAGATGCTCGCCCATCTGCGCGATCTCATCCCCGGCGCCGCGGCCTGGCCGCGGTTCGTGCGCAACCGCTCGGAGCAGTTCGAGGCCCGCCTGGCACTGGTCGAGGTGCTGGAGTCGCCATCGGTCCTGCTGCGCGGCATGGCGGGCTCGCGTCTCCCGCTGGCGGTGGCCCACGGCGAGGGGCGCGTCGATTTCAGTGCCGGCGACGAGGCAGCGGCACAGGCCGTGTTGCGCTATATCGACGGCAGTGGGCAGCCGGCGCAGACCTATCCGGCCAACCCCAACGGGTCGGTCGGCGGTCTGACCGGTTTCACCAGCGAAGACGGTCGGGCGACCATCCTCATGCCCCACCCCGAGCGGGTCTTCCGGAGTGTCCAATACTCCTGGCACCCGCCCGAGTGGGGCGAGGACGGGCCCTGGCTGCGCATGTTCCGCAACGCGCGGGCTTGGGTTGGCTGACGTCGGCCCCCACCTCGACCGGTAGTGAGTGCCGGCCGTGCCCCGGGGCGCGGCTGGCGGACAGGGAATGACTGAACAACGTCAGGAGGTCGAACCGTGAGCGCCAACCACCCGATCCGTACCGTCGTCTTCCCGGTGGCCGGCCTCGGCACCCGCTTCCTCCCGGCCACCAAGGCCAGCCCCAAGGAGATGCTGCCGGTGGTCGACAAGCCGCTGATCCAGTATGCGGTCGAAGAGGCGGTGGCCGCCGGCGCCGAATACCTCGTCTTCATCACCGGTCGCACCAAGCGTGCCATCGAGGATCACTTTGATACCGCCACGGAACTCGAGCGCGAGCTGGAGGCCAAGGGCAAGGAGAAGCTCCTCAAGCTGGTCAAGGACACGGTGCCCAAGGGGGTCAGCTGCATCTACATCCGCCAGGGCGAGGCCCTGGGGCTGGGGCATGCGGTGGCCTGCGCGCGCCCGGCGGTGGGGCGGCGCGAGCCGTTCGGCGTCATCCTGGCCGATGACCTGATCAATGCCGGTGAAGATGCCCCGGCGCTGGCGCAGATGGCCGGGGTGGCCGCCGAGCGCGGGGGGTCCGTGCTCGGCGTCGAGCGCGTGCCGCAGGCCGAGACGGACAAGTACGGGGTGGTCGAGGGCGAAACGGTGGCCGATGGCGTCACCGCCGTGCGCGGCATGGTGGAGAAGCCCCGGCCCGATGAGGCCCCCACCAACCTGGCAGTGGTCGGGCGCTACATCCTCTCGCGCAGCATCTTCGATCACCTTGAGCGGACGGCGCCCGATCACCGCGGCGAGATCCAGCTGACCGATGCCATCGTCTCGATGATGAGCGAGGAGCCGGTGTACGCTTACGAATACGCCGGGGAGCGCTACGACTGCGGCAGCAAGCTCGGCTACCTGCAGGCTACCGTGGCCTACGGGCTCGAACACCCGGAACTCGGTCCGGATTTCCGGACCTATCTCGAAGGGCTGGGGCGTCACACCTGAGCCGCCCCGGCCGACAGGAGGACACCATGCCCCGTGCCGTCCGCATCCAGCAAACCGGTGGTCCCGAGCAACTGCAGGTGGAGGAGGTCGAGGTACCCGCCCCGGGAGCCGGCGAGGTACTGCTGCGCCAGAGCGCCTGCGGGGTCAATTTCATCGACTGCTACCACCGCAGTGGTCTGTATCCGCTACCGCATCTGCCCCACGGCATCGGCGTGGAGGCCTGCGGGGTGGTCGAGGCGGTCGGCGAAGGGGTCCGCGAGGTGCAGGTGGGCGAGCGGGTGGCCTACGCCACGCCACCGCCGGGGGCTTATGCCGAGGCGCGGGTCCTGCCGGCGGAGCGGCTGATCCCGGTCCCCGACGAGGTCGATGACCTGGTGGCCGGCGGCACCCTCCTGCGCGGCCTGACCGCTTGGCTGCTGCTGCACCGTACGTTCACGGTCCGGCGCGGGCACACGCTGCTGATCCATGCCGCCGCCGGGGGCGTGGGGCAGATCCTCTGCCAGTGGGCCGACGCCCTCGGGGCGACGGTGATCGGCACCGTGGGCGATGAGGAGAAGGCGCAGGTGGCCGCGGAGCACGGCTGCCACCATCCGATCGTCTACACGCGGGATGATTTCCGCGAGAAGGTGGAGGCGATCACCGGCGGCCGGGGGGTGGACGTGGTCTACGACTCGGTGGGGGCGGCCACGTTCGAGGGCTCGCTGGATTGCCTGCGTCCGCTGGGGCTGATGGTCAGCTACGGGAACGCCTCCGGGGCGCCGCCGGCGATCGAGCCCGGGCTGTTGGCGCAGAAGGGGTCGCTGTTCCTCACCCGCCCGGTGCTGTTCCACTATGTCGCCGACCGCCACGAGCTGCTGGCCGGGGCCTCGGCGTACTTCGATGCGCTCACCCAGGGGGTGATTGAGCCGCGGGTGGGGCGGCGCTACCCGCTGGAGAAGGCGGCGCAAGCCCACACGGACCTGGAGGCCCGGGCGACCACCGGGGCCACGGTACTCGACCTCGGCGCGGCGGACTGACCCGGGTGCGGAGGGGGCCTCCCCCGCACCCGGGTCAGTCCCGGAGGTGCCTGGCGATGGCGCGCAGGTCGTCCAGGTCGCGCACATCGGCGGCCTGCAGCGGCACGTAGTAGCGCCGCCGGTCACCGAAGTGGCGCTCGATCGCCGCCAGGTGCTCCGCCTCCGCCTCCCGGCGGCGGGCCACGAAGGCGCCGTCGGCCTCCTCGGGTAGCACCTTGTTGATCACCAGCGCCCCCACCCGCAGCTGGTGGCTGTCGAGTTCCGCCAGCGCGCGCCGCGTCTCCTCCACCGGCAGGTGTTCCGGGGTGAGGACAAACACGAAGGCCGTCACGGCCGGATCCAGCATCAGATCACGCACCCGGGCGATCCGCCGGCGCCGCTCACTGAGCAGGTCGTAGAGCGGGTCCTCGGGCACCTCGCCGTCGCCGAGCCACTGCGAGCGCTCCCGGTTGTGCTCCGAGCGGCGACGCAGCAGTCCGTCCACCCAGGCGCCCATGAGTTCGGGGAGGCTGAGCAGCCGGATGGTGTGCCCCGTGGGTGCGGTGTCGAAGACCACCTGATCGTAGCCCCGCGCCTCGCCCGGGTGCGCCTCGTCCAGCAGGATGGCCACCATGCGGTCAAACAGCGCCGCCTCGTACGCCCCCGGGGCGCGGCCGGCCATGTCGATCTGCCGTTCCGCCTCCTCGAGCATGGTCGAGCGGACCGTAGCCCGGATGTTCTGCTTCACCTGCTCGATGTAGCGGGCACACTCGGCATCCGGGTCGATCTCGATGGCGTCGAGGTTCGCGGCCACCCGGGTGGGTTGCCCGCCCAGCGGTCGCCCGAAGGCGTCACCGAGGTTGTGCGCCGGGTCGGTGGAGACCAGCAGGACCCGTTGCCCGCTGTCCGCCGCGGCCAGGGCATGGGCGGCCGCCGTGGTGGTCTTGCCCACGCCGCCCTTGCCGGAGAAAAAGAGGATCGGCTGGTCCATCACGCATCCGGGCCCCAAGTGGCGCCGCCTAGCAGCAGCGGATGTGATCCAGTGGCGAGTGGTCCATCCCCATGCGCTGGTGCCACTCATGGTAGGACTCGATCAGCGCCGGGTAGAGCTCCAGAGTGTAGTAGGAGGCCGGGTTGGGCAGCCCCATGGCCTCGCCGAAGAGGAGCAGGAGGACAATATCCTCCTGCTCCTGCAGCTCGCGCCGGACCTCGGCCTCGTGGCCCAGGCGCAGCGACTGGTCGTAGCCGCGGACCAGCCGCCCGAGCAGCTCCCACCAGGAGCCTTCGGCGGGGCTCATGAGCGCTCCCGCTCCGGCTCTTCGTCGGCCGGGTCGCGCAGCGCCTCGAGTTCGTCACGGCTGCGGAACAGCCGCACCGCCTCGAGCAGGATCCAGATGGCGAAGCCCAGGATTACCGCGCCCAGGCCGAAGAGCAGCCACTCGGCATCCGCCTCGCGCAGCCCGGACCACTCCAGGACCACCTGCTCGGTCATCGCCCAGATGGTCATCGCCAGCAGGAAGACCATCGGGATGAGCGTCGGGATGGGGCTGCGGCCCTTCCGGTAGAGCCACAGCGAGATCAGCATCAGGGTGATCCCGGCCAGCAGCTGGTTGGAGGTCCCGAACAGCGGCCAGAGCAGATACCCCCCGGAGCCCAGCCCCTCGCCGCCGTCGGGGACCAGCACCAGGAAGGCGGTCAGGCCCACGGCCAGCGAGGTGGCCACGTGACGGCGGGTGAGGTTGGGGATGCGGTACTCGGTGCCCAGCTCGCCGATGATATAGCGCAGCAGGCGCACCGCGGAGTCCAGCGTGGTGGCGGCGAAGCAGACGATGATCAGGGCGACGATGGTGGCCGCCACGTCGGAGGGGATGCCGATGCCGCCGGCCAGCTGCGAAGCCCCCTCGACGAAGTTGCCGACCCCGGCCTGGCCGGCGGCGGCGAAGCTCGAGTAGCTGTCGGTGAACTCGGCGGTGCTGGCGAACAGCGTGGCCACCGCGATGATGGTGATCAGCGCCAGCGTGCCTTCGCCGAGCGCCCCCAGGTAGCCCACGGTGCGGGCATCGGTCTCCTTGTCCAGCTGCTTCGAGCTGGTGCCCGAGGCCACCAGGCCGTGGAAGCCGGAGATGGCGCCACAGGCGATGGTGATGAACAGCAACGGGAACCAGGAGGTGGTCGCCTCGGTGTTGTAGGCCGGTGCCGTGACCTCAGGCTGCATCACGAACAGGCCGATGTAGAGGATGCCCAGGCCGACGACCAGCTGCTGCGCGTTGATGTAGTCCCGTGGCTGCAGCAGCTTCCAGACCGGCAGCGTACTGGCGAAGTAGACGTAGGCCAATAGCACCAGGATCCAGACCAGGAAGCTTGCCGGGGTGGCCTCGAGCCCGAACAGCGCCGTGGTCTCACCCTCGCCGCCAAACCAGCGCACCAGGTCGATCTGCAGGAACTCGTAATGCGTGGTCAGGATCGCCGTGCCGTACATGATCACCAGGGCGATCAGCGAGGGCACCAGCAGGCTGCCGCCGCGGCGCAACACCATGTACCCGATCCAGATCGCCACCGGTACCTGCAGGATCACGGGCAGGACGGCCGCCGGATTGGTGATGAATAGATTGGCGATCACCCAGGCGAAGACGGCGTTCACCATCAGGATGAGGATCAGGATGATGAACAGGAACAGGAGCTTGGCGCGGCGGCCGATGAGCCGGTTGGCCATCGTGCCCACCGACTGCCCGCGGTGCCGGTTGGAGAGCACCAGGGCGCCGAAGTCGTGGACGCCGGCGGCGAAGACCGTGCCCAGGGCCACCCAAGCCAGTGCCGGCCCCCAGCCCCAGTACATGGCGATGGCCGGCCCGACGATCGGCGCGGCGCCAGCGACCGAGGTGAAATGGTGCCCCCAGAGTACCCACTTGTTGGTCGGGACGAAGTCGACGCCATCCCGGTAGCGATGGGCCGGGGTGGTGAAACGCGGATCCAGGCAGTAGATCCGCTCCGCAAGGAACCGCGAGTACCAGAGCCAGCCGACGATGTAGAGGGCAACGACGGCAACAGCAAGCCAGATGGCATTCATTTCGCCTTCCTTTCCCCGTAGTCTGTGCCGGTAGTCAGTGGACTATAATCCAGGCGGTGCGCCGAAAAACAGCCTGCACGACCCAAGGGGGGCTTATGAGTTCGATAGTGGTGGGTATGGACGGCTCCGAAGGCGCGCAGCGCGCCCTCAATTGGGCGGTCCACGAGGCGTCGCTGCGCGGTTGCCCGGTGCGGGCGGTCTACGTCATCGACCGGCGCTACCTCGACTCCGATCTCGGCGTCCTGGTGGCGCCCGCCGCATCGGAGCTGGAGGCGGAGGCGCAGGCGATCCTCGACCGCGCGGTGGGCGGCGTCGGCGAGGTTCCGGCCGGGGTGGAGATCCGCAGGGAGGTCGTCCACGCCGAGCGCCACGGGATCGTCGGCACGCTGCTCGACCAGGCAGGGCAGGATGCGGAGCTGTTCGTGGTGGGCAGCCGCGGGCACGGCGGATTTGCCGGTCTGCTGCTCGGCTCCGTCAGCCACCAGGTGCTGCAGCACGCCAGCTGCCCGGTGGTGGTGGTGCCCCACGGCCGGGACGGCTAGGGGCGTTAGCGCTGCGGGAAGCGCCGCCAGGCGTCGCGGCCGTAGATCTCCGGGAAGGTGCCGAGGATCTCCGACTGCTCACGGCGGATCCCCTGCTGAAGTTCCCGGAAACCCTCCTGGAATTCGGCGTCGCGGCCCAGGTTGCGCATCTCGGTGCCCGTGGCGCGCATCTCGTCCCGGGCCTGGCGGTCTCCGGCGTCCGGGTCCAGCTGCTGGCCGCCGGGCCACTGCCTCGGGTCGGCGTAGTCCGGCCGCGGCTCGGGCTGCTCCGCACCGGGTTGCTGACCGTAACCGGTGCACCCGCTCACCAACAGCGCGCCGAGTAGCAGGCTAGGGCCGATTCGCGCTCTCCAACCTCGCTCCTTCATGCCCGGCAGTATGCGCCTCGTCGCGCCGTCGGGGAACCCCGCTCCGTTGCCGGCGGCCGGACGACACGAAAAAGCCGCGGCGGGGCCGCGGCGGTTGGGTGTTGCTGGACGCAGCGCCTCACTCGTTGGCGGGCTGCACCTGGATGCGCTTGGCGGGCTCTTCCTGACGCTTGGGCACGGTGACCTCCAGAACGCCATTGCGGGCGCGGGCCTCGATCCGTTCCGCGTCCACGTTGTCCGGCAGCGTGAAGCGGCGGAAGAACGTGCCGCGGACCCGCTCCATGCGCTTCCAGTTGGCGCCGCTCTCGGTCTCCTCCGACTCGCGTTGGCCCTTGATGGTCAGCATGCCGTTGTCCATGGCCACGTCGATCTCCTCGGGGGAGACGCCCGGCAGGTCCACGTGGACCACGTAGTTCTGCTCATCCTCGCGGATGTCCACGGCGGGTAGCCAGTTGCTGGCAGTCTCGCCATTGTCTTCGCCGGAGCGCATCATCGCGCCGGGGCGAGCGGAGCCCGGGGCGAAGATCCGGTCGAGATCGCTCTGCAGATCACGCAGCGTGCTCCAGGGGTCGTAACGCATGATGGCCATACGCATCACCTCCTGTCTGGTTATACTGGGGGGTTCCTCGGAGCGGGGGCCGGTGGGCGGCCTCCCCGTCCGTACCGGTAAAGATGGAGGCGGGTTTGGCTTTTTCAAGTGACCACGGGTCCGGGGCACCGTCCCTGCTGCGGGCGTGGCACGCGCGTCTGCAGGCGCTGGTCGAGGCGCGAGTATTCCAGAACACCGTCATCGCCGTGATCTGCATCAACGGCGTCACCCTCGGCCTGGAGACCTCCGACGATCTGGTGGCCTGGAGCCGCGGCGCCATCCCGTTGATCAATGAGGCCATCCTCGCCTTCTTCGTGGTGGAGATCGCGCTGCGCATCCTCGCCTGGGGGCCGCGTTTCTTCCGCGGGCCCTGGAACCTGTTCGATTTCAGCATCGTGGCCATCTCCCTGGTCCCCGACGCCGGCGCCTACACGGTGCTCCGGGCGCTGCGCATCCTGCGCCTGCTGCGTCTGCTCTCCCAGGTCTCGCGGCTGCGGGTCATCGTCGAATCCCTGCTGCGCGCGCTGCCCGGCATCGGCTGGATCGGTGTGCTGCTCGGATTGGTCTACTACGTCTTCGCCGTCATGGGGACCGAGCTCTACGGGAATACCTTCCCCGACTGGTTCGGCAGCATCGGCGCGAGCATGTACACGCTCTTCCAGGTGATGACCCTGGAGAGCTGGTCGGAGGCCATCGCGCGTCCGGTCATGGAAGAGCACACCGGGGCGTGGTTCTACTTTGTCGCCTTCATCCTGGTTTCGGCCTTTACCGTCCTGAACCTTTTCATCGGTATCATCGTCAACAGCATGCAGTCCCTGCACTGGGAAGAAGAGGAAGAGAAGCGGGTCGCCTCGGAGCAGAAGGCGCACGATGAGCGCGAAGAGATGCTGCGCCACCTGCGCGAGTTACACGCGAAAGTCGACCGACTGGAGCAACGGATCCAAGTAGACGGAGCGAGTCATGGAAATGGTCAGAATCCGGATTGAGGGCATGAGCTGCGCCCATTGCGAGGCCTCGGTGCGCGAGGCCCTGGAGAGCCTGCCCGGCGTCGAGCGGGTGGTCAGCGTCAGCGCCGCAGACGATGAGGCCGCGGTGGAAGGGCGTCCCGATCCGGCGATGGTCGCTCAGCGTCTGGAAGAGTTAGGCTTTACCGGTATGGTAACCGACGACTAGCGCCCCGGAACCTGGGGGCGGGGAGGGCGAGTGGCCGAGGCACGCGTCGAGCTGAGTGTCGAGGGGATGTCCTGCGCCTCCTGCGTGGCGCGCGTGGAGCGGATCGCCGGCAGGCTGCCGGGGGTCAGCGAGGCCTCGGTCAGCCTGGCCACTGAACGGGCCAGCATCGCCTACGATCCTGCCCAGGTGACCCCCGCCACGATCGCCGAGGCCCTGACCCGGGGCGGGTTCCCCGCCGTAGCGCGCAAGAGCGACGAGGAGGCCGCCGCGGGTCGGGACCGCGAGCTGGCCGGCCTCTGGCGTGATCTGCTGATCGCCGCCGCACTCACCGTTCCCCTGGTCTTTGTCGCGATGGGGCCGATGCTCTGGCCGGCACTGGCGGATGCCATGGCGGCCTTGGCGCCGGACCGGGCCTGGCTGTGGGTCGAGTGGGCGTTGGCCACCCCGGTGCTGGCCTGGGCGGGACGGCGCTTCTTTGCCCATGGTGGTCCCGCCCTGCGCCGCCTCGCCCCGGAGATGAACTCCCTGGTGATGCTTGGTACCTCGGCGGCGTGGTGCTACTCCACGGCGGTCGTGATCGCCCCCGGGCTGTTTCCCGAGGAGGCCCGCGGCGTCTACTTCGAGGCCATCGGTGTGATCATCACCCTGGTCCTGCTTGGCCGCTACCTCGAGCTCAAGAGCCGTGGCCGGGCCTCCCAGGCCATCCAGCGGCTGATGGCCCTGCAGGTGCCGACGGCGCGTATCGAGCGAGATGGCGCGGTGCGCGAGGTTCCGGTGGAGGAGGTGCAGACCGGCGAGCGGGTGTTGGTGCGCCCGGGTGAGCGGGTGCCGGTCGACGGCGAGGTCATCGAGGGCTCGAGTTACGTCGACGAGTCCATGGTCACCGGCGAGCCGGTGCCGGTGGCCCGGGGCGCCGGCGACGAGGTCATCGGCGGCACCATCAACGGCAGCGGCGCGTTTGCCTTCCGGGCCACCCGGGTCGGGGGCGACACGGTCCTCGGCCAGATCGTGCGCATGGTCGAGGGGGCGCAGGCGTCGAAGCCGCCCATCCAATCCCTGGTGGACAAGGTGGCCGGCGTGGTGGTCTGGGGGGCGATCGTGCTTGCCCTGATCGCGGTGGTGGTCTGGGTCGGCCTGGGCTTCGGGGTGGACCACGGGCTGGTCGTGGCCGCGGCGGTGCTGCTGATCGCCTGCCCCTGCGCCATGGGCCTGGCCACGCCGATGGCCATCATGGTGGGCACCGGGCGGGGGGCCGAACAGGGCATCCTCTTTCGCCGCGGCGCCGCCTTCCAGGCCGCGGCCGGGATCGACACCGTGGTCCTCGACAAGACCGGGACGTTGACCGAGGGCCGCCCGGCCCTGACCGAACTGGTCACCCGCGGCGACTGGCAGGAGGATGACATCCTCGCCCGCGCCGCAGCGGTAGAGGCGCAAAGCGAGCACCCGCTGGGCGCGGCCGTGGTGACCGCCGCGCAGGAGCGCGACCTGAGCATACCCGCTGCCGAGGGGGTCGAGGCCGTGGCCGGCTTCGGTGTCCGCGGTCGGGTGGCCGGCGCCGAGGTGGCGGTCGGGGCGCGGCGGTACATGGAGCTGCTGGGCGCGGAGATCGATGCGGATCAGGCCGCCCGCGCGGATGCCCTGGCCCGGCGCGGGCGGACGCCGATGTATGTGGCGGTCGATGGCCACGTCGCCGGCCTGATCGCGGTCTCCGATCCGATCAAGGCGGGTGCCCTGGACGCCGTGGTGGCCCTGCAGGGGCTGGGGCTGCGGACGGTGATGCTCACCGGGGACGACCGGGCCACGGCCGAGGCGGTGGCCGCCGAGTTGGGCATTCGCGAGGTGCGCGCCGAGGTGTTGCCGGCGGACAAGGAGTCGGCGATCAGCGATCTGCAGGCCGATGGACGCCACGTGGCCTTCGTCGGTGACGGCATCAACGATGCCCCGGCGCTGGCCCGGGCGGATGTGGGGGTGGCCGTGGGCACCGGCACCGACGTGGCCATCGAGGCCGGGGACGTGGTGATCATGGCCGGCGATCCGCGCAGCGTGGCGCGGGGGCTGGGGCTGGCGCGCCAGACCTTCCGGACCATCCGGCAGAACCTGTTCTGGGCCTTCGTCTACAACGTGACCCTGATGCCGGTGGCCGCCGGGGCGCTCTATCCGTTCTTCGGTGTGCTCCTCTCACCGATGATGGCCGCCGGGGCGATGAGCCTCTCGAGCCTGCTGGTGGTGACCAACAGCCTGCGTCTGCGGCGCACGACGCTGCCGGCCCAGGAGCCGGTGCCGCGCGCCGCCTGATCGCCCCCGCCCGCGGGGGCCGGTCTCCGCGGTCCACCAATAAAAAGGCCCGCGTCCTGCGGGCCTCGTAAGTCGAACTTTAACAGTCGCGCCTGCGGCGTAAGCTAGAACGGGATGTCGTCGTCGAAATCCGCCGGGGCCTCCTGCGCGCCCCCGCCGCCGGTTTCCGCCGCCGGGGCCTGGGCCGGGCGCTGCTCGCCACCGCCCATCGGGGCGGCGCCGCCCCCGCCGCTGCGGCTGTCGAGCATCTGCATCTCGTTGGCGACGATCTCCGTGGTGTATCGGTCCTGACCGTTCTGGTCCTGCCACTTGCGCGTCTGCAGGCGCCCCTCGATGTAGACCTTGCTGCCCTTGCGCAGGTACTCGCCGCACACCTCGGCCAAGCGGGACCAGGCCACGATGCGATGGAACTCCGCTTTCTCCTGGCGCTCTCCATTCCTGTCTTTCCACGTCTCGTTCGTGGCGACCGGGAAGTTGGCGGCTGCGGTTCCTGAGGCCGTGTAGCGCACCTCCGGGTCGCGGCCGAGGTTGCCGATGAGGATGACCTTATTGACGCCTCTGCTTGCCATTACTTGCTCTCCAGTTGCTGCTGACCTTCCTTGCCGCGCAGGAACCTCGATCCGCTCTGCTGCCCGGTCACCTCGAGGTACTGCACCTCGGCCTTGGCCGACTCGATGAGCTTGTTCGCCGTGTCGCTGATCGCCCGGGCGCGCTTGGTCTCCTCCTCGAGCTCGTCGCTCTCCGCGTCCCGCAGGCGCTCCAGGGACTCGAAGAGGTGATCCCGTAAGTCGTCCATCTTGTTCTTCATGCCTTCTGCTCCTCCTTTTCGCGGATTCTCCGGCGGTGCTGGCCGAGCATGCGCATCGCCTCAGCTAGCGGCTGCGGGTAGCGCCACACGCTGTTCTGGTGCATGCGCTGCGCCNTGCTGATGATCTCCAGGTTCTCGACGCTCACGTTGGTCTGGTCACCATCCCGGAAGACGATGATGTATCCGTCCGGGACCGCGCCGTAGTGCTCTTCCCAGACCAGGTGATGCACCGGCCGCCAGCGCTCGTGTTGCTTGCCGTGGTGGGCAACCTTGCGAATTCGGTAGCCGTTGCTCGTCCAGCTCTCGGCGCCCAGTGGCTCCGTGTTGCGCGGCTGCTGCCCGGAGCGGAACTGCGTGCGCCGGGATGCCGGCGAAACCCGACGGGGCTTGCTGCTGTTCCGGCTGTTAACGCGAGCCCGGGTCTCGGCCGTCTTTGACAGGCCCATTTGTTTACCCCTCCGCGCGACGGCCGCCACGGTCCGGCCGAGCGCCTCAGCGATCTCGGGATTGGTCATGTGCGGGTAGTTCTCGCGCATGAAATCCTTCTCGTCGTCGGTCCACGGCCGCCGGCTCATGCGACCTCCTCGTTATAGGCAGGGCTGTAACGGTGTGTCATGCCTCGATCTCCTCGCGGGCCTCGAGGATCGCGGACGTGATCGAGCTGACCCGATCAAGTAGCGCCT
>SL_5KL_010_SEDDRAFT_10000253_pt1 | contig 34395 bp, 35 predicted proteins | sample SodLakKL_010_SED_FD_9118 | JGI IMG/M metagenome (IMG submission 9118) | reverse complement strand
CGCACTCATACCCACTACCTGCGGCTTGTTCTCCTTAACCGCTTCGGCAAACTTCTCAGGCGGCACATCTATGCCTATATCAATGACTTCCATACCGCCCGATTCCATCATCATGCCGACGAGGTTCTTGCCGATGTCGTGCAGGTCGCCGGCTACCGTGCCAAGCACTACCTTGCCGGTGGCCGAACTCTCTTCTTCAGTCAGCATAGGCTTGACTATGTTCATACCCGCATGCATGGCCTTGGCCGCCATCATTACCTCGGGAACATACATCTCGCCTTTCTTGAAACGGTCTCCAACCACGTTCATACCGCTGATTAAGCCCTTGTTGATCACTTCCTGCGGCTTGGCTCCTTCATCAACCAGCTTGCGGGTTAACTCGTCCGCCTTCGCCGCATCACACTCGATAATGGCTCCTGCCAAAGCTTCAAAATCTGCCATTACCTTTCACTCCTTTCTTATGCTTTCTTTATATTGATTCCCGGCTTTATTAGAGCGGCAAACCGCCGCCGGATGATTAATCCACCCGGCGGCATTTACCGTAACTCTTATTAATAAACAAAGTTACCTGTAGACAAACGAAAACTCTAGCAACTAATAACCTCAGGACTAGAGCTTGCCTTTTTCTTCTTTCAATTCCTGGATGGCGGCATCAATACGCGCCTTCTCCAGGGGGAGCGAGCCTTCGGCTCTTTCCTTAAAGAGCGATTTCATCAGGCAGTAAAGCATCAGGAACATAATGATCATGAACGGGAACCCGCCGACAATTGAAGCCGTCTGCAGCGCACCCAGTCCGCCGGTAAAGAGCAGGATGGCGGCAATCGCTCCCTCAAGGACTCCCCAGGTAATGCGCAGCTGAACCGGCGGATTAGGGTTACCGCCGGAGGTGAGCATACCGTTTACGTAGGTCCCGGAGTCAGATGAGGTGATAAAGAAGATCGCCACCGATAAGCTGGCTGCTGCCACCAGCAAACTGGCTGCCGGCATAAGCTCGAGGAGGGTAAAGAAGCCCATCGCTTCATCTACACCAACAGCCTCCTGGATGATGCCTACTTCCTGGACATGCTCATACCAGAGAGCGGCTCCGCCAAAGACGGCAAACCAGACCAGGCTGACCGCCACCGGGACCAGCAGCACGCCGGTGATAAAATTGCGGATAGTGCGGCCGCGGGAAACGCGGGCGATAAAGGTCCCGACAAAGGGCGCCCAGGCGATCCACCAGGCCCAGTAGAATACGGTCCAGGCGCCGTACCACCCTTCAGCTCCTTCACCGGCAGCATCGAGGCCAAATGACATGTAGATGATATTTTGGATGTAATCCCCGATTCCGTGGGTGAGGGTATTAAGAATGAAGAGGGTCGGCCCGAGAATAAATACCAGGGCCAGTAAACCCAGGGCGACCACCATATTGATCCGGCTTAACCACTTAATGCCGCGGTCAATACCGGTGTAGGTGGAAATAACTGCCGCAGCGGTTACTACGATAACGATAACCACCCAGAGGGTGTTGGTGCTCGGGATCCCGAACAAGAACTCCAGGCCGGCGCCGATCTGCATCGCCCCCAGGCCCAGGGAAGTCGCCAGACCGAACAGGGTGGCAAAAACACCGATCACGTTTACCACAACGCCCCAGCCCTTGTTAATGTTTTCCGGGCCGAGGATCGGCTCCAGGCAGGAACTGAGCATCATCGGCAAACCCCTGCGGTAGGAGAAATAGGCCAGCGAACCGGCCACTACCGCATAGACAGCCCATGGATGCAGGCCCCAGTGGAAATATGAATAGCGAATGGCCATGTGGACGGCGGCGGCGGTCCCTTCTTCACCCATCGGCGGCCACATGTAATGCCAGATTGGTTCTGATACCCCCCAGAACAGGAGGCCGATACCCATCCCGCAGCTAAACAGCATGGCAAACCAGGTAAAATTGCCGTACTCCGGTTCTTCATCATCCTTACCCAGCTTGATCTCGCCCACGGGGCTCAATAGCAGGTAGATGATCATAATCAGAAAAAAACTGGCTCCAAGGATGAACGACCAGCCCCACTGCTCAACCATGTAGTCAAAAATAGTACCGGCTGTTTCACCAAAAGCTTCCGGTGCGGCAACACCGAAAATCACGAATACAAGCATGATAATAAGAGCAATCCAGAACGTCCGCTTGGCATACATACTTCTTTCTTCTGGTGTTTGTTCCTTAACCACTTAAGATACCTCCTTCAAAATAAGATGATCAGTGCGGAAACCATAAAAGCCTTGCTGCATATATCAACCCCCTAACAATAAAATGCTTGAGAATATAGGTATTGATCATTAATAGTCTGTTGATATATTATGCAATATTCGTGCCATACCGGTAAAAGATCCAGGCAGCCCTTAGAGCCCATTATTGCTGAATAAAAAAACAGGCCCGTTCTATTCTACCCGGCACCTGTTTCTCATTATTATAATTACAAGGTCAAATAAAGCTTTAAAGCCTTATTATAAGAGGATTAACGAGGCCTTTATCAATATGATAATTATTATCATTTTAAGAAACATTTTCTTCTATTTTTTTTAGCTTTCTATACAGGGTAGCCCGGCTGATACCGAGGGCTGATGCAGCTTTTTCTTTGCCCCAGGTTGAATGGCCATATTTATCAAGGGCAGCTTTGATGGCCTTTTCTTCCAGGGATGATATATCTTCAATACCAACCTGTTCACTACTGCTGTAATGCCTGGCTATTCTTTCAGGCAGACTGTCTTTACTGATCTGATAATTCGATTCAATGTTTATAGCATACTCAATTGCATTTTCCAACTCACGGACGTTCCCCGGCCAGGGATAAGCCAGCAAAGCTTCACGGGCTTCTTCCTCGAACCCTTTAATTTTCTTGTTCAGGCGAACCGAATAGTAATCAAGGAAATGGTGCATTAAGAGAATTATGTCATCTTTACGATCTCTTAATCCGGGCAGGGTAAAAGGGATCACATTGATCCGGTAAAATAAATCTTCCCGGAATTTTCTTTCTTTAATCATCTCTTCAAGATCACTATTGGTGGCGGCAATAATCCTTACATCTACATCTCGAAAAGATACCCCCCCGATCCTGGCAATGCTTTTATTCTCAATGACATGCAGTAACTTCACCTGGAAATCCAGGGGCATATCACCAATCTCATCGAGGAATATTGTGCCCCCATCAGCCAGTTCAAATTTACCGGGCTTGCCTCCTTTGCGAGCGCCTGTAAATGCTCCCTCTTCATAGCCAAACAGTTCAGATTCAAGGAGGGTGGCAGGAATAGCGGCACAGCTCACCGATACAAAAGGATTTTTCCGGCGCGGGCTCTCCTCATGAATAGCCCGGGCAAAAATACTTTTCCCGGTCCCTGTTTCACCACGGATCAGCACTGTAGAATCGGTGGCGGCAATCATTTTCATTTTTTCCTTGATCTCGTTAATTTCAGTGCTGGCACCAATAATCCCGGAGAAAGTACATTTTTTATTTCCTTTCATAATCCGGTTAGCCATTTCTTCTACTTCCTCTTTTTTGCGGAATGTAAGAACGGCTCCTGAAACCCGACCATCTTCATACATGGGAGTAATATTNTAAAACAAATAAAGAGTTTTATGGTCNGGCCCACTATAACTGAGTTCATTAACATAATATAANTCGCTATCTGAATTCTCGTGCTCATTGATAGCATCTTCAACTACAAAGTCGGGGAAAAGCTCATTGATATGATTGCTATTAACCCTGATTTGATCAAGTTGCAACATCTCTTCCGCAGCCCGGTTCACACTGGTTATGATTCCCTGGTTGTTAATAGCTATAACCCCTTCATAAATTGAGTTAATGACATCTTTGAACTGGTTCATCAAAGTAGTGATTTTAGATTCCATTCTTTTTGCGTTGATCGATATCAGGATCAGATTAGACAACTTGCTGAGAAAATCTTGCATTTTTTCATAATGATTAAGCAGCTTGCGGCGGTGCTGCTCGGTTAAGGCCAGCAAAGAAATGGTACCTATTTTATTATCTTCATATATAATGGGGCGCATCACGAAGGCCAGCACATCGCATCTTTCCGAATACTCACATTCTGCACAGCAAACGGCATGGGCAGTATTTTCAACAAAAATGGACTCGTCGCTGCTGGAGGACACCACTTTATGAGTCATGCACCCCTCATCATATACAGTCCCTACTTCTTTCTCGAAATAACCGCTGCCGGCAATGACCTCCAGATCACTGCTAAAAATGCCGATCTCAATTTCTACTACCCCCGCAAAAGCTCCCGCGACTTGCTGTAAAAAGCTTTGAATTCTCTTTAACTCCTTCAAAAGAGAGATACCACCCTTTCTACTTTAAGTCATCCGCTTTAGCCTAAATATAGATAATTTGATTGCCGCAGTGCTTAAGGAACTTCTCAAAGTCTTTAAAGGAAAGGTTTATGGTTGCAGTATTAACATTGGGATGGAAATTGACAGATTCTTGTTTCTGCAATGAGCGATCAAGCACCAGGGTAACCGCTTTCTTTTCATCATTAATAATTCCAAAAGGTGACACCGCTCCTGTTTCAAGTCCCAGGTGTTCCTGTAAGCGGCGCTCTGAAGCAAAGCTAAGCTTTCCGGCTGCCAGCTTGGCGGATAAATCCTTTAAGTCTGCAGATTTTGATTGTTCAAGCACTACCAGGAAATGACGGTTGCCTTTGTTATTTCTTAAGAATAAGTTCTTGGCATGAGCGCCCTTGATATCTTTCCAGTATTGCTGCGCTTCTTCCACCGTATAAACGGGGGGGTGCTCATACCGGGTGTATTCAATACCCAGTTCATCCAGGGCAGCATAGACTTTTTGTTCATTTTCTGTAACCATTTGGCAATCCCCTTTCAAATTACATTGTTTTGTAAGTATTAGAGTTGTGCAAATATGCACTGTATAACCCGGGAGACAAAAAACGAGGCCTGGCCCCTTTTATCAAAGTTTTCTAAATAACCCCTGACAATGGGGAAAAACTTACAGCAGTTAAGAATAAAGGTACATAAACCTTATCACGGTTCACTTTCGCTGTCAAATTAAGAATTTTGCTAGTTGCCAGCCATGTCAGCTAATTCGAGGGATTCAAGGTAGTATGACATTACTTCTACTTCATCGAGATTATACTTTTCAGCGGCTATGGAAAATGCTTTATCCCAGTAGCCCTGTTCGTAAAGCAGCACCAGTTCGAGTATATCTCTGAAAGGACCGGATTCCCCCATGAGAGCACTTTTTATATCTTCCACCAGAGGAAGTTCCTGCAAAATAACTTCCATAGGTTGATCCAGGAACGTATCAAGAAGAGAGAATAAACCGGTTAAAAAAAGGTCGGCGCTTCTTTTTTCCATCCCGGTCACCGGCGCCATTAATTCACAAAACTTACCCCTGGAAACTGCTGTGACAATCAGCTCATCGGGTTTGTCATAACCAACATTGCGTAAAGCAACCAGGGAAGCCCACTTAGTCATTTCTTTCTGGCCCAGCAAAGCCATGGCCTGGCGTATGGAGTGGATTGGGAAACGAACCGGAAAAGCAATGGAATTAATAAAACGCAGCAGTTTATATGAGAGAGCGGGATCCTGCTTGATTAAATATTCCACCTGGTCAAAGTCCATTTCCGGCTTGTTTATTTCCTGCAATAACCGCAAATTTTGCAGCTTAGTGCTTGGAATCTCTTTTCCTATAATAACTGCCGGCTCGCAGAAGAAAAAGCCCTGGAAAAAGTCATAACCATTTGTCATAGCATCCCCATATTCCTGTACAGTTTCCACCTTTTCCGCTATCAACTTTTTCTTGCTGCCCCGAAAATAGTTAACTATCTTTTCCCTTTGCTCTGGATTTGTTTCCTGGTAATCCACTTTAATAAAATCGACATAGTCGAGCAGATCAGCATACCTGGATTCATGATCGTAGTCATCCAGGACCAGCACATAACCTTTTTTATTAAGTTTTTTACAGGCTTTAGATACTTCAGCATCGGCTTCTGTTCCGCCGGTAATTTCTACAGCCACGTAATCCCTGGGGAGGAGAAAAGGAGTTTCATTGATTAACAACTGCCCGGTAAAATTAATAAAAGCTCTTTTCCTGCGGGTTAGTTTGTCCAGGCCCAGATCCAAAAAACTGTTGGCTATAACCTCTGAGGTAGCCAGGTTGCCGTTAAGTTCAGTATTGTAATTGTCCACACCCGATCGGTAAAGTAATTCATAAGCATAAACTTTCTGTCTCCTGTCAAAAATCGGCTGCCTGGCCACGTAAATATCCACTTAAAGAACCTCCTTTGTCAAAACGGACATACTATCACTACAGCTAAACTTATACCTTAAATTAGGGCTCGCCGAGCCACTTAGACAGTTCCTATCGTCTTTCCTCCGGCTTACGCTGCGCTTCGGGAATCTAGTCTTTTCCCCAAGACAACGCTTAAACCCTGCAAACCTCATATACAGTAACATTTCGTTAAGAACTCAGCAAATCCTTCGTATATCTGCATCCTGAATGTATCAGGAAAAGCTTACACCAGTTTCCCTGTTTTATCCGGTCTACTTTCCTTTCCTGGAATCAGCTTGTATGATGAAAGCGTATATTGCTGCTACTGCTTCATAAAGCTCCTGCGGCACTTCTTCCCCCAGGGGAAGGTTGCCGAGGACTTTAACTAAGGCTTGATCCTCAACCACAGGGACCTTGTTGTCCCTGGCCAGGTTAATAATCCTTTCGGCAAGCCAGCCTTTTCCACTGGCAGCAATACTGGGGGCCTGCCTGCTAGCAGGGTCATAGTGTAAGGCCACTGCCCTGCGAATTTGCTCAATTCTTTGCTGGCGTTTATCAACCATATTTCATTTCTCCCATATCAAGCCCTGGTATTAAGGGTATAGCCGCCCTGGGACAAAGCTTCAGAGGCAGCCAGCTGCAAATTACCGATACTCCAGTGCAGTGGCTTGCCTTTGTCTTCATTTATACTACCGGCTTCCTCTATTAAGCGTTCTGCTTCATGTTGAAGAGCTTCACCGGCCTCTTTTGACTCCACTACAAACCGGCAGTCCAACTTCTTTCCCCCTGGATAATAAAAGAAGCGAACCAGGACCAACCCAAAATGCTCAGTATCGATAAAAAGCTCCAACAATGGCTCTGACTCCAACTCTTCTGCCCGCTGCTGGTTACCCCGGGAATAAAAACGGAGCAAAGCCGGTGTCTGCCCATCCTGCTTCACACCACCTGGCATGATGCCGAGTAAAAAGGATTCAGAGGATTCTCCGCCGATGGCGGCGGAATTAAGATCTTTCCCACCGGGAAAGCGGGCCATTATCCTGTAATGGGAGCGGCCCTCTTTCATCCCTTTATATGATAATAACAATGTTTCACCGGGAGTTACTTCTGCATTTAAAACAGCTGTAAAGGTGCCCCCATCCCAGCGCAAAACAGCTGCTTCCCCCTTTAAAGCGGTTACTTTTGCCACCAGGGATTCGGGTATGTCAGCCCGGGTTTGAACTGTTTTACCGGAGGTAAGGCGGTTTATGACCGGATCCCGGAAAAGGGCATTTAAGATACTGCTGTCCACAAGCAGGCTCCTCTCTGCATTAATAAACTGTTATGCCCAAAGTATAAAGCATAGCTGAAACAACCTGGCAATGGTACTGGATCCTTTCTTCAATCTGCATCTGCTCGCAGGTCTCTATGATAATGCCTTCTGCTCCGGCCATAAGCGCTCCTTTTGCCGCGCTGCCCCTGGCGACTCCCCTGAGAAGGAGGAAATGTTTTTTTTCATTATATATTGACCTGTTTACTGCAGTAAGCAGTTCTTCAACTATATCTAAGGAATCAGCTTTCCTTGGATAGAGGAAAGTCTGGCCCAGGGCCCCGGGTATAAGGCGTTCACAATACTCTGCTTCGTGAAGATCAATTACCCAGGTCGGCTCGTATTCTATTATCAACTCCATAATAACCGCGCCCATTTCCTCGGCAGGGCCGCCATTAGAATCACCGGGGAAGACCCGGTTTAAATCCGGCTCCCCGGGAGCATTCCTGGTTCTTTTTTCGATTGCAGGAACATTGGCCCTGGGCAAGACCAGAAGAGTCCCCCTGTCTACAACCCAGCTTGCGATCTCATCTGCTGCCATGTACCCTGCCGGCTCATCACCGTGAATGCCTCCAATGACCATAACAGTCGGTCCTTCAACCGGGGAGGAGATTTTATATAAGATGGTCTCCCAGGAACTTCCTTCCATCAGGGCTATTTCAGACCGGGTGATCGTAATTTCCGGCTCCGAAACTGTTACCCGCTCGGAATGGACGCCGCTGAATCTACGCAGGGCATCAGGGCCGTCACCGGTAAGGGTTAAAAGCAGGACGGCGGCAGCAAGAAAGTACATAATTATAAATGACCTGCGTTTACCAAACATTTAAACCTCCGGGGCTGTTAAACCTGTTTTTTTAGCCTGATTAAGTGTTAACCGGTTTTTTTATATATTGAAGGAATCAACCTTTCCAGTTTAAAACGTTCAGGCTTATTAATAAATTCGGCACAACCGATAATAAAATAACCCCCCGGATGAATTAAACTGGAAACTTGTTCTACTATCCACTCCTGGACATCTACCTTGAAATAAATAAAAACATTGCGACATAATACCAGGTGCATTAAACTGATATTGCCATAAATTGAGCCGAGCAGGTTATGCTTCTTATAAGTAACCGCTTTTTTGTACTCAGCTGCCAGGTAATAATACCCATTTTGCTGGGTAAATGCTTTTTTTAGAATGTCCGGTGGTACCTTTTCGAGCTGGTTGGGTGCATATTTAGCTTCCCTGGCCATTTCGAGGGCTTTATCATCAATATCGCTGGCCATTATATCAGCACGCTGCAGGGCTGAATAGCGGTCAAGGATCAGGGCAATAGAGTAGGGTTCTTCCCCGTGCGAGCACCCCATACTCCAGACATTCAAGTGCTTAAAGCTGTTCAGCAGGTCAGGTATTGCCTTATCCTGGAGGTAATCATAAATTTTTGAATCCCGGAAAAAAACCGAAGTGTTAATGGTCAGGTAATTATAAAACTTATGCAGCAGATCATCATTCACTTTTAAATCATTAAAGAATGAACAAAGGCCTTCATAACCCTCACGATCTATCAGCTGGCCAATCCTTCTCTCCATCTGCCTGTCCTTGTACCTGCCTAAATCTAGGCCGGTTAACTGGTAAAACTCCTTTTTAAAGCGGATAAAATCCCAGTTTTCATTCAACTGAAGCCCTCTCCTTTCCACATGCAAGGCATATTGAAAATGATCAAACTAACGACAAAACATGCGAGCATAACGGTCAATCTCAACGGCCAACCTTTCTACAGAAGCCTGGACATCACACAACCCGTTTTTTATCAATGCTGCAGGCATACTGGGTATCAAAGCTGTTGAAGGATCCTGGACTATCACAACCGTATCGTTTTTCTTCTTTTTCAGGCTGGCAGTTCCAGCTGCACCGTCTTTACCCATTCCGGTCATGATCACTACAACAATCTTTTGTTCACAACCGGCAAGCGATTCCAGCATCACATCTATTGAAGGCCTGACAAAGTTAACCCTCGGACCGGAATCCAGGTAGACGGCATTTTTTTTGGCTGCCAGGTGATACCCCCCCGGTGCGACCAGGGCCTGCCCTTTTAATAAGGGATCTCCGTTTGCCGCCTCTTTGACTTTTAATGGAGAAAGCAGATCCAGGCGCTGGGCGAAAGAAAGGGTGAAGCCCGGAGGCATATGCTGGGAGAGCATAACCGCCGCCGGAAAATCGGGAGGCAGACCTTTGAAAACAGCTTCCAGCGCTTTAGGGCCCCCGGTTGAAGCTCCTATGGCAATAATTAAATCGGCAGTTTCACGACGGCCTGCATATGAGGCTGCCTGCTGTCCAGCTTTATAGGCCGCCGGCTTTTCAGCTGAAATCAAGTTGACCCTGGCCATGGAGGCAGCAATGATTTTCTGGGGTAAAACATTTTTGAGCTCTTCCACGGAATCATCCCTGGACACAGAAGCGCTCATCGATGGTTTGGAAATAAAGTCTACCGCCCCGGCATCAAGAGCTTTTAGCGTGCTTTCACTGCCCACCCTGGTATGACTGCTCAGCATGATGACCGGGAGAGGGGTTTCAGCCACAATGTGCCGCAAAGTTTGAATACCATCCATACGCGGCATCTCAAGATCCATGGTTACGACATCAGGCCGGCATTCTTTTATTTTTTTTAAAGCATCAACTCCATCTTTAGCCGTTGCCGCAACTTCCAGATCAGGATGATCACGGATAATATCGCCAATTATACGGCGCATAAAAGCCGAATCTTCAACCACCAGCACTCGCACTCTTTTCAACTCTTCATTGCTCCTTTACCTACTGTAGTTATAGTTACTTTACCCGTATCGACAAATAACCGCATCGTCCTGCCACAGTTTCCCCCAACATCTTCACTTTCGATTTTTACTTTTTCTTCTTTTAATATCGAGCGAACTGCTTCAATATTTTTTTGCCCTACATTGCCAGAATCGTTTTGAAAATTAAACAAGCTTGCGCCACCGGCAAGCTGGGCAATGATATTATTTTTTCTGGCTCCTGCGGCAAGCATTTTTTCAATTAAATGAGGTACAGCCGTATCGGCAAACTTGGCCGGGTTGACAGTATTGGCGCTGGGGCGCGAAAACTTGCTGCTGTCGTTAAGCAAGATATGGGCAAGCCCGCCTACTTTTGAATTCTGATCATATAAAGCAATGCCAATACAGGATCCCAGGCCAAAAGTGACCAGCACTCCCTCATTTTTAGCTACAGCCATATCGGCAATTTTCACATGGACTGTCTCCATTAAAAACCTCCGTGGTTAACAATGCGTCATCCAGTTCTGCTCGATAAATACTACCCTTCCAGCTTGGCCAGAGCTTCGGCGATCCGGTCAGGTTGAAATGGCTTCACAACAAAATCTTTAGCCCCGGCATTGAGGGCTTCGATAACCAGGCTTTTTTGCCCCATGGCGCTGACAACTACTACTGTAGCTGTGGGATCAAAACTCATAATTTCCTTAATAGCCGTTATCCCATCCATGTTAGGCATGGTAATGTCCATGGTAACGAGCGACGGTTTAAGCTCTTTATATAAATCGACCCCTTTTTGACCATCCTCGCCTTCACCCACTACCTCATAGCCATTTTTCTCAAGCATGCTTTTTAAAGTCATTCTCATAAAAGCGGTATCATCGACTACCAGCACTGTTTTACTCAATGTAATCCCTCCCTTCACTTAAAAGGCCGGCAACATCGATTATAAGTGTTACGCTGCCGTCGCCAAGTATTGTCGCCCCGGCGATACCCTTCAATCCCCTGATCAGCTCACCAAGGGATTTTATCATGATTTCCTGCTGGCCAATCAAGTCATCAACGATAAATCCAGCCCTGCGCCCGGCTGCTTCTACAATTACCACAGAATATTCATCCTCAGAAAGCCCGCCGTTTCCAAACCCCAGCAGGTCGCTCAGGGTATGTAGCGGAATCACTTCCCCTCTCAGGTTAACCACCGGATTACCGCGAATAGTTTTTATTTCCCGGCGATCCAGGTAAACGTTTTCCCGGATCACTTCTACCGGTATAGCATAAAGTTGATTAGATGATTTGACCAGCAGCGTGGTGATAATGGCCAGTGTAAGGGGCAAACGCATTTCAAAGCGGGTCATGACCCCAATTTCACTGGATACTTCCACCGTTCCATGCAGGGCTTCAATACTGTTTCTGACCGCATCCATGCCCACCCCCCGGCCGGAAACATCGGTCACCTGTTCCGATGTACTGAACCCGCTAAAAAAAATCAGGCCGACCAGGTCATCATCACTTAGCTGGCCAAATTCCTCTTCAGTGATTAGCCCCTTTTGGACGGCACTCCGCCCGACTTTTTTAGGATCGATCCCCCCGCCATCATCTTCTACAGTGATTACAACCTGGTTCCCTTCGTGACAGGCTTTCAAGTAGATTGCTCCTTCGGGCTTTTTGCCTTTCTTGACCCTGTCTTCAGGGGATTCAATTCCATGATCAAAAGCATTGCGCAGTAAATGAACCAGCGGATCCGATAGCCGGTTAATAATGGATCGGTCAAGCTCGGTTTCTTCCCCGCTGATATGAAGCTGCACTTTTTTCCCTTTCTCCCGGCATAAATCGCGGACCATCCTGGGAAAACGCCCGAAAACCTGCTCTATCGGGACCATCCGCAACTCCATGGCTGTACCCTGTAAATTAGTAATGGATCTTTTCAGCTGATCGATGGTAGTGTCCAGTTCCTCATTAAAACCGTGCCCAATTTCAGAAATCCTGGTTCTTGCCACCACCATTTCGCCTACCAGGTTTACCAGGTCATCCAGTTTCTGCGTTTCCACCCTGACCATTTTATCGACCGCCCTGGTCACCTGCCGGCCGGGCTCTTCTTCCAAAGAAACCTGACTTTCAGGTTTTTCTTCAACCTGCACCTGTTCCCCGGTTTGCTTCTGCAATCCGTCGCTTCCTGCTTCACCATCTGGATTGTCAGAGATTTTTTCCACATCCAGGCAGGATGGATTTCCTCTTTCCGGGCTTTCCTCAAGTTCGGCAGCCTTTTTCCCCGCAGTCTCTTCTTCCTGGCCAGCTGCTTCTCTGCCCGCTTCCTCCCAGGGCAATATGATCACTTTATCTACATCAGTAATTTGCAGTACTTTATCTTGAACTTCTTCGGAGTTATTGTTTTGTGGCACAAAAAGAACCTGGAAATCAAAGTCGAATTGCTCATCCTCCAGCTCCTGCTGAGTTGGAACCGAAGCTATAACTTCTCCGCATTCTTCCAGCGCTTTAAAAACCATGTAAATACGGACCGATTTCATTAAAACATCTTCTTTAAAAATTACATGGACCAGGCAGGGATGTTCCCCCCTTTCAAAGGCCTGACGCAGGATTTCTTGATCCATAACCCCGAGCTGGAATGAAGTCTTTGCCTGTTCTTCTTCATTTTGCTCCACTATAGCTTCTGTATCTTCACTATCGCGAGTTTTTTCCATTTCAGCCATTAATCTTTCCCATTTTCCCTGGTCTTCGGGACTGGACTCCTCCGGATGCTCCAGTGATTCCTGGAGCAGATCAACAGCTTCAAAAATCAGATCAATTACTGCAGGGCTGGGTTCCCGTTCGAAAGTCTTGAAGTCTTCCATGAAATTTTCCAGGCCGTGAGCTATGCTGGTTACATGCTGGTAACCCATTGTCCCGGCCATACCTTTCAAGCTGTGGACTGCCCGGAATGCTTCTTTAAGCTGTTCACTATCCCGGGGGTTTTCTTCCAGTTTAAGCAAGCACTGGTTCAAAACCTGCATGTATTCCCCGGCTTCGGCTTGAAAAAGCTCTGCATATTGTCTGACATCCATATCAATGACCTCCCTGCGGATAAACCGGTATTTTAAAGATCGTAGCTTTCTATTACATCTTCAAATTGTATTTCAGTTATTCTTATACCAAGCTGATCGTTGATCATAACCACCTCACCCCTGGCCAATAGCTTGTTGTTGGCCATCAATTCAACCGGATCATGCACATTGCAGTCCAGTTCGACTATTCCGCCTTTATCCAGTGCAAACAGTTTGCCCAGCGGCACCCTTGTAGTCCCCAGCACAACTTCAATATCCATCGGTATGTCTTTGACCAGTTCCAGCTTCTGCAGGTCTATTTCAGGCTCCGGGACTTTTTGCGCAGCAGTGGGCCTGGAAGCACTTTCTTGCTTACTTGCAGTAGTCTCAACGGTCGCTTCTTCCCGCCCGTCAACATATTCAACCTCCGGCAAAATTTCCTCCACACCGGGAGTTTGTTCCGGTCCTGGATCGGGGGCCGGGTCAGCTTGCCCGTGCAGGAGATCTCCGGCCATTTTTTTTGCAAAATCTACCGGTATAACCTGGATCATAACGCTGTCAATAAGATCCTCCACCCGGATGGAGAACTCGACATGGACTACCTCATCGTTTATGTCGAGCCCATAGATTTGTGAACGTTCATTGGATAAATCGATTTGCTCCAGCTTTGGAGGGGTTATATCTATGGGGCGTTGAAACAGTTCCGACATTGACGTCGCCATCGATCCCATCATCTGGTTCATTGCTTCCTGGACGGCGCTGATTTCAATCTCGTTTAAAGGACCTTCTTTTCCTTCCGGCGATTCCCCCATCATCAGGGCGGCAATTATCAGGGCATCCTGCTCCTTGATGATCAGAACATTGCTTCCTTCCAGGCCGGANGTATACTTCACTTCCACCATAAGACAGGGCAGGGGATACTCTTCCTGTATCTCCCGGACTTTACGTACATCCAGAGAAGGGGTAGTAATATCAACAACTTTGTTCAATAATGTAGAGAGGGCTGTTGCTGAAGCACCCAGTGATATGTTACCCACTTCTCCGATGGTATCTTTCTCCAATTCACTTAGTTGTGCTTTATAAGCCGGGGTTTCTTCAGTATTGATTATAACCGTCTCTACATCGTTACCCAGCTCGTCTTCATGCTCTTGATTGGAACCGGGTTCAGAAACCGCCTCTGGCCCGGAGTCACCGTCCTCCGGTACAGAGGCTGTTTCTGGTTCGCCTGTCAAAAGCTGGGCAGCCATTTTTTTGGCAAACTCAAGGGGTATTACCTGGACCATTATACTGTCAATTATATCTTCCACTTTCATTGTAAACTGAACATGGACTACTTGATTGTTGGTATTAAAAGGCGGAACTTCAGGCTCTTCTTCAGAAAAATTTATCAGTTCAATCCTGGGTGTGGTTATTTCTATAGTCCTTTGAAATAGTTCCGACATCGAGGTGGCCATTGAACCCATCATCTGGTTCATTGCCTCCTGGACAGCGCTCAATTCAATCTCGTTTAAAGGCCCTTCCTTGCCTTCCGGTGATTCCCCCATCATCAAGGCGGCAATTATCAGGGCATCCTGCTCCTTGATCAGGAGCATATTGCTTCCTTCCAGGCCCGATATATACTCCACTTCGACCAGGAGGCAGGGTATGGGATACTTTCGGCTTATCTCGCTGCTCTCAAGCACTGCAAGGCGTGGTGTAGTTATATCAACCATTTTATCCAGAATGGTTGATAAGGCCGTAGCAGAAGCACCCAGGGATATATTCCCTACTTCGGCTATGGTGTCTTTTTCCAGTAAACTGAGCTCTTCCAAATTACCCCTCCTCAGCGCAGGTTTTCTATTCTCTCTTTAGGATGAATGATATTTTTTAAGCGTACACCAAAGGTTTCGCCAACCGTTATCACTTCGCCCTCAGCAAACGACTTGCCGTTAACAACCAGCTCAACCGGGTCGTCAATCAATTTATCCAGTTCGATTACCGTGCCAACAGTAAGGTTTAAGAGTTGACCAATTGTTTTCCGGGCCTCGCCGAGGCGCACGGAAACTTCAAGTGGAAAATCCAGCACCAGCTTAAGTTTTAAGTCCATTTTCAGCTCTTCTTCACGACTTGAATCTTCGTTTAAAAGAGCATTCATTTCTTCTTCGGATAAGATGTTTCGGCTATCCATAGTTATCACTCGCTTTGTCTTTTTCTTCAGTTACCCGTTCCACTATTTTTACGGCCAGCCGTTTACCCCTGGTCCCGGGTTGGACTTTAAAAAGTGGTTTATCTTCCACCAGCATTTCCAAATGTTCTCCACTCTGCCTCTTCAGGGGCAGCACATCCCCTTCCTGGAGCTGTAAAAAATCATCAAGGGTAATTCTTGCCTTACCCAGCACCGCTTTTACTTCCGCTTCCGGGGCCTGCAGACATCTATCGATGTCCCCGGGTTTATTTTGGGAAGCCGACTGCTGGAACTGGTTGAACCAGTGCTGGGCAGTCAGGCTGGATAAGACATGCTCAAGACCCATGAACGGAAAACAGAGATTAATAAAACCCTGGACATTCTGAACACTGGCGGAAAAAGTAACCAGGGCTACTGTTTCACTGGAAGCAATAACCTGGTTAAACTGGGGGTTGGTGTCCATGCTTTCAATCTGGGGGTCAAGCTGAACAATGCCTTTCCAGGCATAACTAAGGTTATCCAGGAACTTTTCATTGATCTGTCTCATAACAGATATTTCTATCTCGGTCAACTCCCTGATTTTCCCGGGCTGCCTGCCTTCACCCCCGAACAGGAGGTCGATGATGGTAAATACAAAATTGGGGTTAGTTTCCAGCATAGCCACGCCCATGTCTTTCGACATGTTAAATATCGTCATCAGAGTGGGGACAGGAAGTGAAAAAACGAACTCTTCATATGATACCTGGGCTACGGAAACCACCTGCAGTTTAACCGGGACTCTTAAAAAAGATGTCAAAAAGTTACCCATGATCCGGGCATAATTCTCATGGATAATCTGGAGGGTCCTGATCTGTTCCTTCGAAAATTTGGTCGGCCTCCGAAAATCATAAGAACTATATTCCTCGGTAACTTCATCGGTTTCTTCCTCTAAGTTACCACTGGATATGGCATTGATCAGGGAATCAATTTCAGATTGGGTCAATGCGTCTTTTGACAATTTTTCACCTCCCCACAATCATACTGGCCCAAATAAATCCTAACCTCTTACCAGCAGGGTAAGCGCCTTAAGTTCATCTGCCGTTATCATGCTCCTGGTATTGCCCTGGAGCGCTCGCTGGCTGGCGATCAGGTGAACCATTTCCATGGCCAGGTCAACATTGGAGCCTTCCAAATGGTACTGGCGCAATGTACCTAAACCATTTGTCCCCGGCAGCCCCTGTTCGGGTTCTCCGGAGGCTTCAGTAACTTCAAAAAGGCCGGCACTGTCCTTGGATAACCCTCCCCGGTTGACGAATGTATATAATTCAATTTCTCCCAGTTCTACCATTACTCCTGCTTCATTTTCCCCGCTTACCTGCCCGTTGGGGCCGACAATTACGGTATTGATCATAATGCCGTCCAGGTCAAAATCAACGTCCAGATGTTCTCCACGATCGGTTACGATATTTCCACCTTCATCTACGTAAAATGCCCCCCGGCGGGTATAAGCCTCGGTGCCGTCCTCCCTGATAATCCTGAAAAACCCATCACCTTCAATCGCCAGGTCCAGTGAACGTTCCGTCTGCTGAAGCGGTCCCTGGTCAAAAAAGCGGGTTACCGGGTACATATGGGTTCCCTTTCCTCTTATTGGAGCCAGTCCTCCAGGCAGAGGATCAACAGCATACCTTTTATCCTGCAAATCGGAATAGAGCAGTTCAGTAAACGAGACTTCCGACTTTTGATAGCCATGAGTATTGACATTGGCCAGGTTATCGGCAATTTGCTGCAGCGACCGCTGATAAGCGGCGATACCGGAATAAGCATTGAAAAATGATCGTCCCATTAGATCTCACCTCTCTCATTATCGGCAATAATAAATCAGACTGAAGATCCAACCTCATTGGCAGCTTTGTCCAGCAGTTGATCGTAAGTGATCATGATTTTCTGGGCCGCCTCGTAGGTGCGCCTTACCTTCATTAACTGGGCCATTTCCCGGGGCAAGTTGGCATTCGATCCTTCCAAAAAGCCGGATATTAATTCAAAATCTTCCTCGTCTTCTGCGGCATCGGTAGCGAAATAGTTGTTGCCGACTTTTTCCATCCCGGCATCGGGGCCAAAAGCGGCAATATCCAGCTGGCCGGCATCCTGTGTTTCACCATTTTCATCTAGATAGTATAAAGTGCCATCCCGCCTGGTGTATACTTCATCAGTAGGGACATTGATCGGACCCCCTACCCCCTGCACAGGATATCCATCAGCTGTAACCAGGGTCCCATCCGCATCGAGCATAAAGCGGCCATTCCTGGTATACAAGATCCCTTCTTCCCCCTCTACCTGGAAAAAGCCGTTTCCGACGATGGCAAAGTCCAGGTGGCGCTCGGTGACCTCCAGAGGGCCCTGGGCAAATGATGTTACCGTTTCCTGGGTAGCTACATTATGGGCTTTAGAACCCAGGGGGTGCAGGGCTCCAACCCGGCCGGCATCTTTTTCCGGGCGAAGTTCATAAATCATCCATTCGGCAAAACTGGTTTCCACTCCCTGGTCCCTTTTAAATCCGGCACTCCTGAGGTTGGCCAGGTTATTACTTATCACCTGCAGCTGGGCCTGCTGAACCAGCATGGCTCCTTCGGAAAGGTATAATCCGCGCATATACTTTAACTCCTCTCTTTAAACTCATCCTCACCTGGCTGTTTTTTTAATCAACCGCCCGGTTATATTTTCCTGCATGGAAATGATCAACTCAATTTCACCTTTGCCCAACCGGGTCCGGGAAGCGATTTCCGCTACCTGGCACCCTTCATTCCACAGCTGTAAAACCTGGTTTCGATCGATAGCCCGTTCAGGCGAACGAATCTGCCTGACCACGTTACTTAATTGCCGATCCTTTTTTTTGGTCGGATCAGGCTCAGGATTGGGGCCTTCTTTTTCTTCAGCAACCGGCTTCAATTTCTCAATTCCTTCCACTTCCGGCTTTTCCAGTTCAGCAACTTTCTTTTCCATTAACTCCAGCCGCTTTTTTAATACTGTCAGGCTGCCCAGTTGACCGTTGGCGGCAAGTTCTTTGTGCATCAGCTTTTGGAACACCGGCACATCGCTAAACTGGCGCTGCCAGAACCAGCTTACAGCTACACCCAGTAAAAATCCAATTATTAAGTAACCCATGCAGCACCTCCCCGGTGGCAACATATATCCTGCTTGTTCATTAAATACCACCTGTCTCCGGATCAGCCAGGATCTCACGCAGCCTTTCTACAGCCCGGGCATGCAGCTGGGAAATCCTGGCCGCTGATACCTTCATCAATTCGGCAATCTCCTTTTTGGTCAACTCCTCATAATAGAACAGCGAAAGCATCAATCTTTCCCTGGATGGCAGCTTATCCAGGGCTGCAGCCAGCCTCTCAATCTGTTCTTTATCGGTTAAAACTTCCTCGGGGGTTTGCTCTGGAGATGCAATTACCCCTTCCAGCTTAAGGCTTTCTTCCCCATCAGAGGATAGAATTACTTTTTCCAGGGAAACAACAGTCATCAGGTTATAATTTGCCCAGACCTGTTCAACCGTTGAAGGAGACCAGCCAAGTGCAGAAGCAACTTCTTCCCGTTCAGGCTCCCGGTTCAAAGCCTGCCGCAGTTTTTCTTCAGCCTCATGCACCTGGCGAAACTGGTTAAAGAAAGACCTCGGTGCAGGGCTGCTTCTGCGGATTTCATCAATCATGGCCCCTTTGATCCGCCAGGTGGCGTAAGTGGAAAACTGAACTCCCCGGCTGCTCTCATACCTTTCCCAGGCTTCAATCAAGCCAATTATACCGCTGCCCACCAGGTCTTCCTCGTCCAGGGACGGAGGCAGGGCAATGCTGAGTTTTCCGGCAAGTTTTTTGATCAGGGGCATGTACCTGGTTATGGCCTCTTCCCTGCTGATACCTTGATCTTGCTCCTCGTAAATTTTTTTTGCATTACGCTGCAGCATGTTCACCCCTTTAGACCTCCCTTTCCAACTTGTTGCGCATTAATGTGAATAAATAACTGATGATCTGTTCCTGGATCTCTGGATCGATGTTCATAAAACTTACCCCGGCCCGGTACCTTTTCCAGCCCCCAATATTTAGGGGCGCCACCCTTACCACTTTTCCCTCCAGCAGCAGTAATTGCTGTTTGCCTTTTTCACCGATATAGGTTGTAATCAGGAGCCGGTCATACCTGGCTAATGGTTCAAGGCTGACCATTCTCAACCCACCGCCCGACATATCCAGGGAAAAAGCCGGTTTAATGGGGGCCGCAGCTTCCAGCTCTTTCAGGTAATCCCTCATCCATATTGGATCTTCCCAGAAATCCTTGGACTGGAGCATGGTTTCCGGAAATATACCGTTAACCGGTTTTAATTCATCCCAGCGCCAGTAATGAAGATCCTGGTGGCAGGGGACCCGGACATGGCCGCGCCGCTGATGGCGATGGGCAGTATGAGGGCGCTTAACCAGATACCTGGTTACAGATCCCTCTTTGTTGGCTCCAACAACCCGGGAAGTAAAAAAGTAAACGGCGTCCTCTTTATTCAGGTAAAACTGCCAGCTGCTGTGGTCTGGCATCTCCAGGGTTTTTCCTCCTGAAAGAGGCTCACTGATCATCATCTCCTCTTTATCCAGGTCGAGAACTTTAGCCGTGTAATATTCTTGTTCCGGCTCATGGTAAACCTGAAGCCGATCCTCCACCCCCAGCTTTTTAAACATGTCCGCTGCAGTCCTCCTCTTCCAGTAAAAACTAATCATTGTTTTCTCAGCCGGTCTATAAAACCGGCAATTCCCCTTGTCGATGGCATTTCAGCTTCCCCATTTGCAGCTATACGCCAGGCAATTCTGCTCAAAGCTGTAGAGGCGGCACTATTGGGGTGGCTGATTACAAAGGGGCAAAAATCATGAACAGCACTGCTTACCACCGGATCATAGCGTACATCACCCAGGTAATTCAGCTCCATGGCAGGCAGGTAGTTTTCCACAACCCGGTGCAGTCCGTTGTATATTTTTTGCCCCTGGCTTACACCCCGGGTCAGGTTAACTACCACATGGCTTTTTTTCTTATAGCCCCTCTCAGAAATCACTTTCAGCATACTGTAAGCATCAGTGAGGGCTGTAGGCTCAGGGGTAGTGACCAGGATAAAATCATCCGCAGCGCCGACAAAGCTAACCACATTACGTGATATACCGGCCGAAGTATCTATTAATATAAAATCGCCCTCTTCTTCAAGTTCTCCGAACTGCTCCAGCAGGGTTGTCCTTTTAACCCGGTCCAGGTTGGCCAGGTCAAAAAGGCCGCTGCCCCCGGGAACAATTTTCAGGTCCAGCGGACCCTTGATTATGATCTCCTGCAAATTTTTCGATCCATTTACTACATCGGCCAGGTTATATTTGGGAACAGTGTTGATCATTACATCAATATTGGCCAGACCCAGGTCGGCATCAATAATAACCACCCGGCAGCCAATCCTGGTTAGCGCCAGGCCCAGGTTTACAACAAGGCTGGTTTTCCCTACACCACCCTTGCCGCTGGCCACAGTAAACACCCGTGCATGCCTGCCTGAATCCCGGAAACCCGGAAGGCTATTTTCCCTTTCCCTGGCCTGGAAGGTGGCTCTTAGTTTTTCTGCCTGGTCTGTCATAATCATCCTGTCCTCCATAATAAACCGGCTACATCAAGTTCGGAAGCAAGCTTTAAATCTTCCGGCACCCGCTGGCCATCAGCAAGGTAAACCAGGGGCATCCTGGTATAATAAGAGCTGTTCATGACCGTACCGTAGGCATTGGTTTCATCAAGCTTGGTAACAACCAGCCGGTTATATTTCAACTTTTTAAAGCTTTCAGCAATGTAACTCACATCCTGCCTGCGCGTAGTAGCGCTGATAACCAGGTGGATATCGGCAGGCAAAAGCATGTCAATATAAGATACTAAATCTTCAAGCTGATCTTTATTGCCCGTTGAGCGCCCGGCAGTATCTACCAGGATCCTGTCGCATTCCTCCAGGCGCATCATCACTTTAAATAAATCCTGGGGCGCCATAACCACTTCAAGGGGCAGCTCCATGATTTCCGAATAAGCCCGCAGTTGATCAACAGCTCCAATCCTGTAATGATCGATGGTGATTAAACCAACCTTTTCATTATCCTGCAGTGACAGGCGGGCGGCCAGCTTGGCCAGGGTCGTGGTTTTTCCGACTCCCGTAGGTCCTATGAACACCTGGGTCCTAGAATTACAGCCGTTAGTGCAAATAATCTTGCCGGCTGCTTTTTCCTTAAGGATATCAGCCATTTTCGCATGGCTCATCCGGCCGGGACCGGCGGCATCGGATTCGGCTTCTACAAAGATTTCTTCCAGCAGGGCCGGATCAAGGTCATGGTGCTCGAGGTATGTCCGCCAGTAAGCGGAGCTTTTTTTCCTGGTAACTGTTTTTTCTTTTCCTTCATCCTGGTCATTTACAGTTGCCACCGCCGATAACTCCATGACCTTGCTTTTTAGGCTTTCCAGTTCTTCAGTTAAAACGGACATTTCTTTATCCTTCTCGATAAATCTTTGGAGCATAGCCCCGTTATTAAGCGATGCGTCTTTAGGTTTAGTATCCACGGCAGCAATAATTTCCATCTGCCTGGGAGTGAAGAATCCGCGTATTCCCCTACGCCTAACCCGGCGGCTGTGAAGAATTACCGCATCCCGGCCCAGGTCTTTTTTTACCCTGACCAGCCCTTCTTTCATGTCTGAGGCAAGATATTTCCTAATCTTCATTTTCCTTGATCACTCCCACTGCTTCTACTTTAACTTCCGGCAAAACCTCATTGATAGAAAGCACTGCCGGGGGCAGGTGAAATCGCTCCAACAAACGTTTGAGGGGCAAACGGACTGACGGCGAAGTTAATATGTTCGCGCTCAAACCTTTCTGGGTGAGGTTGTCTACTACCCGGCCAATCCCGTCAACCAGGTTCTGGGTAACCGTTGGATCCATAACCGGAAAGCTGCCCTGCTTGGTTGTTTGCACAGACTCGGCAATTTTCTTTTCAAGCTTCGGATCGATGGTAATCACCTGCATCCTGCCGTCACCACTTACATGCTGCGCGGTTATTGTCCGCCGTAAAGCCTGCCGGACCGCTTCAGTCAGGGTATCTATATCCCTGGTTGCCCGGCCCTGGTCGGCCAATTCTTCCAGGATTGTAACCATATCATGTAGAGGGACCTTTTCCCTGAGCAGGTTTTGCAAAACTTTTTGAATCTCACCAATAGACATAATATCGGAAGTCACTTCTTCAACAACAGCCTGGTTGGTTTCTTTCAATGATTCAAGCATTTCTTTAACAGCCTGGCGATCTAAAAGCTCATGGGCATGACTCTTAATCATTTCACTTAAATGGGTAATCAAGACCGTCGAAGCATCAACTACCGTACAACCCATGGCTTCAGCTCCCGGTTTAAGCTCTTCAGAAATCCAAACAGCCGGCAGGTTAAAAGTCGGCTCCTGGGTTTCTATACCGTCCAGGTCTTCAGGCAGCTCCCCTTCCGGGTTCAGGGCCAGGAACAGTCCCGGCCGGACCTGTCCGCGCGCTATCTCATTTCCTTTCAGCTTAAAGCGGTACTCAAACGGACCCAGCTGCAGGTTATCCCGCATCCGGATCGGCTGAATGATAATACCCAGTTCATTAACCGCCCTTTTGCGGGCAGCAGTAATCCTTTCCAGCAGGTTGCCACCCCGGGATTCATCCGTCAATTCCACCAGGTTATAGCCAATTTCAATTTCGAGCAGCTCCACCCTCAAAAGAGAGCGAAAATCTTCCGGTTCGGCCTGGATTTCCGCAGCCTCACTTTCCGCCACAGCCCTTTCATCCACCTCAACTTGCTTTTTATCCCTGAACAGGACATATGAAAGGACTCCACCTGCAGCAGCAAGCAGGAAAAATGGCAGGGGTGGCAGGCCGGGGACCAGGCCCAGAGAAAAGAGCAAAACTGAAGCCAGCATGATTACTTTTGGAAAAGCAACCAGCTGTGCGCTCATTTCCTCACCAAAAGAAGCTTCAGCAGTAGAGCGGGTGACCAGCATACCGGCCGAAGTAGAAATAAGCAGGGCCGGAATCTGGGCCACCAGGCCATCACCTACGGTAAGAATGGTGAAAACAGATGCCGCTTCTTCAACGGACATGCCCAGCTGCAGGGCACCGATGCCAAGTCCGCCCAGTATATTGATCAGCACGATAACTATCCCGGCAATCGCATCACCGCGGACAAACTTGCTGGCACCATCCATAGATCCATAGAAGTCCGCTTCTTTCTGCATCTCCTTACGTTTATTGCGAGCTGTTTCTTCATCAATCAGGCCGGCGTTGAAGTCGGCATCAATACTCATCTGCTTGCCGGGCAGGGCATCCAGGGTAAAGCGGGCCGCCACTTCGGCTACCCTCCCGGCACCGTTGGTGATTACTACAAACTGGACCACAGTGATAATGACAAATACAACCATTCCGACTACGTAATTGCCGGCGACCACAAATTGCCCGAAGGCCTGAATTACCGCCCCGGCATTGGCTTCTGAAAGGATCAACCGGGTGGATGAAATATTCAGAGCCAGGCGGAACAGGGTGGCCGTCAGTAAAACCGATGGAAAAATATTCAACTCCCTGGTATCACTGGAAAAAAGGGTAACCAGGAGCACTACCAGGGCAAAGGCGATGTTGAGAGTAAGCAAAATATCCAGCATCCAGGGCGATATGGGAATGATAATAATTACTACCATGGCGATAAAAGCGGCAGCAGCCACAACATCAGAATTGCCCCGGAATAACCTGGCTAAAGAGTTGAAAGATATTTGATTTTGATTGGTTGCCGCCATATTTTTTCAGACCTCTCTGTCTACATTGTCTTTTAAATTATGCTTCTCTTTTCCCGCATCCTGTATACCATTGCCATAATCTCTGCTACCGCCTGGTAAAGCTCAAAAGGAATTTCTTCCCCGATCTCGGTCTCTTTCCAGAGCATTTGCGCAACCGGAGGGTTTTCTATGATAGCAACATCATTCTCCACTGCAATCTCCCTGATTTTACGGGCTAAAACTTCCACTCCCTTGGCCACGACCCGCGGAGCAGAATCCACTCCTTCCCGGTAAACCAGGGCAATCGCTATTTCAGTTGGGTTGGTAATCACCACATCAGCGCCAGGGACATCCTGCATCATCCTTTCCCGGGCCAGCTGGCGCTGTTTTTCTTTTAACTTGGCCCTAACCAGCGGGTCACCCTCGAGGTGCTTATGCTCGTCTTTTATCTCTTTACGGCTCATTTTAAGGCTGGTTTTGTATTCATACCGTTGAAATAAATAATCCATGAAAGCCAGGAAAAGGAACACCACTCCAACCAGGATCCCCAAAAGGGTCATCGTATTCCAAAACACCTGTAAGCTGACAGCTGCGCCCTGGTTGACCAGGAGCAATAATACATCCAAACGGCTCCTGACAAAGAAAAAGGCTACAGAGCTAATGATCACTATTTTTAAAATCGCTTTAACCATCTCAAACATGGCTTTCTTGGACACAATCTTTTTCAAACCTTCCAGGGGATTGAGCCGGTTTAACTGGGGCGCCATCTGCTGGGTCGAAGTTAAAAATCCGACCTGGACCAGGTTGGATGCAACCCCCAGGATCAAGGCTACAGCGAAAACCGGTGCCATAATGGTAAAGTAACGCATCACCGCTTCCCACATTACCGCCCCGGTATTGTTAAAAGTGAGGGGCAAAGCAAGCTGGTCACCAATAAATAGTTTTAGAACTTCTTCGATGCCCCTGAATGCTACGGCACTGAATATGAAAAAAAGAATCATCACACCAAGAATATTGATTGCCGAGTTAAGCTCCATGCTTTTAAAAACCTGCCCTTTACGGCGCGCTTCTCTCAATCGATGCGGCGTTGGTTCTTCGGTTTTATCTCCACTTTCCTGAAAGAAAAAGAGCAAGTTCTCACCACCCCTGCATAAACTGCATTAAAGATTGGGTAAAATCTCCGATCAGGTCTTCCCAAACAGTACCAAATACGGGTAAAAGCATGGCCAGAAGCAGCATGGAAAAAGTAATCTTCAAAGGCAAACCCAGGATGAATACATGAACCTGCGGCACTGTTTTTGCTATCAAGCCCAGGGCAATATCAAGGATCATAAGTATAATAATAATCGGGGCCACCAGCTTAAAAGCCAGGGCAAACATGTCCGCAAACAGCCTGATTACACCAGCCACTCCTGCCTGTTCCATGAAAGGGCCCTCAATGGGAATGATGATATAACTGTCGGCCAGGGCCTGCAGAAAATAGTGATGACCGTTCAGGGTCAGGAAAAATGCCAGGGCCAGCAGGTAGTAAAAATTGCCCATAAAGGTGACCTGGCTGCCAAACTGCGGATCAAATACACCCGAAAGCATGAGACCGGCTTTCAAATCGGCCATTTGTCCGGCATTTAAAAAAATTGAAAACATCAGGGTCACCAGGTAGCCGAGAGCCAGCCCGGTTAAAACTTCTTTTCCCAGGAACAGAACCATTTCCAGGGGTCCCCTGAAATCAAGATCAGGCCTGCCCTCCATGGATAAAAATATTAAAAGAGCGATAACCAGGGACAGCCAGATCCTGAGGACCATAGGTATCCCATGGTAGTTGAAAAAAGGAAAGAGGAATACAATACCCATCAGCCGGGCCCAGATGAATAAGTAAACCAACCAGTTTTCCAGTTCTAATGGAAAAAACTCTCCCAAGACAGTGCTCCCGTCCGCCGCCTGTTGTGATCTTTATAAGGCCGGCTTGAATAATATTTTTACCGCGCAAAAAAAGCTTCTGTTTCATTTCAGTCAATTAAACAACAGCATGATATAACTTGTGGACAAATGTTTTCCTTTCAATCAAAGCAATACCAGGCCTTCACTCCACAGCTGAATGGTAAACCGGACCACATTGCTGAAAACCCAGCCGCCAAATATCATTACCGCCAGTAAAACAGCAACAATTTTAGGCACAAAAGCCAGGGTTGGCTCCTGGATCTGGGTGGTGGCCTGGAGAATACTTACAGTCAGGCCGACCGCAAGCCCTGAGCCAATTATTGGAGCCACCATAAGTAAAATAATTACTATCGCCTGTTGAACAATATTTAACAAACCATCTGGCGTCATCAGCACAAACTCCTTTAATTAAAACTTTCCAGCAGTGAGCTTACCACCAGGTGCCAACCGTCGACCAGGATAAAAAGCAAAAGCTTAAACGGCATGGACACGATAACCGGTGGCAGCATAAACATACCCATCGACATCAGGGTACTGGCCACCACCATGTCAATAATCAAAAAAGGCACATAAAGCATAAATCCCATTTGAAAAGCTGTTTTCAACTCGCTGATCACAAATGCAGGCACCAGCACAAACAGGGGTACATCTTCCTGGGTTTCCGGGGCCTCAATATCAGCCATGTTGACAAATAGGGCCAGGTCTTTTTCCCTGGTATGATAAAACATGAATTCCTTCAACGGCTCCGCCCCAACTTCCAGCGCTGTTTCCTGCTCAATTTCACCGTCAAGGTAGGGCTGAACAGCGGTTTCATTAATAACACTGATAGTGGGCTGCATGACAAAAAAAGTTAGAAACAAGGCCAGGCCAATTAAAACCTGGTTGGGTGGAATCTGCTGGGTAGCCATGGCGTTACGTGTAAAAGAGAGCACTATGACGATCCTGGTGAAAGAGGTCATCAAAACTACAAAGGCCGGGGCCAGGGTAAGCAAAGCCATGACCAGCAGCAGCTGCAAAAATCCGACCAGGCTTTCGGGGTCTTCTTCTCCTTCTCCCCCGATTTGCAGTTCTACCTGGGGTATTTCCAGCGGCTGGGCATGCACTTCTGCCGGGCATATTAAGAGCAGCCCAACAGATAGTATTACCAGCACTATTAAACCTTTTTTTGCAGCCAGATCCATTAAACCATCCACTCAGCGCCCTTAACGAGTGCTGCCTTTCTTAAAATTATCCATTATTTTAGAAAACGGCGTTTTCAAATCAACGGTCCGGGAAGCAAGGTTATCTTCAACATACTGCAGGTCTTTCCAATCAAAGGTTTTAAGCAGGGTAACGCTTCCCTGCGCAGTCCCAACCAGGTAGATCTCTTTACCCACCTGGATCAGGCTGACAGAACTGTTGCTTTTATGATCCAGGGGCACCCGCTCCAAAACTTTCATATATCCACCGTTAATTCCCCTGTAAACAGAACGCAGTCCATAACGAATGGCCAGGTAAGCCAGCACCACGATTAAGATTAAAAAAAACATTGATTGCAGCAGTAATCCGTATCCACCCATATTTAACCCTCTTTTCCGGAGCCGGAATCATTTTCATTGTCTTCCTCACCAACAAGCTCGGTGATTCGAACCCCAAAACGATCATTAATTACTACTATCTCACCATGCGCAAAAGGCATTTCATTAACCAGGATAATTACCTTCTCATCAGCCACCCGGTTCAACTTGAGCACAGAGCCTTCTTCAAGGTTGATCAAATCACGTACTTTTAGCGTTACTTTTCCCAATTCTGCGCTAATATTAAGGTTCACCCCGTGGAACTCAGGGGCTATACCCCTTCTAAGCGATACCGGTCCGCTGTCTGACAGCGGTTGAAAAACCACCTTCTTAATCACCGGTTGACCTTGATCATCAAAATGATCATTCCCAGAAAAAGGTTTTTGCTCTTCCCAATAGCTGCTTGACATCAAAAAACTCCTTTACTTACTGAAAGATGAACTCTTTATAATAGATTGCTTTCACTTCACCCGATTCCAGGCGATCATTCAGCATTTCTATAAGCTCTGCTTCTAAGTCTTTCATGCCACCAGGCTCTTCAAGATCATCAATATATTTGCTGCGTAGAATCGAAATCATTTCAGATCGAAGCTCGGGTTCTCTTTCCTCTATTTCCCTGGTTAAACCCCTGTCATCATAAGCCAGATCGAAAGTAGTCCTCAAAAACCTTCTTGTCCCTGAATCAGCCAGGTTAACCTGGAACTCTGCCATTGAATAGCTGTAGCGCGGCAAAGCTTCCGCCTCTTCACCATCCACATGTCCCAAAAAAGGTATTTCGTCGCCCAGGAAGAAATATGCCGCTGCCCCACCTATAAGCAGGAGAGGAACAAAGATTAATAATATTTTTAACAAGGGGCGTTTCTTTTTCCCTTTGCCTTCATCTTGACCTGAACCAGGCTTTTTTTCTTCTTTATCCTTTACTGCCAATTGCAATCCACCTCCTGCAACTAGTAAGCTTCGCGGAAGCTGTCCGCATCATGTATGGATATAACAATGGTAACGCGGCGGTTTTTGGCTCTTCCCTCCGGAGTTTCATTCGATTCCAGGGGTTGGAATTCACCGTAACCGGTTGCTGTTAAGCTGTGGGGATCAAGCCCCTGTTCTTCTGCCAGGTAACGGGTTACCCTTACCGACCTGATTACAGACAGTTCCCAGTTAGTTGGAAATTCAGGAACATTCATCGGCAGGTTACAGGTATGCCCCTCAATGATTAGATTGCGGTCAAGGCGCCTGAATAATTCAGAAAACTTGTCCAGCATCTGCCGGGCTTCCGGGATCAAATCAGCTTTAGCCCTTTCGAAAAAAATATAGTCCGGCAGCTCCATAACCACTCCCCGTTCATCCAAACCCAGCTCCACTTCTCCTTCCAGGCCCATCTGATCAAGAAAAGCCTCCACTTCTTCCATAACTTCTTCGGCTTCGCGGACTTGTTCCATTAAAGCAGCTTCAGAAAATACACCCTCCTCGTGGCTCAGGGCTTCGCCTGTAGGTTCATAAGGATCAGGGGTTTGATCCATAATCCCTGTATCGCCCAGGAATGACGTCTGGATGGAAATAATCACGGTCTGGAATCGTTCAATATCTATTACCGAAATGGAATAAAGTAATATGAAAAAGGTCAATAACAGGGTAACCATGTCGGAATAAGTCGTCATCCAGTGCGGGCTTCCCTGCGGCCCCTGCCCTTTTTTACCGCGCTGCCGCCCGGTTGTTGTTCGGTTATGGTTTGCACTAGGCATCGATCAGCATATCCTCCTCTTCATCCGGGCTTTCCTTGCCTTTTTCCAGCAGTCTCTTTTCCTGCGGTGAAAAGTATGACTTAATCTGTTCTTGCAGCAAACGCGGGTTGATCCCGCTTTGCAGGGCCAGCAGGGCCTCAATGATGATTTCCTTCATTCGCACTTCTTCTTCGCTGTAAATAGCCAGCTTACCGGCTACAGGGTTAAAAACCAGGTTGGCCAATAGCACGCCATAAAATGTAGTAAGCAGGGCTACGGCCATGCCTGGCCCGATGGCACTGGGATCATCAAGTTCAGAAAGCATCATCACCAGGCCGATCAGGGTTCCAATCATGCCAAATGAGGGGGACATCGCTCCCCAGGTCCGGAACAGGTTTTGTCCCAGATCATGACGGTTCTCTAGTGAGGACAGCTCGGCATTCAAGATTTGGCGGATATTGTCCGGTTCAAAACCGTCGATCACCATCTGCAGACCATTGCGGAAAAATGGATCTTCGATTTCATCCAGTTCATCCTCCAGGACAAGCAAGCCTTCCCGCCGTGCTTTCTGGGCCAGGTTTAAAAACCGGGCGTGCAAATCGAGAATCGACTCATCTTTTTGTAAAAAAACTTTTTTTGTGACCTGGAAAACCGTTTTCATTTCATCAACGCGGAAATTAACCATCAACGCTCCCATGGAACCACCTATGGTAATCATCAACCCGGCCGGGTTCCAGAAAGCATTCAGGTCCCCATCCTGGACCATAATGCCTGATACAACCAGGCTGAAGCCAAGCAGGACCCCCACGACTGTCATAATGTCAAATTTCTTCATGGCTATGGCTACCTCTCCGCATTTTTAGCCCGGCAGGGCCGGCCTGGGTTATATAACGGGCCGGCCCAGCCGTTAAACTGGTTACCGTTTCATGTTCACTACTTCAGTAAGCACTTCATCGGATGTGGTCACTACCCGGGTATTGGCCTGAAAAGCGCGGCTGGTAGTAATCAACTCGGTAAACTCATAAGCTAGATCCGTATTTGAAAGCTCCAGGGCCGAGGACTGCAGGAGCCCCCTTCCCTCGGTACCGGGCGCTCCAACCTGGGCATCTCCTGAATTGATAGTTTCACTGAACAAATTGCCACCCTCTTTCTGCAGGCCCTCCGGGTTGGAAAAAGTAGCGATGGATAGCTGCCCAAATTCCTGATTCATCCCGTTGGTGTAGGTACCGGTTACTACTCCGGCCCGGTCAATATCAAAAGCAGCCAGAGCTCCGGCTTCATAACCGTCCTGCTCGCGAACCAGGAGGTTATTGGTTCCGGCCAGCTGGGTGGCAGCACTAAAATCGGGAGCTACATCAACCTGGGCCGCATCCCCGGGAGGATCAAAGACCAGGCTGGGTATAACTGAATTATCTTCATCAAATCCCCCGTTTTCATCAAAAACAAGGGTTCCCGTGTCTCCGTCCAAAACATCAATGATGTTTCCATCAGCATCGGAAACCGTCAGTTCATACTGCCATTGATTGTGACCAACAGGGGTAAACGTGTAATCGACATCGTAACGGCGCCCGAGTGAATCATGGACATAGTAGGGGAAACTATATGCTTCGGCGACTTCATCACTGCCATCAACAGTTTCCGGGGCATCGCCAAAAAGAACAGCAACATCATCGCCGCCTACCGTTACAGTGGAATCTGCCCCCAAACTACCTGAAGTTATAACCAGGAAACCGTCGTCATCGAAAGAGGCCGTGGCACCAGCCAGGCCGTCCCATTCACTTAAGTCATCACCATCTGGATCTTCACCATCATTGATGGCAGCAAGGAGCTCGTCCTGGTCATTAATGTCATCCATCTCATCAGCAGTAAGTTCCATTTCCTGAACAGCCCCACCATCGATGGTAAATTCAATGGTTATTGCTTGATTTAAAGCAGCGATTGCAGCATCATCAAGAGCTATCGCCCCGTTTACGCTGCCGGAAGTAGCTTCATAGTAGGATCCTGCATCAAGGTTGCCGGCAAAGCGCATGTTTTCCGTAGCCTGGGCTACCATATTGTCATCTACGGGAATATTGATCGGGGTTCCATCAATACCGATAACCCTTAAACCGTTATCATTAACCAGGTTGCCCTGCCGGTCCAGTCCAAATGAACCGTCACGGGTGTAATATTCCATCTGGCCGTCGGTAACAACAAAGTAGCCCTCTCCTTCAATGGCCAGGTCGGTAACCCGGTCGGTTGAGGTGATCGCTCCCTGGGTATGAATATCGGTAATGGAGGAGACTCTCATGCCCAGGCCAACCTGGGAAGGGTTAATCCCGCCCCGGTCTTCCATCGGACCGGTAGCGCCCTGGATGGTCTGGCTGATCAGGTCTTCAAAACGAGCCTGGGATTTCTTAAAACCAACAGTGTTAACATTGGCAATGTTGTTGCCTACTACATCGAGTTTTTGCTGGTGGCCCCTGAGGCCGGTAACAGCAGCACTCATCGATCTAATCATTACAAAAACCTCCTTCAGCCCTCTTCGGGCTTATTATGGTTGAAGCGGCGCGGCGTCCTGCGTCGGTCAATCGGCAGAACAAGGCTTCCTCAAAAGGAGGTCCGGCCTTTACTTTAAAATAACCGCGCTGTCAATACCTGTAAAAACCTGCTCCTGCTCATCAGATCCATCAACCGCCGTTATTATAGTCCGGTTGGTCACGCTGGCCAGCAGCGCTACATCACCAAACATCAGCAAAGAGGAACGGGCTCCTTTTTCCTTCACTTTATCCATTGCCTGCTCTATCCTGTGCATGTCTTCTTCACCCAGCTCAATTTTGCGACTTTCTATGCGTTCTCTGGCATGGGCGGAAAAAACTACTTCTCGCTTTTCCTGCATTTGGTCAAGAAACTGGTGAAAAGATACGCTGTTTTTATCTTGCTCCTGCTTTTTTACGCCGCCCTTACCCGTTTGCGGTTTTAAAGCAGGATCGGTAGGCTTGATATGCGGCCCTGTTTTATCAACCATTTTCAGTTCCGCCTCCCCTGGCCCGGATCAGCGCGCTGAGTGGATAATCATTCTCACCGACCGTTAGATATGGCCCCGCACTGCGGAATTCCACCGCGCTGACTATCCCACTAACGCTCTCATCTCCGGAGCCTGCTACTTCTACTTCCTGGTTCAACAAACCCAGGGCATGCTGCTTATCCAGGGATTCTGACTGCTTTTCCACAGTCTGCTGCAGGCTAACTACCTGCTCGAGCAGGGTGAACATCGTTAACTGGGTAATCATGTCCCCCGTATCCTGGGTTTCAGACAGGGGATCCTGGTAGCGCAGCTGGGTAACCAGAAGCTGCAGGAATAAATCACTGTCAAATTCCTGCCCCGGCATCTTTCCGGCCGGTGAACTGCCGGCTGTGGATGCTGCCTGGTTAATCCCCGTTATATCGGTCATTAAACAATCCCTCCCTTAAGCCCAGTAATCAATCCCGCTGTTAGGTCTGGTAACTGCTGCATCGATCGGGTCTTGTTCACTTTCTGCAGTCGAAAAACCTTCACCCTGGGATTCACCAGGATTACCATTCCGGCCAAAATTTCCTGCACCGGAACGATCCGAACCGGCAGAATGATTTCCTGCATTCGCACCATCCTGCTGTTCGAATTGAATGCTGACAAAGTTCATCCTCTGCCTCAGCTCAGCAATGCTGCTTTCCAGGATTTCCCTGACCAGTGAGGATTCTGCCAGGATTGACGCGGAAAGCTGGCCTTGCTTGGAAAAAACCCGGACTGTAACTTCACCCAGTTCAGGCGGATGCAGGGTCAGGCGCATCTCTGCCGGGTTAGACCCGGTTTCACGAAAATAGGTTAACCGCCCTTCGAGCTGCTGGATTATACTTTCACGCATACTTTCCAGCTGGGGAGGCAGTACCTTTTCTCCCGGGAATGGATTTGCATCCTGAACAAAACCCTGTTGGAAAACACCCTCCTGCCCGGCCATCTGCGGAGGCGGAACGGTTTTTGCCTGCTGGACTGCGCTTTTATCTGCCTTTGCATTAGCTGATTGCTTCATAGTCCCGGCACTGCCGCCTTCCATATCAGCCCCTGTCGAAAAAGACTCAGCAGCATATTTCAGCGGGCTGCCATCAAGGTTGAGTCCGCCCTTCCCGGAAGCATCACCTTTACCGGAATTAGCAATCTTCTGATTGGCGGCAAGATTATTCTTTGAATCACCGGAACTGCGCAACCTGGCCCATTCAGGAACCCTGGAGTCAAGCGGAGACCGGTCCGTTTCTGCAGCAAACCAGGTTTTGCGCTCTGAACTAGCCTCTAAGCCTTTACTGCTGCTTTCATTAGCTTTTTCTCCACCGCCGGACTTAATAAACTCCTTAAGATTGCCGGTATCCTGCGCGCTTCTTTTCCCGGGTTCACCTTCCAGGATTTCCTGCACAAAAGCGGGTTTTGATTTAGACGTGTCGCTGTTTTTTGGTCCTGCCCTGTTTTCTCCCCCGATGAGGCCTTCCTTGTTCAGGGCTGCTTTTAAATCCGAATTTTTAAAGCCTTCCCGAAATATCTCCGGGTTTTCCTTGTTGAAAAGCTCATTTGCCACTTTCAGCAGGTCGCTCTTTTGCTCCACGCTTCCAGGATCTGCAGCGGTTGAAACTAACTTTTCAATTAACGAATGCAGACCTTCAGATAACGAATGCAGACCTTCAGACTCGAAATGATTAGCCAATTGCTGCAGCTGCAGAGCAATATCCATACGGTTTTCCTCAGCAATGCTCCGCTTTGTCAGGAGCAGTTCTTCAATTCCCGGGGGCATTTCCCTGTTATTAGCCTCCA